>ERZ808240.860-NODE-860-length-39055-cov-14.081538_pt1 | contig 39055 bp, 26 predicted proteins | sample MGYA00521084_ERZ808240 | MGnify/ENA primary metagenome ERZ808240 (study PRJEB31516, sample SAMN03275571) | gut metagenome | biome: mammalia-associated habitat; material: feces | host: Papio cynocephalus | place: Kenya | collected 2012-08-06 ... | reverse complement strand
GGAAGGAAGTGTAGAGTGCAAGGAGAGTGTAGGCTAAGTGTAGGCAAAGTGTAGGCAAAGTGTAGGTGGAGTCAGACCATTTCTTTCTGATTATCAGGGGATTTCTTGATGGGAGTGAGGGAGTGAGGGATTTTGGAGGGGAAAATTGAATGTTACGCGCGCGTACGCGTATATATGATGCGCGTGTATGACGTGTATGAAATGAATGCTTGCGTACGAGATTTATTTACGCGATATATGATCTTGAATTTGATCTTGAATTTGATACAAAATATGCTGAATAACATATGGATGAGAATAGGTGGTATGAGAAGAACGTTGTATTTTTGCCGTGGAATATGTGCTTTCATAACTATTGGTTAAGACTTATTTGGCACAAGACATTTTACGAAATCTAATAACAACTAAAACCTTGTATATGAAGAAATCTTTACTTTTCACTTTAGCTTTTATTGTTTCGGCTGTGAGTGCTTGGGCTGATGCGCCCTTCCGCAATCAGCGTTACGATGTGTTTAAGGTGCTTCCGGTGACGGAACAGAGTATCGTGTTTATGGGTAATAGCATTACGAATATGCACGATTGGTTTGAGGCCTTTGACAATCCGAACGTTATCAACCGCGGATGTTCGGGGGCTGTGAGTAGCGAGTTGATTGACAACCTTGAGTCGGTACTTCCTGGACATCCGAAGAAGATATTCATGATGATCGGTACGAACGACTTGGGCAGTAAGGGCTTGAATACTGCCGCTCAGGTGGCTGCGAAAGTGCGCACCGCTCTTAAGAAATGTAAGACTGAGAGCCCCAAGACGGAGCTTTACGTGCAGAGCATTCTCCCTTCTAATAGCGGCATTCGCACGCTTGAGGTAGAAAAGGAATCGAACGATAGCATTAAGAAGATTTGCGGAGAGTATGGCGCTACTTATGTGGACCTTTTCGACGACTTGATGGGTATCACTACGGGTGCGCTCTCTGCGGACAACCTGCACTTGAAGGCTTCGGGCTACCGCATTTGGTGTAAGAAGATTGAACAGTATGTGGGCAGTAAGTGTGTGTACGAAGATTCTTATACTGACATAAATGGTGGCATTGGTGGTGTGCATGGCATGCGATGCACGTATTTCGGCATGAGTCCGGTCAAGGCTGACGACGTTTTGCTGATTGGCGATGCTACAGTGAACTGCGGTGAATGGAACGAGCTTCTTGGCACTGCGAACTTGAAGAAACGCTCTACAGGATGGGGCGGACAAGGCATTGCTATCAGCACGATGCAGAGCATGCTGCCCGCGATATTTGAGGGTAATGGCAACAAGGTTGCTCCGAAGAAGATTCTCATCGAATTGGGATACAACGAGGCTGCTGGTAAGACTGACGCTGATGCTGCTATTGCTACATACAAGACATTTCTTGAGGCTGTGAGAGCTAAGGCTCCCAACACCCCCATTGTGCTACTGGCCGTATATCCTTCGAATACAGCAAACATTAATACCACCTACATTGAGCCATTTAATGAGAAGCTTAAGGCTCTTGCAGAAGCTACGGAGAACGTGACTTATGAGGAGGGCACTTACACAGAATTGGTGAAGGATGGTGTGGCCAACACTGACTACTTCTCTGGTGCTTTCCTTTATGGCAAGGGGTATGTGAAGATGGCACAGGTAATAGCCAAACACGTGGAAGGTGCCACGGCTATTACGGATGCTGAAGCAGCAAAGCGCCTCGCGACATTCAATGCTCGCACCTCGCTGAGCAAGGCTATTCAGACGGCTGAAGCTTTCCAGCAGGGCGAAAACGTTGGCAACGGCGTGGGACAATATAAGAAAGACAAGGTGGCTCCTCTGACTCAAACTATCGAAGAGGGATACGCTCTACTTACGAAGGAAGGAGCAACCGATGAAGAGTTTAGCAGCAAGGCGACAAGTTTCACGGCGGCTATTCAAGCTATCCTGCCCTCTATCAATATGCCAGAGGTATCGGAAGAGGGAGGTGAAGAACATTGGTACCAGCTCTACACGCCCAACCGCAACAATCGATACACTACATCGCAAGGCGCAGGCAACACTCTGATTGGAGGCGACAACACGAAACTGAAGAATACGATGTGGAAGTTTGTAAAGCGCACGGATGGTTCGCTTGACATTGTCAATCGTAAGGATGGCTCTTATATCAACCCCTCAGCTACTAACAACACAGCTCTTTCTACATCTGCCACTTCGCCATCGGCTGGTTGGACTTTAAGCTACTCTGATGCAGTAGGCACATTTATTATATCAAGCAATACTGTACAGATTAATCAGACTAATAAAAATAACGCGCTCTACAACTGGGGCGGAGGAAGCAACAGAAGCGATACAGGATGCCAGTTTGCCATCGTTGACGCGCCCGATTTTGAAGACGTAGATGTGGAGCCTTTCTGTGGCGAGTATGAGATCTCGATGGAGAATGGAAACTTCGTCAATCCTGGAACAGGAACAAACTCAAGTTTTCCTGATGGCTACGTGATTGCGAAATCATGGCAGAGCACCAGCACTTTGCCTCAAATCACCTTTTCTACCACAGCCAACAACATGATGCCTTCTGAAATATATAAAGGCAATTATCTGATGTTGCACCCCGGCTCTAATGGTTGTACTTATACGCTTACAGTAAACTCTCCTTGCATTATTACAGGCTACAGCTTTACTTATAGTGCACAGAGCAACGCAACGATTACCATTGGCGAACAGACTTACAATGCGACTACGGAGGATCAGACCGCGTCTGTCGAAGGCCTTAACTCTTCTACGACGTCGTTCGTCGTAGGCGGTACGAATAGCACAGGAAAAGGCGTCATTCTGAAAGATTTTATTGTAAAAATACAGACTGAGGACTACCAGCCTGGCGGTCAGACTGCTATTGGAACGATTGTAGACGAGGCACATACTCCCGCCACAACCTACTATGACGTTCAAGGCAGACGCGTGGTAAAACCTACAAAGGGAATATACCTTACTAACAAAGGACAGAAGGTGATCATCAAGTAAGAGAGAGATCGTTGGGACCACTCTCCCACCCTCACACAAAAAGGCTTGGAATGCTATGAATGACTCATAGATTCCAAGCCTTTTCCATTGTATTTTCCCGAAATTAATCTACCTCTTCTTCACGCTCCATGATGCTTGCTGCAAGGCAGTCGGCAGTGTGGATGATCATGACCAAGGGATAGAGCGAATGGGCGGTATCGTAGTTGCGCTCATCTTCGTAAGAATTCATGTTTACGCCCCATGGTCCCATGTGCCAACGGATGGCAAGCATTTCGGCATCGGTCATCTCAAGACCACTGCAGAGGAGGAGAACGACGGATTTCTCGCCATGTCCCATGGGGAAGTTTTTGTAGCTCACGTTGTAGCCGGGCACATCTTCCCACACGCCCATGGCATTCTTCTTACGCTTTGTGGTGGGCTGGTAAACGTCGGACTTGCACACGTCATGAAGCAGGCTGGCCAGAATGACGCTCTCACGAGGTACCTCACGCTCAAGCGTTGGCTCAAGTTTTTTCATGCCTTCCCACACTTGAAGGGCGGCTTTGCAGGTATTTAGTGAATGAAGCACGAGGCCTCCCTTGATGTTGAGATGATGACCTGCAGAGGCTGGGGCTTCGAAGAATCCTTGCTCTTCGAGATCGGAAATAACATCTTCCATACCCTCGCGCTTGCAAGAGCGGAGAAGCTGGAGAAATTCTTCCTTGTAGGATGATAAATCAATATCCATTATTAGATAGTTTTGTTTGTGACAAAGTTAATAAGACTATACGATGATGCGCTCTTTAGGGATAGAGAGCAGTTCTTCACTTCATATAAAAAGGCTAAGATTGAGAGCACATGTGTGCTTCTGAATCTTAACCTAATTCTTTTCTTTCAGGACCATGAGCAGAGTTTGCTTTTAAGCGTTCTGTGTCGGTCCCATAGCCATAGATACAGCGCTTTTGAGCATGGCTTGCTATGCCTTTGCTAAGAGGGCGTCGACGGCAGCATCAACCTTTTCGAATTGGAACTTCTGCCAGATGGTGTCCATCAGAGCAGCTATACGCTCTGTGCAGAGGTTGCCGATACTTCCTTCGTGAGTGTGATGGATGTTCTTATCGGGCGTGAACTGACCCGCTTCTATCTCAAGACCTACTTTCTTATAGGCATCGCGGAAGGGCACTCCTGAAGAGGCAAGACGATTCACCTCTTCTACTGAGAACATCGCATCATAGCGCTTGTCGTCGAGAATATGCTCGTTGACCTTAATGCGCTCGATGATATAGGTGGTCATGTGGAGGCAATCGATCAAGCGGTCGAAGGCGGGAAGGAAGGCTTCCTTGAGTTCCTGGAGGTCGCGGAAATAGCCACAAGGAAGATTATTCATGATCAAGATCATCTCCTGAGGCAATGCCTGCAAACGATTCATGCGAGCTCGGATAAGCTCGAACACATCGGGATTCTTCTTATGTGGCATGATGCTCGAACCTGTTGTACACTCATCGGGAAGCTTGATGAAGGCGAAGTTTTGAGAGTTGAACATGCAGGCGTCGAAGGCAAGCTTGGCTACTGTGCCCGCTACGCTGGCAAGGGCGTAAGCTACGTTGCGTTCCATCTTTCCACGTCCCATCTGTGCGTAGACCACATTGTAGTCCATCGAATCAAATCCGAGGAGGTCGGTGGTCATCTGACGATTGAGGGGGAAGGATGAGCCGTAGCCAGCAGCGGAGCCAAGCGGATTGCGATTGGTGAGGCGATAAGCGGCTTCGAGGAAGAGCATATCGTCGGTGAGGCTCTCGGCATAGGCGCCAAACCAAAGGCCGAAACTTGAGGGCATAGCTACCTGCAGGTGGGTGTAGCCTGGCATCAATACCGACTTGTAGCGCTCGCTCTGCTTCTGCAGCTCTGTGAACAACTGACGTACGGCCTCAGCCACCTCGCGCAGTTTTTCACGCGTGAAGAGCTTGAGATCGACCAACACTTGATCGTTGCGAGAGCGACCAGAGTGAATTTTCTTGCCCATATCGCCAAGTGAACGTGTGAGCATGAGTTCCACCTGCGAATGGACATCTTCGATGCCGTCTTCTATCACAAACTTGCCTTCGCGTGCAAGCTGATAAATTTTCTTCAGCTCCGAGAGCAGGGGCTGCAGTTCATTATCGGCAATGAGGCCTATGCTGTGGAGCATGGTGACGTGTGCCATTGAGCCGAGCACGTCGTAAGGAGCGAGGTAGAGATCGAGTTCACGATCATGACCTACGGTGAAGCGATCTATTTCGTCGGTCACCTGTACCGACTTTTCCCAAAGTTTCATAGTCTAAGTTTTAGAATTCCTGTCCGATGATGAAGTGGAACTGCGAACCGCCGGCACGCTTACCCGAGTAACCGCTGATGTACTTCTGGAAACCATAAGCCCAGTCGATACCCATCAAGCCGACCATGGGGAGAAGAATTCTCACACCCACACCAGCCGAACGCTTCATGTTGAAGGGATTAAACTTCTTGACATCTTGCCAAGCGTTACCACCCTCTACAAAGGCCAGAGCGAAGATTGAAGTAGAATTTTCGAGCATGAGCGGATAGCGGAGCTCAAGCGTCATACGGCTATAAGCATAGGCATCACCATAGTAAGAATTGTTGCCCGAGAGCGAACCATTCTCATAGCCACGCAGACCGATGGTCTCGGTGGCATAGCCGCTCGAGTAGCCCGACATACCATCACCACCTACGTAGTAAGTTTCGAAGGGAGATTTCTTATAGCGGTTGTATGAACCGAGTATACCGAATTCGAAGCGAGTCATGAGCACAGGAGCCTTGACAGCGCTTGAGAGTGCGGTGAAATTGCGGAATTTGAATTTCCACTTATGATATTCGATCCACTTGTTCTTCTCCTGCATCTCCTGCTGGTACTTGGAGCTCTGATAGTTGTTGGCCAAGTGCTTGTAGTCGCGGCCATCCCAAAGAGAATAAGGCGGAGTGAGCGTCACTTGGAAGAGGAATTCAGATCCCTTGCGTGGATAGAATGGATGATCGGTAGAGTTACGCGAGAGCGAGAGCGAGAGGTTGATGTTGTTGCAATTACCATCCGTGATGAGGAAGTACTGCCATGACTTCAACATATAGCGCGTATACGAAAGTTCAGCCATAAAGTTGAAGTAATCATCAGGCCAACGCAAGCGCTTACCGAAGCCTAAGCTCAAGCCCAACATTTTCACGTATTTGTCGGGATCGTAGGCGTCGGTGTAGTAATTACTCGTGGTACCATAACCATACGCATAGTTTAAGTATGAGTTATAGTAGTTCTGATTGACGTAATTAGAGTTTACGTCGCTCTGCTTGCTATAATAAATAGAGAACGAGAGTTGGTTAGGACGTTTTCCGCCAAGCCAAGGTTCGAGGAATGATAGCGAATAGTTCTGATAATACGTACCATTAGTCTGTACCTGCAGCGAGAGTGTTTGTCCATCGCCTTGCGGTATGAATCCTGCACGCTTATAGCCTTTCTTGAAAAGGTTTTGTACAGAGAAGTTAGTAAACTTCAAACCTACTCTTCCTACGATACCAGTTTGTCCCCAACCAGCCGAGAGCTCGATTTGGTCGCCCCCCTTTGAGACGAGTGGGTAGTTCAAGTCAACCGTTCCAGATACGGGGTCGGGCTTAATGCCGCTTTGTCCGAACTGAGTTTGTAGCGCTTCGGGATCGAACTGGTTCATCTGCGCCAAGTCCTGGATAGAACGCTTGATATTCTCCATAGAGAAGAGATCGCCTGGCTTGGTGCGGAGTTCTCGACGGATAACGTTTTCGTAGACGCGGTCATTGCCCGAGATGCGCACGTGGTTGAAGGTAGCTTGTTGTCCTTCTTGGATGCGCATTTCGAGGTCGATAGAGTCGCCATCGACATTGATTTCTACGGGGTTGAGGTTGTAGAATACGTATCCATTATTATAATAGAGGTTGCCGATGGCATCGTCGTCGGACGAGAGTCGCTTATTCAAGAGCGTTTGGTCGTAAACGTCGCCCTTCTTCATTTGTAAGAAACGTTCGAGGAGGTCAGAGTCGTAGACGGTGTTACCCACCCACGACACGTTGCGCAAGTAGTACTTCTGTCCTTCGTAGACGTTGAGGTAAACGTTGACGTGCTTTGCGTCGACGGTCTCTATGCTGTCGGAGGTGACGAGTGCATCGCGGTAGCCCCATTCGTTGAGCTTTTCTACGAGCAAATCTTTGTCCTCCTTGTACTTTTCGGGAAGGAACTTCTTCGAGCGAAACATGTTTACGAAGCTTTTCTCATGAGTCTTCTTCATGGCTCTCTTAAGCTTAGCCACATGTTTGGGTTCGGCGCCGTTGATGAAGATTTTCTTCACCTTGATCTTTTCATTCTTATTGATATCGATATCTACCAACACGCGGTTGTCGCCCGTTACGTCCTCTCGGAGCGTAATGTTTACCTCACAATTTTTGAAACCTTTCTCCTCGAAATGTTTCTTAATGTAGTGCTCGGCACGATTGATCATATCCGTAGTGATCTGATTGCCGGGTTGGAAGCCGATGATCTTTTCGCAATCTTCGCGTTCCGACTTTTTCACACCCGTATAGCGGATGCTCGATATGCGAGGTTGCGTAGTAAGCTTCACGTGGAGGTAAGCTTTACCATCGACGATGCTATCTGCTACTATTTCTACGTTGGAGAATACCTTCTGTGCCCAATACTTGCGGATAGCTTCTGTGATATCGGGTCCTGGAATTTCGTAAGATTGTCCCACAACGAGTCCCGAAATACTCTGTAAGTATTCCGAGTCGTAGCCTTTCATTTCGTCTACCGTTAAGCCTCCCAACACATATCGCGGGTGGTTGGCCGTATAGGTTATCACGGGCGTATTGTCGGTCTGCTTTGCTGCTTGTCCTTCGCTTTGAGCGTGTGCACTAAGAGCCATGCAGGCAGTCATAGCGAGCAGTATGCGTGAGGTATATTTCATTCGTCTGTTTGTGTATTATCTATGTTGGTTACTTGCTCGCTGGTCTTGCCGAAGCGTCGTTCACGATTTTGGTACCATGCGATGGCATGGCAGAGGTCAGCTTCGTGGAAGTCGGGCCAGAAAGTGTCGCAGAAGTAGAATTCGGTGTAGGCACACTGCCAAAGCAAGTAGTTGCTTAGTCGTACTTCTCCTCCCGTGCGAATGAGCAAGTCAGGGTCGGGCATGAAGTTGGTAGCGAGGTGTGCGGAGATGATTTGCTCGTTGATGTCGGCGGGCTGAAGCGTTCCATTTTTCACCTCTGAGGCTATCTGCTTCATGGCTTCCGTTATTTCCCATCGAGAGCTGTAGCTCAGTGCGATGACCATCGTCATTCCGGTATTGACGGAAGTGCGCTGTTGCAATCCGAGAATAGACTTTCGCACCACTTCAGGCACCCTTGAGAGGTCGCCGATGATGCGAAGTCTTACATTGTTGTTCATGAAGAGTTCTTCTTCGAGCGAAGTGAGGATGAGCGACATGAGTGCAGCCACCTCGTCGGCGGGTCGGTTCCAATTTTCGGTGGAGAATGTATATAGCGTCAAGAACTTCACCCCCAGGTTGGAGCAAGCTGTGGTGATTTCACGCACAGCGACTACGCCCTGTTGGTGTCCCATGCTGCGGTTCATACCGCGTGCCTTGGCCCATCGTCCGTTGCCATCCATAATGATAGCGATGTGGGAAGGTATTCTTGAATGGTCGAGTTGCATATATCGGAGTTGTGTATGATAAACTATGTAAGCGAGAGTGCTATTTTATATCATAAAGTGCTGTCTTGTATCACGATGTATGATATCATGGTGCATGCGTGGTTTAGTCGCGGTTGCACGTGGGGCACTTCGGACTGAGATCATAGGTGAGTGTGAGCATCAAGGAGGAGTAGATGTCTTTATTTCGGAACATCTCCGACTTGATGCCGAGTGGAGCGTCAAGTCCATCGAGTTTATCGGATAGGCTGAAATGAACCATCCAGTCGAGTCCGAGATTGAGTCGTTGGCCCAATTTATACTTTATTCCTGCTCCAAGCGGTATATTGGCTGTGAATGATTTTCCTGCTGCTCCGTAGGTGAGTCCGAAGCCGCCCTGCAGATAGGGCACTATGCGGGAGTAGCCGCGATAGTCTCGGCGGTAACCGTATGGCAGGAAGTGCAGTTCGTAGAGAGCCGACACGTCGTAGATTGCGCTGCTTACGGAGTAATTGAGTTGTGCTGATCCTACGGTGTTGGGGTCGGAGGGGATATAATTCTTGAGTGAAGCTGTTGCTCCTTTCACCCCTACGTAAGAGAATTGCGTCTTCACCGCCATGCGCGGATTGAGTGGGAAGCGAGCAACGAGAGCTCCAGCAAGCCCCATCTTGTCCTTCACATCAGTAAAATTGACCGACGTGCCCAGTCCTACGCCTAACTCCAGGCGATAAACGAGGTCTTCCTGCTGAGCATGTGCGCTCCTTGAGAGGAGCAGGAATAGCAGTAGCAGAGATGTAATTCTGTACACAATGCGCATGGTGCATGTGAGAGTTTAGAAGTTTATGAGTTTAGGAGTTTAGGATTCACTTATAGCAGCGTATATCACTACTATAGCAGTGTATATCACTACTATAGCACCTACTATATATATAGCACCTACTATAACACCTTAGGCAATCAGTACGTGATTATTACTCCCAGCCCAATCGATTGATTCTGCCGCGATAGATGGTACCTGTGCCACCGAGCACTACCCATATATAATGGTCTGCGTCAACTGCCACGCTGATGGAATTTGCGCCTGTAGTATCGGGCGAAGAGAGGTCGGTGGTCTTCCAAGTGCGTCCGTTGTCAGTGCTCGTATAGAATGGAGCTATAGTGCCATCTGCAGCCACGCCGGTAACGACTGTACCCTCATCGTAAGCGAAAGCGCTTATCTGCTTGAGCAATGGGCAACCATACGTGCGAAGTTCCTCCGTCTGAGGCAAATTAATCCAGGGATAAGAGTACTTATCTGCTGCGGAGCGATCAATATCGCGCTTCCACACGGTGACGGAGTCAGCGCTTGTGCCATCTGCACGGGTCACCTTGCGCGATCCTACCATCACCACGATTTCTCCATCCTTGTCAACACGCGATTGCTGAGTAGCTGCTGCCACGTCGCTTCCTTGCGGAAGATCTGCGGGGCTATCCACCTCGCTTTCGTTCCATGCGAGGCCATCTGCCGAAGCGTACATTTGATTGCCTGCAATGGCGTAGATACTATCTGTGCTTTGACCTACGAGAGCATCAAACTGCACGGGTGTGCTAACGGTGCTCCAGCCTTCCGTCACCATAGCCGACTCTACCAATCTGCCACCAGCGAGAGCGAGGAATTTGTCAGAGAAATGCTGAACGGTGCGCACATCTATTACGTTTCCGCCCACCGAAGCGAGGGGCTGAGCCTCATCGAAGGATGGCGATTGACGAGAAGTCTGGACGAGCTTTACTTCGCCGTCCATCGTGCGACCGAACACATAGATGCTTCCCCCTACTGCCAACGTACGGCTTTCTATGAAAGAAGCCACGGGGCTGAGAGGATTGTGGGCCAACTGCTTCCAATCCAGCTCATCAGCATATTCCTTATGCACACGTATATCGAAGTTGTAGAATCGCTTTGAACTTCCGTCGGGAGCATAAGCCACCACTTGGCGCAGCACGGAGAAGTCGGTACTATCGGTAGGTGTGAAGGCTTCTTCCTTACCTGTCTCAAGATTGACGATGCCCAACGTGCCCGTACACTTGATGCCACTGCTGGATGCAAACACCAATTTGTCTACACACGTCCCCACGGGCAGCGAATCAGGATTGAACACGCGGCTATTCACTTGATCTATATACAGATGGTATGCACCTCCTGTCACGGAGACGGTGGTGCTATCATTGACGATGCGCTTCAGCGTGCCGAGGGTGGCAGAGGTGATTACGCAATCGTTGGAGAGTTCTTCGGTTGTGTCTTCTGACGAGTTGCAGGAAGTCATCATGCATCCTGTCAGGATTGCCACTACGAGGGCTAATATGTTGGGTTTCTTCATGTCGTGATGATATGTGTGTATTCTTCAACGTGCAAAAATACGTACAAATTCTTATTTAATGGCCATTTCGCGTCCATTTATCTTGTTTTAACGCGACATAAGGGTGCGATTGTCAGTTTTCCACGCCCAAATCGTCTCATCTGCAAGGTGGTGCATCAAGAAGTCTTTGTGCCGTCGGTAACGCTTCTCAGTCGGCGCAGGTTATCGTCTTCGCCCACCATCCACAGGGCATCATTGCGCACGATGGTGCGGTCTGCCCGTGCTGGATCGATACTGCCATCCGACGTTTCAAAACCTACCACCATGCAGTGGTACACATTGCGTATGCCGCTATCGCGCAGTGCTACTCCGATGAGCGGGCTTCCCTCGCGCACGAGTAGCCGTCGGAGTTGCAAGCGATTGGTATCGGGAGCTTGGCTGACGATGTCGCTCTGCATGCGCTGTTGGAAGCGCTGTAAGCTCTCGTCGCTACCGATCACTTCGATGTGGTCGGAGGGAAAGAGCACCGCACTGCCGTCGGGAATGTTGATGCGATTGCCATTGCGCACGATGGCAGCTATCATCACGCCATCAGCGTGGCCAAAATCGAGTTCGGAGAGTCGTTTCCCCACCCACATACTGTCGTAGGGCACTTCGAGTTCGGCTATATGAATATTGCGACTTGTGAGCCTACCGGCATAGCCTGGAGTAGCCTCCTCACTTTGCGAAGCCATCACCTCGCGCGAACGCAGATTTTGCAGGAAGGTGCGTTCGAGCCTGATGCTTACCAACTTGATGCGTTTCGAAGCGACGAAGCATCCCACGATAACGATTGAAGCCAGCACATGCCACAGCCACCATAGCGGCGAGAGGAAATTGAGAATATAGTAGACCGCAGCCACTGCCACAGCATAGCGCAGCAGGAAGGTGATCCACAGCCCCACCCTATCCATGCGGCTACGATGGCGCAGTTGTCGCCACTCGTCGGAGTGGTTTTTACGCATGACGATAGCGCGGAGGAAAGGTGCGGAAAATAGCAACGAGAGCACGCCACAAGCGGCATTACCCGTCCAATGCCCCAGCGCTTCTCGACACAAGGGGAGCAGGAGTGATAGCGAGATGATTATCACGGCAATGCTCAGTGTGAGATAAGCCCCCAACTGGCTGAGTAGAGCCATGAGGAGTTTTTTCCACAGATGCTCACGCTGAGCCTCAGCCGCAGCCTTTCGTCCGCGTTCGTCCAATCGGTGAAACACGGCTGCGGGCATCACACGTTGCAAAACGCTATAAGCGGGTGCTGCGGCGCGTATCATGTAGGGGGTGGCAAAGGTAGTGATGATACTCACCGCCACTACCACGGGGTAGAGAAATTCGCTTGTCACCTTGAGCGACATGCCGAGCGAGGCAAGAATGAATGCGAACTCACCGATCTGTGCGAGCGAGAATCCGCTCTGAAGTGCCACGCGCAGCGATTGTCCTGAGAGCAAGAAACTGCTTGTGCCAAACACGGCTTGTCCCACAATAATTGCTAAGCAGATCACCAATATAGGGAGCCAGTAGGCTGCCAATACAGCGGGGTCGACGAGCATGCCCACCGACACAAAGAAGATGGCACCGAAGAGGTCCTTCACGGGCGATACCACGCGCTCGATCTGCTCTGCCTCTACCGTCTCTGCCAGGATACTGCCCATCATGAAGGCGCCGAAGGCTGAACTATAGCCTGCGCGCTCTGCCATGACTACGAGCAAAAAGCACAGCCCGATGCTCACCACGAGGAGCGTCTCTCGATTCATGAATCGATGGGCTTTGCGCAGGAAGAGGGGAATGAGGTAGACGCCCACCACAAACCATAGGATGAGAAAGAAGCCAAGCTTAAGGAGGCTCCCCACGAGCTCCATCCCCTGAAACTGGCGCGACACTGCCACAGCGCTTAGCACCACCATGAGCAAGATGCCGAGTATATCCTCGAGTATGAGCACGGAGAGCACTTCGCCCGCAAACTTCTTCTGTCGCAGTCCGAGGTCGTCGAAGGCCTTATATATAATAGTAGTACTCGACATGGCGAGCATGCCTCCCAGGAAGAGGCTGTTCATATCGCCCCAACCGAAGAAGTGGCCCACCATACTGCCCACGCTCATCATGCAGAACATCACACTGCATGCTGCTATGACGGGGGCTGCCCCCATCTTTACTATTTTCTTAAACGAGAATTCGAGTCCGAGGGTAAACATGAGGAATATCACGCCAATGTCCGCCCAGGTGTGTATACTGCTGAGGTCGGTCACACTGGGAGTATAGGGCATGTGGGGACTGGTCAAGAATCCAGCCACAATGTAGCCAAGCACGAGGGGCTGCTTGAGCCGCTTGAAGATGATGGTGACCAAGCTTGCCGAGATAAGGATGAGAGCGAGGTCGGAGATGAGAGTGGACATGGGGGATAATATACTAATACGCGTTGGCGGAATGTGTAAACGAGTTGACAAGTTAACTGGTGAACAGATAAGCTACCTTGAGTAGGGCTGCTGTGGATAGACGAAGAGCACGTTGCGCGAACTGAAGTAGCGCTCCACCTGATCGGGCAGACGGTCCAGATAGGCATGATACGAGATGGTGCCTCGACGAGCGCATACGAAGATGAGCATATGGTCTTGGCGCGAGGTATGAGCCAGCTGAATGAGGTTGTTCCAAGAGTTAAACTCGGTATAGATCACAGGCAGACCGCTGTGGGGCGACTCCGCCAGATAGTGCTCCATAGCCGTGAGTGTGGCTGGCGAAGAGAGCGCTTCGAGTCCACACCCGATCTGATGGGCGAGTAGCGCAATGCGATCCATGCAGTGGGCAAAGCCTTGCTCAAACTCTGCCTTGGGCGGCACCAACACGTGGAGTCGGCGCACCGTATTGAGGGGGATGGTGTCGCGATAGATCATGATCTGGCGATCGACGGAAGTCAAGAGGTCGGCCACGGTCTTGCCATAGAAGGAATCGGAGAGGCGTGCCTTGCGATGCAGTCCGAGCACGAGGTCGCTCACGGCACGCTCTTTGACCGTATGCGATATGCCGCTCACCACATTGACCGACCATCGCTGATAGGTCTGTATGCGTATGCCCGTGGCCGAAGCCATCTTCACAGCATTGTGGAGCTGTTGTTCTCCGCTCTGACGCGCCGATGGATCATTTTCGAGCACTACGTTGAGGGCTATGATAGGCGCTACAGAATGGGGCGTGCGGAGCATGAGTGCCAGATTGACAAGCCCGGGGAGGGTATCGCGATAGTTCACGGCAATGAGTATGCGGTCGGGGGCTTCATCGGGAGCTTCGTTGCTCGAGGTGGGCTGCAGCGAACCCGTCACGGCCAACTTGCGCGAGGTGGTCTCGGTCACGAGTGAACTCACTACGCACGTCACAAGGATGAGCACCATGGCTCCATTGAGCACATCTTCGCCCAAAAGATGGCTACCATCGGGCAACACGATGCCATAGCCCACGAGCACCACTGCAAGGGTGGCTGCTGCACGGGAGCCGGTGAGGCCAAACATGAGGTTGCGCTCCGTGGCCGACATGCGGAAGGTCTTTTGCGTTGCATAGCTGGCTAACCACTTACTCACCACGCCTACCACCACCATCACGCAGGCCGTGAGCACCGCACCTTGGTGCTCTACGAGGGCATTGAGATTGATCAACATGCCCACACCTATGAGGAAGTAGGGAATAAAGAGGGCATTGCCCACAAACTCTACGTGGCTCATCAAGGGCGATAGTGGGGGTATCAAGCGGTTGAGCACAAGGCCTACGAGGAAGGCTCCGAGTATGCCCTCCATGCCCACGAGTTCCATCAGTCCCGCGCCTAAGAATACGAGGCAGAGCACGAAGACGTATTGCACCACGCTGTCGTCGTAGCGACGGAAAAACCACCGTCCGATCCTCGGGAAGGCATAGACTATCACGCCGCCGAGCAGTACGACCTTGACCACGAGCCACACCCAGTATAGCCCCGTGACGTGTTCCTTAAACATGCCGCCCACTACGGCCAGCACCAGCAACGTCAGCGTATCTGCTACGATGGTACCGCCCACGGCAATGCTCACGCTGGTGAGTCGCGAGAGTCCGTAGCGCAAGACGATGGGATAGGCTATGAGCGTATGCGAGGCATACATGGCGGCGATGAGCACACTGGCTGCCACGCCGTAGCCCAGCAGAAGGGAGTTGGCAGCATAGCCCAAAGCCATAGGGATGACAAAGCTCAGGAGTCCGAGCGTCAGAGCGCGCCCCTTGATGCGCTGCACGTCTTGCAGGTTCATCTCGAGCGAGGCAAGAAACATGATATAGTAGAGCCCCACCTTTCCGAAGAGTTCGAAACTGCCGTCGCGCTCAAGCACTCCGAAGCCATGAGGCCCGATGAGTATGCCCGCGAAGATCATACCCACGATGGAGGGTATGCGCAGGCGTTCGAGTAGCATCGGTGCAAAGAGTATTATTGCCAGCACGATGAGGAATATCCAAGTAGGGTCTGTGATCAAATTCTTAGGTGTTAATGGGGTGAATAATGGAGGTTGCGGAGGCTTGTTTTTCCTTCAGAAGGAGAGTAAAGCCGCGCCGCAACCATCTTTTCTGCAAAGTTATTGTATTTTTTTCAATCACGCGCAACGCATGCGCGTATTTAGTTGTCACCCTTTCAGCTGTTCTGTCTTTCAGTTGCTCTGTCTTTTAACTGCTCTGTCTTTCAGCTGTTCTGTCTTTTAACTGTTCTGTCTTTCACTGTTCTGTCTTTCACTGTTCTGTGGGCGACGCGTCTCGCGTCGGCATCGCATGATAATCTAAATCCGAAACTTGAATAATCTAAAAAATTCTATCTTTTTCCTTTTAACCTTCCTCTTGATCGCTTATGATGCCGACGCGAGACGCGTCGCCCACGGTATTGGCTGAAAAGCCTCTTGATCGCTTGTGATGCCGATGCGAGACGCGTCGCCCACGGAGCTAATGAATGGGCTGTCCTTCACGCGCGCACGCATCAGAGAGTTTTTCCTCGTTTTTTCTACATTGCTTGCACTGATTCTTACGTACGCTTTGATTATCAAAGCATTACGCAGTGTAAGCACCTTTCATTTGCCTACACTTTGTCTGCACTTTTGCCTACACTCTGGCCGAAAATCTCTTCCTACCCCTAATTTTCATAGCACCCATCTCTAATTTTCACAGCACCCACCTCTAATTTTCACACCACCCACAACTAATTTTTACAGCATCTACCTCTAATTTTCACACCATCAAGGGAGTATTTGCCCGCCAAGGAGGCATGAGGGGAATCTGAGGAAAATGTGGGAAGGACTGGTCTTGCCTACACTATGTACTTCTTTGATTATCTGTTGTTTTCACAGAATTAGTGTAGGCAACTCATATAAAAGCCGAAAACTCTCTGTATGCGCGCGCGAGGAGTCACGTCTATATACAGTAAAGATACGGCTGATTCTTGACCGCGTGCCGATGCGAGACGCGTCGCCCACAAAGCAGGGGGAGAGAAAATGACATCTCTGCATGAAAAGCCGTAGAAATTCTGCACCCATACCGTCCCTCCAAACGTAAAAAATGCCCTTTCACCACCATCAGTCTCTATAAAACGAGGCACAAAGGCTTCTTTATCAAAAAAGTATTGTAATTTTGCACACGGAGAGATGCTCTTTTCTTTCTGCAACAAAATTCTACACTCTGTAAACAAAATGCAACGAGCAGACCGCTTTTCAATGCTTCACTCAAGCCCTAAAAAGGCAGTTTGCTTACAAAATCACATAAAATTCAAGCAATGAACGTAGCTATCGTAGGCGCCAGCGGTGCCGTAGGCCAAGAATTTTTGCGCGTACTCGCCGAACGCGATTTTCCTATCGACAACCTTCTGCTCTTCGGATCAACCCGTAGCGCAGGTACGAAATATACCTTCCGCGGCAAAGAATACACCGTAAAACTTCTTCAGCACAACGACGACTTCAAGGACGTAGACATCGCTTTCACCTCGGCTGGCGCAGGCACTTCTAAAGAGTTTGCCGCCGACATCACGAAGTTTGGTGCTGTCATGATCGACAACTCTTCTGCTTTCCGTATGGACGAAGAGGTGCCCCTCGTAGTGCCCGAATGCAACGCTGAGGATGCACTGAAGCGTCCCCGCGGCATCATTGCCAACCCCAACTGTACCACCATCATGATGGTAGTGGCTCTGCAGGCTATCGAAAACTTGAGCCACATCAAGCGCGTACACGTAGCCTCTTACCAAGCTGCAAGTGGCGCCGGACAGGCTGCTATGGATGAACTCGTAGAGCAATATCGCGAGGTGCTCGACGGCAAGCCCGCCACAGTGAAGAAGTTTGCTTATCAGCTGGCATTCAACGTAATCCCGCAGATCGACGTGTTCCAGGACAATGGCTACACGAAGGAAGAGATGAAGATGTACAACGAGACTCGCAAGATCATGCATTCCGACGTATTGACCTCTGCCACCTGTGTGCGCGTGCCGTCACTCCGTTCTCACTCTGAAGCTATCTGGGTAGAGACTGAGCAACCGCTCGAAGTGTCCGACGTGAAGAAGGCTATCGCTGGCGGTGAAGGCCTCGTGCTCATGGACAATCCCGAAAAGCAAGAATACCCCATGCCGCTCTTCCTCGCTGGCAAAGACCCCGTATACGTGGGCCGTATCCGTAAGGACTTGGCCAACCCCAATGGTCTCACCTTCTGGCTCGTAAGCGACCAGATCCGCAAGGGCGCCGCCCTCAACGCCGTGCAGATTGCCGAATACCTGATCAAGGTGGGCGACGTGAAATAAGAGAATAAGAGAGTTTTAAGTTTTGAGGTTATGGGGTTAAGTTTTGAGGTTTGAGGTTATAAGGTTATTCTTGAGTTTAAAGTTTTGAGGTTATAAGGTTATAATATTACTTCATGCAGCGAATAGACTGTCAGAAGGTAACTTTATAACCTTATAACCTCAAAACTTAAAACTCCCCTTATAACCTCAAAACTTAAAACTCAAGAATAACCCCATAACCTCAAACCTCAAAACTTAACCCATAACCTTAAAACCTGAATAATAAAGCACAGAAGGATGAAAATCATCATAGCTGGTGCGGGAGCTGTAGGCACACACCTTGCCAAACTGCTCTCGCGCGAACATCACGACATTACGCTCATGGACGAGTCGGCAGAGAAGCTTGAAGATCTATCTTCCAACTTCGACATTCTGACCCTCCCCGTGTCGCCCTCGTCGATCTCCGCGCTTAAAGAAGCCGAGGTGGGCAAGGCCGACCTCTTCATCGGCGTTACCCCCGACGAGGCTCACAACATGACAGCCTGCATGCTTGCCCACAAGCTGGGAGCAAAGAAGACGGTGGCACGTGTAGACAACTATGAATATGCCATGCCCGAACACCGTGCTTTCTTCTCTGAAGTGGGCATCGGCTCAATCATCTATCCCGAGATGCTCGCCGGGCAGGAGATCCTCCACAACATCAAGCGCAGCTGGATACGTCAGTGGTGGGAGGTGCAAGATGGTGCACTCATCCTCTTGGGCGTGAAGGTGCGCAGCAACGCACAGATTCTCGACCAACCGCTCAAAGACCTCTGTGGCCCAGACTCTCCCTACCACATCGTGGCAGTGAAGCGAGGCGACGATACGGTCATACCTCATGGCGGCGACTGCTTGCGGTCGCTCGATGTGGTCTACTTCATGACCACACCGAAGTATATCAACTACATACGCGACATTGCAGGCAAAGAGGAGTATCCCGACGTGTCGAACGTGTTTATCATGGGTGGCGGTAGCACAGCGGTGCATTTAGCCAACGCTATGCCCGACTATATGCATGCCAAGATCATCGAGAGCCATGCACAGCGTGCCGAACACCTCAACGAGGTGGTGACCAACCGGCATGCCATGATCATCCACGGCGATGGACGCGACCTTTCTCTGCTCGAAGAGGAGGGCATACGCAAGGCACAGGCTTTCTGTGCGCTGACGGAGAACTCGGAGACGAACATCCTGGCTTGCTTGGCTGCGAAGCGATTGGGCGTGCGCAAGACGGTAGCCATGGTGGAAAACACTGACTACATCAGCATGGCTGAAAGCCTCGATATCGGCACTATTATCAACAAGAAGACGTTTGCTGCCAGCCACATCTACCAGATGATGCTCAAGGCCGACATCACTTCGGTGAAGAGCCTCACCGTAGCCAATGCCGACGTGGCAGAATTTAGCGTGCCCGAGGGATCGAAGATCTGCAAGCATGCTGTGAAGGATCTCGACCTGCCCTCGTCTATCACTCTGGGTGGACTCGTACGTGGTGGCCACGGCCAACTCATCAATGGTTCTACCATGATCCGTCCAGGCGACACAGTGGTGGCGTTCTGCTTGAATGGAGGAATCAAAAAACTTGAGAAATATTTCAAGTAGTCGCCTGTACGCGATTACTTGAAGTATTTCTCAAGTTTTAAGTATTAAGTATAAAGTATTAAGTATTACAGACTGGCTGAAGGAATCTCTGATTCATTTGCATTCATACGGGTTGTAATACTTAATACTTTATTCAAGTTTTGGATTTAGAATGGGCGGGCTGAAAGCCCAATGAATTCCATAGCCCAAGGCAACGCCTTGGGTAGAGATAATCAAGAACGATACGCCCTGTAAGGGCAGAAGTAAGGACAATATATTTCTACTTTTGCCCTTACAGGGCGAAACAATACTGCTTACGGGATACCCAGGGCGATGCCCTGGGCTATGGAATTCATTGGGCTTTCAGCCCGCCCATTCTAAATCCGAAACATCAGTACTTTATACTTAATACTTACACGTGACATATTCCGTCAAGACTAGTCTCGACGGAATATGTCACGTGTATATACTTTCTCCTTCACATCGTCAAGGCAAGTATCGTAGCGATTGGCTATGATGGCATGGCTCTGCGCTTTAAAGTCAGCAAGGCGGTTGACCACACGGCTACCAAAGAAGGTCGTACCATCCTCGAGCGTAGGCTCATAGATAATCACCTCTGCACCCTTCGCCTTGATACGCTTCATGATACCCTGAATGGCCGACTGGCGGAAATTGTCGGAGTTCGACTTCATCGTCAGTCTGTACACACCCACCACGGGAGGATTGGAGGCAGCCCCCGCAGCATCGTATTCATTGTTTTGTGAATAACCATACCATCCCGCCTTGCGAAGCACAGCATCGGCAATGTAGTCCTTACGAGTGCGATTGCTCTCTACGATAGCCTCGATAAGATTCTCGGGCACATCCTGATAGTTGGCAAGGAGTTGCTTCGTGTCCTTCGGCAAGCAGTAGCCACCGTAGCCAAAGGAAGGATTGTTGTAGTGCGTACCGATGCGCGGATCAAGCCCCACGCCCTCAATGATGGCACGCGAATCGAGGCCCTTCACCTCAGCGTAAGTATCGAGTTCGTTGAAGTAGCTCACGCGGAGCGCCAAGTAAGTATTGGCAAAGAGCTTCACAGCCTCAGCCTCCTTCATGCCCATGAAGAGCGTATCAATATTCTCCTTGATAGCACCCTCCTGCAGCAAGCGAGCAAAGGTCTGCGCGGCTTGACGCATTTCTTCCACGTTCGTCACCGACTTGATGGCACTATTCTCAGCCTCAAACTCAGGTTTGTCGATAAGTTTGGGGTAACCCACGATGATGCGGCTGGGGTAAAGATTATCGTAGAGCGCCTTGCTCTCACGGAGAAATTCGGGCGAGAAGAGCAGATTGAACTTCTTCACACCGCGCTGCGCATATCGCTGATAGAGCGAGCGAGTATAGCCCACAGGTATGGTGCTCTTGATCACCATCACAGCGTCGGGATTGACCTCAAGCACGAGGTCGATCACCTCCTCCACGTGGCTGGTGTCGAAGTAGTTTTTCACCGGATCGTAGTTGGTAGGCGCAGCTATCACCACGAAGTCGGCATCGGCATAAGCCTTGCGTCCGTCGAGCGTAGCATTGAGGTTGAGCCGTCCGCTTGCCAAGTACTTCTCGATGTATTCATCTTGTATGGGCGAGATGCCACGATTGATCTTCTCCACCTTCTCACTCACAACGTCGACAGCCGATACGTGGTGGTGTTGCGATAGCAAGGTGGCAATGCTTAAGCCCACATAGCCCGTGCCTGCCACAGCTACTCTAATATCTTGAAATTCACGCATAGTGTGTATTGTATTTTTTTCTTAGAAAGTTTATGAGGGTAATATAGGAAGTCTAGGATACCTAGATTTTCTAGGACACCTAGAACACCTAGAACACCTAGAACACCTAGAAAAACCTAGAAAATCTTACCTCTCAAAGAATCGCGGCTCGCGCTGCAGAAGCTCGACGATGCCAGCGGGCGGACGCTGATTGAGGAGTTCGTGTTTCATCCAGTCCATGTAGGGCGCCACGTGAGCAAAGAATTGGTGATAACCCTGACAGAGATAATTGAGTCCAGGCTCACCATCGGCAGTACGGCAGAAGCGATTCTTCGGACACTCACCATTGCAAGCAAAGAGATACTGACACTCGCGACACTGGCGCGGAAGCGACGTTTGCTTAGCCTGCCCGAAGGCGCGCTGACGCGGAGAGTACATCATGTCGATGAGCGACTGCGTGCGGATATTGCCCAGTTTGTATTGCGGAAATACGAAGTGGTCGCAACTATACACGTCGCCATTCCACTCTATCGCTCCCGCATGGCCACACGTCTTGGCCAAGGTGCAGATGCCTGGCTGCTGCCCCATCCAGTTGGCCAGAGTAGAGTCGAAGAGCTGCACGAAATAGTCGCCCACATCGTGACGCACCCATTCGTCGAAGATGGTACAGAGGAACGTGCCCCACTGCTCTGGCGTGACGCTCCACTCCATCATGCCCCCCGTGCCCGCCTCGTCGACAGAAGCCAGAGTGCGGCCGTCAGCATGAGACTGTAGGCGCTCTACGATGGGCGTGAACTGCAAGTAGTGACAGCCTATCTCCTTGAAGAAATGGTAGAAGTCGAGCGGATAGTCAGCATTGAAGTCGTTGACCACAGCAAGAGCATTCCACTCCACTCCGTGCTTCTGAAGCAGACGGATGCCTCGCATCACTTGCTGAAACGAGGGACGGCCTCCGCGGTTGCGACGATATTCATCGTGAAACTCCTGCGGACCATCAATGCTCACCCCCACGAGCCAACCCTCCTGACGAAAGAATTCACACCACTCGTCGGTGAGCAGTGTGCCGTTGGTCTGCAAGCAGTTGTCGATGCGATGACCTGCAGCGTGCTTTTTTTGAAGTTCCACCACGCGCTTATAGAATGATAGCGGGCGCATAAGCGTCTCGCCACCGTGCCAAGTGAAGAGCACGTCGGGCAGAGTCTGCGCTGCAATGTAGTCGTGAATAAACTTCTCAAGCAGTTCATCGCTCATCACCTCCTCAGGCGAGTCGGCATAGAGCTTCGACTTCTCAAGATAGTAGCAGTACTTACATGCCAGATTACAACGCGAGCCCGCCGGCTTCGCCAGCAGATAAAGCGGAGATGAAAAGGGGGATATATCCATGAGCAAGTGGAGAATGAAGAGATTGTTCTAATATTTTGCAAAAATATCACTAAAACCTGAAACTACCGCCATCCATCGCCATATATATTTACATTCACCCTTGCTCCAACACTATATTTTACGTACTTTTGCATCATGCGATTGATAAAGATGACGGGCGGATTGGGCAACCAAATGTTCATCTACGCCCTTTACATAAGCATGCGCCGACACTTTAGCGACGTGCGCATTGACCTCTCAGACATGGTGCACTATCACGTACACCATGGCTACGAGATGAACCGCGTATTCGGCCTTCCACAGACAGAGTTCGTCATAAACCAAAAACTGAAGAAGGTGGTCGAATTCCTATTCTTCAAAACCATACTCGAGCGCAAGCAAGGCGGACGCTTAGAGCCCTACTTCGGTAAGCACCGATGGCCCTTGGTCTACTACAAAGGATTCTACCAGAACGAGCGCTACTTTGCCGACTGCAAAGACGAGGTGCGTCAAGCCTTCACCTTCGACATGAAGCAGGCCAACGAGCAATCACGCCTCATGGCACGAGCCATAGAGCAAGACGCTCACGCCGTTTCGTTCCACGTGCGCCGTGGCGACTATCTACTTCCCAAGCACTGGGCCAACTCGGGTAGCGTGTGCGGCCTCAGCTACTATCGCCGCGCCGTGGAGGAAATGAAGCGACGCGATCCCGAAGCCCACTTCTACGTATTCTCCGACGGCATGGATTGGGTACGAGAGAACATCGACCTTCCAGCCGACACCGTTTTCGTCACCCACAACCAGGGCGCCGACAGCTGGCAGGACATGATGCTCATGACTCACTGCCGCCACAACATCGTGTGCAACTCCACCTTCAGTTGGTGGGGAGCATGGCTCAATGCTCATGCCGACAAGATAGTCATCTGCCCCGACCACTGGTCGGCCTCGGGACCTGCGTCCGACGTGGTTCCAGAAGAGTGGATACAAGTAGCCTCGAAGGAATAATAGACCTTGCCCTTGCCTATGGACAGACACGCTTTCCTCATCATGGCTCACAACGAGCCCGAGATTCTAACAGCGCTCTTACGCCAGACCGACGCTCCAGGATTCGACGTATACCTCCACATCGATGCGAAGGCACTCGACTTGCAGCAGCGCTTCGCCCACTACGCACCGAGCCGAGGAGGCTTCTACCTCCTACCCTCCCCCATCGACATCCGATGGGGAGACATCAGCCAAGTGGATGCCGAAATGCTTTTGCTCCGCACCGCTACTGCAAACGGTCCCTACCACTACTACCACATCATTTCAGGCACTGACTTGATGCTCAAGAGTACACAAGCCTTCCGCGAAGCATTTGCAGCCGATCCACACAAGGAGTACGTCAACTTCTGGACTTCACCCTCACACCTACGCGACTTGAAGCGAAAAGTGACGCGTTACTACTTCTTCACACGCCATCTGAAGGACAAGGGATCGCTCATTCATGCCCTCACATCACCCGTGCGCAACCTTGCGCTCACCGCACAGAAGATCACGGGCTTCCGCCGACGTATGCCCCGCGGCATTGAGTTTTGCAAAGGAGGAAACTGGGCAAGCATCACCGAGAACTTTGCCCAATATTTACTCCTGCACGAACCGAAGCTTCGACACAGACTGCTACACACGCTCTGTCCCGACGAAATATACAAACAGACGTTGCTCTGGAACTCTCCATTTAAGTCCAACATCTGCAACGCACTTACCGAAGAAGCCGAGCCGTCCACGCTCCGCAAGATTGATTGGCACCGCGGCTCACCCTACACTTGGCAGACCACCGACTACGACGAACTCATAAGTAGTTCCGCCCTCTTTGCCCGAAAATTTTCTTCCCAACACATCGATCTCGTAAAGCGCATCATCGAACACACCCGCGCCGACGATGCTCCGACTCCTTAAGTAAATCATATACACGCCTATATATATGAGTCCTAAATTGGTTTCTGTTATCATCCCCGTATACAATGCCGAGTCCTTCGTGGCCGACACCATCAAGAGCGTATTAGCCTCAAGCTATACAGACCTTGAAGTGGTGTGCATCGACGACGGATCTACCGATCGTTCGCTCAAGATCCTCCACCAATGCTCTGAGACTGACAGCCGCATACGCGTGCTCCATCAAGATAACACTGGCGTGTGCAGAGCACGCAACGAAGCCATTGCTGCATCCCACGGAGAATACATCCTGCCCGTCGATGCCGACAATCTGCTCCTTCCCAACTTTATCAGCCAAGCCGTAAGTCTGCTCAATGCTCACCCCGAAGTGAAAGTGGTGGCGCCCACTGCAGAATTCTTCGGCGAACGCACAGGACTTTGGCACCTCCCCCCATTCAATCTGAGAAAGGAAGCACACAAAAACATTCTCGACACTTGTGCCATGTATCGACGCACCGACTTCAATCGCACGGGAGGCTACTGCGAAGAGATCATTGCCCGAGAGGATTGGGAGTTTTGGATCAATATGCTTAAAGACGGCGGCGAAGTGGTGCGTCTGCCCGAAGTAGGACTCCGCTACCGCGTACAGAAACACAGCAAACGCGTGAGCGACCGAAAGATGAAGCACCACGTGATCGACGTGCTCAACAGCCGACACCCTGAATTCTTCGAGCGCTGGCTTGGAGGCCCACTTCGCTACCGTCGTTCGTGGTCGCACTTGATCAATACGATTCACCGCGCACTCTGCCCACGTCAGATCCACACAGAGCGTGCGTTCGATTCCATGCACAATTTCATAGCCTCACTACCCGTAAGATTTTCCCTGCCCAAGTGCGGACACATTATATATAAGGGGCGCAACGAGCTCCGCGAGTTTGATACGCAAGTAGGCCCAGTAGTAGTAAAATCCTTCCGCAAGCCCAACCTCATCAACCTCATTGCATACGGACTCTTCCGCCCATCCAAGGCGGAGCGCTCATGCCGCTATGCGTCGATGCTTCGCGAGAGAGGATTCGGCAGCCCTGCACCTGTGGGATGGTACAGCGAGCGCGGACTGTTTGGACTTCTCTTCGGACACAGTTATTACGCTTCGCAACGCAGCATGTTGCCCTATACCTACATCGACATTATCAAAGGACGCATCCCGCAAGCCGAACTGCCCGACTACCTCCGCGCCATCGGACACCTCGCCGGCCGACTCCACAATGAAGGCATCATCCATCGCGACTTCTCACGTGGCAACCTCTTACTGGGCCGCGACGGCAATGGCAACATCCAAGTGGAAATGGTCGACCTCAACCGATTGCGATTCCACCCCATCAGCATGGCAGAAGGCTTAAAAAACTTCGAACGACTTCCAGCCACCCCCGAAATGCGCCAATACCTTGCAGAAGGCTACGCTATAGAGCGCGATTTCGACATCGACGAATGCCTACGGCGTTGGCCCGAGACCGAAGCCATGGACAGCCCCGAGGCCAAAGCTGAAAGAGCTTAAAAGTTTTAGCTTTTCAAGATAAACGTAATCAAGCCACCATCTCCTTTATAAGAGACGTTGCCAACACAAACGATGGCCGCGCAACTATAAGGAGGGCACTCTTCCATCTCCTTTATAAGAGACGTTACCAACACCCCTTAAAATAATCCTCTCCACACCTATTAATATGAATAAGATCCTAAGTGCTCTCTGCAGCCTACCCTCCTCCCTCCGCCGCACCAGACAGCCAAAGCTTATTATGACCTTGCTGGTGAAAAACGAGGAAGAACTCTTGCCCTTGAACCTTGAATTTCATCGAATCATGGGCGTGGACGGATTTATCATCACAGACAACAATTCTACAGATTCCACCCCACAGATTATTGAAGAGTATAAGCAACGAGGATGGGTGTTAGAGGTCATAGAGGAACATGCCACCGACTATAACCAAAAGCTCTGGGTGGATCGCATGATTCGATTAGCGAAAGAAAAGTATCATGCCGACTGGGTGATCAATGCCGATGCCGATGAATTCTGGTACACTCCTAAGCGAAATATCAAAACGGAAATAAGCACAACCCACGCCAACGTGCTACGATGCAACGTGCGCAACGTGTATCCCGAGCAAAACCGTCCTTGGACGCAATGGGACAAAACCGTGCGTGCCGTTCCCGCCGATGCAGACTTCGATCTCTCCCCCTACTCCATCTTTACACACCAGACGCATAAAGTGATGCATCGCACCGCAGGCTATCTGCAAATTTCTATGGGCAATCACAAGGTAAAGATGCTACCACGCCGCATCGCCGCCTCATCCATCATCGTATACCACTACAACATCCGCGACAAAGCCCACTTCCTAACAAAAATGATCAACGGCGGCAAGCAACTCGAGCAGCGCAAGAGCAAGCACGGAGGCCGTCATTGGCGCTACTTCTACGACCTCTACAAACAAGGACGCTTAGAGGAGGAATACGCTCGCGTCGTCGGTGCAAACATCCAAGCCGACCTCACTCGCAAGGGCTACATCGTGCAGGACAATCCGCTGCCCGATTGCTTCAAAAAGTTGCAATAGCCCTAAACTTCTTAAGGTACTATTAAATAAAATACTCTACCCAACATAAAAGCCTACTCACTGGAAGAGAGATCCGCATCTCGCCCTTCCTATGAGTAGGCTTTTCTTTATTATGTTTGTCTGCAGATGAGCGTGCTTCCGTTAGCCGATAATCGCCTATTCGTCTGCGAAAGAGCAATCTGAGCTCTACCGCTGCCGTCCGGCAGAGCTGCCGCTGCCGTCCGGTAAAGCTGCCGGTGCCGTCCGGCAGAGCTACCGCTGCCGTCCGGCAGACGAGCCGTTGTACATTTGGCAACGGAGAAACCACGGTCTGCAGATAAAAAAAACGATAGTATGGGAACAACGAGCATACTATCTCGGCATAATCCATACGAAGCACAAGGATTTCATAAAGCTTGATTAGCCATGCTAATACTTTACCAATAGACTTTCGTGGTAGGTGAAAAATAAAAATGCTTGTAGCGCTTCAAGTACCAAGCTATCAATTTGGTGTAAGGCTTCTTCAATTCGAAAATGTGCTTCTCCTTCCACGTCATCTTTTTCTTCTTATATTGTCGAGCTTGTATGGGGAAGGCTTCCATCTGGCTCCAATCAAGGCTGAGCGGAAGCGTCTCCTTATAAGATATTTCAATGTGTCTGCGCTGCTTGGCAAGCAACGATAGGGCACTTTGGTCGTGACGGTTCTCCACAAATCCACGAATGCATGGAAGCTCAGAGACTCTGTCCGAAATCAAGTCGAAATGATGGTGGCAAAGATCATACCAATCCTCTACAAAACGCAGCCCCTCTGCACACTTCTTTACTATAATAATGCCGCTTAATAGCTGTAACGACATAAGCACATCGTCATGATTGTAATGTCCCGTAAACTCCAGTATATCCCCCTTTGAATAATCCTTCTCCAAATAAGAAGATTGGAAGGTGATGAGAAAATCATCTCCCTCAAGCATCCGCATGTATTCTTCAAAGCGCTTCATGCCTTTTTCATTCCAATACACTCCTGCATCGGTATAGACAAGGATATCCCCCTCGTTCATCATCTGCAAACGCTCGCGAATCAGATAAGATTTCCACCGCCAATAGCCAAACCCACGCCGATACAGCCCATAATGCAACGAACGTAGATAGTCTGCAGGAAGGTCGTCCTCATTGAGAAAATACCTTTCGTCAAAAGGGAAATGCTTGGTGCATTCCTTCAGAGCATTCAATGCACCAACATATCGCTTGTCGGCAAATGAAAGGAATACTTTACGCTGAGACAAGTTCGCTACTTCCATATGGCAATTGTGACGATTGTGACGATTGTGACGATTATAATCTATTTACTACGTTTGAACAAATCTTTCAGAAGAAGTCTCGCCGCATTGCGAAGAATCTTCATATCACGTTTCAGAGGCGATTCATAGCCCAAGGCGTACACCATTTTGCGTAAATACTTGTCGCGGTTGCCGATGAGCTGATAGATCCTTGTGGGCAAGAGCTCCTGTCGCACACGCTCACATTCCTGCCTTTGCAGTTCCGCATGCTTTTCATCATGAGAAATGCCATTAGTATCAAAGTCGTCTATCACCATGTCAAGATGTTCATAGGACGCATCATTGATAATCAGCTCGTAAAACATCTGCTCCCAATCGGCAGCTATCTTGTAACTTTCGTCGTAGGGTCTTCTGACCAACTGCTCTCTGCGAATAAAAGTTGCTTGATGAGGCAAAGCCTTAAACATGAGACGCGCCACGTGTATCTGCTCTGGACTCTCTATGAACTTCAGCAGTCCTTCTCCCACCCAATATTCATTGCCCACGTAGAAATCTTTTCCTTGCAGCAGAGGGAGCACCCGAGAGAGCACGTCGGAAGAGTGAAAGCAATCACCCGAATTCATAAAATTGATATATTCGCCCTTGGCATGAGCAATGCCCTTATTCATGGCATTATAGATGCCCTTATCGGGCTCGCTCAGCCAGAAGGAGATATTCTTCTCATACTCCTTAATGAGATCTACACTGCCATCGGTCGAACCACCATCGATGACAACGTATTCCACGTCGGGCGTGAGCTGAGATGTGACAGAACGGAGCGTTTTTTCAAGTCCCTTGCAGTTGTTATAGTTGATCGTTACTACACTAAGTTTCATATCGTAATAAGTGTCTTTTGAGCCTATAGTCTCGCACTTTGAGCGTAATCGGCTGCAAAAGTAGCTCTTTTATTCCACTCAGCACAAAAAAGCGCTTGAAATATTTGGAACACACAAGGAAATATTCGTAACTTTGCAGCAAGATTGAGTGAGGGGCTTTCTTAGAAAAGTTCCTCACTTCTTTTTACCACTCAATAACCGCAAATGATTGACAAGAAAATTGTAAAGAATTTGGTGGAACAGTGGTTGGAGGGGAAAGAATACTTTCTGACCGACCTGACCATCAGCCCCGACGACCGCATCGTGGTGGAGATCGACCACGAAGAGGGCGTATGGATTGAAGATTGCGTAGAACTGAGCCGCTTCATCGAGAGCCACCTCGACCGCGAGCAGGAAGACTTCGAGCTCGAAGTAGGCAGCGCTGGCATAGGTCAGCCTTTCAAAGTGCTGCGCCAGTATGAGATTCACCAGGGCGAACGTGTAGAAGTGCTCACTACAGAGGGGAAAAAGCTGCAAGGAGTGCTCGCCGACGTCACACCGGAAGGCTTCACACTCACCATAGAAGAGAAGGTGCGCGAAGAGGGAGCCAAGCGCCCCAAACTCGTGGAGCGCACCATCCCCTTCACCTTCGACCAAGTGAAGCAGACGAAGTATATCATTGATTTCAAATAAACTCACACACTCTATCATAATGGCTAAGAAAAAGCAAGAAACCGTAAGTCTGATCGACACTTTTGCGGAATTCAAACAGAATAAGAATATCGACATAACCACCATGGTGGGTGTGCTCGAGGAAAGCTTCCGTAGCGTTATTGCCAAGATATTCGGCTCCGATGAAAACTTCGACGTGATTGTCAACCCCGACAAGGGCGACTGCGAAATCTACCGCAACCGCGTAGTTGTCAACGACGACGAAGTGGAAGACCCTAACAAGCAAATCTCTCTGTCGGAAGCACAGAAGATCGATGCTACCTACGAGGTGGGTGAAGACGTATCAGAAGAGATCCACTTCGCCGACTTCGGCCGCCGTGCCATCCTTACGCTGCGTCAGACACTCGCCAGCAAAATCCTGGAGCTGGAGCACGACGCGCTCTACAATAAATATAAGGACCGCGTGGGCGAACTCATCACCGCCGAGGTATACCAGACATGGAAGAGCGAGACATTGCTCATGGACGAAGAGAAAAACGAACTCTATCTGCCTAAATCGCAGCAGATCCCCCGCGACTTCTTCCATAAAGGCGACAACGTGACCGCTGTCATCGATCGTGTAGACAATGCCAATGGCAATCCCAAAATCTACCTCTCACGCACCTCGCCCGTATTCCTGCAGCGCTTGCTCGAGAATGAAATTCCCGAAATCGCCGACGGCATTATCCGCCTCTGCCGCATAGCCCGCATCCCTGGCGAAAGAGCCAAGATTGCCGTAGAAAGCTATGACGACCGCATCGACCCCGTAGGCGCCTGCGTAGGCGTAAAGGGTAGCCGTATACACGGTGTGGTACGCGAGCTCCACAATGAGAACATCGACGTGATCAACTTCACCAACAACATCTCACTCTTCATCCAGCGCGCCCTCAACCCCGCACAGGTATCCAAGGTAGTGCTCCACGAAGAAGAGAAGAAGGCTGAAGTATACCTCCGCCCCGAGGAAGTAAGCCTCGCCATCGGTAAGGGCGGTATGAACATCAAGCTCGCCTCCATGCTGACAGAGTATACCATCGACGTGTTCCGCGAAGTAGAAGGCGAAGAAATGACCGAAGACATCTATCTCGACGAATTCTCCGACGAAATCGACCAGTGGGTAATCGATGCCATCAAGGGCATTGGTCTTGAGACCGCTAAGGACGTGCTCAACGCTCCGCGCGAAATGCTCATCGAAAAAGCCGACCTCGAAGAAAGCACCGTCGACGACGTACTGCGCATACTGCGTGCCGAGTTTGAAGACGACGACAAAGCTGCCGCCGCTCCAAGCGCCGACGAACCCAATGAGCCTGCCGCTCCAAGCGCAGGTGAAGAAAGCTAATGGAACGGAGGGCACACATCGCCCAACTCTTCACACGTGGAGCACACATCTCTGTACTGCCACAGTAAAAAAGATCCATTCACATTAGCAACCCCTTAACCCCATTGCATGAGTATCAGATTAAATAAAGCAATCAAAGAATTTGGTGTCGGACTGCAGTCGATTACCGACCTCCTTAAGGAGAAAGGCGCCCCCGTGCCCAGTAACGACCCCAATCAGAAACTCGACGAGAAGCAGTACGAGCTCTTGAAACAAGCCTTCAGCGCCGACAAGACTCTGCGCAACCAAGCTGAAGAGAAGATGCAAGACCGCCAGGAAAAGAAGCGTTCGGCTTCGGCCAAAAACCGCAAAGCTGAAGCTGAGAGCCAGGTGGTAGAGACCGTCGTGCCCGACAGTATGCGTCCGCACCTCACAGTAAAAGGCACCATCGACCTCGACCAAAAGCCCACCGCCGAACCACAAACTCAGAAAACCGCTCAACCCTCGGAACCCAAAGCCCAGGCAAAGAGCCCCAATACGCCTGACGCAGCAGAGGCTGCACAGTCTCCCGCAGCCCCTGCCCAAGCCGAGGCCAAGGAAGCAGTCAAGGCCGATGCCCAAGACACCACTTCCAAATCACAACCAATGACCCAAAACACTAACGGCAACAACGCACGTCCCTCCGTAGAAGAAAGAACCAAAGCCATCGGCGAAGAAGAGAACGGCGTGTTCAAACTCCACCCTCAAGCCGAAATCACAGGTCCCAAAGTATTGGGCACCATCGACCTGAGTGCTATCAACTCCAACACCCGTCCTAAGAAGAAAAGCAAGGAAGAGCGTCGTCGCGAACGCAATAAGCAAGGCGCTAACGCTCAAGGCGGACAGGCGGCAGGCGGACAAGCCGGACAGCGCAAAAAGCGCAACCGCATAGGTAGTGAACGCGTCGACGTGAACAACGCTGCCAACCAGCCCAAGACCAGCGGCAACAACAACGGCAAAAAGCGTCAGAACGGCAACAACGCTCAAGGCCAGCAGAACCGCAACAACCAGCAAGCTGGTGGCGGACAAAACGGCAAGAGCGCCAACAAGAACCGCAACCGTCGCGCCAAAGAGCAGCAAAAAGCTGAAGTAAGCGACGAAGACGTAGCTAAGCAAGTAAAGGAAACGCTCGCACGCCTCACCAGCAAGCAGAAGGGAAGCAAAGGCGCCAAGTACCGTAAGGAAAAGCGCGAACAGCAGCACCAGCGTGCCGAAGAGGAACGCCGCGAAGCTAAGGCCGAGAGCAAAGTACTGAAGCTCACCGAATTCGTGACAGCCAACGAGCTCGCCCAGATGATGGACGTGCCCGTGACAAAGGTCATCGCCACCTGTATGAGCATCGGCATCATGGTCAGCATCAACCAGCGCATGGACGCTGAGACCATCGACCTCGTAGCCGAAGAGTTCGGATTCAAGACAGAATACGTAGCTGCCGACGTGCAGGAAGCCATCGCCGAGGAGGAAGACAATCCCGAAGATCTCGAGCCCCGTGCACCGATCGTTACGGTGATGGGTCACGTCGACCACGGTAAGACCTCACTGCTCGACTACATCCGCAAGTCGAACGTCATCGCAGGCGAAGCCGGCGGTATCACGCAGCACATCGGTGCTTACAACGTGACGCTCGAAAACGGACGCCGCATCACCTTCCTCGACACACCGGGTCACGAAGCCTTTACCGCCATGCGTGCCCGCGGTGCACAGGTGACAGATATCGCCATCATCATCATCGCTGCCGACGACGACATCATGCCCCAGACGAAGGAAGCCATCAGCCACGCCACGGCTGCCAACGTGCCCATCGTCTTCGCTATCAACAAAGTAGATAAGCCCCATGCCAACCCCGACAAGATTAAGGAAGGACTGGCTGCCATGAACTTCCTCGTAGAGGAATGGGGCGGCAAATATCAGAGCCAAGACATCAGCGCCAAGAAGGGTACCGGCGTGAAGGAACTCCTCGAGAAGGTACTCCTCGAAGCCGATATGCTCGAGCTCAAGGCCAACCCCAACCGCAAGGCTACGGGTACAGTCATCGAGTCGTCGCTCGACAAGGGTCGTGGCTACGTGGCCACCATCCTCGTATCCAACGGTACACTCCACCAGGGCGACATCGTACTGGCTGGTACCAACTACGGCCGTGTAAAAGCCCTCTTCAACGAGCGTGGCGCACGCATCGACAATGTAGGCCCCTCAATGGCAGCCACACTGCTCGGATTCAACGGTGCACCGCAGGCCGGCGACCAATTCCACGTGATGGAGACAGAGCAAGAAGCTCGCGAAATCGCCAACAAGCGTGAGCAGCTCCAGCGCGAGCAAGACCTCCGTACGCGTGAAGTACTCACCCTCGAGAAGATCGGTAAACGCCTCAAGATGGGATCTTACCATGAGCTCAACATCATCGTCAAGGCCGACGTAGACGGTTCGGTCGAAGCCCTCGCCGACTCCTTCATCAAGCTCTCTACAGAGAACATCGTAGTGAAGGTAATCTACAAGGGCGTAGGTCAGATTAGCGAAAACGACGTTACGCTCGCCGCAGCCTCCGAAGCCATCATCGTGGGCTTCCAGGTACGTCCGTCACAGCAGGCCCGCAAGCTTGCCGAGCGCGATGGCGTAGAAATCCGTCAGTACTCCGTCATCTACGACGCTATCGAAGACGTCAAGGTGGCCATGGAAGGTATGCTCGAGCCCGTCATCAAGGAAGAGATCACCGCCAATATCGAAGTGCGCCAGGTATACCACATCTCCAAGGTGGGCTACGTGGCAGGTGCCTACGTGCTCGATGGCAAGGTGAAGCGCACCGACAAGGCACGCCTCATCCGCGATGGTATCGTAATCTTCACAGGCGAAATCAACGCATTGAAGCGCTTCAAGGACGATGTGAAGGAAGTGACCACCAACTTCGAGTGTGGTATCTCGCTCACCAACTGCAACGACATCAAGGAAGGCGACATCATCGAAACCTTCCAGGAAGTAGAAGTAAAGCAGAAGCTTCAGTAACGACATCTTTCTACTTAACATATCATACCCCCTCCTCCCGCAAAGGAAGAAGGGGGTATTTATTATATCAATAGCCTTTCGCCCATCTAGAGTACCAGTCCTGTGGGCGACGCGTCCCGCGGCTCAGCCTACGAGCGGCAAACTCCTCAGCCAATACTGGGGGCGACGCGTCCCCGCGTCGGCAGCAACAGCGAGCAAGAAGTAAGTTAAAAGGAAGTGGGGCAAAGTGTCTCGCTTCGGCCAATCATGCGAAGCTCGATGCCGAGCATGACTGAGAGAACTCTCCCTACGCCGCCTCGGGCATTGAGCCCTCAGCGCCGTGCCGAAGCGAGACGCTTCGCCCCCACTTCCTTTGGGCTTACCTCTTATCTACCATCGAACGCGAGACGCGTCAACCACAGAACTCGCTGTGAAGCTATCTGATCGCGCTCAGCATATTAGCCAACCCATCGGCAGCCTGCTGCAGCGGTTTCGACACCATGCCCTTCATGAAGAAGTTCACCTCAGCACCCACCGTCACGCGCATCTTCGACTCGTATTCACCATGCGGCAGCAACTGTATCCACACGTAAAGCTGGATGGGCGAGCCCTCCGAAGCAAACTTCACACACTTCGGCTCTTCACGTTCCACCACGCGAAGCGTAATATTGCCCATAGGCGAAGAGATATGCAGAGCATCGGTCTCGAAAGTGAGTCCGTCGACATACTTGCGCACCTCGTCAATCTTATCGGCAGGTATCTGCTCCGTCATCTTCTGTTGCACTTCAGGATCGGAGAGGCGATCCTTGATGGCATTCAGACTGTTGAGGTCGGAGAAGCGGCTGTACACCACAGCTTGCGTTTGCGGTATGATCTTTACTTCACTTTCGTACTTTGATAATGACATAGTTCTACTTTATTTCTATTCTTTTCTTTAGATAATGTTTGCGGGCGCAAAGATAGCAATTGTTTTTCAATAAGCCGACTTCTGCTTCAGTCCAACGGTATTTTCAAGCCCTCGGCAATCATTTAACGTTCTGCCTTCTGCCACTCACAGCCGTGTGATAGCACCACTAATATTCGAAAAGAGGCATACCACGCATCAGCATTGCCTCGCGCGCACGCGTATACAGAGAGTTTTACAGTTCAGACATTCACATCTGTCACTTTTCGGTACGAATAGATTGATTTTCAAGCTTTTACAAAGTGTATGCAAAGTCATTTTGCCTACACTTCCCTTGTTATTTTGAAAAAGAGCCATGTGCCCTTTTTTATATCAACCCGTTACCATTCCGCCAACACGTAATATCAGACATCAGAAAAATTTCCTACCGAAGAAGGCTTGCTTACACCCCCAGACAGGAAAAATTAGGGGTGGGAAGAGGAAAAATTAGGGGTAGGAAGAGAAATGTAGGCAAAGTGCAAGCAAAGTGCAAGCAAAAATAGTTGCCTACACTTCACATTCCCTTGATATTCAATAGATTAAGCCAAGAAAGTGACAGATACTGCCATTTCAAAGCATAAAACTCTCTGACGTGCGCGCACGCGCGTACGCGTATAGAGTATAGGTATGCCCTGCCAAGATGAGAGATCGTTTACTGCCTTGCAAGCATTGTGGAAGAGAAGCAAATTACTTCACCACCATGGCTCGGATAATGCGCACGTCGTCGAACGGACGATTGTGTTCATCGCGAGCAGCCCACTGTATGAGGTCGGCCACATCGTAGCCTTCCGTCACCTCGCCAAATACGGTGTACTGCCCGTCTAAGTGGGGAGCACCTCCATAAGTGCGATAGGCTTCGCGGATGGCGGGGGTGAGGCGGACGCGCCCCTGCGTAGTGGAGTCGAGGCGCTGCTGCATGGCATCAAGGCGATCGTCGGTAAAGATGCTACCCGTCACAATGTAGAATTGCGAGGCCGAAGAACGAAGCTCGGGGTTCACATCCTCGCTCTCACGAGCTGCTGCCAAGGCTCCGCTTCGGTGGAAATGTTGCGGGAAGCGTATCTCGGCAGGCAAAGTATAGGGCTCGGGCGAATCGCCCAACAGCTGACCGGGCTGTGCATGGCGACTGGCAGAATCGCCCGCCTGAATCATGAAGTTGGGGATGACGCGGTGGAATAGCAATCCATCGTAGAAGCCACTACGCACGAGTTTCAAGAAATTGTCGCGATGCAGGGGGGTATCATTGTAGAGCTTAAGGCGGATATTGCCTTGCGTGGTCTCGAGCAGTACTTCATGCTCAAGGCTATCGTCCGTCTGTGAGGCTGATTGGGCTTTAATGCCCAGTGCAGCAGCGAAGGCAAACAAGAGGGTGAAGATATATTTCATAAATAGAATATGAGTTGAAAAGTTTAGAAGTAAGATATGAGTTGAAGAGTTGAAAAGTTTAGAAGTAAGATATGAGTTGAAGAGTTGAAAAGTTTAGGAGCTAAGATGTGAATTGAAGAGTTTAGAAACTAAGATTATACTTCATGCCGAAGTTTAAGCTAACTTTATAACCTTATAACCTCAAAACTAAAAACTAAAATTGAACCTCAAAACTCAAATCTTGTCCAGCCCTTTAGTAAACTTCTTCCAATAGTACTTCAGCGGGTTAGTATACTTCAATTGCTTCCAAGGGCGGCTCTGATGCGGACGATGGAGCACAGGGAGCGAAGCAAAGAGATAGTTGTGAAGCCCGGCTTGAAGGGATTCGTGAGAGATGGTCACGTCAAACCAATTCTTCTCGGGATTGAGCTTCTTAAAATCAAACGCTTGAAGCAGTGCGGGGGTGAGCAGCGAGCAGCAGAAACTACAGTGACGACGCGTGTCGGCCACCTGCCCCTCCTGACCGCGAGCATAGAGGTAAGGATAATTAATCTTGCCCTCAGCATCGACCGTGACCGAGGCAGCAATGCCACACTGAGCGTGACTCGTCGCACCATCTATAAGCCCCTGAAGCGTATCGGGGCGCACGGTAACATCGCTCTCTACGATACACAGTCCTGCCCCCTCGGCAAGCGCCTCCTGCTGCGAGCGCTGCAGTACAAGCAGATAGTTGGGCGAAGGATGAGTGGTCAGATCGCTGAGATTGACCAGTCGGAAGCCCATCTCGGCAGAAGCTGCTTGAAGGCGTGCGGTGTTCTCAGGCGTAGAGAAATCGTTGTATACAGTATAGGTGTGGGCCACGCTGAGTTGGCTTCCCATCACGGCTTGGATGGTCTGCAGCGTAGTATCGATAGAGTCCTTTACGGGCGTGATGATGTGAATCTTGTTCATCGCAGATTGTCGTTCTTTACTTCCGCCAAGCCACAATGGCGGAGCGGATAATGTCAGTTATAACGCAAAAGTAAGCAATTTTCCATTAAGACAGACGCAAATCGGCCACGGAATGCTATTTTTATGAGCGTTGCGGGCAGTATCGGCTCCATGGTACGAACAAATTGCCTCAGTACAGACACAGCGAAACGCTTTATTACTATCCATATATGCATTTTCTCATCAAAAAACCTTACCTTTGCTCCAAAATAAAGTACACATAGGAAAAGAAGTCTATCAAAATGACAGAAAACTATAGTCTGAGCCACCTAAAGGAACTCGAAGCAGAGTCAATCCACATCATCCGCGAGGTGGCAGCGGAATTCGAAAACCCCGTAATGCTCTATAGCATCGGTAAGGACTCAAGCGTAATGGTGCGCCTGGCAGAAAAAGCCTTCGCCCCCGGACGCCCACCCTTCCCCCTGATGCACATCGACTCTAAGTGGAAATTCAAAGAGATGCTGCAATTCCGCGATTGGTACGCCAAAGAGCACGGATGGAACCTCATCGTAGAAAGCAACATGGAAGCATTCAAGGCCGGCGTAGGCCCCTTCACCCATGGATCGAAGGTTCACACCGACTTGATGAAGACACAAGCCCTCAAGGCCGGACTCGACAAGCACCATTTCGACGCAGCATTCGGCGGAGCACGCCGCGATGAAGAAAAAAGCCGCGCTAAAGAGCGCATCTTCTCCTTCCGCGACCAGTTCCACCAGTGGGACCCCAAAAATCAGCGTCCCGAGCTGTGGGACATCTACAACGCTCGCATCCATAAGGGAGAAAGCATCCGCGTGTTCCCACTGAGCAACTGGACCGAACTCGACATCTGGCAGTACATACGCCTTGAGAAAATACCCATCGTGCCCCTCTACTTCGCCAAAGAGCGCCCCTGCGTAGAAATCGACGGACAGCTCATCATGCCCGACGACGACCGTCTGCCCGAACAGTATCGCGACAAAATACAGATGCGCAAGATCCGCTTCCGCACCCTCGGCTGCTGGCCTCTGACAGGTGCCATCGAAAGCGAAGCCGATACCATCGAGAAGATCGTGGAGGAAATGATGACCACCACCAAGAGCGAGCGTACCACACGCGTGATCGACTTCGATCAAGACGCCTCTATGGAGCAGAAAAAGCGCGAAGGATACTTCTAACGCTCCCAACTCCGGTTAAGCAAAATTCAAAAATTCTGTGGGCGACGCGTCCCTCGTCGGCATAATCGTGAATTCTCACCCCAAGCCGACACGAGACACATCGCCCACATTATTTCTGCCCTGCCCCACCCTATCCTTCCCCTAACGCACAATCCCATCTCAACGCACTAAGAGAGCCATCATCATAGGAAAAGGAGCCAAAATAGATCCAAAAACACATTTTTTCAAGAAAAAAGAAAAAAACTTAGCGAAACATTTGGTAGAATCAGAAATACTCCCTATCTTTGCACCCGCTAAGCCGTTAGAGAACGGACATGCAAGAGATAAATTGCGGAAATAGCTCAGTTGGTAGAGCACAACCTTGCCAAGGTTGGGGTCGCGAG
>ERZ808240.859-NODE-859-length-39065-cov-5.621559_pt1 | contig 39065 bp, 58 predicted proteins | sample MGYA00521084_ERZ808240 | MGnify/ENA primary metagenome ERZ808240 (study PRJEB31516, sample SAMN03275571) | gut metagenome | biome: mammalia-associated habitat; material: feces | host: Papio cynocephalus | place: Kenya | collected 2012-08-06 ... | reverse complement strand
TCCAATCTATCGACATGAGCGGATGGGACACGACGAATTGGGCGGTCACCAGTCTACAAGCCATGTTCTACAGCTGCTCCAGTCTCCAATCTATCGACATGAGCGGATGGGACACGACGAATTGGGCGGTCACCAGTCTACAAGCCATGTTCTACAGCTGCTCCAGTCTCCAATCTATCGACATGAGCGGATGGGACACGACGAATTGGGCGGTCACCAGTCTGCAAAGCATGTTCCAAAACTGCAACAGTCTTCAATCCATCGACATGAGCGGGTGGGCAACGACGAATTGGGCGGTCACCAGCCTGTCATACATGTTCTACAGCTGCAACAGTCTTCAATCCATCGACATGAGCGGATGGGACACGACGAATTGGGCGGTCGCCAGTCTGCAAAACATGTTCCAAAACTGCTACAGTCTGCAAGCCCTAAAATTCGGGGTCAATACGATTTGGCCTGCGCTTGCGACGCAAATAAACAGTACGTCCAAGTTGCGGCACAACTCGATCGCTGCGTTTTTGGGAGTTCTTCCGGCGGTGGCAACAACAGTGACGCTAACTCTCGGCAACGCAAATTTGGCACGGATTTCCGACACGGAAAAATCTGTTGCTACGAATAAGGGGTGGACGCTGGCATGATCACGAAAGCATTAAACGGCATGACCGTGTTGATCGCGGACGAGGGCAAAGTTTTGACGGCGAACGGCGTATATAGCGAACGAGTTTACCTTGGGATCTATGACAGGCCAGAGAATTGGTCGGAAGCGGACGCTGACGCAGAGCGGGATACTCCGCCGGACGAAGAGCTTTCTGCGGAAGCTGCGCTCAGTATCATCGTGGGAGGTGTGATATGACAGGTTGGCAAGCAAAGAAATACCGTGAGATCATCGAGCAAGGCGCGCAGCTTTTGAGCGACGCTGAGGCTTTGACGGTCAAAACATTATACCCAGAGTGGGAGCCGGGCAAGGACTACCCCGTGGGCTGCAAGGCGACGTATCAGGGCGGCCTGTACAAGGTGCTCCAAGCACACACATCACAAGACAGCTGGAAGCCCGGCGCGGGCACGGAAAGCCTGTACGAGCGTATCGACGAGACGCACGACGGCAGCAAGTATGACCCTATCCCCTACGGCGGCAACATGGCCCTCACGGCGGGCCTGTACTACATTCAGAGCGGCGTGACGTACAAATGCACCCGAGACACGGGCAACCCCGTCTACGCCGCCCTTGCCGGTCTTGTCGGGATCTATGTGGAGGTAGTTTAATGTCGGCTTATGAAATTCGTCTTCGTGACGAAAACACAGGCTCCTATCTCCCTATGCTTTTTGCACAGGGGGCGGACGGCAAGGACGCCTATGCAGAAGCGCAAAAATACGGATTTTCCGGAACGGAAGAGGAGTTTTACAGCGGATTAACATCCGGCGTGCAAATCCGTGAAGTCACGCTGTCGGAAACCGCATGGACGAACAAAGCGCAGACCGTCGCCGTGACAGGCGTGCTTGCTGAAGGGGAACAGATTGTCTACGTTTCGCCGAAAAGCAGTTCACGCACGAAATGGGACGGAGCGGGCGTCCAGTGCATCGCACAGGAGGCGGGAAAGCTGACTTTCTCCTGCGGCTCCGTGCCGTCTGCCGCGATTGAAATCTATGTTGGGCTTCAAAAGGCGGTGACGACATGATTATTAACGAACCTGCACGCGCTCCGGCGCCGTCCGCGCCGCTGCTTGGCACCGTCGCTATGGTGCAGAATCGTTTACAGCTTTCGCACACCTGCGCGCAAAATTATTCACTTCGCGCAGGCGACGTTATCAAGCTGTATGCTCTGGCTTCCGCTTTGGGAGACGCGACGGCGGATGATGTGCGCGACGGCGTGACATTCACGTCAGCCGCTGGAATCGCGGAAACCGGATCGCTGATTGCTCTTTTTTCGCTTGTTGAGGAGGGCTGCATTTATGATGCGGCTTCGGCCATTGTAATGCCGGAAAGCGTTGCGGCGGACGTCTTTACACAGGTCACGCTTCCCGTAAATTTCGCTTCGCAAAGCGGGAAGATTTATCTGGCGTTTGTGCAGGATGCGCTTATCGTAGGCAAAGCCGGGGCCGAGCAGCATCAGATGGACGCTTATTGCCTTCGCATGGGCGGTGGATTTTCAGTTAGCCTTAACGGCTGCGCCGTATATTCAATCGGACAGGGGTGGTAAAATGGAACATATTACAACAATTAAAGCCGCGACGGCGGCGGCAGTCGCAATGCTGACGGCGTTGTGGGGCTGGTTCGGCTGGCTCGTCGTTCTCTATATCGCGTGTATGGTAGGAGACTACATTTCCGGGAGCGTCGCAGCGCTCAGAAATGCCGAATGGAACAGCAAGGCGGCAAGGGACGGCATCTGGCACAAGGCCGGAAGCATTCTTGTCGTTCTGGTGGCCGCCGCTGCGGATTTGCTGATCGGCTCAATCCTGGCGCACCTGCCGGGCGTGACGCTGCCGTTTACTTATTCAGTACTGCTTTGCCCGGTCGTCGTTGTGTGGTACATCCTGACGGAACTCGGGAGCATTATGGAAAATGCGCTTGCGCTCGGCGCGCCCTGCCCGAAGTGGCTTGAAAATGCGCTGGAAGCGGCCAAAGACGCCGTGGACAACGCAATGGGTGACAAGGATGAAGACTGAAAAAAGAAACGGTCTGCTGGCCGTAAGCGCAGCGGCGGACGAGATCAGCCGCGTGGAGATCGTGCAGCTGGGCGGGCTGACCATGGGCCAGTGGTACGCCCGGCAGGCTTCCCCTCCTGATCTGATGCTCAATGCGTCTCTCTGGGACGGCAAGGGCGCAATCGGGACGATCTGGCAGGATGGTAAGCTGGCGCGCAACGAGGGCGCGGGCTTCGGCTTTGGCGTTTTGGCAAACGGCTGCTGGGGCTTTGGCGGCCCATGGGACGTAAGCTGGCGCGATTATCTTACCGGCTACCCCGGACTTGTGCGGGACGGAAAAGCGCTTACGCACGCGGTGGACGGCTATGTGATGGGCGCGCAGACCAGAAGGTCTGTCGTCGCGGCGGCGGGAAGCAGGCTGTACTTCATCACAGCGGACAGCATGACGGTCCAGCAGCTGCGCGCGGCGCTTGTGGCCTTCGGCGCGTATCACGCGATCAACCTTGACGGCGGTGGGAGCAGCAGACTGCTGGTAAGCGGTAAGGCGGTCAACGCGCCGACGGATGACCGCAGGTGTCCGAACGCACTTGCCATCTGGCTGAAAAAAGGAACGAAGGAGGACACATCTGTGAGTAAAGTCAAAGTTGCCGTTGACGCCGGGCACGGCCGGCATACCGATGGCAAGCGATGCATGAAAGCGCTCGACCCCAAAGAAACGCGGGAATGGGCGCTGAACAGCCGCGTCGCGGGGTATGTCTGCGAACACCTGAAAGCGTCCGGCGTGACGCCGATCCGCATGGACGATACGACCGGCGCAACGGATGTGCCGCTTGATGACCGCACGGCCAAGGCCAACCGCGAGGACTGCACGCTGTATGTGAGCATTCACCATGACAGCGGCATCAATGGCGGCACGGGTGGTGGGATCACCTGCTTCATGCACCCGTCCGGCAGCGCGAAAGCAAAAGCCCTGCGGGACGCGATTTATGAAAGAACGGTTGAAACTACGGGCCTGCGCGGCGACCGGGCGAACCCTAAGACCACCGCGAATTTCCATGTCCTGCGCAAAACAAAAATGCCTGCCGTGCTGATCGAGTGCGGCTTTATGGACAGCCGGACGGACACGCCGCTTATCCTGACCGACGCTTTTGCGCGCGAAGCGGCGAAGGGCATTGCGGAGGGCGTTTGCGAGACGCTGGGCATTACGATGAAGGAGGCAAGCACGATGGAAGACAAGACACAGACCGTCAGCGACTGGGCAAAGGATGATTGGGATTGGGCCAAGGCCCAGGGCCTTCTGGACGGCACGCGCCCCAGGGATGCGGTGACACGGGAAGAACTGGCGGCAGTGCTGCACAGACTGAGTAAAAAGGCGTAAAAGGCTTTGCACCGCTGGAAAAACGTGATATAATATTATCATTCGGAGAAATCCGGATATCTTAACTCCACGATCCCCCGCTTGTCTGAGAAGATGAGCGGGGGCATCTTTTTTAGCTTGGATCAGATGAGCTTGTTTTTGCACATGTGGTCACTATAACGAACAAACAACGAACAAGCCGCAGTTTTTATTTTGCTAAAGTCACATAAAAAGTTACAAAAAAGCCGCTCTTTCTTTCGAAAGAACGGCTTTATATGGTCCGAGTGACAGGACTTGAACCTGCGGCCTCTTGACCCCCAGATGTCAAATATTCGCTTTCTGTAACGAAATATGGCGTATATCTGCTAATGTTTGCGAATAACAGACGTGTTTTCGAACTTTTGAAAAGCAATCAGAACTGTTATTCGGATAAAACAAAGCACAAATAAAGAACAAGATGCAGGTTTTCAAGTTATGCTTTTCGGCGCTTTTTGCGATGGATAATGCTGCCGATTGTTTCGGCGGCTGCTGCATCTGCTGATTGAATCGCATGTGCATAAATGTCTGTCGTCGTGCTGGTTTGCGAATGCCCCAGACGCGCTGATACGGTGCGGACATTTGTACCGGCTGCAATCAGCAGAGTGGCGTTCGTGTGGCGCAGGCTGTGAATGGAGATGCCGCTGGGAAGTCCGGCACGTTTGGCGAAATCGGAAAACCAACCCGTCGCAGTAGAGGGGTGCATCGGTAGTCCGTTCCACTTAGTGAAAAGTCGGTCATAATCCTTCCATTGATCGCCGAGTTGCAAACGTTTATGAAGCTGCCATGTGCGATATTGACGAAGCATGTCCATGCTTTCAGATGGCAGCTTGATCGTGCGGATAGATTTTTGCGTTTTTGGCGTTTCGGTGAAAATGCCTTTCTGCGGGAGATACACGGAGTTCCGCCGGATGCACACAGTTGACTTTTCAAAGTCGATATCTTTCCATTCCAGACCGAGCAGTTCACCGCGGCGCATACCGCTGTCAAGCAGGAGGAAGATCATGACGCGGTATTGCATTGGCTCTCGCTCGAGGGCTTCTATCATCTTTACGGCCTGATCCTCGTCGAGAAAAGCAGGTTCGCGGCCCTCCGGCCTCGGCGGATCTGCGCGCTGACAAGGATTCTCCGCAAGTAGGTTTTGTTTCACCGCGGAGTGAAAAAGGGCAGATAGAAACTTGTGGTAGTGATTGACCGTATTTGCAGAGAGACGCTGCACCTCTTTTGAAGGTCGGAATATGTCGGACGTTTTGCAGCCCAGCGCGTCACAGATTTTATCAGCTGTTTCAGGCTTTACACACCCGCCGCGGTTTATCTCATAAATAGTCCGAATGCCAAGTCCCGCTCGTTCTGAAAGTTCGATTCCAGTGACTTGGCGTCTCTTTAATTCCGCTTTGAAGTCGTCGCAGCGAAAGAGAGGGTCATCTCGGATGCCTTCTTCTGAAAGATTCAGATAAAAGGCATTGAGATGATGCGCCTGTATTTTGCTCAGTCGGAGGTGGCCAAGCGCCGGCTTAATGCGCTGCCACAGGTGATTGTAGAGCGCGATTGTGTTGGCCTTAAGATGAATGCTTGCATACTCGTCAAACCATCGCTCTGTGAAATCTGACAGACGGATGTTTCCGTCAAGCGCTTGACCGGCGTGGCACCGTTCTTCAAAAAGAACTGCTTGGCGATCCAATTCTTTTTTTACTTGGCGCGCGGTCATGCCTGGATCGGGCGTCCACGTTTTTGAGCGCGTGATTTGCTTGCCGTTGACGTCATAGCCGCAGGACACGCGGATAAGGTACCCACGGCCCCGTTGCTGGATGGTTGCCATAAAAATAACCCCTTTCCATCATGAAAAAAGTATGATAAAATAGGGGTACTGATGGACGTGGAAATTTATCAGTACCCGTGATCCCGCTCTGGTGTTGGCTGCACCGGGGCGGGATTTTTCTTGTATTTTGTCAGCTGGTATGATATCCTTGAAACAAGGCGTAGCCGTGCCAGCGGTTGGCGGTTATTCCCACCATCCCTGATGAAGGGAGGTGGTGCTATGGTTACATATGCGGAGTTGTTTCAACTCCTTATGCTGCTTGTAGCATTTGCCGGTCTGATTTTTCAGATTTCCAGCAAAAGAAAATGACCGCCCAGCTTCCCAACTAGCGGTCATTTCCAATGACTAATACTAGGGAGTAACCGTCAACCGGCTGCGCCCTTCTCTATGTCTATTATAACCGCAGTCCATTTATTTGTCAAACCCGTCTGCCCGTTGTGGCGGGCGGGATTTTTATGCTGTCATAGGAACGTATGGCGTTATTTGTTGACGCCCAAATAGTCGAGCAGAGAGTTTTCCAGAAGCTTAGAATAGTTGACGCTTTGCGTCTCGGCCAGTTCTTTCAGCCAAAGAGGGATCGTCACGTTTGTTTTTACGCGGCGGTTTTCCATCTCGTTTCTTACGATATCAGGAAAAACGGTTACGGCGGTCACGATGCACCCCTCTACGTCTTCCGCAGACAGTTTAGACGCAGCTTTCGGCAATGCTTCGCCGTCCTTTTCCATGCCATAAATATGCAGTTCCAACGCTTCACGCGCATTTTTTTGCGCTTCCGGAATCGTTGCGCCGAAGCTGACGCATCCCGGAAGATCGGGAAAGAATACTCCATAGCCATCAGCGGACGGCTCCAACGCAGCAAGGTAAGTTAATGTGCGCATATGTTGATCTCCTTTCGAGCGGACGGGGCTATTTCAGCCCCGCCTGTTTGAGAATGCTGTTCAGGGTTCCGCGGGGGATATCGCCTGAATGGGAGGGAACCGTTACTTTCCCCGGCTTGGTTGGGTGTTTGAATTGGATGTGCGAACCGCGCGAATCGTACTCGACCCAACCATCAGCTTTTAGCTGTTTTATGATTTCCCTTACTGTCATGGTTCCCTCCTCCTTACAATTATATTATACGCCTATTTTATACGTATGTCAATGGGGTGCGCGTAATTTATGCGCATTTATTTTTAAATTTCCGCTCCGCCCTCTATCCGGCTGCATGCACCAAGGGGCGGGATTTTTTTCGCGTTAAGAGGGCATACTATTTTACTTATGCTTGTTTTTCCATGCAAGGCGCACTACATTTTTTATATTTGGGGCTGTCCTTGAGATCCTCGACATAGTCGCGGACTTTTTCTTGACCCTCTTCATTAAAGTTGCGGTAATCGGAGAGAAGCTGCCGCTCATCGGGCAATAGCTGGGGCGCTGTGGAGGGCTCTTCAGCGGGGGAAGGATTGTCGCTCCAGCCCATGATATAAGCAGGAGAAGCATTCAATCTTTTGGCAAGCGCCTCTACCCGATCAGATGGAATATTGGTAATAATGTCATTTTCGTATTTATATAAATTTTGCTTGGAAGTGCCAATATATTCTGCCAGTTCGGTTTGTGAGATACCTAATTGCTCTCGTCGATATTTAATACGTTCGCCTTTTGTCACGGTAAGCACCTCCTTGAAGTAACTCAATTATATCACAAAAATGTGTGCAGTCAATACGAAAATATCTTGACAAGTTACTATGAGTGGATTATACTAAAAGTAACTTAAGAAGTTACGGAGGTGAACAGTATGATTCGTACCGATGAACTGCGAGGTATTATCGCAAAAAATAACTACTCGCAGGCTCGAGTAGCGGAAGAAATCGGGATTACGCCAAAAACATTCTATGAGAAAATGAGCAAGGGCGTTTTTGGAAGCGATGAGATTGAGACGATGATACGCCTCCTTCACATTGAAAATCCTACGGATATTTTTTTCGCCCAAGAGTAACTTAAAAAGATACTTTGGTCAAACGGAGGTGAACACGAATGCGCTTTTATTGCCAGACCGAAGCTGCACAGAACGAGAGCAAAAAGGAAGGGAGGTGAAGAAGTGAACTACAGAAAACTTTGTGTCGAAGACGATGAGTTACGGGCTTTCCCGAAAGTACCTTTGTTTTCGGAGGACGAAAGCAGCAGAGCCGAAACAATACTCACGGCGTTGGAAGGCATGAGTATCATCTCGGCTCATCTGCTACTCAACAAGTGTAAGCAAGCGGTGGAGCAGTCGGAGTTCAGGCGTTAGAAAATGCTTGTTCCGCCAACTTTTCCAGAATCGCGGCTGAATTGCATAATTTCCTGATATGCAGCTTCATACATTTGCGCAATCTCAACCGGACTTTTTTCGTTCAAATTCTGTGAACGAACATAGGTCATTGCTAATTCATGAATGACATTTTGAGAAAAACTGTGCATTATAATACCTCCTTTCCATTTCCAGTATATCACTTGAGGCAGAGGGGGGGGACAAGCCGAAGCTGCACAGAACGAAGGGGGAGGTGGAAAAATGTCTTTACCGCGTATTCGATCTGCCGCGCAGGCCGCAGCAGAACTCCGGAAAATCGATCCAGATACCGTGTTTCGGGAATGCCATATCCGCGCCATGATGAACAGTGGCGCTGTCACAGTGATCCACGCCGGGCGGAGACAGTTCGTCAATCTGGATCAGCTGATTGAGCGCCTAAGTACGCCGGGATTGGTAGACCTTCGGCCGACAAAGACCGGAGAGATTCGGGAGATACCAGAAAAATTGCGAAGATAGGAGGAACCACATTGACAAAAGTATTAACCTTAGTCACCCTGCTCGGCGGCATCATCGTCGCCCGCAGCCTGCCAGGCTGGATGGCCCTGCTCGGCGGCGGTATCGGCGCCGGGTGGTGGATATGCCGGTACGTCTGGTGGCTTGAAGAAAGCAAGCGCCGGCAGGCGGCCAGAAAGGCGGCCAAGCTGTGATGACATGGACGGCAGACTTGGTGGCGATCAGCTACGCTGCATATCGCCACCGGAAAACAAAGCCCGTCCTGCGAAAAGTCGGATGCCGGGCATGGACGCCGGATCTGCTGCAGGGACTGCGCGTTCTGGCGGCGCTCGGCTACAGCAGCCGGGATATTGCCTGCGTCCTCGGTATGGACCGTAAGGCTGTGCAGAGCAAGGCGTGGCGGGAAGGGATCAAAATCTCAAAGAAAAAGCCCCGCGAGGACAGCAGTCCCAGCGAGGCACACAAGTAAATATCCATCTTTATTGTACATGATTTTTGGAGGAATGGCAAGCGTGAAAAAGTTCGAACTGACGTCCGAAACGAAGGTTGTTTTAGGCAGAACGCTGCATAGAATCCGGGCGCTGATTTCATTCGGAGATGTCGAAGCCGGTTCGCTCGGCGGGTGGATCGAGAAGGAAGAAAACCTGGATCACTCCGGCAAAGCGTGGGTCTCCGGCAATGCGCGAGTCTACGGCGATGCGCGAGTCTACGGCGATGCATGGGTCTACGGCGATGCATGGGTCTACGGCAATGCGCAGGTCTTCGGCAATGCGCAGGTCTGCGGCAATGCGCAGGTCTTCGGAATTGGTGCGATTTTCTGGATTTCCGCTATTGGCTCTCGAAACGGTACCGTTACATTTTTTGCGTGTCAAGACGGAAAAATCCGCGCCGCAGCCGGATGCTTTTTCGGCGACCTGGATGATTTCGAGAAAAAGATTCAGGCTACTCATGGCGAAAACGTGCACGCAAAGGTATACCGTTTGGCGATCGAAATGGCGAAAGAGCGGATCCGGGTTCCTGAAGATGCGGAGGCTGAAAAATGAAAATGGTACTGCGCAGTCTTGAACTGCATCACTTCAAGTGCTTCCCTGCTCTGCATATCGACTTTCACGAGAGTCTCACCAGCATCTGCGGCGATAACGCCACAGGCAAGACCTCGGTCTACGATGCGCTGACATGGCTTCTTTTTGACAAGGACAGCGCAGGCAATGCAAGGCCGGATATCAAGCCGCATGGTATGACGGCAGGCGTTATGCCCACGGTCACGGCGGTGCTGGACGTGGACGGCGTGACCATGACGCTGCGCAAGTCTCTGCGTGAAAAGTGGGAGAAGCCGCGCGGCAGCGCCACGGCACGCTATGCAGGCGATACCCGTGATTATTTTGTCGATGATGTGCCGTGCAAAGAAAACGAGTTTAAGCGGCAGATCGCCGCGTTGATCGACGAAGAAAAATTCCGGCTGCTGACCGACGTCTGGGCCGTGACAACAAAAATGCACTGGAAAGAGCGGCGCGATCTCCTGGCGGAGGTTTGCGGGTTGCCCGATGATGCGGAACTGCTCGCCGGTGCGCCGCAGTTTGCCGAACTTTCCGCCCAGCTGGGGCGGCGAACCGTGGACGGATACAAGGCAATGCTCCAGCAGCAGCGCAAAGGTCAGAATGCGAGCCTGAACGCCTTGCCCATCCGCATCGACGAATGCAGCCGCATGGCGGCGGAGCTGGAAGGCGTCGACTTTGCGGCCGCACATCAGGAAAACGACCGGCTGCAGGCGGAATGCGACCGCATTCAGGGCGAACTGGCGAAGCTGACCAACAACACGCTTACCGCGCAGGCAAAGAACGAATGCGACGCGCTGCAAAACCAACTCGCCGAGTTGGAAGCAGAGAACAATACGCATCTTGCCAGCCAGCGCGTGCCGATGGAGGATAAGACTGACGAGTTGCGCCGCGCGCTTTCCGACCGCAAGCAGGAAGCAGAACGCTTGCAGAGCGCCATTGTTCATGAAAAACAGTACATCGCGGACGGTGAAACCCGCCTGAATGACTACCGCGCGCGCTGGCGTGCGATCGACGCGGAGGAGTTCACGGAAACCGTCTGCCCGACCTGTCATCAGCCGTTACCGGTAGGGCAGGTTGCCAAGGCGCGAGAAGCTTTTGCCGCACATCAGCAGCGGCGCAAGGACGCGCTCCTGGAGGACAGCAAGCTGGTAAAGCAGGGCGTTATCGCCGCGCAGGAACGGCTTGCGAATGCCGAAGCGGCGCTGAAATCCGCGCGGGACGAGATGCAGAAAGCGCAGACGGCCCTTGATAGCTACACGCCGCCGGTCATCACAGAACCGGAGAATCTGCCGGACTACGACCGACGCAAGAACGCAATTCAGACGCTTATTGTGGACGCAGAAAAGCGGCTTGACCGCCTGAACGGCGATACCGCGGCAGAAAAGAAGCGTCTGGAAGCTGAGTACGCCGAGTTGACGCGCCGCAAGCTGGAAAGTGATGCGGTTCTCGCTAAGGAGTTGACTTTGGCTGACACACGTCGCCGCATTGCCGAGCTGCAGGCCGAGCAGCGCACCGCTGCGGCAGAGGTCGAGCAGCTGGATCGGATGATTTCTCTGTGCGAGGACTTCGCCCGTCATCGCGTGCAGGTCATCACCGAGAGCGTCAATGGCAAGTTCCGCCTGACGCGCTGGCGGCTCTTCACCGAGCAGGTCAACGGTGGTTTGGCGGACTGCTGTGAGCCGATGGACGTCAACGGCTCGTCGTTCGAGGGCACGAATAACGCCATGAAAATCAACATCGGCATGGACATTATTGATACGCTTTCCAGACATTACGGGCTGTATGTGCCGCTGTTTGTAGATAACGCGGAATCGGTCACGCATTTGCAGCCGGTCGGCACGCAGGTTGTGCGGCTGGTGGTCAGAGAAGTAGATAAGGAGCTGCGAATCGAATGAAATTGAAAGATATCATGAAGCCGAGCACGCCGCCGCTGGAGGCGAAAACGTATCTCGCGGTTGTCGTCGGTGTGTACGAAGTGGGACAGCATTACAGCGAAAAATATCACACCACCGGGCACAAGCTAATTTTTCAGTTCGACGTTCCGAGCGCAAAGGATCCGGACGGCAATCCGCGCCAGCTTTCCAAGTGGCTGACGGTCGGGCGTAGAAAAGGCTGCGCGTTTCTGGAATTTCTGGGCGGCCTGGACAACAAAAGTTACACGGCGGAGGACGCAGGCGAGATCGACCCGGCGGATTATCTGGGGCGCGCGTGTCAGGTGCGCGTGACGATCAACAAGGAAACGCAGAAGAACAGCATTGAAGGCATTATGAGTCTGCCGGACGGCATTCCCGCACCGCAGACCAACACGCCGCTGCAATGGTATTCGGTAGAAGAGGACGGCTTTACGGGCGAAAAGTGGGACAAACTGCCCGATTGGGTGCGGGAAACCTGCATGAAGTCCGAACAGTATCAGGCGACCGCGCCCGATCAACCGCTCGATATGCCGCGTGAGGATTGCCCGATATGATTTTTCGCAGTCTTGCCAGTTCGAGCCGCGGCAACGCCTATCTGGTCACGGACACGGATACCACCATTCTGCTGGAGTGCGGCGTCAGTTACAAGCAGCTGGAAAAGCGCACCGGATATCAAATGGCGAACGTTGCCGCCTGCTTTATTACGCACGAACATAAAGACCACTGTGCGGCGGCGGGACAGGTTATCCGGCACGGCATTCCGCTGTACGCTTCCGAGGGTACGGCGCGGGCGCTGGGTTTGGGTGAAGCGGAAATCATTGTTCCGGGCGAGTCGGTGCAGATCGGCGCGCTGCGGGTAATGGCTTTTCCGGTCGTGCATGACGCGGCGCAGCCGGTCGGGTATCTGATCGACGATCTGCGCACACGTGAACGTCTGTTTTTCGCCGCTGACACACGCGGGCTGCATTATCAGGTCACGCGCCCAACCTACATCGCTATCGAATGCAACTACGAAGAGAGTCTGCTGGAACGCAGCGAGCGTATCCCTGCAATGCTCAAGGAGCGCATCCGGCACAGCCATTTCGAAGTTTCGGACGTAATCCGCTGGCTGCACCGGCAGGATTTATCCAGCGTCCTCACCGTCTGGCTGCTGCACTTATCGGCAGGAAATTCGAATGAAGAAGCGTGGATGCGGCGCTTCCAGCAGGAGTTTCCGGGGCTGGAGGTTCGGATATGCCCAGAGTAAGAATGGATCGCAATCGCGTACAGAAAACGTACCTGATCACAGTTGAGACGGCGGCGCATGTCGCGCGGATCGCGCAGAGATGGAAGTGGACAGAGGGCGAAGTGCTGGATGCTATGATGCGGCAGTTTCTTCGCCAGAAAGGAGTCAAGAATGGAAACGGGAGAAGTGAGAGAAATCAACATCCTTGAGATGATGGGCGGCGCGATCGGCGAGCGCGTCAGCTATGAGTTGGCGAAAATCACCAAGAATTGCAAAGACCTGAATACGGACGCCAAAAAGGCGCGCACACTCACGATCGAGATCGTGATGGTTCCAGCGGATAATCGGGAAAGCATCGCGGTGCGCGTGGGCGTAAAAAGTAAACTGGCGCCGGTGAAGGCGCTTGACGGCGCGCTGCTGCTCGGCGGCACAACGGATGATCCGGTGCTGATGGAGTACACGCCGCAGCTTCCTGGACAGCGCAATTTCGCGGGCGGCGAGCAGGAAGAGCCCAAGATGATCAAGCTTGCTGATGTAAAGCAGGCATAAAGCAGGAGGACATAACGATGTTGAAAGCAGCAATTGAGAAAATTTTATCCCTGAGCGAGCCGCACATGCTGGAAATCGGCGGCGAAACCTATACCGACAAGAGCCTGGAGCGCATTCCGCATGAGCGGACGGCCCGCCCTCTGGAGGTACATACCCTGACCGCGATTCTGGACTACATTACCACTGGATGTGATGAACTGGAAGAGGATATCGACCGCAAGTTTGTGATCCACATCGCGGACCATGCGCATGTAAACCTTTATCATGAGTTGAACAGCGACAAGGCGCGTGAATGCCTCCTGGAGTGCAGCGTTAGCCCAAAAACGTTTCCTTTTGGGCACTGGATGAGTACGGAAGATTTCATTATTTCCATGCAGGCGCACTTTGTGTCAGACTTCTATGTAAGCGACCTGATAAAGCTGGTCGGCAACGTCGTAGACGAAAACAGCATCACGACGGCGGATGATGGTGTGTCACAGAGGGTCACGGCACGCAGCGGGATTTCTCTGGTGCAGCAGGTCGGTGTTCCGAATCCTGTTAGGCTCGCTCCGTATCGGACTTTTAATGAGATCGAGCAGCCGGAAAGCAGTTTTGTTTTTCGCGTGCGCAAGGGAGCAAACGGAGTGGAAGCGGCGCTGTTTACTGCGGACGGCAACGCTTGGGTCAATGATGCGATCCTGGACATCCGGGACTTCCTGGCGTCTAAGCTGCCCGATGAACTACGGGATGACGTCATCATCCTGGCGTAATGGCGCAACGAGGGGTAGACGGCTTCCGGGCCGTCTCCCTTCACCCGCCTTGCCGGGAGGTGATTTTGATAGGCAGGCAACCCAAGGTGGGGCTGGATTTTTGGCTGCGTGACGTTGGGCTTTTTCGAGATCCCAAGTTTCGCAGGCCGCGACAGCAATTCGGTTATCTTGCCCCCTATATATACGAATGCCTTCTCGACATTTTGTACGAGGACAAAGGGTACTACATCGACTATCGCGATGATGCGCGCGATGATGTGATCTGGCAGCTTACCGAGCAGACACAAGGGCGGTATGCGGTAACTGCGGAAACGATGGCGAAGGTGATAGACAGCTTGGTGGCGTGTGGACTTTTCAGCGGCGACCTTTTCAAGCGCGGATTTATCACCTCGAAAAGAGCACAGCAAGGATACTTCTCGGCGACACTGGGCCGCTCTGCTGTACGAGTGAATTTTGACATTTGGCTGCTTTCGGAAGAAGAAATGCGGGAGTTGAATCCGAGTGGCAAAAGTTCTGTTCTGCAATCTTTTATTTCTTGGCAAGAAAAACGCATTTCTCAGCAAGAAACGGATATAACTCGCCAAGAAAGTACACAGAGAAGAGAAGAGGAGAGTAGAGGAGAGAAGAACAGAGAAGAGGAGAGCAGAATAGATAAGAGTAGAGTAGACGAGAGTAGAGCAGAAGAGAACAGAAAGTCCTCTGACGACTTGGCTGACGTTCTGGAAAGAGTATTAAATTGCCGTTTTGACCGGAACTTTCGAAGCGAACTGCGCCGACTGGAAGAAACAGGTATGCAGAAAGACGTCTTTCTTGATGCCGCAGAGCGAACAAATAAGGCAGCTCACGGAAACAGGACGGGCTACTTTCGAGTCATCTTGCAAAGCTATGAAAGCAAAGGCGTCCGAACGGCTGCGGATCTAAGTCGAGTATCGGCCAAACGCGATGCGGCGCAGACGCTTACAGCTGATCCGAATCGCCCGCTCGAAAAGTGGGAGCAGGAGTGGCTGGACGAGGTCGCACAGCGCAGAAAGAGAGATAAGCAGGATGAACTTAATTGAAGAAATGGCGATCCGCCGCGATGCGCCGCCGTGTAAGGCGTGCCGAATGCCGGTTCCCTGCGCTGCGGGGAAGAACGGCTGCTGTCCTGCCTTCACGTACTACGTGCATACGAACGCGCTGGAGCGCGGCGCGGAGGCGTACCGGGAGCACTTGCGGTGGATGATGAGGCACATGACATGGAGGAGGCAAGCATGACCGACTATGAGTTTTTCAAATCTCGCGGCGTTTGTCCGGTCTGCCGGGCGGCCGTGCCAGCGCCGGGGCGAGTGGCCTGTGAAGACTGCCTGGCGGCGGAACGGAGGCGCAATGCAAAGCGCAGGGCGGCGCTCACGGAAGAGCAGCGCGCCGCACATGCCGCTCGGAGCAGGCAGGTTAAGGCGCGAACGCGGGCGCTGCGTAAGGCCGCTGGGCTGTGCCTTGACTGCGGAAAACCGGCGGAGCCGGGGCGCGCGCTTTGCCTGGAGTGCAAGGCGAGACGCAAGGAAAGAGTGCAACGGAAGGCAACGGTAGACTCATGAATGTTGCTACATGCGGCGCGTGCATATGCCGCACATGTCTGCTCTGGTGGTCCTCGCGCTGCCCATACGGTGACTGCTGGGACGACCACAGGGCGCAAGTAGATCCGTATGATAAAGCGCATCCCGGCGCGCCGCCGCGTACAGCTTGGTCGGACTGGCGCACCGAGCAGGCGTACTGGTGCCGGGGCGGCGCTTTTTACCCGATCGAGCAATGTCCCCACTATGTCGAGTATACTGCCGATGCTACGCGAGTCGAAAATTGCCTTGTCGCACCGGTGGTCGTATACCAGGACGGATTTATCCGATGCTACATGGTGGATAGAATTGGATGCGAGGAATGCTACAAGCGATGGGAGGAACGTTGTGAAGCTAAATGATCTTATCAAAGGCCTTGAGCGACTAAAGGTGCAGACCGGCTCTCTGGCCTGCCTTGGATGCGGGTATGAGCATGGCTGCGGCGCGCATGGATGTGCGATCCTGCGAGAGGCAGAGCGGGCGCTGCGGGCCATGTACAAGGACTTGCAGACCCTGGGAGACTGCGCTACCTGCCAGCATGATAAGGCAGTAGGCTACGATGACGCGCCCTGCACCTGCTGTATGCGGGGTGAAAAGTGGGAGTGGAGGGGATATCATGACGCTAAGTGAGCTTTACGAAATGGCGTACTCGACGGACGCGAGTAGACCGGTGACGATGTATGTGTTCGAAGACGATGAATCGCGAGACAAATACAGGAACAACCCGCGCGAAGGGGAAATTTCGCTTGTGCTGCAATCGCATTATAAGGCCAGCGTCTTTTTAAAAGAGCAGTATGCAAACGCGATTGTTCGGAACTTCTATGCAATCGGCATGGATCAGGTCGATGTCGTGATCGGATTTCGAGAGGAGGGCACATGACAAAGCGTGAGGACTGGTGGGAGTACACAAAGCGCATCATCCGGTCGTATCCGGCGCTGAAGCGTAAGGCGGACAGCGTAGGAAGCACGCCAAGTACAGCGGCTTACGGCGCGTCTGGGGTGTGTGGCGGCAGCGCGGGAAAGCCGGTCGAGAAAGCTGTGATCGACCGCTTGACCGATAAGGAGCAGCGGCGGTATGACGCGATCTGCGCCGCGATAGAGAAAACTGGGCGCATGAAGCACGGGCGGCACAGGCTGGAGATGATCGATCGCGTGTACTGGAAGCGTAGTCATACGCTGTATGGGGCGGCGCTGTGCGTGCCGGTGAGTGAAAGGACGGCAAAGCGCTGGAATGCGGAGTTTATTCGCACGGTGGAGAAACATTTGAATTTGCCGTAAAAGAAAGAGCCGAGAACTACTTCCCGGCTCGCTCGATATAAGCATCGATTGCTTTGATGATAAATGCGTTTAGGCTATCGCCGAACTGCGCGGCGGTTTCCTGTAATTCGGCCTTACGTCCCTTGGGCACACGTAGCTTGATTTCGTCTACCTTGTTCGCGAGATAGCGCTTATTTCCTTCCAGGTGGGCTTTTGTTGCCATATCAGTCATCCTTCCTATTTTTGAGCAGAAGCACAATAACGGTTAAGTTGAGCGTCACCAAGAGCAAATCGAGCGCAATATTCAGTTTATTCATAAGACATTCTCCTTTGCGTTGACAAGCAAGTGTAAATTGTGTATTCTGTAAGAGGAGAGGGCTTTTGCCCTCCCTCCTTATCTGGTCAACTCATCGAATAGTTCGATAAGCGTTTTGATCAGATTTAAGATGGCGGTTGCAAGAACAATCTTTTCGACGGGAAGGTTCTTGCAGCCGTTTTTCTTTTTCCTGCCCATTGGTTTGACCTCCTTTCTTTAGCTTGATTATAGTATACTACATGGGTACATGAATATCAATAGGCAAACTATACAAACATGGGAACGTGAATTTTGTAAAAATATTTTTTAGAAAAAGAAAAGTTGACACTTCGTGACGTATAGACCGTGCTATACTGGTACCATGAAGTCAGCGGGGATGAAACTCAGGCCCCGACTCCTCCAGCTTCAGTCTCTTTTACATTGGAAAGGCACTCTCGCATGAGGGTGCTTTTTCATGCCCGATTTTCAGAAAGGACGGTGAGCAGAATGGCAAAAGGCAAATATCAGGAATGGCTTACGCCGGACGGCATCACCCGTCTGGAAGCGTGGGCGAGGGACGGTCTGACAGACGAGCAGATCGCAGCCAGAATCGGCATTACGACCAGCACGCTGTATGACTGGAAAAACAAATACTCGGAGTTTTCGGAGGCCCTAAAAAGGGGAAAAGAGGTCGTAGACATCGAAGTTGAGAACGCATTGCTCAAGCGTGCATTCGGCTACGACTACACCGAGGAACGCATTGAGCGCAGCTACGAGGGCGGCAAGAAAAGCATCAAGACCGTACAGACGGTCAAGCACATTCCGCCGGACACGACCGCGCAGATCTTCTGGCTGAAGAACCGCCGACCGGACAGGTGGCGCGACAAGCAGCAGATCGAGCACTCCGGCACCCTCGAGGTGGAGAACCCGCTTGCCGGTCTGACCACCGAGGAGCTGCGGAAGCTGGCGGACGATGGTTGACCCTCGCATCCGCCGCGCGGCTCGCCTTGAGCTTGCCCGGCGTGACTTCTGGTCGTTCTGCAAGCTGATGGCGCCGGACTTCTACCGCGAGGACAGACCGTATCTCAAAACGCTGTGTCGGCGCTTACAGGCGTTCTGCGAGAGCGACCGCAAGGTGCTGGTGGTCAATATGCCGCCGCGACACGGCAAGAGCCGCACAGCGGTGCTGCTGAGCCAGTGGCTGTTCGGGCGTGATCCGTCCGAGCAGATCATGACCGGCAGCTACAACGAAACGCTGTCTACGACATTCGCGCGGGCGGTCCGCGACGGCATTGCCGAGGAGCGGTTCGACCCGAACCGCATTGTGTTTTCGGACATTTTCCCGCAGACCCGCATCAAGTACGGCGAGGCCGCCGCAGGCAAGTGGGCGCTTGAGGGGCAGTACGCGAGTTACCTCGCTACCTCTCCGGGCGGCACGGCAACCGGCTTCGGCGCACGCAAGCTGATTCTCGATGACCTCATCAAGAAGGCCGAGGAGGCATTCAACGAGGGCGCACTCGACAAGCAGTGGCAGTGGTTCACGGACACCATGCTGTCCCGAACCGAAACCGGCTACAAGATCGTTATCATCATGACGCGCTGGGCGACCGGTGACCTTGCAGGCCGTGCGCTGGAGCACTGGCCGGATGCGGAACTCATCACGATGAAAGCCTTGCAGGACGACGGCACGATGCTGTGCGATGCGGTTCTCACCCGCGAGGACTACGAGGACAAGGCTCGCACGATGAGCGAGGAGATCGCCAGCGCGAACTACCAGCAGCAGCCGATCGACCTCAAGGGCCGTCTGTACAGCAGCTTCAAGACCTATACGGACATTCCGCGCGATGCAAACGGCAAGCCGCTGTTCACGCATATCCGCAGCTATACCGACACAGCGGACACCGGCGCGGACTTCCTGTGCAGCATCATCTACGGCGAGTATAACCACGAGGCCTATGTGCTCGACATTTACTACACCAAGGCCCCGATGGAGATCACCGAGCCGGAAACCGCACGGCGCTTGCTGGCGCACGGCGTCAACCTCGCGAAGATCGAGAGCAACAACGGCGGCCGCGGCTTTGCCCGCAACGTGCAGGAGCAGCTAAAACGGCTCGGCTCCAACCGCTGCCGTGTGGAGTGGTTCCACCAGAGTGAGAACAAGGTCGCGCGTATCCTCACGAACTCAACGTGGGTACAGGATCACATTTACTACCCGGTGAACTGGCGCGACCGCTGGCCGGAGTACGCAAAAGCAATGTTACATTACCAGAAAGAGGGCAAGAACGCCCATGACGACGCTCCCGACGCGACAACCGGCGTTGCGGAGCAGTTTACCAGGAAAGGAGGGGTCAGCGTATGGTGAAAGTAAACAGCCGCACGATTCAGCGGCTTTTACAGGGGCACGGGCAGTTCATCCGCGAGGCGGACGAGGCGCGGCGCTATTACAGCAACGTCAACTGCATCAAGCAGGACAACAGCGTTTTGCAGCGGCAGGCAGAGACCGAGCAGGCGCTCGGCAATCCGCTGCACCTCGCGGACAACCGCATTTCGCACTCGTGGCATAATCTGCTCGTGACGCAGAAGGTTTCCTACGCGCTGAGCTATCCGCCGGTGTTCGATGTGGGGAACAAGACCGCCAATGAGCGGATCGCAGAGATTCTCGGAGATCAGTACACTGCAACGGCCATGCAGCTCGGCATTGACGCGAGCAACACCTCGGTCGGCTGGCTGCACTACTGGCGCGGCGCAGACGGTCGTTTTCGCTACCACACCGTAGACCCGGAACAGATCGTGCCGGTGTTCTCTGGTACGCTGGAGAGCGATCTAGTCGGCGTGCTGCGCTGCTACACCATGCTCGACCCGCAGAGCGGACAGACCGTGCAGGTGTGCGAATACTGGGATGACACGACCTGCCGGTTCTACCGCCAGAACGGCGTGTCCGGCAACTACACCTACTTCGAGTATCCGGAAGTCGGGCAGGAGCTGCGGCACGGCCTCGGTGCGGTGCCGTTCATCCCGTTCTACAACAACGCCAACCGGCGGGGCGACCTGCCGCTGTACCGCGACCTGATCGACGCCTACGACAAGGTGGTTTCCGGCTTTGCCAACGATATGGAGGACGTGCAGGAGGTCATCTTCGTTATCAAGAACTACGGCGGCACAGACAAGACCGAGTTCATGAGCGACCTCAAAAAGAGCAAGCTCATCAAGGTCGAGGGGGACGGCGGCGTGGACACCATCCGCGCGGAAATCCCGTTTGAGGCACGCAATGCATTCCTCGAAAGAACCCGCCGTCAGATTTTCGTTTCCGGCATGGGCGTTGACCCGAACCCCGAGAATTTCGGCAACTCGTCCGGCGTGGCGCTCAAGTACCTGTACAGCCTGCTGGAGCTCAAGGCCGTGATGCTGGAAACGCAGTTCCGCTCGGGTTTCGCCGAGCTGGTACGCGCCATTTGCCGCTTAGAGGGTATCACACAGCCCAAACGCATTTTGCAGACATGGACACGCAACATGGTCCAGAACGACCTCGAAACCGCGCAGATCGCGCAGCAGTCGGTCGGCATTATCTCGGACAGGACCATTCTCGCAAACCATCCGTGGGTAGACGATGCCGAGAGCGAGCAGAAGCAGCTGGAAAAGGAGCAGCAGGCGGCAGCCGAAAAGCAGCCGCAGTTCCAGTTCCCGCCAAAGGACGGTGCAGGCGATGGCAGCAGCGGATAAGCTGAACGGCGCCTACTGGCGCAAGCGTGTCATCGAGCTGGCCGAAAAGCAGAAACGCGAGGACGACGACCTGTGCCTGCGGTTCCATCGGGAGTATGAGCGTATCCTGCACGAGTTGGACAAGGAAATCTCGATTTTCTACGCCAGATACGCAGCTAACGAGAGTATCAGCATGGCAGATGCACGCAAGCTGCTGCGTGATGCCGAGCTGGAGGACTTCCGAATGTCGCTGGACGAGTTCCGCGACAAGGCGCTTGCCGGCGGCTTTGACAAGGAGCTGGAGGAGGTTTATCTCCGTTCGCGCATCTCGCGCTTGCAGGCGTTGCAGACGCAGATTGAATTGCGCATGATGGAGCTGTTTCAGTCCCAGCGTGATGTGCTGCGCGACCATTTGCAGGACCGCTACACCGACACTTACTACCGCACGGTGTATGCAGTCAGCCAGCAGATGGACGTCGTAAGCACGTTCGCGCGGATTGACCCGCAGACAGTTGAGAAGATACTTGCCGTACCTTGGGTCGGCAGTGAGTTCTCCTCGCGTATCTGGGCGGACAAGGACAAGCTGACCCGTGAGCTGATGCAGACGCTTTCGCGTGGGTTCGTCCGCGGCGACTCGCTTGACCGCATGACGAAAGAGTTCGCTCAGCGCATGGGCGTGTCCGAGAGCAGGGCGGCAACGCTCATCCACACCGAGAGCGCACATATGGCGGCCGAGGCTACAGAACGGGGGTACCGGGAAACCGGCGTCAAGTCCTATCGGTTCGAGGCAGCGCTTGACCTCAAGACCTGTTCGGTGTGCGGTGCTCTGGATCAGCGCGAGTTTCCGCTTGCGGAGCATGAAACCGGCATCAACTACCCACCACTGCATCCGCGCTGCCGGTGTACCACCGTTCCGGTGACGGAGTTCCGGATCGGCAGCAAGCGTGCCGCCAGAAATCCGGCGACCGGCAAGTCCAACTATGTCGATAAGAATATGACATGGGAGGAATGGCACAAGAAGTACGTCGAGGACGATCCTGCCGGTGCGCTGGCCGACAAGAAGTACAAGAACCGGCACGGCGACAGCAAGCAGTATGACCGCTACGTTGACCGGCTGGGTTCAAAAAATGCCCCGAAATCGCTTGATGCGTTCCAGACTTTGAAGTATACTGAACCTGAGAAGTGGAAGACGCTTCAGAGAGCATACCGCGATCAGCCGATTCGGGATCATATCCAGTCTGACGCGCAGCCTAAGACGATTGAAGTTGGCAAACAGGGCAAGCACATTCGTGAGCATAACAACTACATTCAGGGACGCAGCTATTTGACGATTTCCGTTGATGAGGCACAGACACTGGTCAATCGCCATGCGGGCACCGGCGAGTTGCTGCGTGACACTAAGAACAAGTGGAAGCATCAGGAGCTGATCCATACCAAACAGCAGATCGGCGTTGATGTTGACCAGCTGACCGGTGAAGAACGACCGACAACGGATTTCAAAATCCATTATTCCAGCAAGGGCGTCCATATCGTACCATACAAGGAGAGATAACAATGGATCTCATTCAGCACATGAAAAAGCTGCTCGGCACCGAGCACCCATATGACAAAAAGCACCGCCTCAAGGTGGAATGCACGGACGGCGATGTACTGATCGGCAAATTCGTCACCGTGGTAGGTGCGCTGGACAATGAACCGGAGATCGCAGAGCTGATTATCCGACGTGATGACAACGGCGTTCTTACCGGAATGCTGGAAACCGAAATCAAAACAGTAGAACTGATGGACTAAATCACCAAGGATTCACTCCAAGGTGGTTTTTTCATACCCATTTTTCGATGAAAGGAGCAAAAACCAATGGAATTTCTCAAATCCCTTTTTGAAAAGGGCGCGCTGACATGGGAGCAGTTCCAGCAGGCGGCAAAGGATGCAAAGTTTGAGGTCGTCAACGCAGCAAACGGCGCTTACGTTCCCAAGGCGGACCTCGACACCAAGGCGCAGGAGCTGACCACGGCGAACAACACCATCAAGGACCTGCGTGCCGCCGCAAAGGCGTGGGACGGAAAGGACCCGAAGAAGCTGGAGGACGATCTCAAGGCACTCCAGACCAAGTATGACACCGACACCGCGAACATTCGCCGTGATGCGGCCATCGACCTTGCGCTGACCAAGGCCCATGCACGCGATCCGCAGCTGACCCGTGCGGCGCTCTCGATGGACGACATCAAGATCGGCGCGGACGGCAAGATCACCGGCTTGGACGCGCAGGTCGAAAGTCTGAAAAAGGACAAGGCATGGCTGTTCAAGGAGGACGGCGGTCAGTCCGGCAAGAATGGCGACAAGGGCGGAAACCCGAACGGCGGTCAGGGCGGCGGCTACAATCCGCAGTCCGGCGGCAACCCGAACACGGTAAACGATCTCGGTTCCGCTCTCGCAGAAGTTTACAACACCCACGGTTAAAAGAAAGAAGGAATGAAAAATGCCTATTACTCTCGCACAGGCCAAAACCGGTATGGCAAATCACGTCGATCAGCAGGTGGTTGACCAGTTCCGCCGCGGCTCGCAGCTGCTGGAAGCACTGACGTTTGATAACTCGGTGTCCCCCGGCACGGGCGGTTCTACGCTAACCTACGGTTACACGCTGCTCAAAACCCCGGCCGGCGCAGACTTCCGAAACATCAACGCAGAGTACACGGAAACGGTTGCCGATCGTGAAACCAAGTCAGTCGATCTAAAGATCTTTGGCGGCACGTTCAAGATCGATCGCGTTTTGGCGAACACTACAAACGGGCAGATCAACGAGGTACAGTTCCAGTTGGAAGAGCACATCAAGGCTGTCACTAATCTGTTTCATTACACTGCGATCAACGGCGACAAGGGTACGAAGGGCTTTGACGGCCTGGATGCCATGCTCGTCGGTACTTCGACCGAAATCAACGCGGATGCATCCAAGGCTATCGACCTGTCTACCGCGGCAAAGATTGATGCGAATTATAAAACCGTGCTCGATATGCTGGACGAGTTCCTGTCCGAACTGGATGGCGTGCCGACTATGCTGATCGGCAACGCCGCGCTGCTGACCAAGATTCGCTCCTGTGCTCGCCGTGCCGGTTACCTGACCCACTCCGAAGACGCTTTCGGCCGTCAGGTGGTTGGCTTTAACGGCATTCCCTTCATGGATATGCAGTATTATTTTGATACGTCGGACAAAAAAGAAAAGCCTGTCGTGCCGATTGTATCGCGTGACTATGGTGCAGAATCGTCGAAGACCACGGTAACCGGACTGACGGATTTGTACGCTGTGCGCCTCGGCCTGGACGGCTTCCATGCTGTATCTCCTGCAGGGGGTAAAGTCATCACCACCACGCTGCCGGATTTCTCCACCGCCGGCGCGGTCAAAGCGGGGGACGTGGAAATGGTTGCTGCGACTGTTTTGAAGAAGTCCCGCGCGGCCGGTGTACTGCGCAACTTCAAGGTAAAGTGAGGTGTGCGTGATGTACAAAATCAAGGCGCCGAGCGATCAGTATGATCGCAAGATCGGCGGTATTCAGTTCGTGAACGGTGAAGCGCAGACTGAAAGTGAGTGGCTGGCAAGTTGGTTCTCTGGCCGCCCTGGCTTTACTGTGACCGGTGCGGAACCGCTGAAGAAAGAAGGGAAACGAAAGCATGACCAGGGAGTATCTGGCGACACGGGCAAAGGCGCTGCTTCCGTCCGTGCCGAGGGCGACGCTTGACTTTGCATGCGATCTGGTAACGGAACAGATTTGCAATTACTGCAATCTGAACGAAGTGCCGGATAATCTTGCGGGTACAGCGGCGTTAATGGTGCGCGGACTGATTAACGGCGTTCAGCTTCAAAATGAAAATATGCAGCCCGCCGCAAAGGGCGTGTCCAGAGGGGACACGTCCTTTTCCTTTGCCACGGCGGCGGAGCAGCTTGCGGCGTTGGCGTCTTCGGGGGACTTCCTGACCGACTACAAAGCACAGCTGAATGCCTATCGAAAGATGAGGTGAGCGCTGTGCTTGGAAACCCCGAGTTAGAACGGACGTTGCTGGAGCAGGCCTACGACGGTGTGATGACCGTCACCGGCGCAAGCAAACAGGAAGTGTGCGGCGAAACCGTTGTGACACCAGACGCAGTGCTGCACGAGAATATCCCGTGTGCGCTGTCGTTTTCCGGCACACCGGACAGCAAGACCGACGCAAACAGCGGCCAGATCAGCTATCAAGCGACGATTTTCTGTGCGCCTGATCTGGCTGTCCCGGCAGGCTGCCGCATTGCGGTTCAGCAGTACGGCGTGACCTATCGGCTGAAATACAGCGGCGAAAGTGCGGTCTATCCGACGCATCAGCAGCTTTCCGTCGTCCGAGAGGAGCGAGCGTAATGGCAAGCTGGGGAAGCTGTGATTTCCACGAACTGCGCGACCTGTACGAACGCATCAAATCCGCGGCAAGTGAGCAGGAAATGGACGCTTTCTACACCGGTCTGCTCGACGAGATGATGAACGGTCTGCTGACCGACGTCAAAGAGCTGACGCCGGTTGACAGCGGTCACCTACGGCGCAACTGGTTCATTACCAAGGCGAAGCGCAGCGGCAAGGTGTACCACGCGGATATTTATAACAATATCCAGTACGCGCCGTATGTCGAGAACGGCCACCGGCAGGAGGTCGGACGGTATGTTCCGGCCATCGGCAAACGCCTTGTGAACGGCTTTGTCGAGGGCAGGCATATGCTGCGCGAGGGTCTGTTCGACCTTCAGAAAGAAGCGCCGGACTTTATCAAGACCAAGAGCGAGGAATTCCTCAGCCGCATGATGGAGGGCGAATGATTAACGTAGTACAGGAAATCGTCGATAAGTTGCGCACGGTCTATCCATCGGCGCAGTACGACATCTACACCGAGCGCATCGAGCAGGGCTTCTCTGCACCGTGCTTCTCCATTCGGCAGCTTCGCGCGGACGTGACACCGTACCCGTCCGGTCTGCATGAGATCGTGCAGCACATGGACGTGCGGTTCTTCCCGTCGGACAGCCGTCCACAGGAGCAGTGCCGGGAGGTCGCACAGACGCTCACGCTGCTGCTGCGGCGCACGGAAAGCCTGCGCGGGAGCAATCTCTCGTGGGAAATTACAGACGATGTGCTGCACTTCTTCGCAGACTACCGGCAGTTCGTAAGAGAGCTTCCGGAGGACATTCCGATGGAGAATTTGCAGACCACCGTAGGAATGGAGGACTGACAATGGCAGTCAAACGCAAGACCGAGGCAGGAGCACCGGCATTCACCGGCGCACAGCTCCTGACCTTTGACAGATACCGCGAGCGGCGCGACCTGCTGGGCGTGCTGCTCGACAAGGATCAGCGCTACACCTTTTCCGAGGTTGACGCGCTCATTGATAACTTTATGAAAGGCAAGGTGAATTAAATGGCTTTAGGCGGCGGTATGTATACCGTACAGAACAAGGTTCTGCCCGGTGCGTACATCAACTTTGTGTCGGCGGCTCGTGCGTCTGCGACCCTGGGCGACCGCGGCACGGCGGCTTTCCCGCTGTCCCTCGACTGGGGACCGGAGAACGAGGTCGTGACCATCGAGAACAGCGAATTCCAGAAGCAGTCGCTTGCGCTGACCGGCTACGCCTACACGGCGGACGAGCTGCGTCCGCTGCGCGAGATCTTCGCGAACGCCAAGACGCTGCACCTGTTCCGTCTGAACAGCGGCGGCGCAAAGGCAGCCTGCAAGTACGCAGAGGCGAAGTATCCGGGCAAGATTGGCAACGAACTGAAAATCGTCATTCAGCAGAACGAGGGCTTCGCGGCTTCGACGAACGAGGTCTACGACGTTTCGACCTACGTCGGCACGACACTTGTGGACACGCAGAAGGCGGTCAAGGCGGTTGCGGACCTGACCGACAACGACTATCTGCACTGGAAGGGCAGCGAGGCTCTTGCGGAGAACGCAGGTCTGTCGCTCACCGGCGGTACGACCGGCACGGTGCAGGACGCGGCCTACCAGACGTTCCTCGACAAGATCGAGCCGTACAGCTTTAACGCGGTCGGCTGCGACACCAAGAGCACGGTCATCAAGGGTCTGTTCGCCAACTGGACGCGCCGTCTGCGCGATGAGCAGGGCGTGAAGTTCCAGTGCGTACTGCACAACTATCCCTCGGCGGACTACGAGGGCGTTATCAGCGTGAAAAACGGTCTGGTTGGCGCGGCTGACGATACCTCGGCGGTTTACTGGACGACCGGCGCGGAATCCGCGTGTGCGGTCAACCGCTCGATGACTAACTCGACCTACACCGGCGAGTACGACATCGACACGAACTACACGCAGACCCAGCTGGAAAAGGCGATCAAGGCGGGTGAGTTCACGTTCCATCGTGTGGGCGACCAGACGCGCGTGCTGACCGATATCAACACGTTCGTAAGCATCACGGACGAGAAGAGCGCGGATTTCTCGAGCAATCAGGTTATGCGCGTGCTCGATCAGATTGCAAATGACATTGCATCGCTGTTCAACAGCAAGTACCTTGGCAAGGTGCAGAACGACGCGAGCGGCCGCGTGAGCCTGTGGAGCGACATCGTAGCGCACCACACCCAGCTCCAGACCATCCGCGCCATTGAGAACTTCGACAGCAGCAGCGTCACCGTATCGCAGGGCGACATGAAGAAGTCGGTTGCGGTCGAAGACCATGTACAGCCGGTTTCCGCGATGGAACAGCTCTACATGAAGGTAATCGTTGAATAAAGGAGGGAAAAGTCATGCTGAACGCTCCTGTTATGGAAGCAAATGATGCGGTATCTGGCTCGATGGCCGAGTGCTACGTCACCATTGACGGCAACCGCTACAATATGATGCAGCTGTACAGCTTTGAGTCGTCCGCGAAGGTCAACTCGCAGGATGTGAAAATCCTCGGCCGTACCGGCATCGGCAAGAAGCCGACCGGCTGGTCCGGCTCGTGGAAGGGCACGGCGCACTTCAACCAGAGCGTGTTCCGCCGCTGGTTCCTGACCTACTGCAAGACCGGCAAAATGACGCCGTTTGAGATTCAGGTATCCAACGAGGATCCGTCCTCGTCTGCCGGCCGTCAGACCATCACGCACACCGGCTGCCTGATCGACAGCTCGATTCTGGCCAAGTTCGACGCAGGCGACAGTCTGCTTGACGAGGAGCTTTCCGGCACGTTCGACGGCTGGGATATGCCTGAGGAGTTTGCCGAACTGTCCGGTATGGAATAAGGAGGAATTTGTACAATGGGTAATCTTACCGCATTTCTGGCGCAGAACGCCAAGCAGGTTGAAAATGTGAAGCTGGTCGTGTCGGACCGCTTCACCGATGAGGACGGCAAGCCGCTCGAGTGGGAGGTGCGCTGCATTTCCTCGCGCGAGGACGAAACACTGCGCCGCGACTGCCAGTACCGCGTGCAGGTGCCGGGCAAGCGCGGCAGCTTCCGTCAGGAATTCGACAACGTGCTGTACCTTGCCAAGCTGGCAGCGGCCTGCACGGTTTATCCGAATCTCAACGATGCGGAACTGCAGGACAGCTACGGCACGAAGTGCGCCGAGGAGCTGATTTCTGCCATGCTGACGCCGGGCGAGTATACGAACTACACGGAAAAGCTGTTCGACATCTGCGGCTTCGGTGATGCTCCTGATCTGGTGGAACAGGCAAAAAACTGATTCGGGACGGGGATGACGAGGCTTCTGTCGCACATTTCTGCCTGCAGGAGCTTCACATCCTGCCGTCCGCATTTTTGAGCCTGCCGACGGAGGAGAGAGCCTTTATCACCGCTTCGTGCATCGTGCGAGGCGAGGAAGAGAAAAAGGCTCTGGATAAAGCAAAGCGAGGGAGGTGAGTTCCATGGCACTATCCAACACTGTCCAGCTGCGCGACGGCATGAGCAACGTACTCAGCCGTATTTCGGACACGCTGAACACGGTCAACGACCGGTTTGAGCGTATGCAGAACCTGACCGAACGGGCGGCGCCGACCGGTCTGTATTCACAATTTAACAGCGAATTGGCGGGTGTGCGTGAAGAACTCACCCGAACCACGACCGAAATTCAGAATATGCGTGACAGGCTGGAACAGACCCAGCCGCCAGCGGAAAACCTGACAGCCTCGCTCAAAAAGCTGGGCGCGGCCTTTGTCGGCTCTAAGCTGTTGAGCGGCATCGTGAACATGTCGGACGAAATGACGCAGACCACGGCTCGTTTGAACCTCATGAACGACGGCCTGCAGAGCACATCGGACCTGCAGGAGCTGATCTACCAGTCAGCGATGCGCTCGCGCGGCGCGTACAACGCCACGGCGGACGCGGTTGCGAAGATGGGTCTGCTGGCCGGTGATGCGTTCAGCAGCAATCAGGAAACGATTGCGTTCGTTGAACAGCTGAACAAGCAGTTCAAGATTGCGGGCACCTCGGCAGAGGGTCAGGCGGCAGCCATGCTGCAGATCACACAGGCGATGGGTTCCGGTGTGCTGCGCGGCGAGGAACTCAACTCGGTATTCGAGCAGGCACCGACTATCATTCAGTCGATTGCGGACTACCTCGGGGTATCCGTGGGCGAAATCCGCAATATGGCGCAGGAGGGCGAGCTGACAGCGAGCGTTGTCAAGTCTGCGCTGCTAGCCTCGGCGGAGGAAACCAACCAGAAATTCAACGAAATTCCGCTGACCTGGTCGGACGTCTGGACGCAGGCCAGCAACATGGCAATCATGGCGCTGCAGCCGCTATTGGAAGCTATCAACTGGGTTGCCAACAACATCGAGATCATCGGTCCGCTGGTGCTGGCGGCCGCTGCCGCCTTTGCGCTGTTTGCGATTGCCGCCAACTGGACGAATATCTGCGCCGCGGCGACACGAGCACTTGCGACGGCACAGAAAATTCTCAACGCGGTGATGTCGCTCAACCCGATCGTGCTGATTATCGGCTCAATTATCATTCTGATCGGCGTCATTGCCGCGTACATCAACTACACCAACAGGGCGCGTAATGAATCGGTCAGCGCCATCGGCGTGATCTGCGGCGCGTTTGCTGTTGCCGGTGCGTTTATTTTCAACACGGTCGTTGGTGTGATTAACGCGGTCATTCAGGCGGTTTGGACGATCTTTGTCGAGCCGTTCATCGGCATTATCGAGTGGGTGCTCAATGTGGCGAACGGCGGCTTCAATAGTTTTGGTGACGCTGTGAAGAATCTGCTCGGCCAGATTATCAGCTGGTTTCTTTCCTTGGGTAAGGTCGTCACGAAAATCATTGACGCCATTTTCGGTACCGATTGGACATCCGGTCTGAACAGCTTGCAGGACAAGGTGCTCTCGTGGGGCAAGAACGACAAGGCTATCACGCTCAGCCGTGACGCGCCGACCATCGAGAAACGCATCAGCTACAAGACGGCTTACGCCAACGGCTACAACTGGGGTTCAAACCTGCAGAACAGCATCTCGGAAAAGCTGGGTCTTGACCTGCCGGACGATCCAGCGACTAATCTACTGTCCGATATTGCGGATAACACCGCTCAGATCGCGGACGATGTGAGCGTGTCCACGGACGACATCAAGCTGCTGCGCGATATTGCCGAGCGGCAGGTCATCAACAAGTACACCACCGCCGAGATCAAGGTGGAGATGGTTAACCATAACAACATCTCGAATGAGATGGATTTGGACGGCGTAGTTAATCTGCTGGAAACTAAAGTTTCCGAAGCGCTTGTAACCAGTGCGGAGGGGGTGCATATCTGATGTATGAATTTTATATGGCAGGTGTGCGCTTACCCGTCACGCCGAGTTCGCTGTCTATCAAAATTGCGAACCAGAACAAGACCATCAACCTGATTAACGAGGGTCAGCGCAACATCATCAAGACGCCCGGCTTGTCGAAGTACAGCTTTAATGCGCTTCTGCCGAACCGGGAATACCCGTTTGCGTGCTATCCGAATGGTTATCAGCCGGCGCAGTATTATATGTCGCTGCTGGAGAAACTCAAGCGCGAGTGCAAGCCGTTCGAGTTTCTTGTGATTCGTGTTGACGATGCAGGCAATCTGCTGATGACGAACGACCCGGACAAGCCGCTCATGGTATCGCTGGAAAGCTACGAGCTGAGCGAGGACGCAAGCAGCTACGGTGTTGACGTGATGGCGAAGATTGAACTGCTGACCTATCTGGACGTCAAGACCAAGCTGATTGAGTTCAAGCAGTCGGACAGCGGCACGAAGAAAGCCAATATCACCCAGCAGAGAGATACTACGACCGCGCCCAAGAATAAGACGTACACCGTAAAGTCCGGTGACAATCTGTGGGACATTGCGCGTGTGCAGCTCGGCAACGGCACGCGCCAGACGGAGATTTACAATCTCAATAAAGCGACCATTGAGGCGGCCGCGAAGAAGTACGGCAGAGATAGCAGCTCGAACGGCTGGTGGATTTACCCCGGAACCGTGCTGAAGCTGCCGGGTTAAGGAGGAGATAACATGGGTAAATATGTTTGGCCTTGCCCGTCCTACTCGCGTATTTCGAGCGGCTACGGCAACCGTACCTGTCCGTACCACGGCAAGGAGTTCCACGACGGCGTTGACCTTGCGGCGGCGAGCGGCGTGCCTATCCTCGCGTTTGGGCCCGGCACGGTCACAAAGTCCGGCTGGTACGGCGGTTACGGAAACTACATCAGCATCGACCACGGCGGCGGCCTGATGAGCTTTTACGGGCACGCCTCGGCGCTGTACGTCAAGCAGGGCGCGAAAGTCACCGCCGGACAGAAAATCGCGGCTGTCGGCACGACCGGCAGCTCGACCGGTTGTCACCTGCATTTCGGTATGCACAAGAACGGCAGTAGCGTCAATCCGCTGAACTATGTTTCCTCAGGTGATACGCTCGCCAAGTATTCCGGCGCGAAGTCGGGCGGTACGGCAACGAATACCGTAAAAGCACTCTTTACCGCCTATTATCCGGCGAATAATGCCATGGAGGGCGGTTTTCTCGATGCGCTCGGTAACAAGCTGGATCCATCCAAGCACACCTGCGCCGCACCGAAGTCCGTGCCGTTCGGCACAAAAATTACCGTACAAGGCACGGGAACTGCACTTGATGGCGTAACATACACGGTCAATGACCGTGGAGGGGCCATCAAAATTGAAAACGGCGTGTACCACTTCGATCTTTTGATGTCCTCGAACGCCGAGTGCAACCGCTGGGGCAAGAAGTACGGTAAAGCTGTCATCGGCGGTTCGGGCGGCTCGTCCGGCTCGACGTCTTCGGGCAGTGCAAGCACCGAGAAAGAGAAGAAGGACATCACGACCGTTGTTGTTAAGTCCGTCACCGGCGCGGCGGGCACGCGCAAGGAGATCCTGCGGGATGTGCCGTCCTGCCAGATGCCGGGCGCCGAGCTGATCATCCAGAACAGGAACGGCCAGCTTCAGCAGCCGATGATCGAGGGCGACATCGTGTGGGAAACCACCCGCAGCGGCGCGGCGTCCTCGCTGACGTTTACGGTCGTCAAGGACGATACCCTCAATTTTCACGAGGGCAATCCGGTCAGTTTCCGGTTTAACGGCGCGAATGTGTTCTATGGATACGTCTTTAAGAAAAGCCGCAGCGACAATCGGCTGATTAAGGTCACGGCCTACGACCAGCTGCGGTACTTCAAGAACAAGGACACGATTTCGTACGCGAACAAGACCTACGCCGACGTGCTGAAAATGCTGGCTGCTGACTACGGCCTAAAAGTCGGTACGGTGACCGATACGAAGTACAAAATTCCGCAGCGCATCGAGGAGGGCACGCTCTTTGATATGCTCGGCAATGCCAGTGACCTGACCATTATCAACACCGGCAAAGTGTATGTGCTCTATGATGATTTCGGCAAGTTATGCCTGAAACCCTATGAAAGTATGATCCTGCCGATCTACATTGATGAGGACACCGCACAAGGCTATACTTACACGTCATCCATCGATCAGGACGTGTACGACCGTATCAAGCTGGCTTGGGACAACGATGATACCGGCGTTCGGGAGGTGCATGTACTCAACGACGCTACGAGTCAGGGCAAGTGGGGCGTACTCCAGTATTACGAAAAGCTGGACAACGCCCTTAATACCGCCGACTTGCAGACCAAGGCAAAAGCGCTCATGAACTACTACAACGTCATTCACCGCGAGCTGACCATGCAGAAGGTGTTTGGTGACGTGAGAGCCAGAGCCGGTACTTCCGTTTGCGTTGGCATGGGCCTTGGTGATATCAACATTCGCAACTATATGTGCATCGAAAAGGCCAAGCACACATTCAGTAATGGCCTGTACACGATGGATCTGTATTTAAGCGGAATTCGAGGTGAGTTTAGTGCCTGATATGTTTAACGCCATGAAGCAGATTGCAGAAAACGTCTTTGAAGCAAAGCGTCCAGCCGATTGGTGCTATGGCAAAGTTATCTCCTTGTCGCCGTTTCAGGTGCAGATTGACCAAAAGTTGCCGCTCAAAAAAGAGTTTCTGGCCGTCCGTGCAGGTGTGAGCGCGTCCTCGTTTGAAGTAGGGGACAAACTCATCCTGCTGAAGAAACAGGGCGGTCAGGAGTATCTCATTTTAGACAAAAAGGGGGCATTGTAATGCTGCCGACAGAGTATAATGACGATCTCATACAGGATTTTGAGATCGAAACGCAGTCTACGCGCACCTATGCGCTGCGGTTTGACGGCTGTCCGTGCTCCGGCGGCAAGCTGGATGGCCTCGAAGCCATGAAGCAGGCCATCTTTCTGATTCTCCAGACCGAGCGGTTTCAGTACGCGATTTACAGCTGGAATTACGGCATCGAGTTGGACGCGCTGCTCGGTCAAAGTATGACGCCGTATCTGCAAGCCAAGGTCGCCAAGGCGATTGAAGATGCACTCGTAGCAGACGACAGGGTGCTGTCGGTCGAGCAGTTTTCGTTTACCAAGGGCAAGCGCAATCTGCTTGTGAAATTCACGGTCGAAACCACCGAAGGCGATGTCGAAAGCGAATTTGAGTTTGGAGGTGAAGCGGCATGATCGGACGATATTCGGACGAAATGACGTTTGACTACATTATGAACCGTATGCTGGACAGCGTGCCGGATACAGTCGATAAGCGCGAGGGCAGTATTATCTACGATGCGTTGTCACCGGCAGCCGCGGAACTGGCGAAATGCTACATGGAGTTGGACGTCGTGATGGACGAAACCTTTGTGGATACGGCGTCGCTCCAGTACCTCATGCTGCGCTGCAAGGAACGCGGCGTAACAATCCAGAGCGAAACGGCGGCTGTGATTGAGGGCGTGTTCACGCCGTCCAGTGTGGAGCTGACCGCCGGCTTGCGGTTCAACTGCGACGAAGTCAACTACACCATCACGGAAAAGATTTCGGCAGGCCACTACAAACTCGAGGCGGAAACGCTCGGCACGGTTGGCAACAAATATTCTGGCTTGCTGCTGCCGATCCAGACGGTAAACGGTTTGGAAACTGCCCAGATTGCGGCGGTGCTCATTCCTGCCGAGGACGGCGACACGACCGACACGCTGCGTGAGAAATACTACGCCAGCATTGACGGCGAGGCGTTCGGCGGCAACGTCGCGGACTACAAAGAAAAGGTCAACGCCATTACCGGTGTAGGCGGCGTTAAGGTCTATCCGGTGTGGAACGGCGGCGGTACGGTCAAGCTGACGGTTATCGCATCTGACTACACCGCGCCGAGCGATACGCTTATCAGCAAGGTGCAGACCGAGATTGACCCGGAACAGAACCACGGCGAAGGATTGGGACTTGCTCCCATCGGGCATACCGTAACTGTCACCGGCGCGAAGTATGCCGATCTTACTATTGCAGCCAATGTTACCTTTGCTGCAGGATGGAACTGGGAGAACGGCAAGTCGCTGCTTGTAAGCGCAGCCAATGCCTATTTTGCAGAGCTGTGCAAGGCTTGGGCGGACAGCGCAACAACCGTTGTGCGTATCTCGCAAATCGAAACGCACCTGCTGACGGCGGATTGTGTGGTCGATGTGGACGGCACGACGGTGAACGGCAGTGCGAAAAACCTTGAGCTTGCCGCAGACGAGATTCCGCGCTTGAAAACGATTGGCGGTGCGTCGTGAGAAAGAAACTGCAAGACTACTTGCCGTCGATTCTGCTGAAAACCTATGAATTCCCGCTGCTGTGTGATACTGAGCAGCCGGAGTTTGACCGGCTGCGCGATGCCGCCGATGAGGTTCTGGACGCACAGTTCATCAGTACCGCAGGTGAAACCGCCATTGCGCGGTATGAGAAGATTTTCGGCATCACGCCGATGGATACCGACACGCTTGATGAACGGCGGTTTCGCGTGCTGGCGAAGATCAATGCACAGCTGCCGTTTTCTGTGCGGCGGCTCAAACAGCAGCTTGAAACGTTCTGCGGTACGGACGGCTACAAGCTAGAGATCGACGGCGGCAAGTACACGCTGACTGTTAAAGTCGCACTGACCGCAAAACGCAATCAGCAGGCGGTCGAAGAACTGCTTGCGGACATTGTGCCTACGAATATGGTTTGCGCAACATCGTTGCTGTACAACCAACACGCAGACCTGACCCGATTCACGCATGCACGGCTTGCCTTGCTCACGCATTTTAACATTAGAGAGGAAGTGTTGCCGGATGGCGAGTAAAACGACAAACTACGGACTGAATAAGCACAGTCCACAGGATTTCTACAACGTAGAAGCCAGAAATGAAAACTGGGATAAGATTGACACCGAACTGAAGAATAACGTTGATGCTGTTAATGCCCGCGTAAAGACCGCTGAACTTGCAACAGAGATTAAAAAGGTTGCCAAGGACGGCAGTTTAACTGCCGCAGACCTTGGTGCGGAAAAAGCAGGAGCGGCAGCGGAAGTTGAGAAGAAAGTAGACGCTCTGGGTGCCAGTGATGTCGGCGCAGACCCGTTCGGCACGGCTGCAAGCAAGGTATCGACGCATAATGCGGCGGGTGATGCGCACAGTGGGTTGTTCAAGGCAATGCAGACCGCTTTGGACACTCACACAGCAGACAAGAAGAATCCGCACAATGTTACCTGTGATCAAATCAATGCTGCTCCAAAGGAACATACGCATAGTGCGGATGACATTAAAAGCGGTATTCTGCCTATTGAAAGAGGCGGCACAGGAGCCTCTACTGCGGAAGGTGTAATTCAGGGCCTGGACATTATTCAGCCTGAGACCGCCAAATCCATGGGGCTATCCAGCGATGCTACGCCGGATGCCGCATTTCAAGCTCTGGTTGCCTTTAACCGCAAAATGACAGCCGGATCTACATTCCAGAAACTTATTACAGGAAGGATGATTTAATATGTTGGTAATTATCGACAAAAGCGGCACATTCAATCCTGCTGACTATGGCCTGAAGATTGGCGATTTAATTCAGGGTGTATGCGTCGGCGGTGGCGGCGGCGGTGGTGGTGGTAACACTGGTGATGGCACCTCTGGTGGCGGCGGCGGTGGCGGCGCTGGTGGCATTGGTGGCGGATCTGGTGGCAATTTTAGCGGCGTTAGTGGCGCTGGTGGAGGCGCTGGTGGCGGTTATGGCGCAGGCGGTGGTGGCGGAGCTGGTGGCGGCGGTAGCTCCAGCAGCTCCGCCGGTGGTGCCGGTGGTGGCGGCGGTAGTGCTGGAGATATTGTATTCTTTTCTCATATTCTCACGTCTCTATCTCCTATCGCGGTGACAATCGGTGCCGCAGGTAATGGCGGCGAAGCACGTAAACAATTGGATGATGATATTACTGATGTGAATCATGGTAAAGCTGGTGGCACCACTTCTTTCGGTGATATTGTTAGTGCAGCCGGCGGTGTCGGCGGTTACTGCTCTAACAATGGAGGTGAAGGCGGTGATAGCAATAATGGAGCTTCTGGCGGTAATGGTGCATCGAGCGCCGGAGTCAATGGCGGTAGCGGTGGCGGCGGCGGTGGCGGTTATGTAATCGGAAGTAATATTTTCGGTGGCGGTGGCGGTGATGGGGCAAGATATTCAGAAAATAATCTTATAACTTCTGGAACCGCCGGCTCATTGAACGGGGGATCTGGCGGTAATGGCGATACGCCCATGGGGCATGGTGGCCCGTCTGGTCGGTCTGCTGGCCCTGGTACTGGCGTAGTTGTTGTGACGTGGTAAGGAGGTAACATAATGTATATCTTGCTTGATAACAACAAAGTAAAAGAAATCATCCCTGATATTGATCCGGCCTTTACTGATATTCCTATCGAGAACCGATATCCTGCAAAGTTCGTGGAACAATTGATTCATGTTGCCGATAATACTGATGTCCAGCAGCGGTGGGTGTATGACCCCGAATCCGGCACGTTCTCCGAGCCGCCTGCGACTGCCCCCAAGCCGGAACCGGTTTCGGATCTTCCCAACATGAAGGCAGCAAAACAGAAAGAGATTTCTGAATCCTGCCACAATACGATCGTGTCTGGTATTGATGTCGAGCTGTCTGATGGCAGCACCGGGCATTTCAGCTTGCAGGAGGTCGATCAGATCAACCTTGCGGCGGCAGTGGCGGCGTGCCAGCAGGGCGCCAGCGAGTACCCGTATCACGCAGACGGAAAGCTTTGCCGGATGTACAGTGCGGCGGATATCGCCGTCATCGATCACGCGGCAGCGGCGCACAAGCTGTATCACACCACCTACTGCAATCACCTGCTTGCCTGGGCACGACGTGCGGAAACAGCGGACGCTCTGGCAGCCGTCATGTACGGTGCAGATCTTCCGGCTGATCTGGCGAAGAGTATGGCCGCGCTCTTAGAAGGAGGCACCCCATGATCTACTTCACAGACTGGCGTTTGGACGCCACGGGCGATATCATCGCCCGGCAGTATGACAACCAGAGCCGCACGATCACGATTACCGGCGCGCTGCCAGAGGGCTGGACGTGGGAACTGCTGGTGCGGGCGGGCAACGACGCCTACGACGAATGGCCGATGACAGCGCAGGACAACGGTATCGGCTGCACGCTGACCGCTGAGATGCTGGCGGTGTCCGGCTACTACACGCTCCAGCTGCGCGGCAAGCAGGGCGAGGTGGTGCGGCATACCAATACCATCCGCGTCTTCATCCCGGAGTCCTTGTCCGGCGACGCACAGTGGCCGGAACTGCCCACGGCTTTCTCGGATGCGGTGGCGCAGGCGGAGGACGCGGCGGATCGGGCGGAAGCGGCAGCGGTACATCAGCCGGTGATATCGGACGTCAAGACATGGCTTGTGTGGGATGCGGATAAGGGCGAGTATGTCGATACCGGCGTAAGCGCAGGCGCAGAGAGCGGCTTGCCTGCTGTCAGCACCGGCGATAATGGTAAATTCCTCCGCGTCGTAGATGGCGCGTGGGCGGCGGCAGCAATCTCCAGTGCGGGAGGCGTATCGTTTTGAGCGAGTATATCGTAGACAACACAGCGCTGGTACACACGGCAGACCGCATCAGGGCTAAGACCGGCAATGCCGGCGCTATTACGTGGGACGCAACAAAAGGCTTTGGAGACGCGGTAGACGCGATTTCCGGCGGCACGCCATCGCCCTCCGCGAAGGAGTGGGTCCGTCCCTCGAATTGGCCTGATTTGGACAGCTTGGACCTGTCCAATGAGGACGCAATGTATTATACCGTCGATTGCCGCGGCACGATCGCCGCCCGCGCGATCGACCCAGACGTCGAGCATGAGATCGGATTTTGCGCGGATACCACCGGCGGGACATGGACGCTGGAACGCGGAAAAATCGAGGGCGGGGCCTTTGTCGTTGCCGAAACGTGCGTCACGGGCCGAAGGAGCGGTGTAGCGTACACCACAACTCTCCCCATAACAGAGGGAGCCTTTGTAGTGTACCGCATGAGGGCGACAGGTGACGCCGAAGACGGGAAAGGGCTGAAACTGGTTGAAACCGACTCGGTATCCCACGAACAGCCTGTTGTAGAAATCTACGGCCGGTTGCCGTGGGCAAGCGGCAGCGTTTCGAGAGGATGGGGCTATAGAGAGTTCGCATCAAGGAACACAGAGCACGTCAAAGTGATTTTCCCGGGGACCAGCACGGTCACCAGTCTACAAGCCATGTTCTACAGCTGCTCCAGTCTCCAA
>ERZ808240.858-NODE-858-length-39106-cov-5.074390_pt1 | contig 39106 bp, 25 predicted proteins | sample MGYA00521084_ERZ808240 | MGnify/ENA primary metagenome ERZ808240 (study PRJEB31516, sample SAMN03275571) | gut metagenome | biome: mammalia-associated habitat; material: feces | host: Papio cynocephalus | place: Kenya | collected 2012-08-06 ... | reverse complement strand
TTTTGTTGCTCAGGATTTTATAAAAACATTAATATATAGTGTTGCGGAATTAAGGAACTCTATGATAAAAAAGGTGTCAATATTCGAATGTTTGACAAAGAATATATTGTGAGTTTTATGAATTGCAATGACAAAAAAGTAACGCACCTTCTAATTACCAATTATTAGGGGAATGGAAATAATCAAAGAGAAACAATTTGTGGTTTGTTAGAAAAGTGATAGAACAGTATCTGCAATTGGCTTCTTTGACAAATAGAATGGAATACATCAATCATACATACGGTGGGTTCTATAAATTTGCTTTGTCAGATTTTGAGGCTTTTTTTGAGATCAGAGCGTCTGCGAGTGAGGGGTATAGCGGTTGGGCTATACGCCCGAACGAGGTGGTGATATAAGCCGAAAAGATGGCAAAACATAACCCTTTATAATTAGTGTTTTTTGTGGTGTAATTTATAGAAACCACCTTAATAGACTCATTTAAATTTAAACACCTATTTATGCTACTGGGTTTAATGCTGCCAACAGCAATTGTTGTTAACTCTAAATTGAAATATATGCGAATACTGTTTTTGATTGTACTTGCATTGTCAAGCGTCTTTGCAAGTGCAGCTGACTATGATGCAACAAAGCATGATGAAATACTGAAGGAAATATCCGGCGCAAAAATTCCTTCCATGGCAAAGAGTATACTGGCGTTCGGGGCGAAGGGCGATGGCAAGAAAGACTGTCTGCCTGCCTTCAAGAAAGCAATGGCGCAGTCAAAAAAACTTGGTGGACTGCGCATCATTGTGCCGGCTGGCACTTATTTTCTCAAGGGAGCTATCCGTTTTGAGAGCAATACCTGCATGGAAATACAGGAAGGGGCTACGCTGAAGTTTGCACCCGAACCGAAGTATTATCTGCCAATGGTAAAGACAAGCTGGGAGGGGACTTTCCTCCAAAATTACTCCCCCTTCATCTATGGTTACAATCTGCACGATGTGTCGATTATAGGTAAGGGAACCATTGACGGCAATGCACAGACCACCTTTGCCACATGGCGCAAGGACCAAAGAAGCGGACGCGACCTCTCGCGCAAAATGAACCATGAAGAGACTCCGGTAGCGGACCGCAATTTTGGCGAGGAGAAGTTTTTGCGTCCTCATCTGGTACAATTCTTCGGCTGCAAGAACATTACTGTGGCTGATGTATTTATCACCAATTCACCGTTTTGGTGTGTCCACTTGTTGAAGAGCGAAAATATCATTTGCCGTTCACTGCGATATGATGCAAAACTTGTAAACAACGATGGTATCGACCCTGAATGTTCCCGAAATATCCTTATTGAAGGCATACAGTTCAACAACGGCGATGACAATATCGCAATAAAGAGCGGAAGAGACAACGATGGTTGGAATTTAGGTTCACCCTCGGAGAATATCGTGATACGCAACTGTCGGTTCAAGGGCTTGCATGCCGTTGTAATAGGCAGTGAGATGTCTGCCGGAGTAAGAAATGTATTTGTGGAAAACTGCACCTATGCCGGTTATTGCAAGCGTGGTATCTTTGTAAAGACAAACCCTAACCGTGGCGGCTTCGTTGAGAACCTGTATGTAAGGAATTGTGAGTTTGATGAGGTGGAAGACCTTTTCTATATCACGAGCATGTATGCCGGGGAGGGAATGGACGACACTCACTTTTCTGCCATCAGCAACATCCATGTTGACGGTTTGCGCTGCAACAAGGCACGTCAGGCGGGTATTGTGCTGCAAGGCACTGTGGCTAAGCCTATCAGCAATGTATCGTTTAAGGGCGTGGATATAAAGGAAGTGAGAAACGCCCTCAGCATGGACAATACCGAGAGCGTAACTTTCAAGGATTGTCATCTTGGCGGCAAGGCAGGTGTGCCTACACAAGTTACAGCCAAGGACAATATATTTAAATGACAGTTCTAAAAAACTCGGGTATTGGAATTCAATTCTTCTCAAATTAAGAGAAATGGCTTGAGAATTTAACACTACTTTATGATGAAAACAGAAAAACAGCAGAAGGAAGCAGCCGCAGCTTTCGCCAAGCGATGGGAGGGCAGGGGATATGAGAAAGGGGAGAGCCAGACTTTCTGGATAGAACTTTTGACAGAGGTTTTCGGTATTGAGAATCCTTCTACCTTTATCAGCTTTGAGCAGCGGGCGAAGTTAGACCATACCTCTTTCATTGATGCCGTCATTCCAGGCACCCATGTGATGATAGAGCAGAAATCATTGGGCAAAGACCTGCGACAAGCTATCAGGCAGAGCGATGGCATGAGGCTCACTCCCTTTCAGCAGGCGCAGCGATATTCAATTACATTGCCTTATTCCAATCGCCCGCGTTGGATTGTAACCTGCAACTTTGCCGAGTTTGATGTGTATGACATGGAGAACCCGAACGGCGAACCGTCCCGCATACTCCTCAAAGACTTGGAGAAAGACTATTACCGCCTGCAATTCCTTGTAGAACAGAAAAATGTTCATCTTCAGCAGGAAATGGAAGTGTCCATGAAGGCAGGAGAGATAGTGGGAAAACTCTATGATGCACTTGTCAAGCAGTATGACCTTAATGACCCTCAGTCGTTTCGCTATCTGAACATATTGTGTGTGAGGTTAGTGTTTTGTCTTTATGCCGAGGATGCCGGCATCTTTGGCAAACGGGACATGTTTCATGATTATCTGTCGCATTATCAGGCAGGGGATATGCGCATGGCTTTAGTGGGACTGTTCGATACATTAAAGACCCCTGTTGACAGGCGCAGCAAATATCTCAAACCTGAGCTTGCAGCCTTTCCTTATACTAATGGCGGTTTGTTTACTGAGGTGATAGACATTCCTCAGTTTACCGATGAACTACGGGAGACGCTTCTTCAGCATGCTTCGCTCGATTTCGACTGGAGCAAGATATCGCCTACCATCTTCGGTGGGGTATTCGAGAGCACACTTAACACAGAAACGCGCCGTTCGGGAGGTATGCACTATACCTCAATAGAGAATATACACAAGGTGATAGACCCACTCTATTATAACGACCTTCGAACAGCCTTCGAAGACTGTTCAAAAGAGCTGAATGTCAAGAAGAAGTTGCAACGGTTGCATGAGTTGCAAGACAAGATGGCAGGTCTCAAGTTTTTCGATCCCGCCTGTGGCTCCGGCAACTTCCTTACCGAGACCTATCTCTCGTTGCGCCGGTTGGAAAACGAGATTATCAAGCAGATATACAGTCTGGAGCAGCTGGATGTTTTCAAGAATCCCATCAAGGTAAACATCCACCAGTTCTATGGCATTGAAATCAATGATTTCGCAGTAGCCGTGGCCACCACAGCCTTGTGGATAAGTGAGGCACAGATGATAGCTGAGACGGAGAATATTATCCACCACGACCTTGATTTCTTGCCGCTGAAGAGCGATGCCAACATCCATGAAGGCAATTCATTGAGACTTGACTGGGAGAGTGTTTGCCCGAAAGAAGAATTGGATTACATCATCGGCAACCCGCCGTTTGTGGGATATTCATTGCAGAGCAAGGAGCAGAAAGCAGACTTGCTCCATACCTTCGTAGATGAGAAAGGCAAGCCGTTCAAGACTTCAGGAAAGATAGATTATGTGGCTGCTTGGTATTACAAGGTAGCCCAAATGATGCAAGGCACGAATATCCGCGCCGCCCTTGTCTCCACCAATTCCATCACGCAAGGAGAACAAGTGGCTGCGGTATGGAAACCGCTTAAAGATTTGTTTGGCGTACATATCGACTTTGCTTACCGCACCTTTCGATGGGATAGCGAGGCAAGCTTGAAAGCTCATGTGCATTGTGTTATAGTCGGGTTTTCTTCCGCAGAAGGCAAAATGGGGGGGGAAAAACTCTTCTATGGGCAAAATGAAGAATGTAAAATCTCTGCTCTTGGATAACGGTCAAGTTACAGAGGCTAACAATATCAATGGCTATCTTATAGATGCACCAGATATTTACATCGAAAAAAGAAGTAAGTCGATTTGTGACGTTCCTCCAATGAAAACTGGCAATCGCCCTGCAGATGGTGGGCAGCTTATTATAGAGGCAGATGAGTATGAGGAGTTTATCAAGCGTGAGCCAAAAGCCATTCCATACATCAAGAAGCTTGTAGGAGCCGCAGAATTTATCAACAACAAGAAACGTTGGTGCTTGTGGTTGGTAAATGTTTCTCCAAATATCTTACGTTCTTTGCCTTTAGTTATGCAACGAATAGAAGCATGCAAGGCAGATAGGGAAAATGCACCTGACGAGGGGCGCAAGAAACTTGCTTTAACACCAGCTTTGTTCAGAGAAACCATGAATCCGAAAGACTATATTGTTGTTCCATTGGTTTCTTCAGAAAGGCGTAAGTATATTCCTATGGGATTTTTGCATGAGGATACGATACCAACAAACTTGTTGACAATTATCCCTGATGCCACCCTCTACCACTTCGGCATTTTGGAGAGCAACGTCCACATGGCATGGATGCGGGCGGTATGCGGTCGCTTGGAAATGCGTTATCGTTATAGCAAGGATATCGTGTATAACAATTTCCCTTGGCCAACGCCCACTGTCGGGCAGCAAGCGAAAATCGAAGCATCTGCCCAAGCCATTTTAGATGCGAGAGCTTTGTATCCAGACTCATCTTTGGCTGACCTCTATAACCCCACGCTCATGCCGAGAGAACTCTTGCTGGCTCATCAGCAAAACGACCGGACCGTGATGAAAGCCTACGGCTTCTCTACCAAGATGACAGAGATGGAATGTGTGGCGGAACTGTTTAGACTATATACTAAACTGGTAGAGAAATAGAATGGAAATGCTTAAACAATCTTTATAATGTTCTTCGAACGGTATTCAAAGATTGTTTGAAAGGGACGAATAGCAAGAAAAGACTGTTCTTAAAGTGTTTATGATGTCATATTGTTGTTTATGGATGACAAACAAAAGCAAAGCCTCTGTTGACATGATAGTCGACAGGGGCTTTGTTATAATAAAGAGGAATCAATGTCTGCCTGTATTCACCATGAAATAGCTGGCATGACGGTTGGCGATATAGAGCCCGCATACCGAAGCCTGTGGATACATGGCACCGTTTTCTGTAAGCGTAATGCCTAACTGCGGCAGGTCCAATAGCTCTTTTGCGGTGAAGATAGTGCGTTGGTCGGGCAGAGAAGGGTAACCTATGGCAGGCCGTATGCCCTGATATTGTGCACTATACATCTGCTTGATGTTCAGTTGCTCGTTGGGCGCATATCCCCACAGTTTCTTGCGTACCTCGGCATGCAGCCATTCACTGGTAGCTTCTGCCAGTCGGTCGCCAATGCTTTGCAGCAGCAGCGCTTGATATTGGTCGCCTTTATGCTTTAGCTCTTCCAATTGTTCCTTGAATGATGCTGAAACGGTAATGGCAAATACACCGATATGGTCTTTATAGCCCTGTGGAGCTACAAAGTCGCAGAGAGACAGACAGTAACCTTTGTCGCCAGGGTTGAGCTGGCGTGGTGTGGCTATTTCTATCTGTTGTGTGTCGGCAGTCTGTCGAGGTGCGTTGATGATATTGGTCAGTGCAGACTGTTTCTCTACTATAATGCTATGGTCAGTGCCATAAGCTTGATAGAAAGCCACTTGTGCCCTGAGGTGGTGCAACGGTGCTATGCTGTCGAGCAAGGCTTCGGCTTCAGCCTTGATGCTGTCAGCCTCTTGTGTATTGCTCTTTACGCCCCATAGATTATAGAACTGTCGCCAGTTGATAAATGGGCGAGCATCGTTAATGCTGATAGGGCTGATTGTCTTGATGCCTAAATAGGTAGGGTCAGTGATGGTTTCTTTGTCCCAATTGATATGCAACCTCTTTTCTGTTGCCTCCTGTTCAGACAGCTGTGTAGTGATTTTGCGCTGCATGCGCTGCCGTAGTTGCTCTTGCTCAAACTTCAGGCAGGCTATGGTGTGTTGCCGCTGCTGACTGTTCAGTTGCATAGCCAGCACAGGATTTTGTGCAGCATCTTTTACATGGAACACAGGACCGTCATAGAGCGGTGCTATCTTTACTGCTGTGTGCAGTGCTGAAGTAGTGGCACCTCCGATGAACAGCGGTACGCTGATGCCCGCCTCTTTCAGGCATTTTGCTATGTGGCACATTTCGTCAAGTGACGGTGTAATCAATCCACTCAATCCTATAAAGTCGGCATGTGTATCTTTGGCCGCTTTCACTATTGTTTCGGCTGTAACCATTACGCCTAAATCAGTAACGTCAAAGTTGTTGCAAGCCAGCACCACACCAGCTATGTTTTTGCCAATGTCGTGTACATCACCTTTGACGGTAGCTAACAAGTATTTGCTGTTGTTGCTTTTGGCTACTGCCGTTTTCTGTGCCATGATATGCGGTTGCAGCAGCTCTACGGCTTGTTTCATGGTGCGGGCAGTCTTGACTACCTGTGGCAGAAACATCTTGCCGGCTCCAAACAAGTCGCCCACGATAGACATGCCTTTCATAAGAGGTCCCTCTATGATATCTTGTGGTGTGGCATACTGTTGTAGCGCCTCGTTGATATCTTCTTCCAAATATTCATTGTCGCCTCGCTGCAATGCGTTGACAAGACGCTCTTCCAACGACAGTTCATGGCGGTTGACTGCAGTGGTAGGCTGTTCGGAAGTCTTTACATCCTTGTATTTGTCGGCTATGTTTACCAAACGCTCTGTGGCATCAGGTCGGCGACAAAGAATAGCGTCTTCCAAGGCCGTGAGCAACTCGGCAGGTATCTCGTTGTACATTACTTTCGTGGCAGGATTGACGATGGCCATGTCCATACCAACTTTAATGGCATGATACAAAAATACTGCGTGCATGGCCTCTCTGAGGTAATTGTTGCCTCGGAAAGAGAACGACAGGTTGCTCACACCACCACTCACTTTGGCATGAGGAAGATGGGTGTGTATCCACTCTGTGGCTTCTATGAAGTCAAGAGCATAGCGGTCGTGCTCCTTCATACCTGTGGCAATGGTCAGTATGTTAGGGTCAAAGATAATATCTTCGGCATTGAAGTGCAGTTGCTCGGTAAGCAATTGATAAGCCCTGGCACACACTTCTATCTTGCGTTGAAAGGATGTGGCTTGCCCTTGCTCGTCAAATGCCATAACGATGACAGCCGCCCCTAATTCCTTGATGCGTTGTGCATGAGACAAGAATGTGGCTTCGCCTTCTTTCAGTGAAATGGAATTGACAATAGCCTTGCCTTGTATGCACTTCAAAGCCGCCTCTATCACTTCAAAGCGTGAAGAGTCAATCATCCAAGGTATGCGTGCTATTTCCGGGTCGGAAGCCATTAGCTGTAAGAAATTGCCCATCTCTGCTTGGGTGTCAAGCATGCCATCGTCCATATTGACGTCTAATATCATGGCTCCGTCTCTAACTTGCTTGCGTGCAATGCCCAAGGCTTCATCGTAAGACTTCTCGTTAATCAGTCGTAAGAACTTGCGGCTACCCGCAACATTGCAACGCTCGCCTACATTGATAAATGCATTGTTGGCATGGAAACCGTCCAAACCAGCCAGCCAAGGCAGCACTGTGGGGTGGGGGTTACGCAACTGTATACCATCAGCCACAGCTGTTGCAATAGCCTTGATATGTTCGGGTGTAGAGCCACAACAGCCACCTACGATATTGACCAAACCTTCATGTGCAAACTTGGCTATGCTGTCTGCCATGGTCTGTGGTGTCTCGTTATACTCACCCATAGCATTAGGAATGCCCGCATTGGGATAAGCACTGACATAATAAGGTGATAATGCAGATACTTGGCGCAAGAAAGGCAGCATCTCTTTGGCACCGAACGAGCAGTTAAGACCGATGGAAAAGAGTGGCATGTGATTAACAGAAGTGATAAAAGCTTCAATGGTCTGGCCTGACAGCGTGCGGCCGGCAGCATCGGCGATGGTAACGGATAGCATGATAGGGAGCTGGCGTCCCTTGGTAGCGAAAGCTAAACGTGCCGCTTCCAAAGCTGCTTTGGCATTTAAAGTGTCAAAGATAGTCTCTATCAGCAATAGGTCTACACCACCTTCTATGAGCGCTTCCATCTGTTCCTGATAGGCAGAGCAGAGCTGGTCGAAGCTTACAGCCCTATACGCAGGGTCGTTGACATCAGGCGACATGGAAGCTGTCTTTCCGGTAGGGCCTATTGAACCTGCTACAAAGCGAGGCTTGTCGGGTGTCAGTTTCGTCATGCGGTCTGCCTCAGTACGGGCTATACGTGCTGCAGATAAGTTGAGTTGGCGGATATAGGGTTGCATGCCATAATCTGCTTGCGATATGGCTTGCGCATTAAAGGTATTGGTCTCGATGATATCGGCACCAGCCTCTAAATAACTTCTGTGAATTTGGGCAATGGCATCGGGCTGTGTGACAGACAATACGTCGTTGTCACCTTGCAGTTTGCAAGGGTGTTGCGCAAAAGAATCACCTTTGAAATGCTTCTCGTTAAATCCCAAACGTTGTATCATGGTACCCATGGCTCCATCGAGCACCATAATTCTGTTGCTTAATATATTGTTGATTAACATGTAATCTGAAATTGCTAAAATCTTAATATACGGCTTTGGCTATCTTCTCTATGCTGGCAGAGGCATTCATGGAATAGAAATGTATGCTGGGCACATTGGCCTCTTTCAGTTCGCGTGCTTGTTGTATGCCCCATTCTATGCCGAGCGCTTTTACCTCATCGTTGTTCTTGCATTTGGCAAAGGCTGTAGCCAACTCTGTAGGGAAATCAATGTGGAATGTTTTGGGCAGTAGCACTTGCTGTGTGAGTGAAGTAAGCGGCTTGAGTCCAGGAATGATAGGTACTTGAATGCCTTGTTGGCGGCAACGCTCTACAAAGTCGAAATACTTCTTGTTGTCAAAGAACATTTGTGTAACAACATACTGTGCACCAGCGTCAACCTTAGCTTTAAGGTGCAAGATATCTATATCCAAATTCATGGCCTCCTCATGCTTTTCCGGATAACCTGCCACACCATAAGTAAAGGGATTGGCTAAAGGCTCGGCATGTTCGCCATCTACCATAATGCCTTGATTGAATTGGTTAATCTGCTCACACAGTTCCACTGCATGCTGGTGACCTCCTTTAATGGGAGTAAACTTGTTTTCACCTCGTGCTCTATCGCCACGTAGTACCAATAAATCGGTGATGCCTAAATAGGATAGGTCTATCAACTCATTTTCTAAATCGGCACAAGTGTAATCGCTACAGATGATATGAGGTACAGTAGGTATACCGAATTTAGCCTTGATGGCAGCTGCAATGGCAGTGGTGCCTGGGCGCTTGCGTTCTATGGCCTTGTGGTATATGTTGTCTGCCACCTCATGATACACGGTCTCTGTGCGATGGGTAGTGATATTGATGTAAGCAGGGTTAAAAGGCAATAGCTTCTCTATTGTTTTGAATACATGTTCAATGCCCTTGCCTCTAAGTGGGGGTAATATCTCAAAAGAAAATGCTGTGGAATGTGGAGTGTTTAGAAAAGCTGCTATATTATTCATGTTTGGAAATAGTTGTTAATTAGCATTTAAATGATAAAAAGTGTTTGCATTGCGACACTGGTTGTATGAAAACTAAGTATGATAATTGCAGTTGAGTATGTCGAACCCGCTTTTATCAACCTAAATGTTTGCAAAAGTACAGATTATTTGTGAGTCTCTTTTGCCGTAATTCTTCGTTTAACAGATGTTTAACATTGTTTTTGTACTCTTTTGTACTCTTGTACGGGCTAAATGTGTCGCAATAAACAAAGAAATGCAGATAGTTAATGTGCGGCTTAAAACTGGTTTACTTTTATAAATGAGATTTTGCAGTTAGCGAGTTTTTGCTTACTTTTGCAATTGAAAATAAATGAAATTATGGCAGAAGATATAACAAATAAAAAAATAGCAGTGCTGCTTTCCGGTGGTGTAGACAGTTCAGTTGTTGTCCATGAGTTGGCTCAAAAAGGTTTACACCCTGATTGCTTTTACATAAAGATAGGTCCGGAAGAGCAAGAAGAATGGGACTGCTCAAGCGAAGAAGATTTGGAAATGGCCACGGCTGTAGCGTCTCGTTATGGGTGTAAGTTGCAAGTGGTAGACTGTCATAAGGAATATTGGAATCAAGTAACGCGTTATACGATGGAGAAAGTGCGCAACGGATTTACGCCTAATCCCGATGTGATGTGTAACAGGTTAATAAAATTTGGCGCCTTTCATGAAAAAATGGGGTATCAATATGATTTGATTGCTACAGGACATTATGCGCAAACAGAGATAGAGAACGGCAGAAAGTGGTTGGTAACCAGTCCTGATCCAGTGAAAGACCAGACTGATTTCTTGGCGCAGATATATGATTGGCAACTGAAGAAAGCCCTTTTCCCAATAGGTCATTATATGAAAGATGAGGTAAGGCAGATAGCTGAGCGTGAGCACTTGATCAATGCAAAGCGTAAAGATAGCCAAGGTATCTGTTTCTTGGGTAAGATTAATTATAATGATTATATCCGTCGTTACTTAGGCGAAAATCCAGGTGATGTAGTAGAGCTGGAGACCAGTAAGAAAATAGGAATGCACAAGGGTCTGTGGTTTCACACAATAGGGCAGCGACATGGATTGGGATTTGGCGGCGGACCATGGTATGCTGTAAAGAAAGATGTAGAGCGCAATATACTTTATGTAAGTAAAGGCTTTGAGCCACGTACAGCTTACAAGAAAGATTTCTCGATAAGAGATTTTCACTTCTTGACAATGAATCCTTGGGAAGACGTTACTACCATAAAAGTGCGTTTTAAAATAAGGCATACGCCAGAATACCATTTGGCAACATTGGAAAAAATATCTCCAGACCGTTATATAGTGCATGCAGAAGAACTGATACAAGGGGTAGCTCCTGGACAGTTTTGCGTGGTTTATGATGAACAACATCATCGCTGCTATGGAAGTGGCGAGATAAGTATTTGATAAAAATACATGTTTAAAGACAAAGACTATGATAAAGATAGATGTGTCGGCTGAGATAGAGAGCGTGTGTCCACAGTTTGTAGGTGCAGCCATAGAAGCACAAGTTGTCAATACTCCTTACAGTGCCCCTTTGTGGAAAGAGATAAATGCAAAAGGGGAAGATTATCGCAATACGATAACCACAGAGACATTGAAAAAAATATCTGGTATAGCTGCTACGCGCAAGGTGTATAAAGCTTGCGGTAAAGATCCCAGTAGATACAGACCGGCAGCAGAAGCACTTATCAGGCGTATGCTGCAAGGTAAACAACTCTATCAAATAGATACCTTGGTGGATCTTGTTAATTTGGGCAGTATCGTCTTTGGATATAGCATAGGCGGATTTGATGCAGATAAAATTATAGGCAATACGCTGACTTTAGGGGTAGGACGTGAAGATGAACCTTATGAAGGTATAGGACGTGGTATAATTAATATAGCAGGATTGCCTGTATACAGAGATCAACAAGGGGGAATCGGAACACCTACCAGTGATAATGAAAGAACGAAAATAACAGCGACAACCACACATATATTGGTACTTATTAATGGATATGATGGCAATAAAGGTCAAGTAGAAGCTAATGCAAAGTATATTGTCAAGTTAATAGAGCAATATGCTCAGGGCAGCCATTCCCACTATATAATGTATTGAAGCATTATGCATAAAGCAGATGCTTTCGTAATAGGTAGTATGTCAAGTGCTGCTGTATTGACACATCTTGATCAATAAAAGTAAATAGCGTATAGAAATGAAGTATTTTGAAAAATAAAAAATATTTAAAAAAGGTTTCTATTTACTATTCTGATGTTGGCAAATTGTGTATTGTCTTTAATTTGAATTACCTTTGCAAAGGATAGTTTATACCTTGCATTATGAAGTAACTTTCGTAACGCGGAATATACACTTTTCAATGTAGAACTATCTTACTATATTTTAAGTTAAAAAGAATAGAATTCTTCTTATGAACATATTAGAACTGAGTGAACAGGAAATAGGAAGACGCCAGAGTCTTCAAGAATTGCGTGATATGGGTATTGATCCATATCCAGCAGCAGAGTATCCAACCAATGCTTTTTCTACTGAAATTAAAGAGGATTTCAAAGAAGAGGAGCCTTTACGCGAAGTATGTATCGCAGGACGTTTGATGAGCAAACGTATAATGGGTAAAGCTTCTTTTGCTGAAATTCAAGACTCAAAAGGACGTATACAAGTGTATATCACACGCGATGATATTTGTCCTGATGAGAACAAAGATTTATATACAAAAGTATTTAAGCGTTTATTGGATATAGGCGACTTTATCGGTGTTACAGGTTTCGTGTTTAAAACTCAGACAGGTGAGGTAAGTGTACATGCCAAAAGCTTGACAGTACTCTCAAAGAGCTTGAAGCCACTGCCTATTGTTAAATATAAAGATGGTGTAGCATATGATAAATTTGATGATCCTGAGCTACGTTATCGCCAACGTTATGTAGACCTCATTGTCAATGATGGCGTAAAAGATACATTCCTGCAAAGGGCTACCGTTATTCGTACAATCAGAAAAGTACTTGATGATGCAGGATATACTGAAGTGGAAACTCCAACATTGCAGAGCATTGCAGGTGGTGCCAGTGCACGTCCATTTATTACTCATTTCAATGCACTGAACATAGATATGTATATGCGTATCGCTACAGAGCTTTACCTAAAGCGCTTGATAGTAGGCGGTTTTGAAGGCGTGTACGAGATTGGAAAGAACTTCAGAAATGAAGGAATGGATCGTAATCATAATCCTGAGTTTACTTGCATGGAACTTTATGTCCAGTATAAGGATTACAATTGGATGATGTCTTTTACTGAGAAGCTGTTGGAGACCGTTTGCATAGCTGTTAATGGAAAACCTGAAAGAGAAATTGACGGCAATATAGTAAGTTTTAAGGCTCCTTATCGTCGGCTGCCTATATTGGATGCCATCAAAGAGAAAACTGGCTATGACCTTAATGGTATGTCAGAAAATGAAATACGAGAGGTTTGCAAAAAGCTTAATATGGAGATTGATGATACAATGGGTAAAGGCAAACTGATTGACGAGATGTTTGGAGAGTTCTGTGAAGGTACCTTCATTCAGCCTACCTTCATTACTGATTATCCCGTAGAGATGAGCCCATTGACAAAAATGCATCGCTCTAAACCTGGTCTTACAGAACGTTTTGAGCTGATGGTAAATGGCAAAGAGTTAGCTAATGCTTACTCCGAATTGAATGACCCAATCGATCAGGAAGAGCGATTTAAAGAGCAGATGCGCTTAGCCGATAAAGGTGATGATGAGGCTATGATTATAGATCAAGACTTTTTGCGTGCATTGCAATATGGCATGCCTCCTACAAGCGGCATAGGTATCGGTATAGACCGATTGGTAATGCTGATGACAGGCAAGACCTATATTCAAGAGGTATTGTTCTTCCCGCAGATGCGCCCTGAGAAAAAAGCTCCACGTAGCAGTAAAGAAGAGTGGAAGGCAATAGGCGTAGAGGAGCAATGGGTTTCTGTATTTAATAAGTGTGGTTATTATCTTATTTCAGATATTAGGGATGTTAACCCTCAGAAGCTACAAATGGATGTATGTGGTGTTAACAAGAAATATAAGTTGGGATATACCAATCCTAAAGTAGATGAATTTGCTGCATGGATAGAAAAAGCTAAAGCTTCTTCTACAGAAACTACAGAGAAATAGTATAAACAAAATATAATAACATGGTAGCTTCACAAAAAGCTACCATGTGTTATACTTAAAGGCATTAGCCAAAATATCAATTAATAATTGAAAAAGAAATGTACGATTGCGGTAGAATAGCGATTATAGGTGGTGGCAGTTGGGCTACGGCTATTGCCAAAATTGTTGTTGGACATACCCATCTGTTAGGATGGTATATGCGCCGAGATGATCGTATTGAAGATTTTAAGCGATTAGGACATAATCCAGCTTACCTGATGAGTGTGAGATTCAATATTGACGAACTTGATTTCTCAAGTGATATCAATAGAATAGTGCGTGATTATGATACGCTTGTTTTTGTTACACCTTCGCCTTATTTGAAAAATCATCTGAAAAAGCTGAAAACGCGTATTCGCGATAAATTTATTATTACAGCCATAAAAGGTATTGTACCAGATGAAAATTTGGTTTGCTCTGAATATTTTCATCAAGTATATGATGTGCCTTACGAAAATTTAGCATGCTTAGGTGGACCTTCGCATGCAGAGGAAGTGGCATTAGAACGCTTATCTTACTTGACAGTGGGATGCAGCGATAGAGAGAAAGCATCTTCTTTCGCAGAGATATTGTCAAGTGAATATATTAAGACAAAAGTCAGTACAGATGTAGTAGGAATAGAATACTCTTCGGTGCTGAAGAATGTGTATGCTATAGCTGCTGGTATTTGTAGTGGCCTAAAATATGGTGATAACTTTCAGTCAGTCCTTATGTCTAATGCAGTACAAGAAATGGCTCGTTTCTTAAAATCTGTTTATCCGTTGGATAGAAATATAACAGATTCAGTGTATCTTGGCGATTTGTTGGTAACAGGCTATTCTAATTTTTCGCGTAACCGTACATTCGGTACTATGATAGGCAAGGGCTATAGTGTGAAAAGTGCACAGATAGAAATGGAAATGATAGCAGAAGGTTTTTTTGGAACAAAATGTATGAAAGAAATTAATCGCCACTGTCATGTAAATATGCCAATACTTGATGCTGTATACAATATTTTATACGAACGAATATCTCCTCAAATTGAAATTAAACTTTTAACCGATTCTTTTAGATAGAATCATAAAAATCAAAGATGATGAAAAATATCGTTTTAGACGTTACCAAAGCTGCACAATTCTTAAATGAAGGTGCTGTAAAAGCGTATGAACCTGCTGTAAAAGTTGCGCAAGAAGCTCTTGAAAATGGAACTTGTGCAGGAAATGATTTTTTAGGCTGGCTTCATTTGCCTTCGTCTATCTCTGCTGAATTTATAGCAAAAATAGATGATTGTGCACGCGTGTTGAGAGAAAACTGTGAAGCCATAGTAGTAGCTGGTATCGGTGGCAGCTATTTAGGCGCACGCGCAGTAATAGAGGCATTAAGCAACTCTTTCGCTTGGTTGGTAAATGACAAGAAAAATCCTATAATTCTTTTTGCCGGTAATAATATCAGTGAGGATTATCTTTCTGAACTTACAGCCTATTTAAAAGATAAAAAGTTCGGCGTTATCAATATATCAAAATCTGGTACAACTACAGAAACTGCACTTACTTTCCGCTTGCTGAAGAAACAATGCGAAGATCAGAGAGGAAAGGAAGAAGCTAAGAAGGTAATTGTAGCTGTAACAGATGCACATAAAGGTGCTGCAAGAGCTGCTGCAGATAAAGAGGGATATACTACATTTGTCATTCCTGATAATGTAGGCGGACGTTTTTCTGTGCTTACTCCAGTAGGCTTGCTTCCTATCGCTTGTGCAGGCTTTGATATTAAACAGCTTGTTGCAGGTGCGGTAGAAATGGAAAAAGCTTGTGGTAAGGATGTAGCTTTTGAAGAGAACCCAGCCGCTATCTATGCAGCTGTACGTAATGGCTTGTATAGTCAGCAAAATAAAAAAATAGAAATTATGGTTAACTTCCAGCCTAAATTGCATTATTTTAGTGAGTGGTGGAAGCAACTTTATGGCGAAAGTGAAGGAAAAGACGGCAAGGGTATATTTCCTGCATCATGTGATTTTACCACAGATTTACATTCTATGGGGCAGTGGATACAGCAAGGTGAGCGCTCTATTTATGAAACTGTTATTAGCGTGGAAGAACCTAACAAGAAATTGCTGTTCCCACATGATGATGAAAATTTGGATGGTTTGAATTTCTTGGCAGGAAAACGTATCGATGAGGTGAACAAAATGGCAGAATTAGGTACACGTTTAGCACATGTTGATGGCGGTGTGCCTAATATTCATATTGCGGTACCTACATTAAATGAATATTATATTGGTCAACTTATCTATTTCTTTGAAAAAGCTTGTGGCATTAGTGGCTTGCTTTTACAGGTAAATCCATTTAATCAGCCAGGTGTGGAAGCTTATAAAAAGAATATGTTTGCACTGCTTAATAAGCCAGGCTATGAAGCAGAAAGTAAGGCTATAAAGGCTCGTTTGGCAGAAGAAAAGTAATTTCTATATGTTTGAAAAAGAAGTACGACGATACTTAAAAAGTAATGGCTTTGAGACTTTTTGTCCCAAAGCCGTTCTTTTTGATATGGATGGTGTGCTGTATGATAGTATGCCTAATCATGCCGTAAGCTGGCATCAATCAATGGCGACGTTCAATTTGAAAATGACACCAGAAGAAGCATATTTTTATGAAGGTATGAGAGGAGTGGAAACCATAAAATTATTGACAAAAAAGCAATGGGGCAGAGAGGCTTCCGATGAAGAAGCCAGCAGAATGTATGAGCAGAAATCTCATTGCTTTAAGCAATGTAGTCCTGCTCCGATAATGCGAGGTGTGCATGCATTGATGGAGAAAATAAAGGCATGTGGATTGAAGATTGTTGTAGTAACAGGAAGTGGACAGAAAAGTTTGTTAGAGAAGCTTTGCTTGGATTTTAAAGGTCTGATACATCCAAATCTTATCGTATCCAGTTTTGATGTAAAAAATGGAAAGCCTAATCCTGAACCTTATTTACTTGGCTTGCAGAAAGTTGGTATACCCCCTTATGAAGGTATAGTGGTTGAAAATGCCCCTTTAGGAATTAGAGCAGCAGTAGGTGCCAAGGTATTTACGGTTGCAGTAAATACAGGGCCATTAGCTGATGCCTTGTTGCAAGAAGAAGGAGCAAACCTCATTTTTCCAACTATGGAAGCATTTAAAGATGAATGGGAGAAGATACCTTTGCATTATACCTTGCATGCAGAATGAAATGTAATGACTTATGTCTGTAAGAGGAATATGGCATTGGAAATGAGCATATTCCTCTTGCTGTTTTTTGAAGATTTATTATTGATTTTAGATAGGCTTTTCTGTTTCAGCAGAAAGAAACTATTGCCCATTTATTGACGGAAACGCTATTTGAAGTTATCTTGGTGAAAAAACGAAAAGCGTAAACATTTAGTTAACATAATATTGTTGTATTTTTCCTAAATAAATACATATTTTTCGGAGCTGTATTTATCATCATAATTTTTTAATGATTTTTTTATTAAAAAAAAACTCTTCGCATCATTGATTTCAAAAAAAACAGTATATTTGCACCGTAAAAAGATAAATATAAATAGGTATGGCTAAGTATAATATTAATTTCAACAACAAGAAAGATGCTGCTTATCGCACGCTTGTAAGTGAAAAAATGATGAAAGAATTGAAAGAAAAGATTCTTAATGTCATTTATAGAAAGAAGAAGTATAGAGATAAAACTTATTCAGCAAAGCGGTTGGCTGAAGATTTGAACACTAATACGCGTTACATATCAGCGGTAGTCAATGTCTGCTTTGACATGAACTATACTTCATTGGTGAATAAGTACCGTATAGAGTATGCAAAATCTCTTTTGGGAGACAGACAATATGGCGATTTGCGTATGGAAGAAATTAGCGATATGGTAGGATTTTCTAACCGACAGTCTTTTTATGCCGCTTTTTATAAATTTACAGGAATTACTCCTCGTAAATATAAAATAGATACGATATTAGGTGTTATTCCAAAAGAAGATATTCCTCACGAAGATTAACTCGTTTATGCAGAATAAAGATTTCAACTTTACTGATGAGAAGTTTGAAGATATTCAGATGTTGAGATACAGACTTGATGGTTTTGATAATCTCAATTTGAAGCAAAAGAAATTGATATATTATTTATCTAAAGCTGCTCTGTGGGGAAGAGATATAACTTTTGACCAGTTTGGCCGATACAATTTTCTAATTAGACAGACATTAGAAACTGTATATTTACGTTATGAAGGTGATAGACAATCTCAAGACTTCAAGGCTTTTGAAGTATATTTAAAGCGTATATGGTTTTCCAATGGTATTTACCACCATTATGGTGAATACAAAATAGAACCAGGCTTTTCAGCAGAGTTCTTTAAACATTGTGTAAAGTCTATAGATGAAATCTTCTTGCCCCTGACCGGTGGACAAACAGCAGATGATTTGTGTAAAATATTAGAGCCTATTATTTTTGATAGTTCTGTATTGCCAGTAAAGGTGAATAAAAAAGAGGGAGAAGATTTAATTCTAACTTCAGCGTGCAATTTCTATGAGGGGGTTACACAAGATGAGGTAGAAAAATATTATGCAGATATTAAAAATGTACATGATAAAGAGCCTTTGTCTTATGGACTTAATTCTACACTTAGAAAGACACCCGATGGTGTAAAAGAAGACGTTTGGTACATCAATGGCAAGTATGGATTTTATATTCGGAAAATTGTCTTTTGGCTTGAGAAAGCATTGTCTGCAACAGAAAATGATGTACAAAAGGATGTAATACAGAAACTTATAGATTATTACAAATCAGGAAATTTACGCGACTTTAATACCTATTGCATAAAATGGTTAGAGGATAGAGATTCTAAGGTTGATTTTATCAATGGTTTTATTGAAGTTTATGACGATCCTTTAGGTATGAGAGGAACATGGGAAGGATTGGTTGAATATATAGATGAAATCGCAACAAAACGAACAAAACTAATCAGCAACAATGCTCAATGGTTCGAAGATCATTCGCCTATAGATGATAGGTTTAAGAAAAAGAAAGTAAAAGGTGTCTCTGCCCATGTTATTTGTGCGGCGATGCTTGGAGGTGCAGAATATCCGTCTACAGCTATTGGAATTAACTTGCCTAATGCTGATTGGATTCGTGCCCAGTATGGTAGTAAGAGTGTTACTATCAGTAATATTATATATGCTTACAATGAGGCTGCTAAAGGCAACAAGTTTGCAGAAGAATTTGTTATAGACGATGCTACTCGTGAAAGTATAAAGGCTTATGGCGATTTAGGTGATGCAATACATACTGATTTACATGAGTGTCTGGGACACGGAAGTGGACAAATGCTCCCAGGGGTTGATGTGGATTCATTGAAAGCCTATGGCAATACGATAGAAGAAGCAAGGGCAGATCTTTTCGGCTTGTATTATGCTGCTGATCGGAAACTTGTTGATTTAGGACTATTTCCTAATACAGAAGCCTATAAAGCTACTTACTATTCATATATAATGAATGGATTGCTAACGCAGTTGGCACGAATAGAGAAGGGACATCAAATAGAAGAAGCTCATATGCGCAATAGAGCTTTAATTTCAAGGTGGTGCTATGACATGGGAAAAGCAGAAAAGATTATAGAATTGGTTCGTATAGATAATAAAACCTATGTGCGGGTTAATTCTTATGAGAAGTTAAGAGTTCTTTTCGCAAAATTGCTATCAGAAATACAACGAATTAAAAGTGAAGGCGATTTTAATGCTGCTCGCAACTTGGTTGAAACGTATGCAGTAAAAGTAGATCCTATATTGCACGAGGAGATATGTGAAAGATACAAGAAACTTCATATTCCGCCCTATAAAGGGTTTATTAATCCTATGTTGGTACCTATATATGATAACCAGCATCAGATAAAAGATATTCGCGTAGATTATTCTGAAACATATGATAATCAGATGTTGAGATATAGTAAAGAATATTCAATATAGATTCTTACTATATAATCCATATACAAAAATAAAGGCTCTTAAAAAGAGCCTTTATTTTTGTATATGGATATTTGATATGTCTTTTGCATTTATATGCAGCTACACATTTGTTGTGTAGCTTTGTAATCACCACGACTCCTCAGTTGGTCCAATACGATAAAAAACAGTGTTGTTCTACTGAGCCATAGGAAAGGGGAATATAAATCTTGACGCAGTATAAATTACGCACTTATCCATTTGTCAAACAGTTTATCATTTATTCATAAAAAGTTTCTTACGTCTAAAGCGGAAGATATCCATAAATGAATTAAACTCTTTCTTTAAATTTATACCTATTCCTTGAGTATTTAAAGATGATTTTGTAAAATATCGATCATTTGTCTGATTATAGACTTTTAAAGAAATATTTCCATTTGGAAGCAGCTGATAGCTGATATCAAAGTCGCCGATAAATGATGTAGAAGCATTGTTGTTGTCCCTATACCCGAATTGTCCATTGATGAGCAATCTGTTATTGAGCAGATGTCCTGTCAAAATACCCTCATATTCAGCATTGTTAAATCCCTCTGTTCCTGTACTTATATTCGCTCCTAATGTCCAGTTGTTATTCTTTATAATATTTCCTAACAAATTGTTTATTTGCTGGCTTATAGTGCCGCTGAGCAGACTTTGCATGGCTAAGCTGGTCTGGTCTTGCTGCTCTTCTTGTGAAGATGCATTATTCTTGTTTTCAACATAAAATCTGCCAACGCCTAATAAATACACCACCTGTTGGTTCATTTCCTCCTCGCTGTTAATAATGGTTCTTATCATTTGCTTGGCATCATTATTTACTGTTGGCATATCTATATCGAAATCAACATGTGGTGATTGTGGCGTACCTTTGATATTCATCAAACAGTCTACACGTACATTGTTCGATGAAAAGCTATTGCCTATTTGCAAGTCTGCAAGTGGCACACCATTTATAGTGTAAAGTGCTTTTAAGTTTAGCGCAGCATTATAAGGGTCGCCTCCAAAGACAATGGATCCTCCTTGCTGGAACAAGAATGTTTTCTTTATAATATTTTGTATGGTCAATTTATATATGCCATCTTCTATTTGATAATTGCCGAACATATCAAATGCTCCCTTATTGAAATAGGAGGCTCTTAAAACTCCATGTCCATGTAAAGCTATGTAATCTCCAGTGTTTCTATCCATGAGTACGCGAAGGGTTGCATCATGTGTTGTATTGACAATAAAGTTAATATGAAAATCTGACGGTATATTGGCCATGAAAGAATTTTCTGCATTGGTTGTAGAAAGGCTGTCCGTTCCAGACTGAAGCTGACTGTCTTTTGCTTTATCATTCCATGTTATGAAGTTTTGGCTGTTGATGGATTCTGGTGATGATGCATTATATTCTATAAAAGAATTCTTCTCTGGCGTAATGTCAATATCCATATCGATTTTTCCGTTGCCACCTTTTATAGAGCAATGACCTGTTCCAAAAGCTGTTCCATAGAACACTTCGTCACCATATCCATGGGTATCATAGCATAGCAAATTCTGTGCGTTGATATCCAGATTGTATGTCAGATGAGTTAAATGCTCATGATGTAAAGTTCCGTTTAGTATGCCAATATTGCCATTGCGGTCATAGATGCTATCTTGGTTAAAGATAATATAATCAGGTATCAATGTAACTGTATCGTTCTTTAATGCATAGGTAACATTTGTAGGCTTGATGTGCAAATTTCCGTTAGCAATGACCTTACCTGTTAGATTTATATTATTTAAGGGTCCATTGAGTCTTAAATTACCGTCAACTTGCGCATCTACGTTATCCATAAAGCTACCGCAGAACCCTTCCAAGAATTCCAAATTGGTATTGTTGGCGTTGAAGGCTAAATCTATATAATTGCGAGAAGGTGATACATATCCATTAATGATAGTTTCTTTTTCTTCATCTTTAGTCTTTGCTGCTATATCTATTTGTTTCTCTTTTTTGTTCCAATTTACGTTGGCATAAAGCGTTCCCATCTTTCCTGACTCAAATCTGAAATCATTAACGCGCAGTATGGCGTATGCATCAGGATTATAAAATACTGACTTTATATGGGCTTTGCCTGTGGCTTTGCCTGCGAAATCAACAGAATGGAAGTCTACAAGATTCAAGACATAATTAACATCTATATCCTGCAAATCTACAGTTATAGAGTCTGACAGACTCTTTGTGGCTTTACCGCCAATTCTTATGTGTTGCTTGTCATGCTCAATAGAAAAATGATTGAATGTCAAATTTCCATTTTCATATAAAATACTTGAAGGTTTAATGTTCCAGATGGTATCATTTATATATATATCAGAAGGATTTATTTCTGTAGCAACAGCTATGGAACCATTGTCTGTTTTTACGAACTGTGTTGACGAACAAATAGACCCTTCAAAAGATTTCGACTGATTGTCTCGCCATTTTAAGAGTGCTATAAGCTTGTTATTTGCTGCTGTTGCAGAAAGATGCAAATCCAAGTCTTTCTTGTTATTTAAAACCTTGCGCACACTGCAATCAGCAGACAATGTGTCATTCAGTGTATTTGCAACTAAAATAGCATTCTTATAGTCGGTACCGTCATAATTAAAATCTGATATGGATGCATTTATATACAACTGCTTTTTTATATCGTCAACATTGGCTATAAACCGTAGGGGAGCATTCAGTGTAAGGGGAACTTTAAACAAATGTCTGAGCCAATCTGACTCATTGATGTTCATATCTATTACAAAGTTGTTATATAACTTTTCTTCATGCGGGCACAGTGAAGGCAACTTTGAATGTATTGCATTCTTGATGCTTGGCAGTATAGATGCAATATCGTATTTACCTTTTAGATAAATATGGCCAAAATCACTTGTTATATTTAGGTTCCTTGTATCAGCAAAAATATCTATCTTTTCTAATTGATAGTTATAGGCAGAAGAGTTCATGGCAAAATTATCAATGCTTGCTGTTGCAGTGTAGTTATTCATTGATTGATAATCAAAGTCTGTATGTATATTAAAGCTGAATTTTGAACCTGCCCATTTGTTGGAAATATGCAATTTGTCTAAATCAACGTTTCTGACAGAAGCTGTGATGTCAGCCTTCTTTCTTGCTTTATTTATATATAGTTGTCCAGATACATTTGCATAGCAATTCAAATCATTTAGGATGGCATTGCCTTTCAATAAATCATTACTGTATGTTGTTGACAGCTTGATATTATTATACCCATGATTATTATACGTTATCTGCTTTATAGTAGCATCTATATAGGCATTGTTAATCTTTTTGTTGTCTAATGTAGATTTTGCCACCAATGAGAGTCCTGCTATATTATCTATTTTCAGATTAGGAAGAATGTTCTTTGTCTTGAGGTTCTTTGATTGAAGATTTAGAGACAAATGATTGTCTTTTTTCTGAAAGTCAAACTTGATGTTGCCCAATGTAGATGCCAAGTTGCCCAAGACAGATATATCCTTTTTGGATAATTTCAGTTGCCCCATATAATCAATAGTGCCAATTTCTTTTACTTCTTTTGGTATGTTTAAATGAAATGATTTGCTTAATGTGTTGGTCATCTCATCTGTATTGATATGCAACTTTTGTATTTTCGCTTTTGCCGTCAGTTGTCTTGTAATATTTGCAGTGATATCACTATTCAGGTAAAAAGCGTGATTGGTTGTAGATACATGAAGCCTGTGGATGTTTATCATATCTCTTGTGCCATCAAATGAAAGGGATATATTCAATTTCATGTCTGCATTTCTTAAGCTTGGCATGAAGCTTAAGAAATCAGAAAAAGAAATTTGGCTGGGCAAAATAGCTCCGTCATAAGACAAGGAAGGCATGTCTATCGTTCCATTTGCATACTTGTACCTTAGATGTATGTATTTTGAAACAAGTTGCGTTGATGGCAATTCCAAATAAAAGTTATGCAGTGTTGCACCGTCTTTGTTTGCTTTTAAATTGAATTTAAGCTTTTTAAGTTCAAAACCACAGCTTTCTTTAAATTCCATTCTCTTCACTTCAGCAGAAAAATATTTGCCGCTAAAATAAGAGAATATAATATGACTGCTTAAGTCTTTGATATGCAAGTGGTTTAAATTAAATTTGCTTGAAGTATGAGGAATATCAAATCTGTCATAATTCAATGCGCCATGTCTTATGATAAATGAGTTGATAATTAATTTCGTTTGTGCCTTCTTGCTTTTGTCTTTGCTGGCAAGAGAGTCCAGAAGAAATTGATAGTTTGCCTGTGCAGCTGAATTGCGCTTATAGAAGTTGCCGACAAATCCGAAGGATTGGGCAGAATTGATTTTTACAGTAGCATCCTTCAACAATGTAAGCGCATCTATCTTTACAGCCATTCTGGCTGCTTTAATCATGGCTTTATTGCTTTTGTCGTAAATCATCACATCGTCAGCGACTAATCTGTTCAAAAAGCCAATGTCTACTCTGCCGATCAAAACTCTTGTACCTAACTTTTCGCCAACAAGAGTGCTCACTTCACGGGCAAGCAAGTTTTGGATAAAGGGAATATGAACCAATGTTACTACCAGTAAATAGGCAATAACCATTGTTGTGAAAATACTGCTGAATATATGTTTTAAATGTTTCAATGCTGAATAATATTTATACTTAATACACATTTTCTGTATTAGGCTGTAATGATCTTGCCTGTGTAATTTGTCCTAAAACATTTCTATTCACAGATGATGCATAATTATTTCATGCAAAGGTACATATTTTTTGCTTAAATTGTGCTGAAATGGGCAGAATAGCTCAAAATGAACGCCTACTTAATGCTCATTATTATATTGATAAATGCAAAGGTTCTAATTCATTTGTATGTATGCGTTTACTTGTTGGACAATTCTTTTGTTTATTCTCGCCTCATATTAATTCATAATAAAAAAGATGCTGATTTAAGTTATAATTGAGAATAAATGTGTATTTTTGCAAACTCAAAACATAGCAATTGAATGCTTTAGAACTATAAAATAGAAATAACAATATTTTAAGAAATTATGATGAGAAGTAGAACAACAACTTGGTTTGAATGTAAGATTCGTTATGATAAGACGATGGAAGACGGAAATCAGAAGAAGGTAACAGAGCAATATACAGTAGATGCACTAAGTTTTACGGAAGCAGAAGCAAGCATTATCGAAGAAATGTCTGCATATATTAGTGGCGAGTTTGAGGTGAAAGATATAAAGAAGGCTGCATACGGTGAGGTCTTTTTCAGTGATTCACCTTCAGCAGACCGCTGGTACAAAGCAAAGTTGCAGTTCATCACAATTGATGAAAAGACAGAGAAGGAAAAGCGTTCAAATGTTAACTATTTGGTTCATGCCGGTTCACTTCCACAAGCTGTTAGCAGCATAGATGAAGTAATGGGTCATACTATGATAGATTACGTTATTGCAAGCATTTCAGAAACACAAATCATGGATGTATTTGAGCATAACAAGATTTCTGCCAAGGAAGAAGTCAATGACAAGCCTGAATACGAAGAACAACAAGCAAGCAAGGAGGAATAAACAATGACTGCAAATGTGGCTGACAATTTAAAATCAGTACTTAATCTTATTCCAAAAACAGTCCAGTTAGTAGCTGTAAGCAAGTATCATACTGCCGAAGATATTGCTGCTGCTTATCAATGTGGCCAACGCATATTTGGAGAAAGCCATGTACAAGAATTAGAGAAAAAGCAAGCCACGTTGCCAAAGGATATTATTTGGCATTTTATTGGTCATCTGCAAACGAATAAGGTTAAATATATAGCTCCATATATTAATTTGATAGAGACTGTAGATTCGTTTAAGCTATTGAAAGAAATAAATAAGCAAGCACTGAAAAACAATCGTATTATTGATGTTCTTTTAGAGTTGCACATTGCACAAGAAGAAACCAAATATGGATTTACAATAGATGCTTGCAGAAAAATGTTGACAGAAGAAGATTGGAAATCATTAAAGAACATACGTATTTGCGGACTGATGATGATGGCTTCTCATGTTGACAATCAAGACCAGATTGAACAGGAGTTTATGACTGCTGCCAATTTCTTTGATGAGTTAAAAGAAGGTATTTTTGCTCATGATGCCAATTTTTGCAAACGTTCATGGGGTATGAGCCATGATTACAAAATAGCAGTAAAGTGTAAAAGTAATATGGTCAGAATAGGTACCGCAATTTTCGGGCCTGCCAATTTATCAATATAGATGCCGGAAATCGAATAATATTCATTGCATTTTATAAAATAAAACAGGAGAGAAGCAAAGCACAGATTCTCTCCTGTTTTTGTATATGTTCGGTATAGCTATTTATCGTGTAGGTGTTTCAGCATTAATTTTTGGCAATAAGGTATTGCCCACGCTGTGGGCAATGGTTGCCCAAGGGCTGGGCACTCATTGCCCAACCATTGGGCACTTAACTGTTCCTTGTCTTTTATAACTCGATGGTGGTGTGTAAAATTGAAAATTAGGGCACCTGCTTAGTTTGCCATCTTGCTGCCAACGATTTCTTGTGCTCTGTTCAGCGCAAGATTGATATGGCTGCAAATGTTTGCTTCACCCACCAACTCCTTAAAGCCAGACTTTTCAAGTGCAGCATGTACTTGTGGATTAACACCGGACAAGACTATTTGGATGCCTTCTTTCTGACTCATGATGCACAAGTTTGTCAAGTTGTGAATGCCCGTAGAGTCCACGAAGGGCACTTTTCGCATGCGGATAATCCTTACCTTTGGGCGGTCGCCGAAGGCTGCCATTATCTCTTCAAAGCGGTTACCTGCTCCGAAGAAGTAGGGACCGTTGATTTCATATACTTCTACACCTGCGGGAATGGTAAGATGCTCTATATTTCCTTTAATGTCAGACTCCTCGTGAATTTCGTTCATAATCACCTTTACGTCGGTAGTTTCAGACATGCGTTTCATAAAGAGCAAGCAGGCAATGATAAGGCCTACTTCGATAGCTACGGTAAGATCGAAGATGATGGTCAAGAAGAAAGTGATGAGCAATACACTGACATCGCTCTTGGGATTTTTCATGAGCGCCAAGAAAGAACGCCAGCCACACATGCCATAAGATACAATAACCAGTACACCTGCCAAACATGCCATAGGTATGTATTGTGCCAAAGGCATGAAGAACAGGAATATAAGCAGTAAGACGATGGCATGTATGATACCTGCAACAGGTGTTTTGCCACCATTGTTAATGTTGGTCATTGTGCGTGCTATGGCTCCCGTGGCGGGAATACCGCCAAATATGGGTGATGCCAAGTTGGCAATGCCTTGTGCTATAAGCTCAGTGTTGGAGTCATGATGGTCGCCAATAACACCGTCTGCTACAGTGGCAGACAGCAAAGACTCTATGGCTCCTAACACAGCTATGGTCAAGGCTGGTGCTACCAGTCCTTTTATAACGTCCCATGAGAGGGGAGGCACTTGCGCATCTGGAATTGTATTGCTCACAGAGAAACGGTCGCCAATTGTTTCAATGCTTGTAATGCCGGCATAGTTTTTGAGCAGCAAGGCAGCAATGGTCATGATGATGATGGCTACCAACGAACCGGGTATTTTTTTGCTGAAACGGGGGACTATGGCTATGATAGCAACACTGGCAATACCCACCAGTGCGCTCCATGCATCAATAGTGTTGAGATGCGTCAAGTAAACAACCCATTTGTCTATGAAGTCTGATGGCATTTTGTCAATGCTTAAACCCAACAGGTCTTTAATCTGTGTGGTAAATATAGTTACGGCAATACCGCTTGTAAAGCCAACGACAATAGGATAGGGAATGTATTTGATGATAGTGCCAAGGCGCAATACGCCAAATAAAATGAGAAAGGCACCTGCCATAAGCGTTGCTATGGTAAGACCTTCAATGCCATATTGCTGAATAATGCCATAGATGATAACAATGAATGCACCGGTAGGTCCACCTACCTGAACCTTGCTGCCTCCGAAGGCAGATATCAGGAAGCCTGCTACGATAGCTGTGATAATACCCTTCTCTGGTGTTACACCAGAGGCAATGCCAAATGCGATGGCTAAGGGTAAGGCAACGATGCCAACGATAAGTCCTGCCATCAAATCAGCTACAAATGTTTTCTTGTTGTATGTCTTCAAGCATGAAAACAATTGTGGCTTGAATAAAAAAGTCTTCATTATAAAATCGTTATTCTGTGAAACAATGTTGCAAAAGTAATAAATTATTTTTAAACTTCAAAAGATATATTAAATAATCTAAAAGTTTTGCACATTGTTTCCTTGAGAATAGCATTGGACAATCTGTCTTTTATTTATTTCGGCCAAAGTAATATTGCCCTTTGTGTTGAGTCATCCAGCCATATTCTATGGCATGTACGGGGCAATGATGATAGCAGTTGAAGCAAGCTAAGCATGACCCGTTGTGCTTCCATGTGGGCGTGTGCAGGTTTGTCATGCTGATATTGTTGACTGGGCAAGCCGCTTGGCATTTGCCACAGTGCAGGCATTTGCTGGAAGAAACCTTGAAAGGGCGGTCTGTAATCAAGTGTTTCGTAAAGAAACCGCCTATCACTCTGCTGTTTATTTTGGGCCAGTTGCCAATAGTAAGATGAATATTGCCTTTTATATGGTTGGCAATTTGTGGTATGATGCTGTTGAGTTTTGCTTTGGCTTGTGTTATTTTCTTTTTCTCGTTAACGGGCTTGTCAACATCCATGAAAGGCAGTCCTACATACGATTCAGGCATGATGAGAGAAAACGCACTGTGCAGCATAATGCTTTTATTGTGTAAATCATGCTTGAATATATCCATTGCCTCGCCAATGGTGTCGCCTGCCGTGCATAAAGCAAAGCAGTAAGTGTCATTTGTCAGCTGTATCTGGATGTGCTGTACAAAGTTTCTGACAAACATAGGAGGACGCCAGCCATGTACAGGAAAGCAGAAGCCTAACTTTTCGCCAGCTTTCAGCTGATAGTGTTTGATCCACGTGTCTTTGTCTGCTATATTGATTAGTTCTTCATGAAGCGACTCTGCCATTTCTTTTGCAGCCCAAAGGGTATTGCCTGTGCAGGAAAAATAAAAAAGCATAATGTAAATTGTCTGTTGTATTTATAAAGAAACTACTGCTATGGTAGCCTTGTAGAGTTTCCATAGCAGTAGCTTCTTTTAAGAATGTTCTTCCAATCGTTATTTTATACCTCTGCTATTAAGTGCTTTGGTGTATTTTGCCGCGTTTTGAAGATGCTCTTGATAGGTGCGTGCAAAGTTGTGGGTACCGCTGAAATCTTCTTTTGCACACATGTATAGGTAAGGGTGGTGTACCCTGTTCAAAACAGCATCTATGCCTGCTACGGTAGGTATGCGGATAGGACCTGGAGGCAGACCGATGTTTGTGTAGGTATTGTATGGACTGTTAACGGTAAGCATGTTGTGGTAGATACGCTTGATATCAAAATTCTGGAGGGCAAATTTGATTGTAGGGTCAGCTTGAAGAGGCATATTGGTCATGAGCCTGTTATAATACATGCCTGCAATCATTGGTTTTTCAGTGTTATTGGCAGTTTCTTCATCTACGATACTTGCCAAGGTAATAACTTCTGTCTTGGAAAGTTTTAATGCTTCAGCCTTTTTGGTTCGCTCGTAGTTCCAGAAATTTTTACTTTCCGTGTTCATCTTATCCAGAAACTTGGGCAGCGAAATATTCCAATATACATCGTATGTGTTAGGTATAAACATACAGACGATGGTTGAAGGTGTATAGTTATATTTCTTGCATATATTGGAATCATTGAGCGCATGGAGGATAGACAAACTGTCTATCATGAGCTTCTTTGATAGCATGCCTGCTAATTTGTCTTTTGTCCTGACACTTGGGATGGTAAGATTGACTGCTGCTTGGAGCCCGCTTTTCAACTTTCTGAATACAGCCAGCGAGCCATTGTCTTTGGTTATTTCATATCTACCTGTTTTGATATTCTTGCTATATGAGCTGATGCTTACCAGACTTTTAAAGCCAATCATGCTGTGCTTGTTGGCCATGGGGCTTAACTTGGCATAGACAGAGTCGATGTTGTCGTCATTGTCTATGTATAAGAACTGTTTCTCGTTGTTGACAGATAATGCTGAGAAAAAATAATAGTAGCCCAAAGCTACAACAATTACAACTATGCTTACCACAGTTATGCATAGTGCTTGTTTAGATTTGTTTTTCCTTTTCATATTTTCTTATGAAGTTTTTATCCATACTGATTATTTAAACGCAAAAGTACACTTTATTTTTGAATTACTTTATCTGCTTATATTTAAATTATGTTTTTTCATCCATAAATGCAAACAAAAAAGGTATCAATAGCTTTTTGGCTTGCTATTGATACCTTGTAAAGGAAACGTAGATTGTCTACTGCATTACTTTATGTTGGGTTCTTCAAGGCGTAAACCTTTCTTTTTGTCTACAACTTTCAGAATAAGACCTATAATCAAAGCTGCTACACCCAGACCTGCCAGCATTACCAGCGGAGCTGTATAGTTGAGTTGGGTAGCATCAGTAACTCCTTCGTTCGTCATGGTAAGTACCTTACCTATGAGAAGCGGGAAGAGCCACAAACCAATGTTCTGTATCCAGAAAATCAAGGCATAGGCAGAACCGATGATTTTTGCATCTACCAGTTTTGGTACACTGGGCCATAATGAGGCAGGCACTAAAGAGAAAGATGCTCCTAAGATAAGGATGGTAAGGTAGGCAATAATCACGCCACCCACTTGGCTGCCCTTAAAGGCTGGCAATACAAACGCAAAGGTCAAGTGGCAGGCAATCAGCAGCAGTGAGCCTAACACCAGCATGCTGGCAGCTTTTCCTTTGTGGTCTACATAGCTGCCGAGAATAGGAGTAATGCCTACGGCCAATAATGGGAATACTGCAAAGATAGATTCTGCCGATTGGCGCATATAACCCATATAGCAATAGGCAACGAGGGCAATGATAGAGACGGCAAGCATGGTATATTTCAAACCTTTGTTTTTCATGAAGTTAAACATGAAAGCGGTAGCGGCTACAATAATCATGATGGCATACTGAACAAAGGTTACGGAAGAAGATGACCAAAAAGAGTCTGCTGGAACTTCTGTAAACGTAAGATTGCATTGCAGCATATTGACAGCATACTTTTGGAAGGGGAAGATAGCAGAGTAGTAGAGCACGCAGAGCAAAGACACCAACCAGAAGCCGCTGCTGGTAAGTATTTGTCCTAAGTCGCTAATCTTGAAAGGATCGTCTTTCTCTTCAGCTTCACCTGTTTGCTGATCCAGTTTTCTGTCCATAAAGAAATAAACGATTATCATAATCAAGGCTATGCAGAGCAGGACTACGCCAAAGGCGACTGAGCGAGACACGTCAACAACTCCGCCTAACTTGGCAAAGAAAGGTGAGAAAATCATACAGGTAGCTACACCTAAGCGGGCTAAAGCCATCTCTGAACCCATGGCTAAAGCCATCTCGCGACCTTTAAACCATTTTACAATACCGCGTGAAACTGTGATACCGCCCATTTCGGCACCACAACCAAAAAGCATAAAACCACATGCTGCTAATTTGGCAGAAGCAGGCATTCCTTCATAGAAGGGTGATACACCCAATTGCTCAAATACGGGTATATGGTTTAAGTTGTTGGTAAACCAGGTTTCAAGGCTACTGCCTATGAAGTTGTCGCTAATGGCATACCATTTAATAATGGCTCCAGCCAGCATGACAGCGCCAGACAATACTGCGGTAAAGCGTACGCCCATCTTGTCGAGGATAATACCAGCAAAGATGAGGAAGAATACGAATACATTTAAGAATGTTTCAGAACCTTGCATAGTGCCGAAGGCATCGGAGTCCCAGCCGCGCTGAGTCTGCATAAGGTCTTTGATTGGCGATAGAATGTCCATGAAGATATAGGCACAGAACATCGCTAATGCCAGCAGCAATAAGGCAGTCCAGCGAAGGGCTGCAGAATCGCGTAGGGTTTTGTTTACTGTTGCGTTCATTTTTTTTATATTTATAATTGTACTTAATTGTTTTAGAGGAAATGCAGAATAAAATAAAGAGTTGTTCAAAATTAATTTAATAAGGTGTGAGATTGTTTAAAAGTATTTCATCAATCATAAAAGCTTCTTATACACTATACACGATTAATTTTGAGCACCTGCGTATCATTTTTTGTTACCTTTCAGCCATTTGTCCAGCCAGCTGAAGTAGGTGCGTTGCCATAAGATTCCATTCTGTGGTTTTAATACCCAGTGGTTTTCATCAGGGAAGAGCAGCAACTCAGCAGGAATGCCACGCAAGCGTGCTGCATTAAAGGCCCCAAAGCCCTGATTGGCATTGATGCGGTAATCCTTTTCGCCATGGATGCAGAGAATAGGAGTATCCCATTTGTCTACAAATTTATGTGGTGAGTTTTCATAAGTCTTGCTTGCATTGGCTGATCGGCCTTTATTCCAATAGGCATCCTCATACTCCCAGTTGCTGAACCAAGCCTCTTCTGTATCAGTGTACATAGATTCCAGATTAAAGGCACCGTCATGTGCAATGAAGCACTTAAAGCGCTTGTCGTGATGACCAGCCAAGTAGTAAACACTAAATCCGCCAAAGCTGGCACCTACTGCTCCTAATTTGTCTTTATCAACGAAAGGCAGATGAGTGGACGCATCATCAATAGCTGTAAGGTAGTCTTTCATGCATTGTCCTGTCCAGTCGCCGGAAACCTCTTCGTTCCATTCACTTCCAAATCCGGGTAAGCCACGGCGGTTAGGTGCGATAACCACATATCCGTGAGCTGCCATAATTTGCATGTTCCAGCGATAACTCCAAAATTGTGATACAGGACTTTGAGGGCCTCCTTCGCAGAACAAGAGCGTAGGATACTTCTTGCTGGCATCAAAGTGAGAGGGAAGTACAATCCAATACATCATATCTTTGCCGTCAGTGGTCTTTGTCCAACGTTGTTGTATCTTTCCAAAAGTCATTTGATCATAAAGGTGTTTATTTTCAAATGTTACTTGGCTTACTTTGGCAGTCTTTTCCTTTTTTGATGGAGTAATAGTGTAAAGTTCTGCACCTTGAGACATGCTGTGCCTTTCAGCCAACAGTTTGTTTCCGCTGTTGAGCAATTGCACGGATCCATAGTCGAACCATCCATCTGTAAGTTGCATGACATTGCCTTTTAAATTGGTCTGATATACATTGACGCAACCATGCCAAACGCCTGTAAAGTAGAGTGTTTTGGAGTCAGCTCCCCAGCAGAAATTATCTACATTGGTATCCAGCTTTTCTGTAACATATATTTTTTCGCCAGTAGCTATATTGTAGACACAAAGTCTGTTTCTGTCGCTTTCATACCCATCTCTTGGCATGCTTTGCCAGGCTATGTATTGACCATCGGGCGAGAACACAGGGTTCATATCGTACCCAGGGTTGTTCTTCAAGTTTTCAGCAGCATTTACTGCTTGGTGCTTCATGGATTTGGTAGGATCGATAGTCGGCTCTTTGTAATCGGTAGGCTTGCACAAGTTGGTCGTTTCCTGTGTTTCTGTATTGTATAAATAAATGTCTGTATCAGTAGAGACTGCATAATATACGCCTGTCTTTTTACGCGATGTATAGGCGATAGATTTAGAGTCTGCGCTCCAAGCTAATTGCTCTATGCCGCCGAAAGGTTTTACCGGGCACTCAAAAGGCTCACCTTTCATGATGTCTATTCCTGCATCGATGCCATTCTCTGTTACGTCAGCAACAAAAGGATGTGGAATAGATTCTACATATTCATCCCAGTGGCGGTAGTTCATGTCGGTTATCAGTCTGCCTGTAGCTTTAGGTAGGTCTGTTGGGTTCTCTTTGATGCTTTCATGGTAAGGAAGCTGTTTGATAAGAATGACCTTCTTGCCATCAGGCGAGAAACTGAATCCTTCAATGCCTGTCTTGTCATGGGTAAGTTGTTTTCTGTCTGAACCGTCTACATTCATAGACCATACTTGTCCGTCAGAAAGGTATGCTATTTTTGTTCCGTTGGCAATCCATGCGGGGACCATTTCACTTTTGGCTGTTGTGGTAAGAAGCTTGTTGTTCTTTCCATTGCTGTCCATTACATAAAGTACTTGATGGCTTTTGTTCTGTTTTACACTGTAATAGGCTACTTGGTAAACAATTTTTTTCCCGTCAGGTGATGCATGGTATTCACCTATACGTCCCATGGCCCACAGCGCTTCTGGAGTCATAAGGTCGCTCTTCAGCGTGATATTACTTTTTCCTATAATTGCTGCAGTAGCATTATCGCCTGCTTGCATGGTAGTGCTTGCTAAGGTCATTGTAGTTGCTAATAATAAAGTTCTGATCATAATATGGAAATTAAAAACATAGGGACTACCTTATGGTAAAAAGGAAGCCCCTACACTTTGTTGTTGATAAATTATATGTTCTTGTTGCGCTTTGCTTGTTCTTCGCGTTGACGTTTCAATTCTTCTGCTTGCTTTTGCATGGCTTCCAGTCGAGCAGCCAGACCGCTCATCTTTTTAGGATTATTCTTGTTTTCCTTATAGCGGGCTTCCAATATGCTTAACAGCTTTTCATCATTTGTAGTCTTGCGCAGTGTCCACATGATGATGGCACTGAAGAATAGCGAGATGAAATAGTAAAAATTAAGACCCGCAGAGTAGTCATTGAACATGAAGAAGAACATGACAGGCATCAAGTAAGTCATCCATTGCATCATCTTCATTTGTTCAGCTTGCTGTCCTACCATTTGGTCTTTCTGCTGGCGAATGGTCATGATAGAGTAGAGCACGTTTGCTACACAGAACAAAATACAGGTCAAACTCAAGTGGTCGCCAATCAGCCATAGGTTGGTATTCCATTCGATAATGGGGTCGTAAGTAGACAAGTCATTAATCCACAGGAAACTTTCACCGCGCAACTGTATGGCGTTTGGCACAAAGTTGAACATGGCAATCCAGATAGGCATTTGTATAATCATAGGCAGACAGCCACTGAGTGGGCTTACTCCATATTGTGAGTACAGGGCCATCATGGCTTGTTGCTTTTGCATTTGGTCTTCAGGCTTGTTGTATTGCTTTGTTGCTTCATCCAATTTTGGCTTGAGCACCCTCATCTTGGCAGAAGACATATAACTCTTCTTTACCAACGGGAAGGTGATGAACTTGAGCAACAGTGTGATAAGAATCAATACAATACCCATGTTGATGTTCAAGCTGGTGAGCCAGTCGAACAAATAGATGGTAAACCATCTGTTGATGATGCGGAACAATGGCCATCCTAAGTATACCAAGCGCTGTAATTCAAGGTCTTTATTGAAAGTGCTTTCTTCCTCTACCTTCTTGAGCAAGCGGAAATCATTGGGACCATAGTAGAATTCCAGTTCAGTGGGTTTTGCACCCGTGGGGTCAAATGAAGTTTTGAGCTTTGCCCCATATTGCTTCAAGTAGCCTGAGCCTTTTTCTTGTGGTAGGCTGGTCATTAAGGTATTGGACCCCAAGTTGTCTTTGGCTATCATCACTGCGCTGAAGAACTGGTTCTTGAAAGCTACCCAGTCGATAGTGTCTTCAATCTTCTTGTCAGCCACATCGCTGGTTTCGCTCAAGTTCTTTGTACCACCGTCTGTCAGGTGATAAGTAAGTGTAGCATAGCGGTTTTCAAAGGTAAATCCTTTTTCTTGCTGTCTACATTTGTCTGCCCAGTCAATGTCTACGGTATTATAGTTGGGCGCGAATATTCCGCTAAGGCCTTTTGTCTGCATGGAGAAATGCAAGAGATAGTCTTTCCCTAACTTATAATTGAATATGAGCGCTCTTCCCATGCCTGCATCTGCTGTTAATGTAACAGTAGTATCGGTAACATTTGTAGGCGTAAAATAAAGGTCGCTGGTAATGATGTTGCAATCTTTGCCTGCAAGCATAAATTTAAGTGTCTGGTCATTGGCATCAAAAAGGGTTACGTCTTTGTTGCCCTTTCGATCCGTAAAGCCTTTGATAACTGCCTGTTCTACAGTACCGCCTTTTGTATTGAGTGTAATGTTTACTTTGCTGTTGCTCAGTACCACTTTCTGTGCCTGACCTGTCAGCGCATGAAAAAACAGTGCGGTAGAGTCTTGTTGGGTAAGTGCGGCTTGTTTTGCACTGTCGGCTATCTGCTTTGTTTTTTGTTCAGCTTGCGCCTTTTGCTTGGCTATATTTGTAATAGAGTCTTGTTTCCGTTGCAAAGCCAGTTCTTCTTCCGATGGCTTGTTGTACCAACTAAACCCTATAAATACTGCTGCTATCAGTACAAAGCCTAAAATCGTATTCTTATCCATGTCTTGTTATTTATCTGCTTCTAATGTTATGCTGTTATGCCAATGAACTAATGAACCTTTTTAAAATGAAAACTTATTGTTTGTCTATTTTATATAATAATTTGTAAATCAGTTGTTTACGATAGCACTGTTGTGTACATATATTAAACTGAACGAACACCACCCTTTCATGAATAGGCTTCATGATTTGGAAAAAGTGGTGTCAGCATGCTTTTTATAAAGAAACGATAAGCAAAGCTACTTCACTTGGCATTCAGCATGATGATTGCTGCTTGATTGTTGAAGTAGGTATTATTTTGCTTTTTCCTTTTTATATTCTATTGCTGTTTTTACAAAGTTGAGGAACAATGGATGTGGATGAAGAACAGTACTTGAGTATTCCGGGTGGAACTGTGTTCCTATGTACCATCTTAGTCCAGGTATCTCAACTATTTCTACCAAGTCGCTTTCAGGATTTCTTCCAACGCACTTCATACCAGCGCGTTCAAACTCTTGCTCAAAGTTATTGTTGAACTCATAGCGGTGGCGGTGGCGCTCTTCTATATGCTCTTTTTTGTAGATGTCAAATACTCTTGAACCTTGTTTCAAATCACACTCGTAGGCACCTAATCGCATGGTACCTCCCATGTTGGTGATATTCTTTTGGTCTTCCATGATGTCTATCACATTGTGGTCGGTCTTCTCGTCCATCTCTCGGCTGTTGGCATCTTCGTAACCTAACACGTTGCGTGCAAACTCAATGACCATCATCTGCATGCCTAAGCAAATACCGAATGTTGGTATATTGTGGGTGCGCGTATAGTGGGTTGCTACAATTTTACCTTCAATGCCACGCTGGCCAAAGCCAGGGCAGATAACGATACCGTCCATGTCGGCTAACTTCTCTGCTACATTGCCTTCGTTTACTTTCTCGCTATTGATGAAAGTAGTCTTTACCTTGTAGTCATTGTATGTACCAGCTTGTGAGAGGCTCTCCAAAATGCTTTTGTAAGCATCTTGCAGGTCGTATTTACCCACGAGGCCAATGTTTACAATCTCGGTTGCTTTGTGGCGACGCTCCAAGAATGAGCGCCATGGTCCTAATGAAGGTGTTTCGCCAATAGGTTCGCCCATCTTGCGGAGAATGGTCTCGTCAAGTTTCTGCTCCTGCATGCGCACAGGTACCTCATAAATGGTAGGCATATCAACGCTTTGCACTACAGCTTCAAAGTCAACATTGCAGAAGTTGGCTACCTTCTTTCTAATGTTGTCATTCAGTTCATGCTCTGTTCGAAGCACCAGGATGTCGGGTTGTATACCTACGCTTTGCAGTTCTTTTACAGAGTGCTGTGTAGGTTTTGTCTTCAGTTCGCCTGCTGCTGCCAAGTAAGGTATATAAGTAAGGTGGATGCACAAAGCTCTCTTGCCCAGTTCGCGCTTTAGCTGTCTGATGCTTTCCAGAAAAGGCAGACCCTCTATATCTCCTACGGTGCCACCAATTTCTGTAATGACAAAGTCGTAATTGTTCTTTTTGCCTAAGAGCATTACGTTTCTCTTTATCTCATCGGTAATGTGCGGTATCACCTGAATTGTTTTGCCCAAGTAGTCGCCACGGCGTTCCTTGTCTATTACAGCCTTGTAGATACGGCCAGTAGTAAGGTTGTTGGCCTTAGTGGTCTGTATACCGGTAAAGCGCTCGTAGTGTCCAAGGTCAAGGTCGGCCTCATGACCGTCTACAGTAACATAGCACTCACCATGCTCATAAGGGTTAAGCGTGCCTGGGTCAATATTAATGTAGGGGTCAAATTTTTGGATAGTGATGTTATAACCTCTGGCTTGCAATAGCTTGCCGATGGAAGACGATATGATTCCTTTACCAAGTGAGGAAGCTACACCGCCAGTGACGAAGATATACTTTGTTTCTGCCACGATAAATATGTTTTAAAATTATGAATTACAACTTCTTATACGAGGTGCAAAGTTACAGAAAATGGTTGATATAAACGAAAATATTTTCTTAAATATATTAACTTTTGGCTAAATGGATTGTAATGTTTACTATTTATATCTATTCTGTAATAATCTGTATCTGTAAAGACTTTTGGCTGTCAATGTGTTATATGGGTGTGTTATATGGGCAGGTGCTCAAAACTAATTTCATATATGTGTTTCATTTTGAACGCCCACTTACATGTAAATATGAAATAAATAGCTTACCTTTGCATCAACCATTAATTATTTATTATGATAAAGTTGAGATATCTTATTCTTTTTATGTTGCTGCCATGTGCACTGTCTACATTTGGCCAAGGCTCAAGGGGGAGGCGTGCCCATATTGTAAGGCTGCAAAAAGATACAATGAAATTGAAGAGAGATTATATGGATTCTCTGCTTGTGTATAAGCGGAAGATAGATTCGCTGACCGTTGTTAACGATTCTTTGGATAAGCATGCTTCGCCTGATCCGCGTTTCTTTAGGCTTTTCGGTCCCCTTACCTTTTATTATAGTGCGCCTGATCATGCGCTGCGGTTAAAGGGTGCAGCTTCTGACAGGGTAGACGCAGAGATAGATGATGTATTGATGAATATGTATATTCATTATCCTTATCTCGTAACGAATACGGAAAAAAGGTTGCAAGCGGCAGCACAGCTAAGGGAAGATATCAAAACGCCCATCAAGCACAAGATAGATTTCTCTGAGCATGAGGTGCCCAAGTTTGAGGAACAGCCTGACAGTCCACTGAATATCGTGGTGAAGAAGCCTAACTTCTGGACTTATTCCGGCGATTATTATTTGCAGTTCCTTCAGAACTTCGTTTCCGGCAACTGGTATAAGGGCGGTGAGAGCAACTACTCAATGGTAGGCAGTGCTGTGATGCAAGCCAACTACAACAACAAGCAGAAAGTGAAGTTTGAGAACAAGTTGGAGATGAAATTGGGCTTTCAGACCTCAAGAGGTGATACCTTGCATAGTCTGAAAACATCAGAAGACTTGTTGCGCTATACGGGCAAGTTGG
>ERZ808240.857-NODE-857-length-39207-cov-10.547405_pt1 | contig 39207 bp, 32 predicted proteins | sample MGYA00521084_ERZ808240 | MGnify/ENA primary metagenome ERZ808240 (study PRJEB31516, sample SAMN03275571) | gut metagenome | biome: mammalia-associated habitat; material: feces | host: Papio cynocephalus | place: Kenya | collected 2012-08-06 ... | reverse complement strand
TCCTTGCGGTTTTTATTGCAATGTTTTGGTTTTCAGCGATAAAAGCTCGCCCTTCAGGAGAGCTGGCAACGCCGAAGGCGTTGGCTGAGAGGGTTCAAATCTTCATCTGAATCTTCAGATTGCCGATGGCGGTGGCCTCAATGGGCAGGGCCACCACCTGCTTGCCGGTGTAATGGGCGGTCAGCTCATTCAGGGTGGCGTTCTTGGCACCGCCGCCTGCAATGTAGAGCTTGTCCCAATGCTGGCCGGTCACGGCTTCCATCTCGCGGTAGGCTTCACCGTAGCAATAGGCCAGAGAATGGTAAATGCTGTTGATGAGGTCGGCATCCGTGGCGGGAGCGTCGCCCGTCTCGGCAAGAGCGGCGCGGATCTCGGCGCTCATATCCTGCGGCGCGGAGAAGCGTGCTTCGTTCACATCAAAAATGCGGGTGTAGGTGCTGGTCTTGGCCAGCTCCACCATCTCCGCAAAGGAGATGCCCAGCTGCTTCTGCACACACTGGATGATCCACAGGCCCATGATATTTTTCAGGTAGCGGATGTACCCCACGCCGCCCTCATTCGTGAAGTTGGCCTTGCAGCTTTCCGGGGTGGTGACGGGGTGGGGCAGCTTGACGCCCAGCAGGCTCCAGGTGCCGGAGGAGAGGAACGGGGCATCGCCCTGCTCCATCGGAATGCCTTCCACGGCGCTGGCCGTATCGTGGGTGGCGCACAGCACCACATTGGTCTGTCCGCCCACCTCGGCGGCAATGTCGGCTTTCAGTGGGCCAAGCACTGTGCCGGGAGCCGTCAGCTTGGGGAACATGGTCTCCGGCAGGCCCAGTGCCTTTACGATCTCCGGGTCATACTCCCGGGTCTGGGCGTTGACAAGACCTGTAGAGGTGGCGTTGGTGTACTCGCGGGCCTTCACGCCGCACAGCTTCCACAGCAGATATTCCGGGATCATCAGGAAATCCTCAGCCTGTGCCAGCCGCCCGGCCTTTTTGTCAGCGTACAGCTGATAGATGCTGTTGAAGGGCTGGAACTGGATGCCGGTGCGCTCGTAGAGCGTTTCAAACGGCAGGATGCTGTGCACTTCCGGAATGACTGCTTGTGTCCGGCTGTCACGGTAGGCGTAGACCGGGTAGATGGGCTGATCGTTCTTCAAAAGCACATAATCGACCGCCCAGGTGTCAATGGAAAGGCTCTCGATGTCCGGGTACTTGGCAAAGGTCTCCCGGATGCCTGCCTTCACATTGGCAAACAGGCTGTCAATGTCCCATTCCAGGTGCCCATTGACCCGTTGGACACTGTTGGGGAAGCGATAGACCTCTTCAGTGCGCAGCGCGCCGTTTTCCATCCAGCCGACGATGTGCCGCCCGGACGATGCACCGATGTCGATCGCAAGAAACTTTTTTGGCATAGTGCGCCTCCTTCTGACTTTCACTGGTACCAGTATAGCCGGGATGCAAAATGGATTCCATCCGTAAAGGTGACGCATTTTTTGTGAAAAGTCTACTCTTGTTTCCGGCAGCCGGGTGCGCTATACTGGAACCGGAATGGAAAGTGAGGAATCAGGCAAATGCTGACTTACAATATGGACGTTACCCCGGAGAGTGTGTGGAAGCGCACCACCCCCAGCGAGGCGGAACTCTCCCAGCCGTATTACTGCACCGAGGCCGGGCAGTTCTATGCCCAGCAGCGGTTCTCCACCGCCCGCACGGACAAGGAAAGCTACCTGCTGTTCTACACCCTGCGGGGAGCCGGGCTCATTGAGCAGAACGGCGGGCATGTCATTCTGGGCACCGGGCAGGCGCTGCTGCTCAACTGCCGCACGCCCCAGAGCTACTGCACTGCCCCGGGACAGGGCTGCTGGAACCACTACTGGGTGCATCTGGATGGTGCCGGTGTGGCCGCCATGGAGCCGCTGCTGATCCCGGATAAAAAACTGACCCCGGTGCAGATCACCGGGGTCAAGATGCAGGAACTATTTGAGGTGGTTTTGCAGGAGTTGGAGCGCAGCACCGTGGACAGCATGGTGCAGACGGGCCTTGCTTTGCATGAGATGCTGGTGCTGTGCACCCAGAGCATCTTTGCGCAGGCGGAATCCACCAGCGTGCGGCAGGTCATTCTGCAGGCGGCGGAAACGCTGCGCAAGAACTACCGGCAGGAGCTCTGCCTTGCAGACCTGCTGGCCGATGCCCACATGAGCAAGAGCTACTTCCTGCGGCTGTTCCGGCGGTACATGGGCACAACGCCCTATAATTACCTCGTCAATTTCCGCATCACGCAGGCCAAGGAACTGCTGGTGCTTACCGACCACAGCATCAGCGAGATTGCGCGGGAGGTCGGCTTTGGAGACGCCAGCAATTTCTCCACCCGCTTTGCCAATGCCACCGGCCAGAGCCCGATGCAATACCGCAAAAGTGCACTGAAAAGCGGCAAGAGCGGCTGAGCCTGTTTTTATGCAGCAGGCTGCAGACGCGGCGCATAGCCGGACCACGCATAGCTCAGGCAGTAGCGGTCATAGTTATCAGCAGGAACGGTCAGGTGGCAGGCCGCCGGGGCATCCCGCAGCAGTTCCTGCCCCACGGCCAGGCGGTCGGGGTCCGGCTGCGTCAGCACAACTTCCTGCAGCGCGGTGCAGCCGGAGAACAATCCATCAGGCAATGCGGCAATGTTTTCCTGGATCACGACCTGCCGGAGCACACGGCTCCGGGCAAAGACCTCGGCGGACAGCTCGGTAACGGGCTGTCCATTTTTTGTGCCCGGAACGGTCAGCGCAGTGCGGCGCAGCCCTTCGGCAGTCAGGCCTGTCAGGCGCAGGCCGCTGTCGGTCTCTTCAAACGTGAAGCAGTCGGCGTCGGTATCGTCCAGGGCAGCAGGCTCTGCGGTGTCGGAAGCCGTTTGCGGCATTTCCGGCAGGACAATGTCCGTAGGGCTGCTGTCGCCCAGCATGGCTTTGATGTCCCGCACCAGCTGCCGGGTAAAGACCGTTTTGCCGCTGGCATTCAGGTGAAAGTTCGTATCGTAGAACCAGCCGCTGTCCAGAATGCAGGCATTGGGGTCGCCCGCCAGCGGCAGGGTCAGCTTGTCCTGCAGGGCGGCGGCGTAGGCGTCCACATCGCTGCCGGGCTTTACCGCAGCGGCATTCATCGGCGGAAAATGATACCACACGGTCACGCCGTTCTCTGCCAGGCGGGCTGCATAGGCATTGAGTTCTGTGCAGAAGGTGTCGTCCAGCAGGGCGGTATCAAAGCGGATGGGGGTAGTGTTGTCCCAGCCGGAGGGCATCTGGTTGGCCTTGCACAGCGGGCTGACGATGTCTCCGGCCGCGTTGAAGCTGGACCGCTGGTATACACCGGAGAGCTGCGGCCCGCCGCTGCACCAGAAGCGGAACTTCTGTGCCGCAAACGCCGGGAAGTACCCCAGCATGACAGAAGCATCCCGCGCGTGCAGGCAGCGCAGGAGAGAAAAATCTCCATCTGCCGCCTGCCACAGTGCCTGCGCGCCCAGATAATCCGAGAGGGTCTGCTGCTGCTGTTCCGGCAGCACGAGCACAAGGTCGCCTTCCCGCAGCAGCGGCTCGGAAAGATCCAGCATCACGCGGGTGCCCAGCGCCGCATACATGCCAAAGTTGACCACCTTGTACTGCGGCAGCTGCGCTTCCAGCAGGGCGCTGTCCACACCAAAGGCCACGGCGCTGCCGCCCACCAGCACAAGGCGGGGCTTCTCGGAGTCCTCCGCCAGCAGCGCACGCTTGGCGGAAAGCTCTCCCAGAAAGGTCTCACGGTACTGCGCCGGGAGCACAAAGCCCCAGATGCCCAGCACCAGAGGAATGGCAAGCAGGCAGCCTGCAAGCCAGAACCAGAGTTTTTTCATGCAGCTGCCTCCTTAAAACTGAAAATAGAGGAATGCACTGGTGGTATTGGCGGTCAGTCCGGCCAGCCAGGCTGTGCCCACAGCCACCGCCAGCCAGAACACCGCCGGCACTTCGCGGCGGGTGCCGGTCAGGCGCTCCGGCAGCAGGGTAAGGCACAGCCCGCCCAGAGCCACTTGCGCTGCAGTCTGTGCGCCAAGGGCCTGCCCGCAGGCCGCCAGCGAGGAAACAGACCAGCCTGTCGGCAGCTGCGCCAGAAGCTGCAGCCCGGCGGGGATGCTGTCCGCCCGGAAAAACACCCACGCAAAGCAGACAAGCGCCAGCGTCAGCAGATGAGCCGCCGGGCGGGGCAGGGCCCTGCCGGGGAACTGCCTGCGCAGGCAGACCTCTGCTACCAGGAACAGCCCGTGCAGCGCACCCCACAGCACAAAGTGCCAGGCTGCGCCGTGCCACAGGCCGCTGGCCAGAAAGACCAGCAGCAGGTTGCAGCAGTGGCGCACAAGGCTGCACCGGCTGCCGCCCAGCGGGATGTAGAGGTAATCCGTGAACCAGCGGGTCAGGCTGATGTGCCACCGCCGCCAGAACTCCCGGATGGAGCAGGCCGCATAGGGGTGCGCAAAGTTGCGGCTGAGCCGGACGCCCAGCAGCGCGGCGGCGCCCACGGCAATGTCCGAGTAGCCGGAAAAATCAAAGTAGATCTGCCCGGCAAACAGCAAGGTGGCCAGCAGCATTTCCGGGCCGGTACCCTGCCCGGGCGCGGCATACACCCGGTCCACAAAAGGAGCCATGGCGTCTGCCAGCAGCAGTTTTTTGGCAAAGCCGCGCAGCAGGAGCACCGCACCCTGCGGGTCTGCTGTGCGGTGCCCGTTTTTGAGCTGGGGCAGCAGTGCACCCGTGCGCTCAATGGGGCCGGCCACCAGCTGCGGGAAGAAGCTGACGAACAGTGCGTAGTGCCCGAGGTGCCGCTCCGGTTCCACGGTGCCGCGCCGGACGTCCAGCACATAGCCCAGCGTCTGGAAGGTATAAAAGGAGATGCCTGCCGGCAGCAGGACGTTCAGCACCGGGGCGTCAAACCCAAGCAGGGCAGCTGCCGTGCGGGTGAGGAAGCCCGCATACTTGAACCACCCCAGGCACCCGAAGCAGAGCAGCAGTGCTGCCGCACACCAGAGGTTCTTGCCGGTGTTCGTCCGGCTGCGGCCGATGCCCAGCGCAGCCATGTAGGTGCCCAGCGTAATGACAGCCAGCAGCGCCACGGCCTGCGGGCTGCCCAGCGCATAAAAGGCCAGGCTGGCGGCAAGCAGCAGCACCCAGCGCCACCGGGGCGGGCAGGCCCAGTGCAGGGCCAGCACCAGCGGGAAGCCCAGCACGAAAGCAGGAGCAGTAAAGTTCATGCAGCACCCCTCCCGCAAAGCAGTGTGACGGCGCACAGGCCCAGCGCTGCAAGGATCAGCCCCTGTGCGGAAGTGCCTGCTGCCAGCAGAGCCAACACCAGCGCCGCCCCGGCCAGCATGTTAAGCACCGCAGCCCAGGCAAAGCGGCGGGTGAGCACAGCACTGCCCAGGGCCAGTGCCGCAAGAAGAATACACACAGGGGTCATTGCAGGCCCTCCTTTTCCATTTGTGCGCGCAGGTCGGCGATCACCTGCGCGGTGCGCAGGGCAACGCCGTGGGTGGAGAGGTGGTTGTCCGTCCCGTAGAAGTACCGCCCCGGCAGCAGGGAGTCGCTCAGCCTGGAGATGACCGGCACCACCAGCCCGGCCCGCAGGTAGGCATCCAGTGCAGCAATGCTCTCCGGGGTCGTGTCGTCGGAAACAGCCTGATCGTTGCGGGGGCTGTAGGTCAGCCAGACGTGCACGCCCCGTGCCTGCAGCGGGCCCCATGCCGCATTGGCAGAATCCAGATAGCTCTGCGGGAAGGCTCCCACCGTGTACGCGACCCCGAGGCCGTAGTTGGGCTGGTCTGTCTCTGCATCCGGGCGGTAGAGGATGTAGTCGCCCTGAACATTATAACACGGCGTGTCCACCGGGGTGCCGTATTCGTCAAACTCCGAGGGAGAGGTGGCATGGCTGCGGGCCGTCAGTGTGGCGGCAGTCTTGAGGTAGGAGCCCAGCGCAGACAGCACGGCGGAATATTCCCGCAGGTCCAGCCGGGCAACTTCGTCGTAGTCGGCTTCCATCAGGCTGAAGAAGACATCGTCCAGGGCGTTGGTGGTGCAGAACTGCCGCTTGGCCGCATCGAACTCCGGGGAGAGCAGCAGGATGTCGTCCGCTTCCAGATAGTCCGAGACGAGATCCAGCAGCGGCAGGGCATTCGTGTAGGCCACAACACCCATGTTTGCAGCCTTGTAGGCCGGAAAGGCTTCTTCCAGCGCCTCGCTGTCGTAGCCGAAGCGGGCGGAGGAGCCGGAGAACAGCACCAGCTTTTTCTGCCCGGCCAGGCTGCGCAGGCGGTCGTACTTGTCGGCCCAGGTACTCTGGTAGTTGCCGCTGTACACCGGTGCGCGGGCCGCGTTGATGTGCAGCGTCTGCAGGGCAGGGCAGTCCGCAAAGGCATAGTCCGTGATGTTCTGCAGCGTGTCGAACAATGTCAGCGTCTGCACGGCACAGCGGGCAAAGGCATCCGGTTCCACGGTGCGCAGTGTATCCGGGAAGACGATCTCAGTGCAGGGGGCATCCGCAAAGGCTCCGGCGGCAATGCCGGTCACGGGCAGGCCGCCCAGCTGTGCCGGGATGACCAGCCGTGTGCCGCTGCCGTTCCACCCGGTGATGACTGTGCCATTGCCGGAGACCTCCCAGGTAAATTCATCCGCAGCATTCCAGGCGGCCCACTGAGCGTAGAGATGGCTTTCCGGCTCGGTGCGGCTGCCCAGGCCCACGGCAGTGCCGCTGCCGTCTGCTGCCGTGTTCCACCCGGTGAGGGTATAGCCCGGGCGGGTGAAGAGCGCCCCATCCGGCTCGGTGTTCCAGCGCAGATGGCTGGGGGTGACCGGCACCTCCACCCAGTCGGCGGCATCTCCGCCATCCAGCAGCTGGCCGCCGTTGGCGTGGTAATACAGGTGCGTCGTGCTCTGCACCGCGGTTACGGCCACCGCAGAGGCGTAATGCACCTCCGGCAGGGTGAGGGTGTAGCCGGACGAAGTCCGGGTGAGCGTAGCCCCGGCGTAATCTGCCCCGGTGAGGGTGTAGCCGTCTGATGGAGTAAGGCAGAAGACCGCATCGCTGCCTTCGGAAACGGAGAGGGAATAGCGGTCTGCCGTAAAGGCAGCGGACTCTTCCAGCACCACGGGGCACTGCCGCACCGCCGTCTGAGTGGGCGCGGCGGCGCAGCCCGCCAGGGCAGCAAGCAGGCAGAAAACCGGCAAAAGAAAGTGTTTTTTCATAGCAGAGCACCTGTTCATGAAACCAAAGGAACCCCGGAGAGGGAATCGCACCTCTCCGGGGTCTTTGAAGAAGAAAAAATGAATGAAGGAAAATGGCTTAGTCTTTACGCACTGCGAAGAAGGCTGCGATCATGTTCAGGATCATGGCAATGGCCAGAGCGGCGATGGCCACGATAGCGCTGGACAGGTCTTTCATGTTCTGTGCGTTGTTGGTGAAGGTCATGATGGCAGCGATGCCATTGACGCGGGCTGCGATGAAGTTTGCCAGAGCGACGGTAACGGTCACGCCGGAGACAACGGGCAGCACATCCGCAATGGGGCTGTCCTTCTGACCCAGGATCAGGTAGAGCACCTGTGCCACAATGGCCACGATGGCACATGCGGTAACGGTGGTGTTCATGCCCTGGCTCTTGAAGTAGTTGGTGCCGCAGTTGACCACATAGAATGCGAAGCCAACCACGCTTGCGATGATCGTGAGGGCGGTGAGGTAAGTACCTGCGCCCATCTTTTTCTGAGAACTCATGGTGTGACCTCCTTAGTTCTTTTTGCTCTTGGACTTGCGGACGCTGTTGATGTACATTGCTGCGCTCAGCACAGTCAGCACGGCAAAGGCGACCTGTGCGCCGGTGAGGGCATTGTCATACCAGGTGCGGACGCTGACCAGGTGAGTGGTGGGAGCGTAGCCGTCCATAGCGTTGGAGTTTGCCAGAGCGTAAGCCTGCCAGGTCATGGACTGCTTGATGGCCTTCAGCATGTCGGTATCCTTGCTGACGTTCTCAACGGTCCAGTACGTCCACTTCTCGCTCACAGCAGCCATATCGCTGTCGCCGGTGTTGCAGGTCATGGTGCCGCCGTTCAGGGTGTACTCCTTCAGGGTGGTGTAGTTTGCATCCTGGATGAAGTCCTGACTCTCCAGACCCTGGAAGCCCCACTCCTTACGCAGGATGTTCATCAGCAGGCCGGTGTGTGCGTTTGCGGTGTAGCAGCCAACGCGGTTGAAAGCGGTCATGATGCCCAGAGCACCTGCATCCTCGATGGAAGCCTGGGTGCCGCGCAGCTCGTTTTCACGGGCCTGCTGCTCGGTCATGAACACAGCCACGCCGGTACGGTTGATCTCGGTATCGTTGAAGGCGAAGTGCTTGGGTGCGATGATGACGCCGTAGTCCTTGCCGGCGGTGATGTAAGCCACGGCCTGGCCGGAGGTCAGCATAGCGTCCTCAGAGTAGTACTCGTGGTTACGGGCATTGTACGGAGTGCGGTGCAGGTTGGTGCCGGCGCCCCAGAAGATGGTCAGGTTGCTCCACAGGCTGTAGTTGCCGATGACCTTGCCGTACTCAGCAGCCAGCTCCTTGCTGAAGGTCTGGGCGATGACGGTCTCGTTGCACATGGTGCCGAACTTGTAGCTCAGGTTGGGGTCGTTCTCATCCACAGCGCAGGGGTCGCCGCTGGACTTATCGGTGTTGGCGTACTGGCCCAGGGTGTAGGAGTTGATGCCGTTGGGGCCATCGTTCTGGATGGCTTCGGGGCTCATGATGGATTCAATGGCCTTGGTGGAAGTGCCGCCGAATGCGATACGGATCATGCCGTCTTCCAGGTTGATCTGATCCATCAGCAGGCTCCAGCGCTCGTCGTCCAGGTCGGTAACGCCCTTCAGGTCAGCCAGAGTCAGGCCGTTGTTGGCGCCGAAAGTAACCGTGGAAGGATCGCCGTTTGCGTTGATCTCATAGGTGTCGTTGCTCAGGACCTTGACCATCTCGTCGGTAGCGGTCAGGTTCTCGTAGGTCTTGGGGAAGGTACCTGCCCAGTCAGAGCGGGTCAGGTAGGTCACGGTGCCGGGCATCCAGGTGTTCAGATCCATGTCGGACAGCTGGTTCTCGACTGCGGTGCCGTTCTTGGTGGTTGCGAAGGAAGTCTTATCCAGGGTAGCAACGTTCCAGGTCTTGGTCTTGGAAGCATCGCCGTCCACATTCTGGCCCTGAGCGGCCAGAACGTTGTTCACAGCCTCGTGGGAGCCATTGCCGATGGTGAAGTAGTAATCGCCGGCATCCAGGATGTAGTTGCCCTTGGTGCCGATGGCGTTGTCAGAAGAGGAATCCCAGCTTGCAATGTTCTGCAGGTCAGTGGTGATGGTCAGGGTCTGGCTCTCACCCGGGGCCAGCTCCTTGGTCTTCTCGTAGTCCACCAGCTGGATGGCAGACTTCTCAACAGCGTGCTGCTTGTCGTAGTCGGTGTAGGGCAGGCTGACGTACAGCTGAGCAACGTCCTTGCCAGCCACATCGCCGGTGTTGGTCACGGTGACCTTGGCGGTGATGGTGTTCTGGTTGGTGTCCACAGTCAGGTCATCCAGAGTCTGGGTGAAGGTGGTGTAGCTCAGGCCGTAGCCGAACGGATAGGTGACCTCGTCATCGTAGTTCCAGGCCTTGCCGGTGGAACTGCCGACGGAATCGGAAGCGTTGCCCTGGCCCAGCACAGTGTCTGCATAACGGGTCTCGTAGTACTTGTAACCAATGTAGATGTTCTCGGCTTCGACCAGCTCAGAGTTCATCTTGACGTCGGAGTTGGCATTGGTCCACTCCAGGTCGCCGTAGTTCTGGGCGGAAGGAGCGTTGGCATTGGTGACAACGTAGGTGTCAGCCAGATGGCCGGAGGGGTTGGCTGCGCCGGACAGGACGTCTGCCACGCCGTAGAAGCCGTAGCCGCCGGGCAGGCCGATCTCCAGCATTGCGTCGATGCCGTCGTTGTCAGCCAGCTCCTGCACTTCCATGGCGGAAGCATTGTTCAGCAGGACGATGACCTTGCCGCCGTTGGCCTTCTTGGCCTCGACAGCAGCGGCAATCAGGTCGCGCTCGTCATCGGACAGGCCCAGAGGATCGGTCTGGTTCAGGTTCTGGCTGGGATCCACGCCAGCCTTGCCGGGCATGTAGCTGCGGTTCTCACCGGCAGCACGGGCGATGGTCACGATCATCACGTTGTAATCGTTCATGCTGTTCTTCCAGTCAGCGCTTGCAGCGTTCATAGCAGCCTGAGAAGGCTCCTTGCTGGTGAAGTAACCAGTGGTGGTGGGAGCAACGATGCGGTAGTAGGTCTTGGTGCCGCCCCAGGATTGGACCTCGGTCTTATAGGTCTCCAGCATGGAGTCGGAGGTGTACAGGGCCTGCAGGGTGGGGTTGATGCTGTAGCCCTTGGCGGCCAGTGCGCCCACCAGGTCTACGTTGTCAGCGTCGGTGCCCTGGTTGTCTGCCAGGCTGGAACCCATGTCGCCGCCCTGCACAGGGTAGTAGCTGGAGAAGCCCAGCAGGCTCACCTTGCTCAGCTCGTCAGCGCTCAGGGGCAGAGCACCGGTGTTCTTCAGCAGAACAGTGCCTTCCTCGTTCATACGCTCGCCCAGATCCTCAATGGCCTTGAGCAGCTCAGTGGTGGAAGCATAGTCGGACTTGTAGGTGTACAGGTCCACGCCATCGGTCGATTCGGTCACCAGCTTGGTGCTCTTGGTGCCCAGGAACTTGTCGATGTCGGTGCGGAAACTGTTGATGATCGGGCTGGCGCACATGGTCAGTGCCAGAAGCGATGCAACAACAGTGGTCGCGCCGCGCCATGCGCGGCGGCCGGAATTTGCGTTCTTCATGTTGTCCTCCTTGTGGTTTTTCTTCTATACAATACAGTGACGGTGGATCACTGTTTTGCCTTGCGGGCAACGATCTCAGCCTGCTCGGCGGGCAGGTTCTTTTCGACCGTCCAGAAGATGAGCAGCAGCAGGCCGCCGATCAGGTAGCACACGGTCTCCACCCAGATGTAGCTGATGGAGATTGCGTGCTGCACAGCCACGGTCTGAGCAGCGGTGCCCAGGGCAACGTCAGCAGCCTGGTTGTAGCCGCTGCCTGCCAGCAGAGCGCTGAAAATGGAGTTGCAGATGGGGGTGGCGGCGACCATCAGAGAAGAGTAGATGGACATGGTCAGACCGTCGGTGCGGATGCCGGTGCGGTACTCGATGTGGTCAATGACGTCTGCGATCATGGCCAGGATCAGGTAGCAGGCAGGAGCGGAACCCAGGCACTTGAGGGCCACGCCGATGGCCACGGGGATGATGCTGCCGCCGCCCAGGCCAGCGATAACGCCGCCCACAGCGCCCAGCAGCATGAAGCCGCCGCACACCACGCGCTTGCCGAACTTATTGGCCAGAGGCACCACGATGGCGGCCGCTGCTGCCATGGGGATAGCACCCAGGATGCTCAGCAGGGACTGGGAAGCGCCCCAGGCATCTGCCGTGCCGAAGAAGGTGTTGTCCAGCACCCACTTGCAGAAGTAGGTCATGGAGCCATTCTTCATAGCGCCGCTCCACTGGAACAGCATGTAGAAGGCCATGATGATCCACCACATCTTGTCGGAGGTGACGGCCTTGACCTGCTCGCCCAGAGAGACGGTCTTGCGGGGAGCCTCTTCCTCAGAGGAACCGTTGGCCATGCTCTCCTCGGTCACGCGCTCACGGGTGAACGCGAACTGCAGGTAGATGGTCAGGGCAGAGAAGATGGCAACGGCCAGCATGGTGAGGAACCACAGGTTCTGGTTCTCCTTCAGTGCGAAGGACACCAGCATGGGGAACACCATGGAGCCGCAGCCCATGACGCCCAGGCCCGCAATGTTCGTGAAGGAAGCCAGCGCGCCGCGCTGCTTGCTGTTACGGGTGGAAACGGGGATCATGGTGGAGTTTGCGGTGTTGTAGATGGGGTAGGCAACTGCGTAGTACAGGTTGTACGCAATGGCGATCCACACCATCTTGGCGGTGCCCTCAAAGGGCACGATGAACATCAGCACGCTGGACACCGAGAGGGTCAGGGCACTGAGCAGCAGCCAGGGGCGGGCCTTGCCGGCCATGGCTTTGGTGCGCTCGATCAGCTGGCCGACGATCAGGTTGGCCGCCACGATCAGCACCGTGGAGATGAGCTGCAGCGTGGTCAGGAATGCCAGATCCAGCTTGAGCACATCGGTGAAGTAGTTCTGCAGGATGCTGGTGAAGATGCCGGACGACAGCAGCGCGCCGAAGGGGCCGATGAAGTAGCCGAAAAGCATTTCCGGCAGCTTGACATCGTCGGACGTGATCCGTGATTTTGTCAGCGGACCATTCCAGAAGTTTGAGTTGCTCATGGATTTATCCTCCTTATTTTACAGCAGCCTGCACGGTATGCACGCCGCTTTCCAATACAGCAGGGTCTGCGCCGGGCAGTTCCACGGTGCAGCGGGTGCCCACAGGCACCGCGATGGTGGCGATCAGCTTGCCGTCCTCAATCTTCCAGCCGGCCTGGATGGTGCCATAGGGGCATTCCAGCTGGCCTTCGGCGTGGGTCAGCTCGCCGCCCACCAGCGGGGCAAAGCGGAAGCTGCGGTAGCCGGCCTCGGTGGGCTCCACACCCAGCACGCGGCGGTACAGGAACGCGCCCACCGCACCGGATGCGTAGTGGTTGTAGGAGATCATCATGTCAGTGCCGTCATCGCCGATGGGGCACTGGCCTTCTTCAGTCAGGCCGTCCCAGCGCTCCCAGATGGTGGTAGCGCCCACGCGCACCTCGTACAGCCAGCTGGGGCACTTGGTGTTCAGCAGCATCCGGTAGGCAACATCGGCATAGCCGTTGTCTGCCAGGGTGAACAGGATGTACGGCGTGCCGGGGAAGCCGGTGCCGATGCAGTAGTTGCTCTTTTCTACCAGCTTGACCAGGTTCTCGGCAGCAGCCTCACGGACTTCCTCCGGGAACATGCCCAGGTACAGCGGCAGGACGTAAGCAGTCTGGAATTCCTCGTTGGTCTTGCCCTTGCCGTCGGTCAGCACAGAGCAGTAAGCATCTGCTACATGAGCGGCCAGCTCGTCATACTGCTTGGCATCGCTCTCCTTGCCCAGGATGCGGGCGATCTTTGCCAGCGTGGAACTGGTGTGGTAGAGGCTGGCCGTTGCGGTGTACTTGCTGCGCTTCTGCCACTGGCTCATCTGCGGCACATCCGGGGCCACCCAGTCGCCAAAGTGCAGGGTGGAAGGCGTGTGCCAGATGTAGCGGTTCTTGCCAAAGCCCAGGCCAGCCCAGAACTGGCAGGCCTTGACGTAGCGCTGCATGGTGGGGTACATCTCGCGCAGCAGGTCGGTGTCGCCTTCGGCTTCATACATGGCCCAGGGCACCATGACGCAGGCATCGCCCCACCAGTCCACAGCCATCTTGGGCATGGTAGCGGGGAAGCCGTAGCCCTGCACCGGCACGGTGTTGGGAATGCCGCCGGTGGGCAGCTGCTCAGCCCGCACATCCCGCAGCCACTTTTCCAGGAAGCGGGTCAGCTCGAAGTTGTAGCAGGCCGTGGGGGAGAAGACGTTGATATCGCCGGTCCAGCCCATGCGCTCGTCGCGCTGCGGGCAGTCGGTGGGAATATCCACAAAGTTGGATTTGGCGCTCCAGGTGATGTTGCTCTGCAGGCGGTTCAGCAGCTCGTTGGAGCAGCTGAACTTGCCGGTATGGTCAATGTCCGAATACAGGGCTACAGCCTCGATCTGAATCTCTTCCGGCTTGACGCCGCAGACGCCCGCATAGCGGAAGCCCATATAAGAGAAGCGCGGGTGGTAGGTCTGCATACCATCGCGGCAGGTGTAGGTGGCGGTAGCCTTGGCCGTGCGCAGGAATGTGGTGTTCAGGCTGCCGTCCGGGTTCAGAATCTCGGCGTGGCGGACGGTGATGAACTGCCCGGCCTTGCCGTTGAGGGTGAAGCGGATGACACCGGCAAAGTTCTGGCCGAAGTCGTAAATGATCTCGCCGTCCGGTGCAGTGGTCACAGCCTTGGGCTGCAGCACTTCATGTTCGCACACCGGTGCGCCATACTCGGCGAGCAGCTCCGGGTGGACTTTCAGGCTCTCCACGGAAGCGTTCTTCCAGTTGGAGGCGGTGACGGTGGCGTCGTAGGTCTCGCCGTCGTAGAGGTCTGCCATGCGGACGGGGCCGTCCTCGGTGACCTGCCAGCTGGTGTCCGTTCCGATGGTCTCTTCGGTGCCGTCCGCGTAGCGGATGCGCAGCTCAGCCAGCAGAGCCTGCCGGTCAGCGGTCACGCGGTTCTTGCGGGTGAACACGAAGGAACCTACGGCCCAGCCGCCTGCCACGGTGGCGGTCAGCTCGTTGCTGCCGCTGAGCAGGGAAGTGACATCATAGGTCTGGTACTGAAGCTGGGTCTTGTAGCTGGTAAAGCCCGGGGCAAAGTAGCGGTTACCCAGCTTTTTGCCGTCCAGCTCCAGCTCGTAGATGCCCATGGCGGTGACGTACAGCCGCGCCCAGGCAATGGGCTTTTGGGTCTGGATGGTCTTGCGGAAGACCATCGGCACCGGGGAGACCTTCTTCTCGGTGAACCGATAGCTGCCGTCCGTGATCCACTGGGCGTTCCAGGCGGTGCCCATGCGGCCGGTCTCAAAGGTGGTCTGCGCCGTGGCCTGGCTGCCCTGCTCATCCACAGCAGTCAGCTCCACGGGATACGTCGTAAAGGGCTGCAGGGCATCACCTGCATATACGGTGCCCTTCTGGGCGTCGGCTCCCAGGGCGGTGGTCCAGCTGCCAACCTTCAGGGTGGCACCGGTCAGCCTGGCACCGGCACGGTCGCTGCGCAGGGCGAACCCGATGCGCGGAGCGGCGTTGTCCGTGATGCAGCCGCTGGTCAGGTGCTCAACGGTCAGCCTTGAAATTTCAAACATGGCTGCTCTCTCCTTTCAATTCGATCTGGCAGGCAGCGGTACGGGTGCCGTCCTCTGCTGTCAGTTCCACGGGAGCGCTGCCGTCCGCCAGAACGATGGCCAGCGCTTCACCGTAATAAGTATCAGTGTCCTGGTTCAGGTAGCCGTCTGCATTATAGGGGCAGGCATTGCCCAGAGCCAGCAGTGTGCCGCCGGTCACGTGGACGGCGATGCGGTGGCGCTCCATGGGTTTTGTAGTGCCTTCGGCATCCGTGTAACGCAGGCGGATGAAGGCCAGGTGGCCGGCTTCCACAGTGGGCTGCTCCGGCTCGCACCGCAGCTGGGTGGAATCGGAAGCGGTGCGCAGGGTGTTGCGGCCGATTTCCTGCCCGGCGGCGTTGTAGGCAATGGCGGTCAGCGTGCCATTCTCATACGGAACACGGAACTGCACCTGGCAGTCACCCTTGAAGTTCTTTTTGCCTACGGACTTGCCGTTGAGCTGCAGCTCAACGCTGGCAGCCCGGGCGTAAACTTCTACAGAAGCCGTCTCGCCCTCGCAGCCGCGCCAGGACCAGGAGCGGCGGGCATTTGTCATTTTCCAGGCGGAAGGGGAGTGCTTGCCTTTGTGGCCCAGCGGCCGCACCGCAAGGATGGGGCCCTGTTCCAGCTCAAAGGCCACGCGGGTGTAATCCGCCTCGGCCAGCTCGGTGCCGATCAGATCGATACGGCCGGAACCGGCGGTCATCCAGCCGGGGCCGTGCTCAAAGTCAGGGGCGTAGTCTGCATATTCCCAGCTGCCCACGCCGACTTCTCCCAGGTAGTCCATACCGGCCCAGACAAAATCGCCCAGCAGGCGTTTTTCAGTCTTGGCCTGCTCCCAGAAGCGATAGGCATCGTTGCAGAAGGTCTCAGTGCCGAGGATCAGGCGCTCCGGATATTTTTTCAGGTCGTGGCGGTAGCGCAGGATGCCGTAGTTGTAACCGGCAAAATCCATCTGGGCGTAGGCACCGCGGGTCTTCACGTCGCAGCCGTGAAGGGTGGCGCCAATCTTCATGGTCTTGTCGCCCAGCAGGCCGGCGAGGTTGTTGTAGAACTCGCTGCCCACAGCCTTTTTCTTTTTGCCGGCGCTTTCCAGTTCTTTCTTGGCCTTTTCGTCACTGTAAACGCCGAAGCCCATCGAGCTGAGGAAGTTGAAGAAGATATTCACGCCGCAGGTCACGGGGCGGGTGGCATCCAGGCTGTGCAGGTAGCGGGTGAGCTGGCCGGTCAGTGCAATGCCGCGCAGCTGGGCAGTCTCGCTCACCTCATTGCCGGTGGAGTAGAGGATCACGCAGGGGTGGTTGTAATCCTTGGCCACCATGGCGGCAAGGTCTTTCTTCCACCAGGCGGCAAAATCGTTGACGTAGTCGTTGACGGTTTTGTGGATGTACCAGCAGTCCACAAATTCGTCCATCACCAGCATACCCAGCCGGTCGCAGGCGTCCAGCAGAGCCTTGCTGCAGGGGTTGTGGGCCGAACGGATGGCATTGTACCCGGCTTTCTGCAGCAGGCGTACCTTGCGCTCCACGGCGTCTTCCCAGCAGGCGGCACCCAGGATGCCGTTGTCGTGGTGGATGCAGGCACCGCGCAGGATGACGCGCCTGCCATTGAGCAGCAGACCCTTGTCTGCGCCCCATTCGATGGTGCGCACGCCGAAGCTTACTTCGGCATCATCCTCGCAGGTGCCGTCTGCACTGCGGTAGTGCACGTTGCAGCAGTAGATCTGCGGATCTTCGCAGCTCCAGGGCCGGGCACCCGGCAGGGTGAAGCGGGTGACAGCCTTGCCGGCGGCATCAGTCTCCACGCTCTGTTTCACACCGAGAATGTCGATGTCCAGATGGCCCGCGGCCGTGGCCTCTGCAGAGACCTCCACAACGGCGGGCTCCAGCGAGATCGTGCGGATGCGGATGCCGTCCATCTTCAGATGATGCCGGGGGGCAACATGCAGCCACACCGGGCGGTAGAGGCCAGCGCCGGAATACCAGCGGCTGTTGGGCTGGTCTGCGTTGCGGGCAATGACCTGCAGCTCGTTCTCACCAGCCCGCAGGGCACTGCCTGCAGGCGCAAAGAAACGGGTGTAGCCGTAGCGCCAGGCTGCAATCTGCACCCCGTTGAGCCAGACCTCCGCGTTGTGGTAAACGCCCTCGAACTCCCAGAAGACATCCTGCTCCAGCCAGCTCCCTGGCGCGGTGAACGTTTTGGTGTAGCTGTAATCATGGCCCTCGTACCAGCAGGCATTCACGCCGCTGGGGCAGCCTGCATGGCGGGGCTCGGCCAGCATGGCGTCGTGGGGCAGATCCACCCGGACTGTCTGGTCCGGCTGCTCCAGACGGCTGAACTGCCAGCCTTTGTTCCAATTGATCGTTTGCATGGGGCACTCTCCTTTTCTGCGCGTATCATATCATAAAATCGGCTGAAATGGTGCGTGAACTGCACAAACGGTCACTTTTTTGGCACAACCGAAAAAATCTTCTGGCATTTTTGCCAAAGAATGCTGGACACAATTTGTTCACAATGCGCAAACAAAAAATCCCGGCCGAAGCCGGGATGCCAATTGCCAAGGTCGTGTTCAGTTCTGGACCAGCGGGATGAGCACCCGCAGTTCAAACCAGCCGTCGTGGGTGGAAACAGTGGCCGAGCCGCCGTACTTGCGGGCGGTGGCCTGGATGCTCTTGAGGCCGAAGCCGTGGTAGCGGCCATCGGCCTTGGTGGTAAGAGGCAGGCCCTTTTCAAACTTCAGGTCGCCCTCGTAGCAGTTCTCGATGCGGATAGCGGCAAAGCCCTTCTGGCGGGAGACGCTGAGGTGGATGAGCCGCCGCTGCGGGTCATTGATCTTGGAGACGCTCTCGATCGCATTGTCCAGCGCATTGCCGAACAGGTTGCTGATGTCCATCACGTCCATAAAATTCAGGGCTGTACCGTCTGCCACACAGGTCAGCTGGATGTTCTGGGCACTGCAGGTCAGACTCTTGCCGGTGAGCACCGTATCCAGCACCTTGTTGCCGGTGTCGTTGTTGGCCTCGTAGGACTTGATCTCCTGCTCCATCTGGTCCAGGATCTGGGTGCGTGCGCCGGGCGTTTCGGTGCGCAGAATGGCGATCTGGTGCTTGAGATCATGATACTTGCGGTTGATCAGGTCAATGCTCTCCTGCCGCATCTTGTAGTTCTCATACTGCAGGTGCAGCATGTTGCGCAGCGCATCAGCCTCCCGCTGGGAGAGCAGGTCGCACAGCTGGGACTGATAGGCCGTCAGCAGAGCTACGCCACCAAAATAAACGATGCTGCGTGCAGCGTAAATCTCCATCCGTCCGCTGGCGGTAAAGGGGGTATCAACGCCGGTGTAGCTGATGCTGCTCAGCACATAGATCGCGGCGGCGATGATGGCTGTGTTTGCTGCAGTGCGCGGTGTGATCTGGAAGTCGATGCTGGTCATGGCCTGGCCGTTTTCCAGCCACCAGATGAGGCCGAAAACCGCGGCATACCCGAGCAGAACGAACAACCCCAGTGCCCACAGAGGCTGCAGAATGGGGATGTCCGGCGCAAAGTAGACGTACAATTGCCAGACGAGCGAAGCGGCAAAGCCGGCCAGCACCACACTGCGGGCGCAGAAAAACACCGACTGGTAAATGTCGCACTTGGCAGCTGCATGGAAGAACAGCAGCATCAGAATGACAGAGACCGCATACAGCAGGTTGAACAGAATGCCGCTGTGGCCGTCTGTTATAATAAGGTAGGCGCTCAGCACCACCAGCGCGGCTCCATAGAGCGTCCAGCGCTTCCAGCCGCCGAAACGGGGCGGCAGAAACCGCACATACATCAGGCAGGCCAGCCAGTCGGCCATAGCGGTGCAGATGCGGGGGATGTCCAGTTCATAGTACAGCATTCAGCACCCCACCCCGTTGATGTAATCGTTCAGTGCGTCCAGAAATGCCTTGCGGCGGGTGCGGGAAAGCGCCAGCCGCTCGCCATGCACCAGAACATCGTCGCCGTTCACACTGTCCACATGTTCCAGATTAACCAGATACCCCTTGTTGCAGCGGAAGAAGTTATCTGCAGCCAAATGGTTCTCCGTCTCCTGCAGGGAACCGGAGCTGGTAAGCTCGCCCTCCGCAGTGTGAAAGGTAAGATTGTGGCCCTGGCTCTCCACATAGTACAGCTGCTTGACATCCAGCTTGTGGGTGCCGTCCTTCGTGTTCACCTGCAGAAAATGCCGCTTGCGGTGCTGAAGCCGCTCAATGGCGCGGGACAGCCGCTGTGAGAAGGCAAAATAAGACACCGGTTTGATCACATAGTCCAATGCATCCACCGCATAGCCCTTGATGGCGTACTGCGGGGAATTGGTGATGAAAATGATGATGACTTCGGTGTCCAGCTTGCGGATCTCTTCGGCGGCCATCATGCCGTCCATAAACTTCATCTCAATGTCCATCAGGATGATATCGTACTCAGACTTGTAATTCAGTGCGATCTCATCGCCGTCCGCAAATTCCAGAACCGTAAACCGTTCGCCGGAGGTTTGGGCATAGCGGGTGATGTACTCCTTCAATTGACTGCGATAGATCTCGTCATCCTCGACCAATGCCAGCCGGATCATAGTTGTTCGTCCAACTCCTTTTCCCAAGTTCCGCGTGCGCTGTGCCGACACACGACGCTATTTATTCTAATTTATCATAGCACAATTGAGCCAAATCAGGGATGCCTTTTGCATAAGAGGCAACTTTTTGCGCACAAGCAGCAAAACCTTTTGGCATAAATCTCCAAAAACAACCACAAAATCCTGCACAATCTGCTGAAAAGGCGGCTTTAACCGGGCCGGGGCCCCTGTGCTGCTTTCCGCCATTCCTGCGGGGTCATGCCGTACTTCTGGCGGAAGAGATTGTAAAAGTGGGTCCGGTTCGTGAATTTGAGCTGCAGCGCGATCTCACTCACCGGGAGGCTGGTCTCCCGCAGCAGGTGTTCCGCCTTCTGGAAGCAGAAGGTCATGCCGTAATCAAACAGGCACAGGCCGGTGCGCCGCTGAACGATGGAATTCAGGTAGCTGCCATTGTAGTTCAGCAGCCGGGCCAGCTCGCTGCGGGGCAGGCGTCCGTCCGTATCCTCCAGCAGGCGGCTGATGCGCAAAAACAGCAGGCTCTCCGGGCTGGCGCTCAGGTGCACCGGTGTAACGTAAAAACCGGTGGCGAGAGTATGGAACAGTTCGCACAGCAGCCCTTTTAAATAGTAGGTGGCCGCAGGGCCGGGCGTCTGCAGGGTCTGAGTCAGGCGGGAGATCAGGGCGTCCAGCCGCTGGGTGCTGTCGGTGTTTTCCGGGGTGGGGAACAGGTCCTGGTATTCCTTGCGCAGCTCCTGCCCCAAATTCGCCAGCATGAACTGCAGGATCGGGTTTTCCGTCAGGTGACGCTCCGGCTCAAACAGCTGCTGCGGGGCAGTTTCGGCAAGCGTCCGGATAAAATCCACCGACAGGCCGATGAAGCACAGCCGGGTGGGCCCGGTAAAGCGCTCGCTGTGCAGGATGCTGCGGTTGACCAGACAGCAGGTGCCCGCCCGGTAGGGGTATTCTTTTTCTTCGATCTGCTGGATGACCTCGCCTTCCAGCACCAGCATCAGTTCAAAATAATCGTGCCGGTGGGGCGGGCGGGTGTTCAGTGCGCGGAACATGGCATCCATGGTGCTTTCGTGCAGCCAGCAGCCGTTGGGCGAATACATCTGGATGCTGTACCGGTCCGTTTCCTCCAGACCGGCGCAGGATTCCAGTGTGATCTGTACCGGAGCCATGATCTTATAAAAGGTGGAAAGCTGGCTGCCCCAGTTCTCCACCTCCAGAATATTTTCGTAGCTCTGTGCGGAAGCCTGCATGGAAACGCTCCTTTTTACACGTCAATGTGCGAATATGATACAGCTTGTCTGGGGTGCCCCGCGATGGTGTCATTGTGCTGTATGCACAAAATTGCTAAAATAAAGACACGATACGAAAACATTCTATCAAAGCTGTGCGGCCGACGGTTCTATTATAGGATGATTTCTGCAAAAAGTAAAGCGGCAGATGTCTGCCGCTTTGCACGGATGATACAGTGTGTCTTGAAAGGAGATGCCTCATGTCTGCCACCACAGAGAAACAATATCTGAAATGGTACCAGAAGCTGGCCTATGGTTCCGGTGATCTGGCCTCCAACTGCTCGTATGGTCTGGTTTCCAGTTTTGTCCTGCTTTATCTCACCGGGACGCTGGGTCTGGACAGTGCCGTCATCGGCTCCCTGATGCTTGCATCCAAGGTTCTGGATGGCATCAGCGATGTCATTTTTGGTACCCTGATCGACCGCACCCACTCAAAACTGGGCAAAGCACGCCCCTGGATGCTGTTCGGTCAGGTGGGCGTTTCGCTCTGCCTGTTCCTGCTGTTTGCCATTCCGGGCGGCAGCATGACGATGCAGTACATCTACTTCTTCATCGTTTACACGGCCCTGAATGCCGTGTTCTATACCGCCAACGGCATTGCCTATTCTTCGCTGGTGGCCCTCATCACCAAAAACAACAACGAGCGTGTGCAGCTGGGTTCCTTCCGCTTCATGTTTGCGGTGGTCACGAACATCTTTATGGGCTTCGCGGTCACCGGTATGGTGGAAAAGTTCGGCGGCGGTGCGGCCGGCTGGCGCACGACGGCCCTGATCTTTGCCGTAGTTGGCCTGGTGGTCAATACCATCAGCTGCCTGGCGGTCAAGGAGCTGCCGGAAGACGAGCTGAATGACACCGACAGCGAAGCCGCCGAAGAGACCAGAGCGGTTGCCGAGGAAAAGAAGCACGGCTTTGCAGAGACGGCAAAGATCCTGCTCCACAACAAATATTATCTGATGATCCTTGCCATTTACATCGTGTACTACATTATGAGCAACCTGACCACGGGTGCCGGCGTGTTCTGCGCGACCTATTACTGGGGCGACGGCAGCCTGCTGGGCAAGTTCTCCATGATGAAGATGTTCCCGGTCATCATTGCGCTGGCGATCTCGCCCGTCCTCATCAAAAAGGTGGGCAGTATGCAGAAGGTCAACTTCTGGGGCTATGTCATCAGCAGCGTGCTGGGCGTGCCGATGATCTGGTTTGCCATGCAGAAAAACATCAACATGTATCTGCTGTTCGTATTTATCAAGGGCATCTTTGCCGGAATGCTGAGCGGCTCGCTGAACGCACTGGTTGCAGAAGCCAGCGGCTACACCACCCGCACCGCCGGCGTCCGCATGGACGGCATGATGTACAGCTGCTCCTCGCTGGGCGTGAAAGTGGGCGGCGGCATCGGCACGGCTGCTGTGGGCTGGCTGCTGAAGCTGGGCGGCTTTGTGGGGACGGCTGCAGTCCAGACGGACGGTGCCATCCGCATGATCTTCAACCTGTACATTACCTTCCCGTTCATCATCGGCATCATCATCACGGTGCTGCTGGCCTTCCTGGATGTGGAAAAGGCCAATAAGCAGTGGGATGCTGCCCATCAGAAAGAGGCAAATGCATGATCCGACAGAACTTCAATGCGGGCTGGACTGTGGAAAAATGCACCGGCAATCCATTGGCCAGTTCGTTTTTGGGCCAGTCCCGTGCCAAACCCGTCCACCTGCCCTACGACGCCATGATCCATGAGGAGCGCAGCCCGGATACCCCCAATGGTGCACAGACCGGCTTTTACCCCGGCGGCGAGTACATTTTTGAAAAGAAGTTCATTGCCCCGGAGAGCTGGCGCGGGCGCCCGGTATTCCTCTCATTTGAAGGTGTGTATCAGCTCGCCACGGTCACCATAAATCGGTTTCAGGTCTGCAGGAACGTAAACGGCTATGCAGAGTTTACGGCCGAGCTGACACCCTATCTGAACTATGGCGGGGAAAATCTGATTCGCGTAATGGCGGACAACAGCCTGATGCCCAACAGCCGCTGGTACACCGGCAGCGGCATCTACCGCCCGGTGCACCTGCTGGTGGGCAGCAAGGTCTACCTGCCGCATGATACCGTGCGCATCACCACGCGGGAAGCCTGTGCGGAATTCGCCCTGCTGGAGGGAGCAGCACAGCTGCAGTCTGCCAGCACCTGCACCGAGCAGGTGACGGTGGAACAGACCATCTGCCGGGAAGGGCAGCCCGTCCTCACAGACCGGCAGAATGTCCTGCTCCGGCCCGGCGAAGCGCAGAACATTTCCTTCCGGTACTGCCTGGAAGCCCCGGCCCTGTGGAGCCCGGAGAAGCCGAACCTCTACACCAGCACAGTGCGGGTACTGGACGGCAAGACCGAGCTGGACCGCGAAGAGACGACCTTTGGCATCCGCACACTGACCATTGACGCTGCCCACGGGGTACGCATCAACGGGCAGACGGTCAAGCTGCGCGGGGCCTGCATCCACCACGATAACGGCATTCTGGGTGCAGCTACGCTGGCCGCTGCCGAGGAACGCCGCATCCGCCAATTGAAGGAAGCGGGCTTCAACGCCATCCGTTCTTCCCACCACCCGGCGGGGCGTGCCCTGCTGGATGCCTGCGACCGGTACGGCGTGCTGGTAATGGACGAGCTGAGCGATGTGTGGAACGTGCGCAAGAACCCCTATGACTATGCCCTCTACTTCGCGCAGGACTGGAAGCCCACCCTGGAAAAGATGGTGGCCAAGGATTATAACCACCCCAGCGTCATCCTGTACTGCGTGGGCAACGAGATCTCGGAAGCAGGTTCGGAGAGCGGTGCGGCCATCAACCGGCAGCTCTGCAATACCCTCCGCATGCTGGACTCCACACGGTACACCACCAACGCCCTTAACGGCCTGATGGCAGCGGGCTTCCGCCTGCGGGACATCATGAAGGATGTGCTGCAAAAGTTCCCGGCCCAGCCGGATAAAAAAGGCGGCGACGGGGCCGGCAGCAATGCGCTGAACAGCTTCATGAGCCTGATGGCAGGGGAAAAGGGCGATTACTTTGCCACCCATCCGCTGCTGACGGAGGCCCTTTCCGGCTGCGAGGATTCCTGCGACGTCATCGGCCTGAACTACCTCACCGGCCGCCATGTGCTGGAACATGAACTGCACCCGCACAAAGCGGTACTGGGCACGGAGACCTACCCTGCAGACATCGTGCGGCTGTGGCGCATCGTGGAGGAAAACCCGCATATGATCGGTGATTTCACCTGGGCGGGCTACGATTACCTGGGCGAGGCCGGGTGCGGCATCTTCCACTATGACGGCGGCAAAAATTTTAGCAGCATTTACCCGGAGCGCACAGCCTACATCGGAGATCTGGACCTTCTGGGCAACCGCCGCCCCATCAGTTACCTGCGGGAGATCGTCTATGGACTGCGCAAGGCACCGTACCTGGCCGTGTTGCGCATGGAGCACAACGGCCAGACGCCCAGCAAAACGCCGTGGATGTTCAAGGATAATCTTGCCAGCTGGACCTGGCCCGGCTTTGAAGGGCAGGAGGCCTTGGTGGATGTCTATTCCGCCTCGGAAGAGGTGGAGCTGTTCCTGAATGGCACCTCACTGGGCCGCAGGCAGGTCACAGACTTTACGGTCACTTATGCCGTGCCTTATGCGCCCGGCGAGCTGAAAGCTGTCGGTTATACGGGCGGCACCTGTGATGGAGAATGCACCCTCTGCACCGCACGGGATGCACACCTGACCCTGACGGCAGACCGCACCACCCTGCATGCAGACGGCGAGGACGCCGCCTTTGTGATGATCCATTTTGTGGACGCCGCCGGTAACGAAGACCTGCACACCGTGCACACCCTGCAGGTCACGCTGGAAGGGGCTGCCGTGCTGGAAGCAGTGGGCAGCGCCAACCCCAGCTCCGAGGAGCGCTACGACGCCCCGGAAAGCAAAACGTATGACGGCTGCTGCATGGCGGTGCTCCGCACCGGAGAAACCGCCGGGCCGATCTGCCTGACCGTGACGGCGGACGGGCAAGAAACCAAAACCCTGCAGCTGCAGGCAGAATAATGCAAAAACGGCAGATAAAATGAAAACCGGGAGCTGTCCCAAGCAGGGACGGCTCCCGGTTTTTGCATGTGTGCGTTATTTCCAGCCGCGGGCGCTGGGGTCCAGCATTTCGGCGGCAGAGTAGAGCAGAGCGTTGCAGATGGCAGCGGCCACATTGCTGCCGCCCTTGCGGCCCATGGCCACGATGGCGGGCACACCGTGAGCTTCGCAGACGGCAAACAGCCGCTCCTTGCTCTCCACCACATTCACAAAGCCCACCGGTACACCAATGACCAGGGCAGGCCGCAGCCCGGCCTCGATCTCTTCGGCAATGGTCAGCAGGGCCGTGGGTGCATTGCCGACGGCCAGCACGGCTCCGGGGTGCTCTTCTGCCGCTTTGTGCATGGAAGCAACAGCCCGGGTAGTGCCGGTCTCTTTGGCGCGGGCGGCAATGTCCGGGTCCGACATATAACACAGCGCCAGCCCGCCCAGCTTGGCAAGGCCGGGTTTTGTGATGCCGGCCAGCGCCATGTTGGTATCGGTCACAATGGGCGTTCCGGCCTGCAGAGCGGCTACGCCGGCGGCTACTGCCCCGGGCGTGAAGCGCAGATTCCTCGCATAGTCAAAGTCGGCTGTGGTGTGGATGACCCGCTTGACCACCGGTGCCGTTTCCGGCGGCGGGGTCAGGCCCATGGCGTCCAGCTCGGCGGTGATGATGCCCATGCTGGTGCGCTCAATGTCTGCGGGCAGATGATGCTGTGGGGTCATACGGAGTCCTCCTTCCGCGCAGCAGGGGTAAGGCCCATTGCCGCATAGATCTTATCCATATCCAAGGCATGGCGCACACCGTCGGCCAGCAGGTCAAACTGCTGCTGGCGGTATTGCTCCATGGGAATAAGCGCCGCACCCGCCGGGTCGATGCCTTTGCGGGCGCACAGATACGCTGTGAGTTTCTCGGTCAGCGCGCCGGTGTCAAACAGGCCGTGCAGATAGGTGCCGAACACACTGCCCTGCACACAGCCTTCCGGGGTGCCGTCGGCCAGAGTGCAGAAGGGGCTGCCCTGCACCTCGGTGCGCCCGGTGTGGATCTCGTAGCCTTCCAGCGCCGCTCCGGCAAAAGGCTCTGCCACAGCGGCAGCGGTATCCTGCGTGCGGTGCTTCTGCTCGGTAAAAACAGTGCGGGTCGGCAGCAGGGCCAGACCGCGCAGCGTCTGCGGGCGTCCGCTCTCGCTGCCGGTGGGGTCTTCCAGTGTTTCGCCCAGCATCTGGTAGCCGCCGCACACACCCAGCACGGGGGTGCCCCGGGCAGCCAGCTTCTGCAGCACGGCTTCCAGCCCGGACTGCCGCAGCCAGAGTAAGTCATCCACGGTGTTCTTGGTGCCGGGCAGGATCACGAGATCCGGCGCGCCCAGCTGACGGGTGTTCTGCACGTAACGTACCCCCAGCAGCGGGTGCTGTTCCAGCGGAATGAAGTCCGTAAAGTTGGAGATGTGCGGCAGACGCAGGATCGCCACATCCAGCGGCTTGACGGCTTTTCCGGTGTCCAGCCGCTCGGAGAGGGAATCTTCATCCTCAATATCTACCTTCAGGTAAGGTACAACGCCCAGCACGGGCAGGTGGGTCTTTTCTTCCAGCATGACAAGGCCGGGCCGCAGAATTTCCACGTCGCCCCGGAACTTGTTGATGATCAGCCCTTTGATGCGGGCACGCTCGTCCGGCTCCAGCAGCTCCACCGTGCCGTACAGCTGCGCGAACACGCCGCCCCGGTCGATGTCGCCCGCCAGCAGAACAGGGGCATCGACCAGCTTCGCCAGCCCCATGTTGACGATGTCGTCTGCTTTCAGGTTGATCTCCGCCGGGCTTCCGGCCCCCTCAATGACAATGATGTCCACATCCTCAGCCAGGCTGTTGTAGGCTGACAGGATGTCCGGGATAAGAGACTTTTTCATTTTAAAATAGGCGGCGGCGGGCATCTGCCCCCGCACCTCGCCGTTGACGATGACCTGGCTGCCCACATCACTGCTGGGTTTGAGCAGGATGGGGTTCATCCGCACGTCCGGCTCCATGCCAGCCGCCTGTGCCTGCACCACCTGTGCCCGGCCCATTTCCAGCCCGTCCTTGGTGACGAAGCTGTTCAGCGCCATGTTCTGGCTTTTGAACGGGGCCGTCCGGTAGCCATCCTGCGCAAAAATGCGGCAGAGGGCCGCGCACAGCAGGCTCTTGCCTGCGCCGCTCATGGTTCCCTGCACCATGATGCATTTTGCTTTGCTCATGCCAACACCTCCGCAAGCGTCTTCAAAAGCTGCTGGTTTTCCGGGGCGGTGCGCACGGCAGTGCGGTACCAGGAAGCATCCAGCCCGGGGTAATTGCTGCAGCTGCGCAGGACGACGCCCTTTTGCCGCAGCGCTTCGCCCAGCGTTTCCGGGGCGCGGAACAGCAGGTAATTGGCCTGCCCATCCAGCACCCGCAGGCCCAGTGCCCGCAGCCCGGCGGTCAGGACTGGCCGCTGCTCTGCAATGAGGGCTCGCACCCGGGCAACGTAGTCCGTCTCATCCAGGGCGGCAAGGCCGGCAGCCTGCGCAAGGCTGGAAACCGCCCACGGCTGCCCGGCAGCCTGCATCCGGCTCAGCAGAGCCGTGTCCGCGCTCAGGGCATACCCCAGCCGGACGCCTGCCATGCCATACAGTTTGGTAAAGGCTTTTAAAAGAATAAGGTGCCCGGAAGCAAGCCATGGCTTGGCAGTAAGCGCTTTGCACGTCGGCAGAAAATCTAGGAAACACTCATCCACCACCAGCACTGCACTGCAGTCCGCACAACGGCGCAGGATGCGCTCCACCAGCGCAGGCGGGGTCAGCTGGCCGGTGGGGTTGTTGGGCTGGCAGAGGAACACAAGGTCCATATCTTCCGTAATGGCCGGGAGAATGGCCTCCGTAACGGCAAAATCCTCTTCTTCCCGCAGGAAATGCCGTTCCACCGTGCAGCCTACCGTTTCCAGCGCAGAGGCGTACTCCGCAAAGGTGGGCGCTGTGACCAGTGCCTTCTTCGGGCGGACAGCCAGTGTCAGCCGGAAAATGAGGTCGGCAGCGCCGTTGCCGCACAGGATGTGTTCTGCCGGTACGGCTTCGTGCTCTGCCAGTCTGGCCCGCAGCGCGCGGCAGAGCGGGTCCGGGTAGCGGTCTGCCGTGGCCAGCGCGGCGGTAATGGCGCGGGCTACCCCCTCGGGCAGGCCCAGCGGGCTGACATTGGCGGAAAAATCCAGTGCGTCATGCCCGAACTGCGCTCGGTATCCGGCCCAGTCGCCGCCATGTGTCAGTTGTGTCATGAAACCATCCCCCTTAAAAGCAGCCCGAGGACCAGTGCAAGGATACTCTCGGCGTACATCATCCGGTTGGCGCGGCGGATATCCTCCGGCTCAATGGGGCGCAGGGCATCGCCGATGGTGGGTTTGTCATAGTATTCGCCAAAATAGTAGGCGGGTCCGGCCAGCTGCACCCCCAGTGCACCGGCGCAGGCGCTTTCGGTCTGGGCGCTGTTGGGGCTGGCGTGGTTGCGCCGGTCCCGCCGCCAGATGCGCCAGGCCCCTTTGGCATCGCTGCCGGTCAGGGCTGCTGCAACACACCAGAGCAGCCCGGCCAGGCGGCTGGGCAGGTAGTTGGCAGCATCGTCCAGCTTGGCAGCGGCGCGGCCGAAGTAGAGATATTTTTCGTTTTTGTAGCCCAGCATACTGTCCATCGTGTTGATGGCCTTATAGGTCAGCGCCAGCGGGGCACCGCCTAGCAGCATATAGAACAGCGGCGCAATGACGCCGTCGCTGGCGTTCTCGGCCACCGTCTCCACGGCCGCTTTGGTCACACCCTCCAGCGTCAGATTCTGGGTGTCGCGGCCCACGATGCGGCTCACGGCCTTGCGGGCGGCGGGCAGGTCGGGTTTGACCAGCTCGCGGTAAACATTCATGCTCTCCTGCGCAAGGCCCTTTGCAGCCAGTGCCTGCCCACACCAGAACATCTGTACGGCCAGCCCCAGCCACGGGGAGATCCTGGCCGCACCAAGGCAGACCAGACTGGTGAGCAGAAAGGTGCCCACCGGCAGGATGAAAGTCAGAATGCGCCCGCCCAGCAGTTCGCCCTGCGGCGTCTGAGGCAGGCGGGCACGCAGGCGCTTTTCCAGTGCCGAGATGGCCTTGCCCATGATCACCACCGGGTGCGGCAGCCAGGCCGGGTCCCCAAAGAGGGCATCTAGCACAAAACCGCCCAGAACGGCCAGCTCGATCATGCGTTGGCCTCCTTCGTGTACTGCACCGTCTTGACAAGGTGCAGCACATGCTGCGCAGCCCAATCCCGTGCATCCAGTACATAACCGCCCGCATTGGGGGCACACCATGCATAATAATCTTTGTGGGGCAGGGCATAGCGCTCCATGGCAGCCATCTGGGTGCCGCCGTGCGCCAGAATGACCAGCATCTCCTCACCGTCGGCAAGGGCCTTGTCCACCAGTGCGGAGAAGGCAGTGCAGATGCGGTTCGAAAAGTCGTCCTTGCGCTCGCCATCCGGGCAGGAGCTTTCACAGTTTGCCTGTACCCAGGCCTGGTATTCAGGGTCTTTTTCCATCTCGATGAAGTTGCGGCCCTCAAAACTGCCGAAGCACATTTCCTTCAGCCCGTCCACCGGCACAAGCTTTGCATGGGGAAACAGGATCTCCGCAGTCTGCCGGGTACGGCAGAGCGGGGTGATGTAAACGGTTTTGGGTTCGATGTCTGCTTTACGCAGCAAAGCGCGGCCTGCATCGCTCAGCGGGATATCCCGCTGGCCCTGGTAGCGCTTCTCCGCGTTGTACTGGGTCAGGCCATGGCGCAGAAGATAGATCAGCATGTTGGCAATTCTCCTTTCAGAACGGTGGGGATGCCGCAGAACATCTGCACAACGCAGTCTGCCCGTGCAGCCAGCAGGCAGGCCAGCCGCCCGGCGGCTTCCCGCGCGGCACGCTGCCCGGCCTCCATAGGCACAACGCCGCCGCCCACCTCGGTGGCAAGGATGATATCGTAAGAAGCGGACAGGTTATCCGCCAGTGTTTCCAGATTTTCGGCCCCGGCAGCAAGCTCCTGCACATCGGCGATGCAGCGGCCGGGAAGTGTCTGCGCAAAGGTGCGCTTGCCGCTGTACAGCGGCCCGGTGATGAAGATCATAACAGCCCTCCCCACTGGCAGGCAGCCAGTGCCGCCAGCATCCAGAGTTCGGCTTTCTGCAAAAACCACCCGGCCAGGTCGCCGGTGATGCCGCCGAACTGTTTCTGACTGACGGCGTGATACCGCCACAGCACGAGAAGCGCAGCACCGGCCAGAGCCCCGCCGCCCAGCGCCAGCAGAGCAAGGCAGAGCAGAGCTGCCAGCACCGCCAGCACGATGCGGACCGTTTTGCGGTCTGCAGCAGAGGCAAAGGTATGGGCAAGGCCGGTGTTTTTTGCCATCGGGAACGCTGCCACGGCAAAGCCGGAGAGTGTGCGCTCCAGCACCAGCGCCAGTGTCCAGATAAGGCCCACCCGGGGCGAGAACTGCACACAGGTGCACAGCACAAAATAGGCCAGAAAATAGCTGCACAGCCGGATGACAGCAAAGGCACCGCAGTGCGGGTCTTTTAGGATTTCCAGCTTCTTTTCCCGGTCGCCGTAGCTGGAAAGGGCGTCGCAGGTGTCGGCATAGCCATCCAGATGGATGCCGCCGGTGACCCAGATGGGCACCAGGCAGAAACCCGCCGCCCGGGCCAAGCCCGGCAGGGGCAGCACGCCGCACACGCACCACAGGGCACCGCATACCAGCCCAATGAGCGGGAAAGCGCACATGGCGTACCGCATGTTCTTTTCATTCCAGTCGAACTGCGGCACCGGCACGGCGGAAAACATCGCAAAGGCCACCGCAATGGTCTGCAAAACGGTCATAGAGATTCTCCTTTGTAATAGACGGGGATACCGCACACCACCCGAACCACGGCATCCGCCCGGGCGGCGATCGCGTTGTTGGCCTGTGCCAATGCTTTCAGATAGAGATCGGTATCCCCCGCATAGTCCGCTCCGCCGCTGAACACCTCGTTGCTCACAATGATGAGGTGCTCGCACTGGGCGGTCAGGCTGTCCACGCCGGAAAGAATGGCTTCCACAGTGTGTTCCCCGGCTCCCTGCGGGTCATAGAGCTCGTTAGCGGTCAGGTTGCCGAGGTCTTCCAGCAGGGCTGTGCCGCGCGCGGGCAGCTGCACGGTGTCCAGATGCAGGGGGCACTCCACCGTTTCAAACTGCCTGGCGGCACGCATCCGGCGGTGCTTTTCCACCCGTGCAGCGCACTCGGCATCCCACACCTGCATGGTAGCCAGATAGGTGCGGGGCAGGGCAGAGCGCAGCACAAGGCTCTCGGCGTATTCGCTTTTTCCGCTGGCCGCCCCGCCGATGACCAGCGTCAGCATTGCGGGGTGTACGGCGTGATGCCGCCCTCCGCAAAAGAGTAACAGTTGTTGTAAACGGCCAGTGCCATATCCCACAGCGGGATGGACGCCACGGCCCCGGTGCCTTCGCCCAGGTGCAGCCCGGCGGTGAGCAGGGCCTTTTTGTGCAGAGCATCCAGCACCAGCTTTGCAGCCGGTTCGGTGGAGCAGTGGCTGGCAAAGACGGCCTTTTCAGCCGCCGGGCAGAGCCGCACGGCACACAGCGCTGCCACGCCGCTGATGAAGCCGTCCATCAGCACGGGGATGCCTTCCAGCGCACCGCCCAGAAAGACGCCGCACAGGCCGGCAATGTCAAAGCCGCCCAGCTTGCACAGCACACCCAGCGGGTCAGCAGCATCGGGCTGGTTGAGCGCAATGCCGCGCCGGATGGCGTCCAGCTTCCGGGCAAGGCCTGCGTCCGAAAGGCCTGCGCCCCGGCCGGTCATTACCTCCACCGGCTGCCCCAGCAGAACAGCGGCCACTGCGCTGGAAGTCGTGGTGTTGCCAATGCCCATCTCACCGGTGGCCAGCAGCTGCACGCCCTGCGCCTTTTGTGCGCGGACGAGTGCAATGCCCCGGCTGATGGCCTCCACGGCCTGTGCACGGGTCATGGCCGGGCCCTGGGTAAAGTCCGCAGTTCCGGCAGCAACACGGCAATCCTGCACACCCGGTACGGGGGCACCGGCCATGCCCATATCCACGGGCACCACCGCGCATTGTGCAGCCCGGGCCATCTGGCAGACACTGGTGCGCCGGGCGGCAAGATTTTCTGCCACCGCACGGGTCACGCTCTGGTCTGTCTGGCTCACGCCCTGCGCCACCACGCCGTTGTCTGCACAGAGCACCAGCACGGCCCGGCGGGTGATATCCAGCTGCGCCGTGCCGGTGAGGGCGGCTGCATCTTCCAGCATGGTTTCCAGTGCACCCAGCCCGCCCAGCGGCTTTGCCAGGCTGGCCCAGTGTGCATGGGCAGCGGCGCGGGCAGCGGTGTCCGGCAGGGTGATCCGGTGTAAAAGTTCCTTCAGTTCCGGTTCGGTCATTTGTCGTTCCTTTTCTGTTGTTGATAATGCGCGGCAGCGTCCACAAAGCGGCGGGGCAGGGGCGTGCCGGCCCAGTAAAGATGCGGGAAACCGGCATACAAACTCGCAGAGGCAAAGCCGCCGTACCACTGCTGTTTCTCGTTTTTCCGGATGGAAAAGTCCGTGCCATTGTCTGTGGAATCCCAATGGTGGAACTCGTGGATGCGCAGCGTCTCACCGGCGCGGAACAGCATGCTGTCCGTTTGTGCGGTCATGGCTGCATAGCCGAACCGCACCAGCCGCCCTGCCCTGATGCCGCTGCCTGGCAGCACACCGGCCATGGGCCAGCTGGTGCCGTCCGCAGCTTCCAGTGCCTGCCCCAGGTACAAAAAGCCGCCGCACTCTGCCACGGTGGGCAGACCGGCCAGCACAGCCTTGCGGATGGCGGTGCGCATGGAGGTGTTTTCACTCAGCTGCCGGGCATACAGCTCCGGGTAGCCGCCGGGCAGATACAGGCCGGAGATGCCCGCCGGAAGTGCGGCATCCTGCACGGGGCTGAAAAAGACGAGCTCTGCCCCGGCAAGGCGCAGGGCATCCAGCGTTTCCGCATAGGTGAAGCAGAACGCTTCATCCCGGGCAACGGCGATGCGGACAGAAGTCTGCCCGGCGGAGATCTGCACCCGGCCGAGGATCACAGAAACAGGCTTTTCGGTCAGCGCCGTCAGCCTGTCCCAATCCAGATGGGATGATAGCGTATCCGCCAGCAGGTCGATCTTCTGCTGCAGGCCTGCAATTTCACCGGCCGTTTTCAGGCCCAGATGGCGGCTTTCGATGACGGCTTCCGGCAGGTGGGGCAGAAAACCCAGCACCGGCAGACCGGTCTCCTGTTCCAGCATCGGTTTCAGCAGATCATACAGCTTCTGGGAGCAGTCGTTGAGCAGAATGCCTGCAAGGTGGCTGGGCGTGCGGAAGGACTGCAGCCCCCGGATCTCCGCCGCCAGGGTCAGGCTGGCCCCTTTGGGTTGAAGGACCAGCAGCACGGGCAGGCCCAGCGTATCGGCCAGTTCCCACGCGCTGGCCGTGGTGGAAAGCCCCTGCCCATCGTAAAAGCCCATGGCTCCTTCACACACGGCAGCACCATGCCCGGCTGCATACTGGGCGTAGAGCGTCTGCACGGTCTGCTTTTCTGAAAGATACAGGTCCAGATTGTGGCTGTCCACCTGGAGGGCAGAGCGGTGAAACATGGGGTCAATGTAGTCCGGCCCGCTTTTGAAGGCGCAGGGGGTATACCCGCGCTTTTTCAGCGCCGCCAGCAGGGCACAGGTCAGCGTGGTCTTGCCGCTGCCGGAGCGCGGGGCCGCAAGCAGAAACTGGATCATTTGCGTTCTCCTGTAATGAGAAAAATGGGGTTGTTCGCCATGAGCAGATGCAGCTTGCCTGCCGGTTTTGTGCGGCTGACGGCAATCTGGGTGACCTCGGCGGAAAGGCCGTGGGCCGTCAGGGCCGCCACGGCGGCGCTCAGCGTTTCCAGCGCAATGGCGGAGATGCAGATGCGGGCATTCGGATTCTTGGCAAGGATAATATCCACTACCGCTGCCATGCCGCCCTTGGTGCCGCCGATGAAGACGGCACCCGGTGCAGGCAGGGCTTCCAGTGCCTGCGGGGCCCTGCCCTCGAGCAGGGTCAGGTTGAAGGCATGGAATTTTTCACGATTCTGGCGGATGAGCGCGCAGGCCTCCGGGTCGCATTCCACAGCGTACACCTGCCCGCGCGGGGCGGCAAGGGCAAGCTCCACGCTCACACTGCCGGTGCCGGCCCCCACGTCCCACAGGATATCGGTCGGCCTTACGCCCAGCTTTGCCAGTGCAGCGGCGCGCACCTCCTGCTTTGTCATGGGCACTGTGCTGCGGAGAAACGCCTCATCCGGCAGGCCGGGCGTCCGGTGCTGCGGCAGTTCGGTGTGCTCCACCAGCAGAACGCTCAGCGGGGCAAAGGTCTGTGGGGCAAGCTCTGCCGCGGTGCCAAAGCGGACGGCTTCTTCCGGGGTGCCAAGGTTCTCGCCCACCAGAGCGTGGGCATCGCCCAGTCCGGCAGCGTCCAGCCGCGCGCAGAGGGAGGCGGGCGTTTCGGCCCCGCCGGTGAGAAAGAACACCGGCTTCCCCTCAGAAGTCAGGCATTCTGCCACCGGGTCACAGGCGCAGCCATGGGCAGAGACCAGCTTCCAGTCCTGCCACGGGCGGCCTACGGCGGCTGCCAGCAGCTGGACGCTGGAAAGCCCGGGCAGCACCCGGCAGGAAATGCCGAAGGCCCGCAGCATGGGCAGCAGGGCAGAAGCGCCGGAATAAAACCCGGTGTCACCGCTGTAAACAAGGGCTGCATTCCGGTCCGGCGCTTCCGCCAGGCAGGCAAGGATCTCTTCCGGCTTATACATGGCCCGGCGCTCTGCCGTGCAGCCTTCCGGCAGATGCTCCAGCAGCCGCCGTGCACCAAGGATCAGGTCTGCCTGCTGCAGGGCGGCAAGGCCCTGTGCTGTCAGGCTGCCGGGCATCCCGGAACCCATTCCAACCAGTGTGATCATGCAAGCACCTCCCTGCAGCGGGTCAAGATCTGTTCGGCGGTCTCGCCGTGTTCCGCCGGGCGGCGCAGCACGATGAGCTGTGCGCCGGTATCCTGCGCGGCCTGCGCCTTTTCGTCAAAGCCGCCCGCCGCTCCGCCGTCCTTGGTGACAAGGAAACAGATGCGGAACTGTTGCATCAGGGCGCAGTTCAGCGCATAGGAGAACGGGCCCTGCATGGCAATGATGTTTTTGTGGGGCACATGCACGCCCTCGCAGGCGGCAATGCCGTCCAGTGTGGGCAGTACCCGGGGGAACAGGCGTTCCGGGTCCAGCGCCGCAAAGGCAGAAAGTTCCTTGGCCCCGGTGGCCAGCAGGATATTCCCGCTGGTGCCGGAGAGGAACTCTGCCGCATGGGCAGCAGACTGGAACACCATGCTTCCGGCTGGCAGCGGGCTTTCGGCCCGGAGCAGGCGGTGGTACTCGACCTCCGCCGCCCGGCAGGCCGCCCGGATGTTTTTGGTGGCGTCCACTGCATAGGGGTGAGTGGCATCTACACAGAGGTCGAACCCCTGCAGCAGCGCTGTCATTTCCTCCGGGGTCAGCCGCCCGCACCGGACGGTGATGCCTGCCAGCACGCCCTGTTCCTCCACGCCCAGCGGCGTGGCCACGCTGACGGTAACGTCTGCCCCCAGCGCAGCAAGCTGCCGGGAAAAAATACGGCCTTCCGTGGTGCCGCTGAACACAAGTGCTTTCATGCGCGGTACCCCCGCGGCGTGACCATGCGGCCCTGCAGGTTCCGGGTGTTGGCGTTGCCGATGAAAACGGTGGTGAACATATCCACCGGGGTGGCTTCTAATTCAGCCAGAGTCAGAAGCTGTCGGCTCTGCCCGTCCCGGCCAATGTTCCGCACCAGCCCGCAGACGGTGTCCGGGGCTTTGCCATTTTGCAGCAGAATGCGCACGGCCCGGGCCAGGTAGTCCGGACGGCCTTTGGAAGAGGGATTGTACAGCGCCATGCAGAAATCGCCCTGCGCGGCACAGGCCAGCCGCTTTTCAATCACGGCCCAGGGCGTGAGCCGGTCCGACAGAGAGAGAACGCAGAAATCGTGCGCCAGCGGGGCACCCAGTACAGCACCGCCGCTGAGCGCAGCGGTCAGTCCGGGCACCACCTCCACGGTGACGGACGGGAACTGCTCTGCCAGCTCCAGCAGCGGGCTGGCCATGCCGTAAACGCCCGCATCGCCGGAGCAGACCAGCGCAACGGTTTTGCCGCTGTGGGCTGTTTCCAGTGCCCAGCGGCAGCGGTTGATCTCCTTCGTCATGCCGGTGGAATAATATTCTTTGTCCGGGTAATAAGGGCGCACAAGGTCCAGATAGACCGTATAGCCGCACAGCACCTCGGCCTGCTCTAAGGCGCTCTGCGCCTGTGCGGTCAGAAATTGCGGGTCGCCGGGGCCAAGCCCGACCACGAAAACCAATTCAGACATCTGTCCACCTCCAGTCCGGTGTATAAGGGCGCAGGGCCAGCGCAAAGGTCACGCCGCTGCCTGCCTGTTTGGGAAATTGCAGTGTTCCGCCGGAAGCCAGCACCGCTGCACGCTCACAGACATTGTCCACGCCGGTGATGCTCTGTACAAAAGGCGAAGGCGTGAACTGCCCGGGCGCAGCGCGCAGCTGCTCCGCCGGGTAAAATGTGATGGGCCAGCCGTGGTTCTGGCAGAAGGCCAGCAGCCCGGGTTCGTTCTGCTTCAGATCAATGCTCGCCGCCGCGCAGATGCAGGCCGCAGAAAGGCCATGCTGCGCACAGAACGCGGCAAAGGCTGCTTCCAGCTGTTCTGCCGGGGTGCCGCGTCTGCAGCCAATGCCCAGCACCCCGATGCGCGGCACAAGATGCAGAGCATCCCCGGCAGGGGAGAGGGTCAGCGCAAAATCGGCCTCCGGCTGAGCCTGCGCCGACTGCACACCGGCAGGGGGCAGGCCTTCGATGGGAAATGCTGACCAGTACGAAACTGTCTGCCCGGCCAGCAGCTTCCCGCTGACGCGCTTGATGCGCTCCGGTTCCAGCACATGGCAATCCTGCCGTTTTGCCCACTCATCCACCGCAAAAATGCCGTTGCCATCGGTGGCAGTCGTGATGACCGGCACAGCCCCGCAGGCGGCGGAAATTGCCCGGGCAAGGTCGTTGGCACCGCCCAGATGGCCGGAGAGGATGGGCACCGCGAAGTGCCCGCATTCGTCCACGACCACCACCGCGGGGTCACTGGCCTTGCTGCGGCAATGGGGGGCAATGGCCCGCACCGCAATGCCGACAGCACCCACAAAAATCAGAGCGTCGCATTGTGCAAACTGCGCGGCTGTCCACACGGCCAGCGGCACCCCGCCTTTGCCGCAGCGGGTTACGCTGCCGGGCAGGGCTTCCGCCAGCTGCCGGGCCAATGCTAGGCCTTTTTCGGTAAAGGCGAGGTAAGCGCGGGTCATTGGGCTTCCCCCTTGCGGAACTCCGTGGTAAAGGCCGGGTCATACAGTTTGCTGCGCTCGTACTGCGTGCCTAGGAAGCCGCCCACCACGATCAGGGCTGTTTTGGTGATGCCCGCCGCATGGGTGCTGTCTGCCAGGGTGCCCACGGTGCACCGCACGACCTTCTGCTCCGGCCAGCTGGCCTTGTAGACCACAGCGGCAGGCGTTTCCGGTGTGTAGGCTCCGCCCTGCAGCAGAGCTTCCTGCACCTTGTCAATAAGACCGATGGACAGGAAGATGACCATGGTGGCCCCATGGGCAGCAAGGCTGGCCAGCTTTTCTTTTTCGGGAACCGGGGTGCGGCCCTCCATCCGGGTGATGATGACAGTCTGGCTGACCGTGGGCAGGGTGTATTCAGCATTCAGTGCCGCTGCAGCCCCGCAGAAACTGGATACGCCCGGGGTGTCATCATAAGGAATGCCGTCCGCATCCAGTGCATCCATCTGCTCCCGGATGGCACCGTACAGGCAGGGGTCGCCGGTGTGCAGGCGTACGGTGGTCTTGCCGGCAGCTTCCATCTGCTGCATGACCGCAAGCACCTGTTCCAGCGTCATCTCGGCGCTGTTGTAAATGGCACAGTCCGCCTTTGCAAGGCCCAGCAGGGCCGGGTTGACAAGGCTGCCGGCATAAATAATGCAGTCTGCTGCCTGCAGAAACGCAGCGCCGCGCTGTGTGATCAGGTCCGGAGCGCCCGGGCCTGCGCCTACAAAATGTACCATAACAGTTACTCCTTTACCAGTACCGTGGCAAAATAGCCGCCCGTTCCGGCGGGGCGGTCAGCAGAAAGATCCGGATAAACCGCTTCCCCCGGCAGGCCGCAATTGCATACAAGGGCGCTGTCCGCCAGTTTGCCGTGCTGTGCCAGCACATCCAGCAGAGCAGGCAGCTGCCTGCCGGTTTTCATCAGAACTTTGGGGCCGGGCTTCTCCAGGAGGGCGTCAGCCTGGCCGCCGGGGGCGATGGTCAGCGGGGCATCCATGCCGCCGGTCAGAGGGCGGTTCAGCCGGGCGGCAGCGGCGCAGAAACTGGGCACGCCTGCCGCCATGGCCGTAGGATATCCCTGCGCCTGCAGAATTTCCTGCAGATACCCGAAGGTAGCGTAGATGGAAACATCGCCAAGATTCAGCATGGCAACATCCTGTCCGGCATCCAGATGGAGCCGCACAGCCTCGGCGGCTGCAAGGTGCGACGCCTGTAAAATCTGTGCATCCCGGCTCATGGCGAAGTGCAGCGGCAGAATGGTCTTGCCCTGCAGCGCATCGCCCAGCGTGCGGCGGACGATGTCCAGCGCCAGCATCTGGCCGGAAGCGGTCTGCGGTGCGGCCAGCACAGGGCACTGCCGGATCAGGCGCACGGCCTGCAGGGTGAGCAGCTCCGGGTCACCGGGGCCGACACTCACTCCGTAAAAGATACCGGTTTTCCGTTCCATTGGCTCATCAACTCCTTTGCGGTCTGTGTGGCTCCCAGGGGGCCATGCTGATTGGAGAACAGCACTGCACCCACCCGGAATGCGTCTGCGGCCCGGCGGTCCAGATGCAGCTGAATGGCTTCCAACAGGCTTGCCAGCACCGGGGCACGTAAGTCGGCTGCGTCCAGGATCTCCAGGCAGGCATCCGTGGTGGCCGCGGCATACAGGGCTGCACAGGTCTCCCGGCTGGCCCCACAGAGGGCGGCATGGGTGCAGAACAGTTCCGTGCGGCAATCCGCCGTGTGAGAGTGGGTGTTCATAATGCCGCCCGCCAGCTTGACCA
>ERZ808240.856-NODE-856-length-39244-cov-9.899028_pt1 | contig 39244 bp, 34 predicted proteins | sample MGYA00521084_ERZ808240 | MGnify/ENA primary metagenome ERZ808240 (study PRJEB31516, sample SAMN03275571) | gut metagenome | biome: mammalia-associated habitat; material: feces | host: Papio cynocephalus | place: Kenya | collected 2012-08-06 ... | reverse complement strand
AATACGATGTTCCTGTGGAAGAAGAATTCAGAAAGGATGTGAACGAGATGTGTAATTTAGGTGAAGGAATTTTGGAAGACGGCATTGAGATTGGATTACAGCGAGGTCTGGAAAAAGGCAGAAAAGAAGCATGCACGGAATTGCTTAACAACATGCATAAAAATGGTCTCACTGCTGAGCAGATAGCAGCAGTTACCGATAAGAATATAGAGGAAGTCAAAGATATTCTTGAAAATAAGAAAAAGTAAAAGTTATTCTGGAAGGTAAAAAATAAGAATGGGTGAGTTTGCCCGGAACGGACATCAGCCCTAAAGTAAATCCCATATTTGCCGATATGTATTACAGATGCGCAACTGCAGTGCGCATCTATTATACATATGGTCGCCACGGATGGTATCAGAAAGGAAAAGGAAGCCCTTATGATATCATTTTTGTTTTTATGGGACAAGGAAGGAAAATAAGAGCAAGGGACCGCCGGCCTTAATGGCAGAAGGGGGCAAACTTGAAGATAAGTTCCAGTAATATGATAATGCAGTCGTCACGGAGATACACTTCCTCGTGGAGTGTGACGCAGCGTTTTCAGTTTAACAAAGGTCTGCAGGATGCAGGCACAAAAGAAATGAACGGTCAGGAAGAAACTACCGGGAAAAACGGCAAGTATGAAAATACTTACGGAGAAAATAATAAACAGGAGAATATTCAGGAACCGGAAGCTTCCCAGACCTACGACAGCCTGAAAAATTATTTTGGCAACCTGCGGATAACGCATCTGGAGGTGCGGCAGGACACCGGCTCGGTGTTTGAGCAGTTCAGGCAGCAGACAATCCGTTCTATTTTTGCCATGCTTTTCGGCGAAGAAAAAGCAAAAGAAATATTTGAAGATAGGGAGATTTCGGCAAAACAGACGGAGGTACCGGCTCAGACGCTGCAGACAGGAACCCTGCAAAACGCCGGCATGATAACTTATCGGGTAGAGCAGCAGTATGCAGAACAGGAAAGCACGTATTTTTCCACAAACGGAATTGTGCGTACGGCTGACGGCAGGGAAATCAATATCCGTGTGGATGTAGGCATGTCCCGGAGTTTTCAGGCGGCTTTCAGTAAAGAAATGACCGTGGATACCTGTGACCCGCTCGTCTTGAATTTTGACGGCAACGCAGCAGAGCTTACTGACCAGAAGTTTTATTTTGACCTGGATTGCGACGGCAAAAAAGAACTGATTTCCGGTCTGGGAAGCGGAAGCGGCTATCTGGCGCTGGATAAAAACGGGGACGGAGTTATCGGTGACGGCAGTGAACTCTTCGGACCGGGCAGCGGCAACGGTTTTGATGAGCTGGCAGCCTATGACGAAGACGGCAACGGCTGGATTGACGAAAATGATGCGATTTTTAATTCCCTGAAAATCTGGTGCAAGGATGAAAACGGCAATGACAGACTTTACAGCCTTGCGGAAAAGGGCGTGGGAGCCATCTGTCTGCAAAATGTTTCCACGGATTTTTCCTTAAAGAATGCGAAAAATGAAACCAACGGCATAATCCGGAACACCGGTATCTTTTTGTATGAAAACGGCGCCGCGGGCACAATCCAGCATGTGGATATGGCAAAGCATCCGGACAAGGCACAATAAACCATTGCAAAAGAAAAGAGCGGGTAAAAGAATTTTTATTTTTTTGCACGTTCTTTTTCTTTTGCATAAATCCCCGACATCAGGCAAGACTATGCATACAGAAGTTATATCTGAACCATATGGAAAAGAAGGTCCTGTGAAAATCCTATGGAATGATAAAAATAAATTAAATAAGGAAAGGATGCATAGCAAAATGAGAAGGGATAATGGATATAAAAGAGGCAGGAATGCTACTAAAAAAGAGAAAATTATCATGATTGCTTCTTCGGCATTTGTACTGATGGCGCTGACCATGACCGGCGTTTATGTGAAAAATAACAACAGTGAGCAGAAAAACGATGGCTACCAGATTAATTTTGACCAGTTGGAAAACCAGGTGAAGGACGAGCTGGGCAATACCGGAAATCAGATGCAGGAACAGCTTCAGAATTTAAGCGACCCCATTGCCAAGGAGGACGATTTGGATTATACGCCGATGGAAGAGGTGGGCTCCGGTGACGTGGAAATTCCGGGACTTACGGGAGATATCGCAAACAGCGGCGGCAAAACGGCACATGCAGGAGAAGAGGAGCCTGCTCCTAATCTGGTGGATGAGGCTGAGGAAACCGGGATGACTTCCGAAGTGGAGAAAGAAAATGACCTTGCCGATGCAGGCGAAGAGGTAACCAGCGGTTCCCATGTGAAGAAACAGGAAATTTCCTGGCAGGCGGGCGATTATTTTGTATGGCCGGTAAACAGCAATGTGCTGATACCTTATAGCATGGATAAAACCGTTTATTTTGCTACCCTGGACCAGTATAAATACAGCAGAGCCATGGTGCTTGCGGCAGAGGAAGGAACCACCATATATGCATCCGCGTCCGGCACCGTGGAGTCCGTTTATACGGATGCGGAAATCGGAAATGCCGTGAAATTAAATATCGGCGGCGGTTACGAAGTGGTATACGGACAGTTGAAGGATATTCAGGTGAAAGAAGGCGGCTATGTGGAAAAAGGCAGCGTCATCGGTACCGTGGCGGCGCCTACAAAATATTACAGTGCGGAAGGTGCCAACATTTACTGTGAACTGCTGCATGACGGCGCAGCGGTTGACCCTATGGGGGCACTGCAATAATGCTTTATATCACAGGCGGAAAAATACTGACTATGGCGGGCAGGGTGTATGAAAACGGAACTATTGGCATCCAGAACGGAAAAATTGCGGAAATCAAGGAGGGTTCCATCCACAATACAGGCTGCAACTGCCAGAAAAATATTATCAATGTAGACGGAGCCTGGGTCATGCCCGGGCTCATAGAGGCGCACTGCCATGTGGGTATCAGCGAGGAGAAAAAAGGCATGGAAGGGGATGACTGCAACGAAAATGTCAACCCCATTACCCCCTATCTTCGGGCGATTGATGCCATTAACACCATGGATGCCGGCTTTTCGGATGCCGTGAGAGCGGGCATTACCTCTGCCATGATTGGCCCGGGAAGCTCCAATGTGGTGGGAGGGCAGTTTGCGTTCTTAAAGCTCTTCGGACGCTGTATCGATGATTTGATTGTAAAGGCACCGGCAGCCATGAAAGTGGCGTTCGGCGAAAATCCCAAGGTCAATTATTCCGGAATGGGAAAGAGCCCGTCAACCAGAATGGCGATTGCAGGCATGCTCAGGGAAGAGCTTTTTCATGCGAGGGAATACCTGAAAAAGAAAAAAGAGAACAAGAATTTTGAACCGGATTTCCGGATGGAACCGTGGGAAGCCGTGTTCAGCGGCGAAATCCCCCTGAAAGCACATGTGCACCGGGTGGATGATATTTTTACGGCAGTGCGTATTGCCAAGGAATTCGGACTCCGCATGACGCTGGACCACTGCAGCGAGGGACATCTGGTGGCGGATCGGCTGGCACAGGAAGGATTTCCTGCCATCGTAGGACCGGATTTATCCAGCCGCAGCAAAATCGAAGTGCAGAATGTGGCGTTCAAAACCGTGGGTATTTTACAGAAAGCGGGAATGCTGACGGCAATTACCACGGACCACCCCGTATCGCTTATCCAGTCCCTGCCCATCTGTGCCGGAATGGCGGTCAAGGCGGGACTTCCCATGGAAGAAGGCTTAAAAGCCATTACCATTAACCCGGCAAAAATCTGCGGCGTGGCAGACCGGGTAGGCAGTCTTGAAGTGGGAAAGGATGCGGACATTGCTGTTTTTACCGGCAATCCCATGGAAGTTTTCACCAAGACACTTTATACCATTATTGACGGCAGGATTGTGTACGATGCCGGAAAAGAATAAGATGGTATGCAATAAAAGGAAAAAAATATATACAATAATGAGAGTATATAATAGAATTCTATTTCACAAATGAATAGGTTAAATTTCAGAACTTCCGTTTCCAGATTGACTGGATACTTGGATATGTATAAATAATATTAAAAAAGTGACATGTCACATAAAAAGGTTACCGCATTTATTAGCAGAAGTTGTTGCTGGTTGTTGCGGTAATTCTTTTTTATAGTATATTCAAGGCAATGATAATGGGAATTTTACAGTAATAGACTATAGAAGTTTTATTCCAATGAAAATTGAAAGCATAAACCGCACTTTACCGGGCATTTTTTTCATGGTAAAATAAGCAGGGTGATGAGATTGCGGAAAAAGTGGAAGCAAATAACGGCAATGCTGCTTGCAATGGTTTTGCTAAGCGGCTGCGGTTTGGAAAATAAAGTGAATAATGATGCGGCGGGAAATGATGCCGGAGCCAACGGTACTGTGGCGGGAGCCCAAGCCGATGGCGACGGTTCCACAGCAGCCGGTTTTTCGGTTGCCTACGAACTGCCCGATATGCAGCCGGGCGTGTTGGTTTCCCGCAGCGGCTATCCGGAGAATGGCAGGAAAACGGTGATTTTCCGGGGCAAAAAGCTTCCCGGGCATTATGAAATTATAGACAGGACAGAAAAAACAGTAATTTTTACCGGAGATTTGCAGGATGTTGTATACAACGCCCTGACAGAAGAATATAATGGCTATGGAGATTTTTCGGAGCTTACAACGGAGGGGGAATATGAAATCCGTTGCGACTACATTGGGTATTCCTATCCGTTTACTATCGAAAAGGGCGGCCTTTCCGGGAAACTGGCAGAGGGAATAAACGAATTAAAGGGTCCGGAAGCTCTTGCGGACGATGAGATAGAAGAGGCATGCAGAACGGTTTCTCTGCTGCTGCTTTCTTACGAGCTGTACGGTGGCGTTTATACACAGGATGCGGATACGGAGGAGGCATTTTTTGCCGTACTTCGTACTTACATAGAGTGGTTGTACGGAAAGCTGGACAATTCTGATTATGAGGAAACGGCGTGGATTTCCGCAGTGCTTGCCAAGTTCAGTTACAGTTATCAGAAAAAGGACAGCAATTATGCCACGTCCTGCCTGCAGGCGGCTGACAAAGTCTGGAAAACGGTGAGTCAGGAGGAAGATACCCCGCCGGAGCTGCTTTTTTATGCGGCGGGCGAGCTGTACCGGGCAACCGGGCAGAAAAAATATTCCAAAGTGCAGGAAGAAGCGGCGGAACGGCTGCCGGAAACTGTGGATAACGGTGCCCAGACATTCGGAACTTTTACCTATGCTTCCACGAAGCGGAAAATAGATGTGGAGCTTTGCGGCAAACTACTGATGGTGCTGTTGAACCGGGCGGAGGAAATTGCCGCCTGTGCCAAGGATATGTCTTACGGCATCGGCAGCAGCATTACCACCGGGGAACAGATGCAGGTCTGGTGGGAGGGTGTCCTCATTGCTTCCTGTAATTATGTAATTACCAACAATGAGTACGGCACGCTTACGGAAAATTACGCCCGGTATTTTGAAGGCATCAATGAGGAAGCGGAAAGCCTCTTATACGAGACTGATGAAGAAACAGCGGCATATCTTTTGCTCCTCAGCGAAATGGCGAGCAGGGAATTATAATATAAAACAAGAAAAAGTATGAACACAGAAGATTGTTAAGCAGGATATGCGGACACAAGAATGAAGAAAATCATAGGAAAGGCAAGGACGGAAGGATGAATATTGTAGTTTTGGCAGGCGGAATCAGCACAGAAAGAGATGTGTCGTTAATTTCCGGTCAGAAAATTTATCAGGCAATTAAAGGAAACGGACACCATGCGGTGCTTTTGGATGTTTTCTTAGGCTATGAGGGCGATATTTCCCATATTTTTGAAGAGGACATCAACTGGGAAGCACAGGTAAGCGGTATCAAGGAAACCAATCCCGATATTGAAAAGGTAAAAGCCTTGCGTCCCGACTGGGAGAAAAACTTCTTCGGTCCCAATGTCATTGCCATCTGCCAGAAAGCGGATGTGGTGTTTATGGCGCTGCACGGCGAAAACGGCGAGAACGGTAAAATTCAGGCATGCTTTGATTTAATGGGCATTACCTATACCGGCACGGATTATGTTTCTTCCGCACTCAGCATGGATAAGGGACTGACCAAGGATATTTTCCGGCAGTACGGTGTTCCCACCCCGCAGGGTTTCCGCTTAAAGAAAGGGGAAAAAGAACCGGAAGAAGTTACATTCCCCTGCATCGTAAAAGCTTGCTGCGGCGGTTCCAGCGTGGGCGTCAGCATTGCAGGAAATGAAGAAGAATATGAGGCGGCTAAGGCAGAAGCATTCAAATACGATAAGGAAGCCGTTGTGGAGCAGTACATAAAGGGCAGGGAATTTTCCATAGGTCTGCTGGAAGGGAAGGCGCTTCCCATTATTGAAATTGCACCGAAACAGGGATTTTATGATTATAAGAATAAATATCAGGCAGGCAGTACCGTGGAAACCTGCCCGGCGGACCTGACACCGGAACAGACAAAGCAGATGCAGGCTTATGCGGAGAAAGGATTTGCGGCGCTCCGCCTGAAAAACTATGCCCGTCTGGATTTTATGATGGGAGAAAACGGCGATATGTACTGTCTGGAAGCCAACACCCTTCCGGGAATGACACCTACGTCACTTTTACCCCAGGAAGCGGCTGCCATCGGTATCAGCTATGAACAGCTTTGTGAAAAGCTGATTGCGATTTCACTGAAAAAATAAACATTTCGGGAAAGACTGCTTGTCATTTCCGAAAAGAACAGGAAGGAAGACCTTTATGAAAAATCTGACCTTGGAGAATATTGCCAGAGCCTGCAGCAGCGAACTGAAAAATGCAGGAGGAAACGAAACAAGGGAAATTACCTGCGCGGTCATTGACTCCCGGAAAATAGAAGAGGGCGGTCTTTTCTTTGCCACTAAGGGAGAAAAAGTGGACGGACACCGTTTCATCGGTCAGGTGTTTGAAAAAGGAGCGGCATGTGTGGTTACCTGCATGACACCGGAAGAGGTGGAAGCGGCTTACGGGGTTCCGACAGAAGCCTGGGGACCGTACATATTGGTGGATGACTCTCTGCGTGCGCTGCGCAAGGTGGCTTCCTTTTACCGCAACGGCCTGACTATCCCAGTGGTGGGCATTACCGGCAGTGTGGGTAAGACCAGCACCAAGGAATTTATTGCGGGCGTGCTTTCCGAAAAGTACTGTGTTCTGAAAACAGAGGGCAACTTTAACAACGAAATCGGACTGCCGCTGACATTGCTCCGCATTCAGGAAGAACATGAAGTGGCTGTTGTGGAAATGGGTATCAGTGATTTCGGAGAAATGAGCCGCTTAGGCGAAATGGCAAAGCCTGACATCTGTGTCATTACAAATATCGGACAGTGTCATCTGGAAAATCTTCACAACAGGGAAGGTATTTTCCGCGCCAAGACAGAGATTTTCCATTACATGAAGGACGGCGGCGAAGTCTGTCTGAACGGTGAGGATGACCTGCTGGCGGCTGTTACGGAAGTGAATGGCAAAAAAGTGCATCATTTCGGCATTTCCGACAGGGAAGGCTTTGAAGTATACGCAACGGATATTGAAAATCTGGGACTGCTCGGCAGCAAGGCAGTTTTACATATGCCGGAAGGAAGCTGCCCGATTGAAATTTCGCTTCCGGGCATTCACATGGTAATCAATGCTACCGCAGCGGCGCTTGTCGGCAGGCTGCTTGGACTTTCTTTAGAGGAAATTCATGCGGGCATTCACAATGTTACCCCGGTGGGAGGCAGAAGCAATCTGATTAAAACAAAGGATAAACTTGTGATTGATGATTGCTACAATGCCAATCCGGTTTCCATGAAAGCGGCGATAGATTTGCTGGCAACGGCAACGGACCGCAAGGTAGCCATTTTAGGAGATATGTTTGAATTGGGAGAAAAGGAAGACAGCCTCCATGCGGAAGTGGGAGCATATGCGGTGGAACAGGGCATTGATGCCGTTTACTGTGTAGGAACGCTGTCAAAAGCTATGTATGATGCGGCGCTGGAAGCTTACGACGGTTCGCAGGATGTGCGGTATTTTGCCGACAGGGACGAACTGATGGATAGCCTCCCGGATTTGCTGGAACCGAACGATACCATACTGGTTAAGGCATCCCACGGAATGGGCTTTGCCAAAGTCGTGGAAGCATTGACGAGAGAAGAATAAGACAACAAGAGCGGAAAATGGAATTTTCATTTCCCGCTCTTGTTGTTTTGAAAAAGCAGAAGTGGTAGGCGCTGACAGAGGTTTTCATTGAGATAGTGCCTATCTTAAACTTTTTTCTATGTCATATACTTTCTTCGCATAAATAAGGGTAGCAGCTGTGGCACCAAGCAGGTAAATCAGCATCATAACAGTTGCCGCGTTGCCGTTTAAGAAAATGGAAGTGAGGACGGTGAGAATACCGGCGGCAATCATGGCAACGGCGCCGAAACGGTTGCTTTTCCGCCAGGTGGTATCATTGTACATACTATAGGAAATACGCACACCCAAAAGATAGTTTTTCCGGGTCTTGGGCATGAAATTTCCCAGAACAATGAAGATGCCGCCCAGTATGATACAGGAAACCTTGGCAATATCGACAGAGGTAACGGTGCTGTCTGTGACGGCAGTCTGATAGGAACCGTACAGGATAAATGCCTGCATGACGGTATACATCGCTGCCATGGATAAGCCGACAATCGGCAGGAACTTTGCATTGGACTGCGCTTCTGCCCGCTCTTTGTCGGATTTTGCCCGGTCTGCCTTTTTTTCAAAGTGCCGGGTAAAAAGATGCCAGAACAGAGTGATTGCTAAAATCAATAAGGGGAAAATATAGCTTTCGTATTTGCTTCCCCACCGGTCGATTTCTCCTGCCAGATTTGAATGCATGGGAATGGTATCGGGCATAAACTGTAAGGCAACAGCGGTAAAAAGCAAAGGAATAACAGATACAATCCACATCAGTTTTTTCATTTTCGACTCCCTCCAAACTGTTCAATCCATAAAATCAATTCATCCAGTACCGTGGTATTGAGTTCATAATAAATAAAGTTTTTGCTCTTATATTCCATAATTAAATCGGCGCCTTTTAGAAGCTTTAAGTGGTAGGACAGGGCAGCCGGTGTCACGGAAAGCCTTTCGGCAATTTCTCCGGCATTCAGCCTGCCGTCCTTTAACATCACCAGAATATCCCGCCGTTGTTTATCGGCAAGGACTTTAAAAATATTGTTTTCACCCATACAACTGTGCTCCCGGAATGCTTGCTATAAAATGTTTGCTATCAGTAGAAGAAAGCAACATGCTATTTCAAAAATATTTTAAGCAGATTTTTCTTTAGTATAACAAATAAGGAGAAAATGTCAATAACTATTTCAAAATATTTTTAATTAGCCATATAAATGATATGAATTATCTGTACTTTTATATAAAAAACGGAGAGGCTTACTTTGCCTCTCCGAAATATTTTTCTTTGTTCCGGAAATAGGTTTCTTCAATGACCGCTTTCACGGTGGTGCCTATTGCTTTCTTTTCTTCCCGGGACATTTCGTTTAAGTAAATCGGCTTACCGTATTCAATGACTACGGTGGCCTTTTTTATTTTGGGAAAATGGTCTTCAAAAACGGCTGCCGAATTGACGATGGTCATGGGAATAATCGGTGCGCCGGATTTCTCGGCAATCTTAAAGCTTCCTTCGTGGAACGGCAGAAAGGTATCGGCGGTTTTGTTGCGGGTGCCTTCCGGGAAAATGCAGACGGAAATGCCGGATTTTACCATTTCAATGGCCTGCAGAATGGTTTTTAAGCCTTCCTTTATGTTGTCACGGTCCAGGAATAAGCAGTGCAGGTATTTCATCCAGACAGAAAGCAGGGGAACCTTGAGCATTTCCTTTTTTGCCACATAGCCGGTAGGACGCGGCACTTTGGGATAGGTTAAAATAATGTCGTAAAAACTGCGGTGGTTTCCCACATACAGTACGGCTTTATCCTTCGGTACGTTTTCCTCTCCGATGGTAATAACCTTGGTGCCGGAAAGAAAAGCGACCACGCGGAATGCCCAGTTTACAATGGCAAGGGAACTGCGGGATTTCACATCCGGCTTCCATTTGCCGATAAGCCACTCGATAAAAAAGAGAGGAATGGAGCAGATTAAAAACAAAATAACGAAGGTTGCTACAATAATCAGTCGAAGCATGGAGAATCTCCTTTGTATGCGTAATCAATTTTAGTTTACCATACAAAGGAGGGAAAGACAATTACTGAAATTCCACTGTTTTATCCATATATTCCGTCTTGATGACAATATAGGGATAAGAAGGGGCGTCGGAGGTTTTTTCATTGGGAGAGGGGCCCAGCAGACAGGTGTCCACGCAAATGGCGTTCTCCGTCAGATACAGTTCGTTTACCGCAATACTGTAACCGCCGGTGGGCTGCTCGCCGTAACCGACACACAGATACAGATAACTTTCATCAGTATATGTAAAACTGAAGGCGTCCTTTTTCCTCTCGGTAATGAGTCCCTTTAATTCATCCGGAAGAACATCTTCCGAAAGTACCGTAAATTCCATATCCCGGAGCTTGGTGTTTTCACCGGTTCCCAGGCTGCAGCCGCAAAGCAGGAAAAGACCGGCGATAAGCAAAACGGCAGAGAACTTTAACAATCGCATAAAATTTCCTTTCTGATTCAGGATGTTATTAATAGTTATGAAAAAAAGGTATTCCATATGCGGAAAATATGATATTCTAAAAGACAAGAAAACAGACAAAAATCCCATGTCTTAATGAGAGGGCAGAGCGGATGGCGAAAGGAAAAAGCAGATGATTTTCATAAAAAATGCTTATGTGACAGACCCCGCCGGCGGCAGGGAAGAAAAAGCGGATATCCTGTTAAAAGACGGAAAAATTGTTAAAATCGGTCAGATAAAGGAAGAAGAACTGGCGGCAGAACCGGCTCCTCTTAGGGTGATTGATGCTAAGGGGCTTGTGGCGGCGCCGGGACTGGTGGACGTGCATTCCCATTTCCGGGACCCGGGCTTTACCTATAAAGAAGACATCGAAACCGGTGCGAAGGCAGCGGCAAAGGGCGGCTACACCACCGTGGTTCTGATGGCAAATACGAAGCCCTGTGTGGACAATGAGGAAACACTCCGTTACGTGATAGAAAAAGGAAAGCAGACCGGCATCCATGTGTATACCTGTGCAACCGTGACAATGGGTATGCAGGGAAAAGAAATCGTGCCCATGGAAGAGCTGGCGCAAAAAGGTGCGGTGGGCTTTACCGATGACGGTGTGCCCATTTTATCGGAAGAAATTGTGGAAGAAGCCATGAAGCGGGCGGCGGCGCTTCAGATGCCCTTAAGCTTTCATGAGGAAAATCCCGCTTATATCGAGAACAACGGCATGAATGCGGGAAAAGCGGCAGCCCATTACCACATCGGCGGCTCTAAGAGAGAAGCGGAGATAGACTTGGTGGGCAGGGATTTGGAGATTGCCTTAAAGACCGGCGCGGCGATTGACATCCAGCATATCAGCACAAAGGAAGCGGTGGAACTGGTGCGTCAGGCAAAGAAGCGCGGCAGCAATATCCATGCAGAAGCTACGCCTCATCATTTTACCCTGACGGAGGATGCGGTCATCGCATACGGCACCCTTGCCAAGATGAACCCGCCCTTACGGGAAGAAAGTGACAGACGTGCCATAATAGAGGGATTAAAAGACGGCACCATTGACATGATTGCCACAGACCACGCTCCGCACAGCAAGGAAGAAAAAGAAAAGCCGATTACGGAGGCACCCAGCGGCATCATCGGACTGGAAACGGCACTGCCTTTAAGTGTGACGGAACTGGTGGAAACAGGAGATATGACACTGATGTCGGTACTGGAAAAGCTGACCTGCAATCCGGCGGATTTATACCATCTTCCGGCAGGCAGACTTGCCGAAAACGGCCCGGCGGATATTGTGTTGTTTGACCCGAAGGAAGAGTATGTGATAGACGGTTTTGTTTCAAAATCCCAGAACAGCCCCTTCCTTGGCAGAAAAGTAAAAGGACAGGTTTATTACACCATTTGCGGGGGAAAGATAGTTTACAGTAAATGTGAGGAGGAACAATCATGACAAAGAAGAAAGTAACGGCAAAGGTGCTTTCCCAGAAAAAAATCGGTCCGGACATCTATGATTTGTGGATGAGCACGGAGCTGGCGGAAACGGCGCGTCCCGGACAGTTTGTATGCGTATATCCTAAGGATAAAAGTGCACTGCTGGGCCGTCCCATCAGTATCTGCGAGGTTATTCCCACAGAAAATATGATGCGTCTGGTATACCGGAAGGTGGGAAAAGGAACCGGTGAGTTTGCCACCCTGAATACCGGGGATACCGTGGAACTGCTCGGCAACCTGGGAAATGGATTTCCGGCAGATTTGGCGAAAGGAAAGAAGGTGTTCTTAATCGGCGGCGGCGTGGGCATTCCTCCCATGGTGCAGCTTGCCAAGACCATTCAGGGAGAAAAGCAGATTATCGTCGGCTACCGCAACAGTGAAACCTTTCTGGACAAGGATTTGGACAGAAGAGGGGATTTATACATTGCCACGGAGGACGGCAGTCTGGGCACCAAAGGAAATGTCATGGATGCCATCCGGGAAAACAAGCTTACCGCCGACATGATTTTTGCATGCGGCCCCATGCCCATGCTTCGTGCCATTAAAAAGTATGCGGAAGAAGCGGGCATTCCCGCCTATATTTCCTTAGAGGAACACATGGCATGCGGAATCGGCGCCTGCTTGGGATGCGTGGTAAAGACGGCAAAGAAGGACCCGCATTCCCATGTGAACAACACCAGAATTTGTACGGAAGGCCCCGTATTTGAGGCACAGGAGGTGGAAATCTGATGAATACAAGTGTGAAAATTGCAGGTGTGGAATTTAAAAATCCCGTTATGACAGGCTCCGGTACTTTCGGCTCCGGTATGGAATACGGTGAATTTGTGGATTTGAATAAATTAGGCGCAGTTGTAACCAAGGGCGTGGCAAATGTGCCCTGGCCCGGCAACCCGACACCGCGAATTGCCGAGGTATATGGCGGTATGTTAAATGCCATCGGTCTGCAGAACCCGGGCATCGATGTCTTTATGGAAAGAGATATTCCGTTTTTACAGCAGTACGATACAAAAGTGATTGTGAACGTGTGCGGAAAATCCATTGCGGATTACGTGGAAGTGGTGGAAAAGCTGGCGGACAAACCCGTGGACATGCTGGAAATCAACGTTTCCTGCCCCAATGTAAAGGAAGGCGCCATTGCCTTTGGACAGAAGAAGGAGGCGCTGGAAGAGATTACCGCGGAAATTAAAAAGCATGCAAAGCAGCCCATTATCATGAAGTTAAGCCCCAATGTAACGGACATCGGTGAGATGGCAAAAGCGGCGGAAGCAGCGGGCGCGGACGCCATTTCCCTGATAAATACCCTGACCGGCATGAAAATCGACATTCACCGGAGAAAATTTGCCCTTGCCAACAAAACGGGCGGTATGTCCGGCCCGGCAATCAAACCCATAGCCGTGCGGATGGTGTATCAGGCGGCGCATGCCGTAAACATTCCCATTATTGGTATGGGCGGTATCTGCAACGGTGAGGATGCCATTGAATTTATGATGGCGGGCGCAACGGCAGTCAGCGTGGGGGCAGCCAATTTCTTTGACCCGTATTCTACGGAAAAAGTCATTGCCGGTATCGAAGAATACATGACGAAGTACGGCGTGGAAGACATCAACGAACTAATCGGCGCAGTTAATTAGCATATTTCCTTCGCTGCCTTCATATAGTACCTATAAGCAGTACTTGTATGGAGGTAGCGAAAGTGGAACTGATTAAGAAAAACATACATATGGACCGTATCAAATGCCAGAGTGCCGCACAGGTCACTTTGGAAGAAGACATCAACGTTCCCGACAACAAGCCGGACGTGGGCGGGATTATTCTTCACAAGGCAGTGATACAGATAGAAGAAGTCAAACCGACAGAAGACCATGTAAGCGTCAGGGGAAGACTTCTTTTTTCGGTGCTTTACCAGACGAAGGACGAGGGACAGATGCTGGTCAATATCGACGGCAAAATTCCGTTTGAAGAGCAGCTTTACATGGAAGGAGTGCAGGGAACGGATGCGGTAACGGTAAAGGCGAGCCTGGAAGATTTAACGGTGGGAGAAATCAATTCCCGGAAGCTTTCCGTGCAGGCGCTCTTTACCCTGAAAGCCTGTGTGGAGGAGCTGTATGACGAAGAAGCGCCGGTGGATTTGTTTTCGGAGGAAGAGGTCTGTCCGCTGGAATTCCGGAAAAGCAATGTAAATGCGGCGCAGATTGCCATTCAGAAAAACGATATTCTGCGGCTGAAAGAGGAAATTTCCATGCCCCAGAATTACCCCAACATTTTCCATATTCTGTGGGAGGATGTTGACTTGGAGGGCGTTACCTTTAAGCCCATGGGTGAAAGTATTTCCGTGCAGGGCGATATCCATATTTTTGTTTTGTACGAAGGGGAGGGCGAAAATACTCCCATCCGCTTCTACGAAAACACCATTCCGTTTAACCGGAATTTAGAGTGCAGCGGCAGCCGGGATGACATGACGGGGCTGATAACGTTTGAAATCGGTCAGAAAAATCTGGAAGTCAAACCGGATTTCGACGGCGAGGAACGAATGCTTTCGCTGGAACTGGTGCTGGATGTGTCCATAAAGCTTTACGAAGAAGAAAACATCAGCATGGTTTCGGATGTGTACGGTGTTACAAGGGAAGTGGAATGTCTGGAAAAGGAAGCGGCCTGCAAGCAGCTTCTCATGCGGATAGCCGGAAAGAGCAAGGTGTCCGACCGGCTGAAATTAGAGCATTCCGAGGAAAGGGTGCTGCAGGTTATCCACAGCCGGGGCGAGGTGGTTCTGGACCGCACCGCCATTACGGAAGAAGGCATTTTGGCGGAGGGCACCTTAAATGTGCAGGTGCTTTACATTACCGGGGACGACACGGCGCCCTACCGCAGCGTGACGGGAGTCCTGCCCTTTAGCTATACGCTGGAAGTACCGGATATCCGGCCGGAGGATGAGGTAAAGCTTCTGGCGGAAACAGGGCCTCTGCAGGTGGTTATGATGGACAGCGAGGAAATGGATGTGAAGGCGGTTCTGGACTTCCAGGCAATCTGTTTCCGAAGGCAGCCCGTTTCCCTCATAAACGATTTGAAAATAACGGATTTGGATACGGAAAAAGTAAACGATTTGCCCGGCATGGTGATTTATGTGGCGGGTGCGGAGGATAACCTGTGGAATATCGGTAAAAAATATTATGTGCCGGTGGATAAAATCAAAGAAGTCAATGAAATGAGCTCGGACGAAATTCATCCGGGGGATAAACTTCTTATTGTAAAGGGAATGTAATAAAAAGCCTTGCCATTGCGGCAGGGCTTTTCTTCAAGTCATTGACGAAAAACACCAAATTGTATATAATTAAGTACAATTCCTGAAGAAAGGAAACCGAACGCGAAATGACGGACGATACAACGGACAAGAGCTGTACAGAAGGTACGGCAAGGTCAGACAAGAACTGCACGGAAACAGAAGGTACGGCAAAGTCTGACGAGAACTGCATAGAGATGCAAGGTCACGCCAAGGTCAATCTCGGACTGGACGTGGTGGGCAGGCTGCCCAACGGTTATCATGAAGTGAAAATGGTAATGCAGACCGTGGGGGTGCACGATACCGTAACCTTGAGAAAAATACCGGAGGGCATCAAGTTTTCCACGGAAAACGGCGAGATACCCTGTGACGATACCAATTTAGCCTACCGGGCGGCAAAGCTTTTCTTAGAGAGCGCCGGCGTAAAAGGCGGCGTGGAGATACGGCTTATCAAACGCATTCCCGTGGCGGCAGGACTTGCAGGCGGCAGTACGGACGCGGCAGCGGTCTTTAAGGGTATGAATATTTTGTATAGAACGGGGCTTACCGAAGAAGCATTAAAGGAGTTTGGGGTCAAAATAGGAGCCGATGTTCCTTACTGCATCATGGGCGGTACGGCGCTGGCGGAAGGAATCGGTGAAAAACTGACGCCGCTGCCGGATGTACCGGAGGCAGCAGTGCTTTTAGCCAAGCCGGATTTGTTTGTTTCCACCAAAGAAGTTTACGGCAAGCTGCATTTATCGGAAAAAACGAAGCATCCTGATATAGACGGTATGGTAGAAGCTATCCGGGAGGGAAGCCTGTCCGGGGTAACGGACAGAATGGGAAATGTGCTGCAGGATGTGACGGCGCCGTCCTACCCGGTTATCGGCAGACTGATAGAGCTGATGGAAGAAAGCGGAGCGGTGAGAGCCATGATGAGCGGCAGCGGACCCACCGTTTTCGGAATATTTAAAGATAAAGAAGAAGCGGCACGCTGCAAAGAGGTACTGGAGCAGAAGCAGGCAGAGGTGCAGTGGACAGAGAAAGGTTATCAGCCGGTAAAACAGATTTTTGTGACGGAATTTGTATCCGCATAAAGCATTACACGGCAGAATGAGAGGGCATATGCAGGAAAACCTACAGACAAATATGGATGAATTTCTTCCATTAAGAGATGTGGTGTTCAATACATTACGACAGGGAATTTTAACAGGGGAGCTGAAGCCGGGTGAAAGACTGATGGAAATTCATCTGGCAAATAAGCTGGGCGTCAGCCGTACCCCCATAAGGGAGGCAATCCGCAAGCTGGAACTGGAAGGTCTGGTGACCATGATTCCCAGAAGAGGCGCGGAAGTGGCGCAGATTACCGAAAAGAGCTTAAAGGATGTGCTGGAGGTAAGAAGGGCGCTGGATGCACTCAGTGTGGAGCTTGCCTGCGACCGCATTGACGATGAGGAGCTTGCGGCGCTGGGAAAGGCATGCGAGTCCTTTGAAAAGGCTGTTTCCACCGGGGACCCGAAGAAAATTGCCCAGGCGGACGTGGAGTTTCACAATATCATTGTGAAGGCTGCCGGCAACACCCGTCTGGTACAGCTTATCAACAACTTATCGGAGCAGATGTACCGGTACCGTTTTGAATACATCAAGGACGTCAGCACCCATGAGCAGTTGATAGCGGAGCACCGTATTTTATTCGACTGCATCCGGAACAAGGATAAGGCAACGGCGGCGAAAACGGCAAAGCTTCACATTGACAATCAGGAAAATGCCATTATGCAGCAGCTGCACAAGGAGCAGGCGAAAAATGCCGCGAAGGCTTAAAAAGGTATAAAGAAAAGAAAGAGTGTCCATACTCTCTGTAACAAAGCAGCGGAAACATCCGCTTACTTATAGGAACAGAGAGGTCTTTCTATGGAAAAATGGATTTACAGAATAAAAAAATTAGGTTTGCTGCTTTCAGCGTGTGCATTCTTCGGATTGTTTTATCCGGAGTTCTGCTTAAATGAGGATACCTGCCGGGTGGTCTGTGAAGACGGACAGACGGAGGAAGAAACGGAGTACGGCAGCGAACTTTATTACCGGCTGCTTTCGGCAAAGCCGGAGGAAATAAAGGCAAAGAGCAGGCTCTGGGAGCTGTTGAAAAACTGGTTCTGAGCGTGTCTGCCAAAAAGTTGAGGACGGAGTTATGAACAATGACAGAATAGACAGGGAGTCACCCATCGGCGTATTTGATTCCGGTATCGGCGGGCTGACCGTGGCAAGAGAAATCATGCGCCAGATTCCCAATGAAAAAATTGTATATTTCGGGGATACCGCAAGGGTGCCCTACGGCAGCAAATCCAAGGAAACCGTAACCCGGTTTTCCAGGCAGATTGTACGTTTCTTAGAGACGCATCATGTGAAAACCATCGTGGTGGCGTGCAATACGGCGAGTGCCTATGCACTGGATGAACTGGAAAAAGAATTCGACATTCCCATTATGGGCGTGGTAAAGCCCGGTGCCAAAGCCGCCGCCGATACCACCCGGAACGGGAAAATCGGTGTCATTGCCACGGAGGCAACCATCAACAGCCACATTTACGGCGAATACATAAAAGAGTTAAACCCCAAGGTACAGATATGGGGCAAGGCGTGTCCGTTGTTTGTGCCCCTGGTGGAAGAAGGGCTTCTGCAGGACCCGGTAACGGATGAAATCGCCAGAAGATACCTGACGGAGCTGATTGATTTGGATATTGATACCCTGATTTTGGGATGCACCCACTATCCCCTTATCCGCTCCACCATCGGACGTATTATGGGAGAAAAGGTCAATCTGGTGAACCCGGCTTATGAAACCGCAAGGGAATTAAAAGAGATGCTGGCGGAAAAAAATCTGCTCCGGGAAAATGCACCGGGGCTGGGCGACAACCAGTACCAGTTCTATGTGAGCGATACCACCGAGAAATTTATCCGGTTTGCCAATTCCATTATCAAATACGGTATCCTGTCTGCCAAGCAGGTAAACATTGAGGAGTATTAGAAAGCACCCGGCAGATAACAAAGCAGAAGGAAGGCAGAACAGTTGACAGAAGAAGTTTCTCTTACCATAAAGGGCGTGCAGTCTTTCGGAGAAGACCGTGACACCCAGGAAACGAAGGCGGATGCCCGGTATTTTAAGAAAGGGGAAAGCCATTACCTTTTTTATGAAGAAGTACAGGAAGGGATGGAAGAACCCGTGAAAACAAGGGTGAAGCTGCACAAAAACGGCGTGGAGCTGGTACGCAGCGGCGCCATCAGCACCACCATGATTTTTGAAGAGCAGAAAAAACACCCCACCCAGTACCATACGCCTTACGGAAAAATGAATTTGGCGGTGAACACCCGCAAAATCAACGTGAAGGAAACGGATGGGGAAATCGAAGTCCGTATTGAGTATGCACTGGAAGCGGAAGAAAAGCCGCTGGCGGAATGTTTTTTGCGGATGAAGATATCACAGAAAGCATAAAAATCTTTCAGACATAGAATAAAGAACAGAACAGATAACAAAAAGAGGGTATGTACCGGAGTACATACCCTTTGTTTTCAATCACTATTTAACAGGCTTTGCTCCTGCCTTTTCCTGTGCGGTTTCCAAAGCACGCTTGAAGAAGCCTTTCTTCTTTGCGGGTGCTGCGGGAAGCTTGCCGTGAAGTCCCTTTACGTCTAAGATGTAGATACCGCTGACGGTTGCCTTGACTTCCTTTTTCACGGGAATGCTGTCAAAAATCTTTTCATCGCTGACTAAGGAAAGAATCTGGGGACCGACTTTCGCTTTTACAATGGGAAGCTTGGAGTTGCGCATCAGCTTTGGCGTCTGCTCCATGACCATGGCGGGAAGTCCCGAGTCCTTCATCTTCATTCGTTTTTTATCTATGATAAGCATGGAAACGGTCTGCTTGTTCTGCTCCAAGAGAACCTGCTGCTCCGCCTGCTTTTTCTGTGCTTTCTTTCCAAGAAAATACAATACAATAAGTATGGCAACTGAAACGCCAAGAATAATAAGTGCAATAATCCAACCAGTACTCACCGGGAAACCTCCTAAAAATTACTTTGCAAGCAACATTGTAACATTGTTTTTGGGATAAGGCAATACGCATTTTGGGGGTATTTTTTAGAAATAATGTGTGGTATACTCAAACAAATAAAGGGGCGGCAGAATACGCACAGGTATGCCGCCGGACATCGGAAATCAGCGGAAAGGCAGGAGAAACATGCATCAGGCTCTGGATATTACGATACAGGTGATTCAGTTTTTTTTCAATCATCTGGTATTTTTTAATTTAATATTTGCCGTAGCGGTGGTCTTTTTTCAGAGGAAGGATCCCAAGACGGTCTGGACATGGCTTCTGGCGTTGTATTTTGTCCCTATTGTAGGCTTTATTTTTTATCTGCTTATCGGTACGGACATGCATAAGCAGAAGATGTTCCGTGTGAAGGAAATCGAGGACAAACTGAACGAGGCCATCCGGCAGCAGGAACACAAAATCCAGAGTAAGGAGTACGAAGAGGATGACCCGGATTTAAAGGGCTATACGGACTTGGTGCTGTTTAACTTAAACACCACCGGCGGTGTGCTCACCGATACCAACGACGTGGATATTTTTACGGACGGCAACGAGAAATTCGATGCCCTCATACAGGACATCCGGGAGGCAAAGGAATTTATCCATATCCAGTATTACATCATCAAAAACGATGTGCTGTTCAACCGCATCAAGGATGTGCTGGTAGAGAAGGTAAAGGAAGGCGTGGAGGTGCGCATTCTGTTTGATGCCATGGGCTGCCGTTCCGTGAAGCCTAAATTCTGGAAGAGCTTAAACGAAGCGGGTATTGAAACCGCAGAATTTTTCCCGGCGCTTTTCCGCAGACTGCAGCTTCGTATCAACTACCGGAACCACCGTAAAATTGTGGTGATTGACAATAAGGTTGCCTATGTGGGCGGATTTAACATAGGAAAAGAGTACATCGGTCTGGTGCCGAAATTCGGCTACTGGAGGGACACCCATCTGCGCATCCGCGGCGAGGGCATCATGGGACTGGAGCTGCGTTTCCTGCTTGACTGGAACTATGCGGCGAAGGATCATCTGTTTTCCAATCCCCGGTATATGACGGGCTTTGCGCCCGCGGAGAGGGATAACTGCTATATGCAGATTATTTACAGCGGTCCCGATACCTCTTTAGAACCCATCCGCGATAACTATATCCGGCTCATCCACAAGGCGAAGGAAAAAATCTATATCCAGACGCCGTACTTCATTCCGGACGAGTCCATGCTTTCCGCGTTGCTTATGGCAATTTATTCCGGCGTGGAAGTAAACTTAATGATTCCCTGCAAGCCCGACCATCCTTTTGTATACTGGGCAACCTATTCCTACATGGGCGAGCTTGTCATGGCGGGCGCCAACTGCTATATCTACAACGACGGTTTCCTGCATGCGAAGGGCATCGTGGTGGACGACAGGGTGCTCTGCTACGGTACGGCAAATATGGACATCCGCAGCTTTGCCCTGAACTTTGAAGTGAATGCGATTTTGTACGACCGGAATAAGGCGAAGGAAATGACGGGATATTTTGAAAAGGATCTGGATAAATGTACCAAAATCACAAAAAGCATGTATACTTCGCGGAAACTGGGGCTCCGCATAAAAGAACAAGTATGCCGGCTCCTGTCTCCGCTCTTGTAAAACGGGCGTATTTGTGATATAAAATAAGAAGCCGCTTTGTAAAAAAGCGAAAGAAATGAGGTTTGTTATGAAAAAAAGATTTGCAGTTTTACTGGCACTTTCCCTGACACTCGGCGTACTTGCCGGATGCGGAGATAAAACCAATACAGACGGTGGAAACACAACCGAGCCCCAGAGCGAATCCGCTATTGCAAGCGACACCACGACGACGGGATACGAAAGTGAAATTCCCGTGGTGGACGGCGATGTGGATGTACTCAGCAATGTCACCATGAGCAGTGATTACAAGGGATTGGATCTTTCCATTGCCAAGCAGGCGGAAGTAACGGATGAAGATGTGGAGAAAATTGCACTTCAGACTTATAACCAGGTAGGCGCCAAGAGCAATGTGGAAAGAACCGTGGTAGAAAGCGGAGATACCGTAAACATTGATTTTGAAGGCAAAAAAGACGGCGCGGCATTTGATGGCGGTACTTCACAGGGCTACAATTTAACCATCGGCAGCGGCAGTTTTATTGAGGGTTTTGAAGACGGATTAATCGGTGTCAATGTAGGCGATACCGTAGATCTGAACCTGACTTTCCCGGAAGACTATCAGAATACCGACCTGGCAGGACAGGATGTGGTATTTACCGTAACCGTAAACTTTATCTGCGCATCCAACAGCTCCGAAATGGTGGATTCCGAAATCGAAAGCTTTACGGACGGCGCTTATCACAATGTGCAGGAATTTTTGGATTTCTGCCGTGAATATCTGGAAGCCAGCGCCAAGTACAATTACGGTGTGGCAAAGGAAAATGCGGTTATTTCCCAGCTTGACGACATTGCAACCGTAAGTGCGCTGCCCAAGTCCTTAGTAGACAAATATTCCTTACAGCTTACTTCCACCCTGGAAACACAGGCTGCCAACTACGGCGTGGACATTGATACCTACAGCATGTATGCCAATAGCATGGATTCCCAGACCTATATCCGGATGTCTGCCGAAAACAGCGCCAGACAGAGCATGATTTTCCAGTACATTGCGGCAAAGGAAAACTTAAGCATCGACGATGATGAACTGGAAGAAAAGCTGACCGAAATGGCAAGTGAAAACAACTACGACACCGTAGAGGATATGCTGGGCGACAGAGATAAAGAAGAGTTCCGTGATTATTTCCTGTACGAAAAGGTTGTAGATTTTATTTACGATAACGGCAATGTTACCGAATATTAAAGAAAGAGGAGCAGAGAGATGGAGTTAACAGATATCAGAGATTTATATCGTGCCAGAGAAAGCTTTATTGGCAAAGAAGTAACCGTAGGCGGCTGGATACGCAGCAACCGTGATTCCAAGACATTCGGTTTCATCGTCATCAACGACGGTACTTATTTTGAAACCCTTCAGGTAGTATACAGCGACAAGCTTGCAAACTTTGCAGAGCTGACCAAGCTAAACATCGGCTCCGCAGTTGTGGTAAAGGGCACCATCGTGGCAACACCCGATGCCAAGCAGCCGTTTGAAATGCAGGCGGAGGAGGCTTTTGTAGAAGGAGAGTCCACTTCTGATTATCCTCTGCAGAAAAAGCGTCACAGCTTTGAATATCTGCGTACCATTCCCCATCTCCGTCCCAGAACCAACACCTTCCAGGCAGTGTTCCGGGTTCGTTCCCTGATTGCTTATGCAATCCATATGTTCTTCCAGGAGAGAGGCTTTGTTTATGTGCATACACCGCTCATTACCGGAAGCGACTGTGAGGGTGCCGGTGAAATGTTCCAGGTAACCACCATGGATCTGAACAACGTTCCCAAGACAGAGGACGGTGCCGTTGATTACAGCAAGGACTTCTTCGGCAAGCCCACCAACCTGACCGTAAGCGGACAGTTAAACGTAGAGACTTTTGCTTTTGCATTTAAGAATGTATATACTTTCGGGCCCACTTTCCGTGCGGAAAACTCCAACACCACCCGCCATGCGGCTGAGTTCTGGATGATTGAGCCGGAAATGGCATTTGCGGACCTGACAGACGACATGGTGCTGGCAGAAAGCATGTTAAAGTATGTAATCCGTTATGTGCTGGAAAATGCACCTGCGGAAATGGCATTCTTCAACCAGTATGTGGATAAGGGACTGATTGAAAGACTGCAGCATGTGGTTAATTCCGACTTCGGTCATGTTACCTACACCGATGCTATCAAGATTTTGGAAAAACACAACGATGAATTCGAATATAAGGTATTTTGGGGCTGCGATTTACAGACCGAGCATGAAAGATACCTGACCGAGAAGGAATTCAAGCGTCCGGTATTCGTAACCGATTATCCGAAGGAAATCAAGGCATTCTACATGAAGTTAAACGATGACGGCAAGACCGTTGCCGCTATGGACTGCTTAGTACCCGGTATCGGTGAAATCATCGGCGGCAGCCAGAGAGAGGATAAGTTAGAGCTCTTAGAGCAGAGAATGGATGAACTGGGACTGAAGAAGGAAGATTACGATTTCTATCTTGACCTCCGCAGATACGGTTCCGTGCGTCATGCCGGCTTTGGTCTGGGCTTTGAAAGATGCGTTATGTATCTGACCGGAATGGGCAACATCCGCGACGTTATCCCGTTCCCCAGAACCGTAAACAACTGCGAACTGTAATGAAAGAAGGGGAAGTGTTTTTACACTGCCCCGACTGCCCTGCGGGTGGGAAGGAGACCAATGAAAAAGACAGCCAAAAGACTTATAAACTGTATATTGGTATGTGCCATACTTTTTGGTGCGGTGCTTCCTGCGTATGCAACCTCCATCGGGGAAATCCAGGAGAACATCAAAAACCACCAGGGGCAGCTTTCCAATATCAACGACAACATTGCAGGACTTGAGGATGAACAGGATTTGCTGGAAGAGGAAATCTCCGATTTGGATGCGGAGCTCTTAAATACAATGGCGGAAATCGGCGTCCTCGAGGAAAACATTGCCACCAAGGAAGCGGATATTGCGACCACGGAAGCTCTGTATGAAGAAGCAAAAGAAAAAGAAGAAACGCAGTATGCCGCCATGGTCAGTCAGATTCAGTTCATGTATGAAACAGGCGAGACGGATTATCTGAACACCATTTTTTCCGCGTCTTCCTTCAGTGAAATTCTGAACAATGCCAGCTACATAGAGGCAGTTTACTCTTATGACAAGAAGCTTCTGGATGAATACGAGGCTTCCCGTGTGGAAACAAAGGAAATCTGGGACCAGCTTGAGGCTGACAAGGCAGCACTTTTAGTGGATAAACAGTCCATGGAAGAACAGAAGGTGCAGCTTGACGGTCTGCTTGCGGAAAAGAAAAAACAGTCCGCGGACTTTGATGCGCAGATCGCCAAGGCAAGACAGGAGGCCAAGGCTCTGACGGCAAAGATCAAACGGGAGCAGTCCGACTTAAAGAAGCTGCAGGATGCACAGAAAAGAAGCAATGCGGCAAACGGCACCTACACGGTCAATACGAATGTAGCGGAAATCATTAACAATGCCAAGGGAAGTGAATTGGGAAAACAGATTGCCAGGTACGGCTGCCAGTTTATCGGGAACCCGTATGTAGCGGGTGGTACCAGCCTGACAAAGGGTGCAGACTGTTCCGGCTTTACCTACCGTATTTACAGTGATTTTAATTATTCCATTCCCCGTACATCCTATTCCCAGCGGAGTGCGGGTGAGGAAGTTTCCTATGAAATTGCCCAGCCGGGCGATTTAATCTGCTACGACGGTCATGTGGCGCTCTATATCGGCGGCGGCTACATTGTGCATGCCAGCAGCGCAAGAACCGGCATCAAGGTAAGCAAGGCAACCTACAGAACCATTTTGTCGGTAAGAAGAATTTTGTAGGGAAAGGTTTAGTATGAAATTTCATAAAAAAGAAATAGCAAAAACGGTACTGGCTTTTTTAGTACCGATTTTTGTGTTTTATCTGTTTGAATGGTTTACCCACAATCCGTTTAAGGATATGCGGACGGGTATCCAGATTTACAACATTATTTTCTTTGAGTTACTGATGGTATTGTTTTACACGGTAACCGGCAGACTGCGGATTGCCCTCCTTCTGGAAACAGGCATCTTTTTTGTATACGGTCTTGCCAATTATTTTGTATTGAAGTTCCGCTCACAGCCCATCCAGCCATGGGATTTTTATTCCATCGGCACGGCGTTAAGCGTGGCGGACAATTTTTCCTATACTCTGACAACCCGGGCGCTGGCAGCCATGATAGGATTTGCCCTGCTTGCGGTGGTGATTATTCTGTTTGGAAAGAATAAACTGAAAAAGGGCTGGATATTCCGCAGTGTCAGTGCATTAAGTGCGCTGGTGCTTTTGGGTGTGTATATCAATCTGCTTCACAATGAGGAATTCGTGGAGCAGGACATCAAGATGTACGACAAGCTGTTTACCCCGACGACCATGAGCTACAAGGACGGTACGGCGGTGGCATTTCTTCTGGAGCTGCAGTACATTGATGTGGATGTGCCGGACGGCTACGATGCGGAGGAAGAAGCGGCGCTTCTTGCCGAAAAATCCGTAGGAGAGGTGACTGACAGACCCAATATTATTGTCATTATGGACGAAGCGTTTTCCGACCCGGCGGTGCTGGGCGAGGTAGATGCCAACATGGACTACATGCCGTTCGTACATTCCTTGCAGAACGGTGCGGAAAATACCATTACCGGAAAACTGCATGTATCGGTTAAGGGCGGCAACACCGCCAATACGGAATTTGAATTTTTAACCGGCAATACCATGGCATTTCTCCCCCAGGGAAGTGTGGCATATCAGCAGTATATCCATGAGGAAACCGAGTCGCTGGCTTCTTACCTTAAGTCCCTTGGCTATACCACAAGAGCCGCACACCCCTACAAGGCTTCCGGCTGGGACAGGGAAACGGTATATCCGCTGCTGGGATTTGAACGGGCGGATTTCATAGACAGCTTTCCCCAGACAGGCAGGCTCAGAAGCTATGTCAGCGATGAAACGGCATTTAACTTTATTAAGAGAGCCTACGAGAAAAAAGGAAGCGACCCCTTATTTTTCTTTGAAGTAACCATGCAGAACCATTCCGGCTACACGGATAAATTCGATAACTTCACACCGGATGTGGCATTGAAGGATGGCGGAACGGACGCCATCAATACCTATCTGTCCCTGATGAAGCAGACGGATACGGCGCTCGAAAGTCTGGTGCGGTATTTCTCCGAGCAGGAGGAAAAGACCATCATTGTTTTCTTTGGCGACCACCAGCCCACGGACTCCGTGGTGGAACCGGTGCTTCAGGCAAACGGCAAATCCGGTGCAACCCTGACGGACGAAGAACAGAAGGAACGGTATGTGGTGCCTTTTATCATCTGGGCAAACTACGACATTGCGGAAGAACAGGACGTGGAAATCAGTGCCAATTATTTATCCGGTAAAGTGATGCAGACGGCGGGGCTTCCCCTGTCGCCCTATCAGCAGTATTTAGAGGAGTTCCGGCAGGAAATTCCCGTTATCTCCGCAGAGGAAACCCGGTATGCGGATGAGTCCGGTTCAGGGGAGGATACGTTACTTTCTTATCAGAAATTGCAGTATTACATGTTGTTTCAATAAACTTATAACAGGTAACAATACGGGGTATTGTTATGCAAAAACAGGAGGGGCACAGGCGAATGAAGAAAAAAACAGGTCTGATTTTGGTCATTACCGGAGCGGTACTCTGCGTGGTCGGAGTAGTACTTCTGATACTGGCATACGGTAAGTTTAACCAGGCAAACAAGTTCTTGACGGCGGACGGCAGCGCAGAAACCAAGGTGACTGCGGAAGCGGAAACGCAGCCTGCAGAGGAAAACGGCGAGAGCACACCGGCGGAAAATAACGCAGGTGACAACAAAGGCGAAACGGAGAACGACGGCAGGGACGAAAGCCTGATTGACCCGGAAAACGATAAGGATGCGGAGACAAAGACAGCGGATTATGACCTGGCAGCACCTTCCGTATGCGGTGCCCTTTCGGTGGACGGTACCCAGCTTGTGGACGAAAACGGCAATCCGGTGCAGCTTAAGGGCATCAGTACCCACGGCATCGGCTGGTTCCCCGCATACGTGAACCAGAATGCATTCCGCCAGTTCCGGAACGAGTGGAATGTAAATGTCATGCGTCTTGCCATGTATACCCATGAAAACAGCGGTTACTGTACCGACGGCAATAAAGAAGACTTGAAAAATATTGTGAAGCGCGGCGTCCAGTATGCAACCGACAACGATATGTATGTGATTATCGACTGGCATGTGCTGAATGAGAACAGCCCGTTAGTCTATGAGGACGAAGCCAAGAAATTCTTTGAGGAAATGGCAAAAACCTATGCCGACCAGAACAATGTTCTCTATGAAATCTGCAACGAGCCCTGCGGCGGCACAAGCTGGAGCGATGTAAAGAAGTATGCGGAGGACATCATTCCCATTATTCGCAAGTACGATGACGATGCCATCATTATTGTAGGTACCCCCAACTGGTCCCAGCGCGTGGACGAAGCGGCGGCGGACCCGATTACCGGCTACGACAACATTATGTACACCCTGCATTTTTATGCGGCAACCCACAAGGACGATTTGCGCAACACCATGGTAAATGCCATTAAGGCAGGTCTGCCTGTATTTATCAGTGAGTTCAGCATCTGCGATGCCAGCGGAAACGGCGGCGTGGATTATGACCAGGCACAGAAGTGGATGGATGTGATTAACGAATACGGCATCAGCTATGTGGCATGGAACCTTTCCAATAAGAGCGAAACCTCTGCGTTAATCAGCAGCTCCTGCAACAAGACTTCCGATTTTACGGAGAGCGATTTAAGCGAGACGGGAAAATGGCTTTATAAGACCCTGACCGGCAACAGCACCGTGGGCAACTCCAAGGATGCCGCAAAGAACAGCCAGAACAACAGCAATAACGGACAGAGCAGTAACAGCGGACAGAATAACAACAACGGAAACAATCAGAATAACGGCGGCAGCCAGAACAACGACGGACAGAGTTTCTCCTTTACGAGCAGCGGCTTAAACGGAACCGCAACCTTAAAGAGCAGTTGGGAGGACGGCGGCAAGACCTGCTATCAGTTTGACGTGAAGCTGGAAAATCCCGGAAGTTCCGACACCAGCCAGTGGGCAATCGACATTCACTTCAGCGGTGATATCGCTTTTTCCAGCGGCTGGAGCGGCAAATATTCCGCAAACGGAAATACCCTGCATGTAACCAATGAAAGCTACAACGGCGTAATTCCCGCAGGCGGAAGCATTTCAGACATCGGCTTTATGATTACCGGACCGTCCGGTCTTACGGTAACGCCGTAAAGCCTTGCAGGCGGAAGCGTAATTCTCACAGAGCTGTTTCTGCGTGATGGGCGCTACAAAGCCCGGCGCATACAAAATCTGCTCTGCATAATGACACAGACAGGAAATATCACACCCTATGGACAGGAAGAGTTCGGAAAGTTCATGGGGTGTTTTACTTTTTAAATTTTCCCGGAAAACACGGTTTCCCTTTTTTAACAGGCGCTTATAGGCTAACAACGTGCCGTAGGGAACGGAAGTAACGTGAAGCCGGATACGGAACGCCCATTCCGTAAGAAGGGGCAGCAGGAACCGTAAAACGGAGGCGAGCACTGTCAGAACCACAAGGAAAAGGGCGATTACCGCCATTAAGTCGTAGTCCATGCGAAGCCGGGATAAAAAGCGCAGAGGACTGCCGTTTCCCGTAGAAGCAACCGTGGGTTCAAATACCATCCAGCCGATATTCTGGATAAATACCTCCGGAAAGGCATGGGAGTCACGGTTTTTAATGACATAACGGTTGCCGCCTTCCGCTTCGGGGGTGTATCCTTCCGCATAGCGGACGGTCAGTCCGGCGGCTCTGGCAAGCAGCACATAAGCGGAAGCAAAGTCCGAGCAGGTGCCGGTTTTTCCGGTAAACAGGAAATATTCCGGGGAATCATCCGGGGCACGATACTGCAAATCGTAAGTAAATCCGCCGGTTTGGAAAAAGGCTTCAATGGCGGCGGCTTTTTCATAGTCATTGGAAAGCCCGTCCGTCAGGGACAGCGCAAAATCCTTTAATTCCGAAGAAATTTCCGAAGTATTTTCCGCACACAACTCCCGGTAATAGTCGGCTTCAACCTGCTGGTGCAAGTAAGAGAAAGCCGTGTTGTACCAGACATCTTCGTTTTCCTGCAGCACATTGCGGAGGTCGGTCAGAAGCTTCAGGGATTCTTCGTTGTCAAAATCCACACCGCCTGCGTTTATCCAGAGATTGTAATAGATATAATCCGTGTAATAGGTGTAGGTATACCGGAAATCCAACGGGTGAGCGCCGGCGGCGGAGGAAAAGGCGCCTCCGGGAGTTACCCGGCAGGAGTCCTGCAGTTCGCCCACATCCAGACTGATGACGTTGGAAGGAACGAGAAAATAAGCGGCTCCGAAATTCTCCGATTGGATATAGGTGGTCTGTAAGGCGCTTAAAGGAAGGTGCAGGTCAGCCACACCGCTTATATTGTGAGCCTCCAGAAAGCCCGGTTCATATTCTTCCGCCGCCAGCAGGGCAGAATGGAGGGAGGACAGGTTTTTGTACTGCTCCACAGTCTCCCAGCTTTCCGGCGTCGAATACGTGGTGGAATAGGTTTCGTCCGCATACCAGCGGTCTTTTGCAAAGTCATAATAATCAAAATTCTGGCGTTTCAAGTAGGAAGCGGTACTGCCGTAAAGGGAGTACATTTTCCGGTTGGACTGGCTTAAAAAGCCGGAAGCATCCCCAGAAAATTCGCTTAAGTCCGAAAAACTGTTTTCAATATCGGAGGAGGTGTCACCGCCCATGAACAGGTCTTCAAATTCATCGTAGTAAGGAGCTTCCTGCTGCTTGGGGATGGCGGATGCCACAAGGAAAATCAAAAGCATGAACACGGCGCCGGAAGCAATCAGCGTGGCTCTTTTGGCGACTTTTCCCATATCCCGCAGGGAGTTACGGTGCAGGATAAAGACAGCCACATTGCAGAGGGCAATGAGCACCAGACTTACGTTGTTGATTTCGGACATAACCTTCACATACAGCACACAGGGAATGAGGCTGATTAGGGTGAGGAAAAACATCCGGTACAGCACCTTGGAAAAGTAGTAAACGGTCACGGAAAAAAAGAACGTAAAGAACAGAAATAAGGAAATCAGAAAAAATACGGCACCTTCCGCATTGCTTCCCTTTGTCAGCATCCATTCCAGAAAGACCGCCTGGTAGGCGCTCATGCCGTAACGGGAAAAGAACATAAAGAGCCTTACCACAATAAAAAGCACAAATCCGAACAGAACGGAACCGGTGAATTTATGCTTTTCCACAAAACTGCACAGGAAAAAATATGCGGCACAGATAAGCAGTGTACCGGGAATAAGAAACAGTGCGGCGGTTCCCGAAAAGGCATCATAGATGACAAACAGGGAAAAACACAGGGTAAGCACCAGGGCATAGGCGCCGCATTCAGTTTTGTGAGCGGAAAGAAAATCACGTATCATAGCAAAGCTCCTTTGCCGGTCAGGGCAGAATAAACGATGCAGCCGCGGAAATCTGCGGCATCCGCCCTGCCGGGTGTGCAGATAAGCAACGGCATATCGGGTGTCAGATTATCCGGCAGAACCCGCGTTTTTGTGGAAAAAGAATAAGCCGCCAGTTCCTTTGCCAGCTCCGGAATATCTTCCTCTTTCCGGAGAGCCATTTCCCGGAAATCGCCGGTATCGGGCGAAAGGTACAGGTAGGAAACCGTGAGATTGTTGTGAAGGAGCGTGCGGGCAATTCCAAGAGAGGTTTCCATGACATTCTGGGCAAGAAGCGGCAGCACCATATCCGGTTTGGTAATCGCATATAAATCAGGGGGCAGGTTCTGCAAATCGTCTTTCCCTGCCTGTAAGAGGGTATCAAGCAGGATGCATACCCTGGAGGAAGCAGTTTCTTCGTCCAGACGCACATAGAATTTATCCCTTTTGGCAGAAAGCTTCCAGTTAATTCTTTTTAAGGGGTCCCCCGGCACATACTCCCGGTGTTCAAAGCCCGGAAAGCCGCCAAATAGCGTGGAACCGGCATCAATGGTTTCTTCGCTGTCCCCGGTCTCTGCAGACTGCCGGTAGATTTCCAGAATATAATCTTCCTCCGAAGATACTTCGGCAATGTCGGGAACGACGTGGATTTCCTGTGCATCCGGTATGGGAGCGGTAAAAGAAAATAAGCCCAGATAATCCCAGATGCGGATTTCTTTGATACCGACGAAGGAGGCGCCGCAGACAGAAGCCGTAAACGTATAGCTGACAGTTTCGGCCGAACGGGGCAGCAGGGACAGGGTCAGAAGCGGTTCCGAACAGGTAAGATAGGGGGAGTCCGTAAAAGTTATGGTTACAAACGGGGAGGGCAGAAACCCTTTGTTGTGCAGGCGCACGGTCAGAATACCATGCTCGCCTTTGGCGGCAAGCGGTGTTTCCAACGTGCACACAGCGGTAATCTGCTTACGGAACAACAGGGTAAAAAGCAGGGAAAGAATGGGAGCACAGACAAAAGTAAGCACCAAAAACCAGCCCACACGGCCGCTGCAGTACAGCGCAAACACCGTGCAGAGACCGATGGACAGAAGGTATCCCGGTATACCGCTCAGGAGGGAGTTCTTCTTTTTTGTCTTTTTTTCTTTTTTGGAGGAAGAGGATTTCGAGGGTAATATCGTATTCATAAGTATCCTTCTTTGTGCTGCGGGAGATTTCGTATTCCGTATGGAATTTCCGCTATTCCGTAGGAACGGTAAGAGTGCGTAAAAGCTGGGCGAGCACTTCTTCGGGGGAGCCTAAGACGGATTTCCCCTTGGGTGAAATGATAATGCGGTGTGTCAGGACGAAAGGCGCCAGAAATTTGATGTCATCGGGCAGCACATAGTCCCTGCCGCATAAAACGGCGTAAGCTCTTGCCGTCCGGTGCAGGGCAAGGGAGCCTCTGGGGCTGACGCCCAGCCGGATGTATTCGGAGTCTCTGGTGGCTTCCGCAAGATTTACAATGTATTCTTCCAGACGGGGGCTGATATGGATGTGCTCCACCTTTTCTTTCAGCGCCACGATTTCTTCCAGGGAAATGACCGCGGACAGATTGGCGGGAGCGGCATCTGCACTTCTTCTGAGAATGGCAAGCTCCTCCTCCTTTTCCGGGTAGCCCATGCTGATTTTCATAAGGAAACGGTCCATCTGTGCTTCCGGCAGGTGGTAGGTGCCGTAGGTTTCCACAGGGTTCTGGGTAGCAAGTACCATAAAAGGCTGGGGCAGCCGGTAGGTTTTTCCCTCCATGCTGACCTGTCCTTCTTCCATGATTTCCAACAAAGCGGACTGCGTCTTGGGAGAGGAACGGTTGATTTCGTCGGCTAACAGAAAATTACAGAAGACAGCGCCTTCCCGGAATTCGGTTTCTCTGGTTGCCGGATTTATCATGGTAAAGCCGGTGATGTCCGACGGCATGACATCGGGGGTAAGCTGCAGACGGTTGAATTTTCCGTTGCAGGAACGTGCCACCGAGGCAACAAGCTGGGTTTTCCCCACGCCGGGAACGTCCTCTATCAGAATGTGGCCGCCCGCCAGCATGGCTGTCAGCAGCAGGGAGATGGAGGTCCGTTTGCCGACAATCACCTTTTCCACATTGTCCATTACGACGGACAGTTTTTTATTTTCCATTAAGGTTTTTTCCATTCGGTGCTTCCTTTCTAACAAACAGGGTACGGTATCAGTATGGACAGAATACAGGATTTTAGAGCCTGTATAGTAAAAGTGCAAAGTCCATGGTAATTGAATAAGGACTTTACACTTTAGGTGTATTTATAAGATTACAAAGAATTATACAGATACTTCTTTGGGGTCATGGGTTTCAATGTATTCGATTAAATCAAGAATTTCGTCACTGGATATGCCTTTTTCGCGTAATGCGCGGATGAGATTAACAATTTCTTTACCTGTCATGTATTCACTCACTTTCTTCACCGCCTTTCGTTGGTGATATTATACCATAGTGCAAAGCCCTTATTCAATTATCAATGTGCATCAGGGAAAAGAAATTGCGGAAATACGCGGGAAATGCAGGCTGCATTTTGAGAGGATAAAAGAAATCAATTGTTTTATGTGAGTAATAGTAATAACATAACCTATGAAAATCAATATGTCAATTATGAAAGCCAATATGTCAATTCAGAAAGGAAAACTTTATGTCAGTAGAAGCTGTAAAATCCTATTTCAGGGAAAAAGGAATGGAAGAGCGGGTGCTGGAATTTTCGGCGTCCAGCGCAACCGTGGCACTGGCGGCGGAAGCCCTGCACTGCGAGCCGGGCAGAATTGCCAAGACACTGTCCTTTATGGTGGAGGACAGACCGATTTTAATCGTAACGGCGGGCGACCGGAAAATCAGCAATTCCAAATATAAGGCAAAATTCGGGAAAAAAGCAAAAATGCTCACGGCAGAAGAGCTTACAGAATTCGTGGGACATGCTCCCGGAGGAGTATGCCCATTTGCTGTAAAAGACGGTGTAGAAGTTTATTTGGATGACTCACTGAAGGAATACGAAACGGTATATCCAGCATGCGGCAGCAGCAACAGCGCCATTGAATTGAGCATACCCGAAATGGAGCAGTATTCCGGCTGCCGCGAGTGGGTGGATGTCTGCGCGGATAAAATAACCTAACTTAAATGATATTTCAGCCATTTCCCCTGTCGGTAGCGGATAATTCCGGCGAGGGCGGTAATCACCCAGGTAAGCCCGGTTGCAAACCACACGGCACGGATGCCGATGGGGAAAATCACAACGAAAAGCAGGGAGAAACCGACACGTCCGGTGACTTCCACGGCACCGTTAATCATGGCATAAAAGGCATCGCCGGCACCGTTCAACAGACCTCGGGTAATATAAATCATACCGAGAGGGAAGAACATCAGGCTGGTGATGCGCAGACCCATGGCGCCGATACGGATGACCTCCGGGTCATTGACAAAGCCCCGTATCATAAAGGAACCGGCTGCGTAGCAGGCAATCAGCATGGACAGACTGATGGCAACGGCAATCCAGATACTCTTGTGAAAAGCAGTCTTTACACGGTCGGTTTTGCCGGCACCCATATTCTGTCCCGTAAAGGTGGAAACGGCGCTGCCAAGGGAATTAAACGGCTGCTGCACCAACTGTTCGATACGCGTCGTAGCGGTAAACGCACTGACAACAGCTTCTTCAAATCCATTTACCACTCTCTGTAAAATCACACAGGAAATAGAAATCAGAATACTCTGTGCCGCCAACGGCAGGCCAATCTGAAAGCACTTCGCAGAAATTTCACGGTCAAATCGTAAATGTTCCTTCTTTAACTTAAAATAAGGGTTTTTCCAAAAGCCGTACAACAGGCTGCAAATTGCGGAAATGCACTGGGAAAGCACAGTGGCAAACGCTGCTCCCATGACGCCCATGTTTAATCCCACGACCAGTAAAAGGTCTAAGAAAACGTTAATCAGGCAGGCAACAATCAGAAAAATCAAAGGTGTCCGGGAGTCGCCCAGGGCACGCATGGTCTGCGCCGCATAGTTATACAGGGAAACTGCCAGCGTACCCAGACACACGATTTCCAGATATGTCGTGGCGCCGTCTATCTGACCGGCGGGTGTTTTTAATAAGGTTAAAATAGGTCTTGCCGACAGATAACCGATGATACTGAGCAGCACGCCGGAAATCATCTGGATATAAAAGGCATTGGCAAGCGTCTGCTTTACCTTGTCCCCCTTGCCGGAGCCGAAATACTGCGCAATCAGGATGCCGGCACCCATGGACAGACCGTTGCAGAAGGAGAAAAACAAAAAGGTAATGGAGCTGGTGCAGCCGATGGAGCCGAGGGCGTTTGCTCCCTCATGCTGACCGACGATGACGCTGTCGGCCAGATTGTATACCTGTTGGAACAGATTGCCCAAAAGCATGGGGAGCATGAAACGCAGAAGCAGGGGTGTTTCCCTGCCGTGCGTCATATCTTTTACGAGGGTTGCCATACTAAAACCTCATTTCTTAAAGAGTTCGTTCGAATTTCTCCGGAGTATCAACGGATAAGCAGGCGGCTTACAGTTCACTCCAGGGAATGTCCTTTTTTATAATTTCAAACCGAATGCTGTGCATCCTTAAGCCGCTCTGTGCAAAGAACAGGCGGATGGAAGTAAACGGAGAGAACATGGGGATTTCCTTTTCGTAGGAAACCGGTCTTCCGTCCGTGCCGTTCCAGGTAAAGGTACCGCTTGCGCTGCCCAAAGAGAACAGTGTTACCGGAATCTGTGCCAGTTCGCCCTGGGTGGAGCTGGCGGTCAGAGTTACTTTATAATAAGAAGGATTGTGTACCTTTAAGCCGAAGCTGTAGCTGGTGCCTCTGTCCGTGCAGATGTCTTCGAGAGGAAGGGTGAAATCATCATATACATCGTAGAAGACAACCGGTTCGTCGCTGGGGGTATCCTCCGCAGGTCTGTTTACAATGGTAATTTCATCCGGCTCGCCAATCAGCCGGTTCATGGCAGGGGTGTGCAGCAGGAAACGGCAGATATTCTTAGCATTGCGCTGCAGCTCTGCACGGAGCAGGGTGCCGTTCTGTAAGCTCTCAAGGGTGTTGTCGTCGTTCTTTTCCCCATCTGCGCAAACCATGAAGATATCATTCTGTGCCTTCGCCATGGCAGCGAAGTTGGTTTTGTTCTGGCTGGTGCCGCGCTCGTTGATGTCTGCCCACCAGTCGGTCATGGTAAAGCCGGTAAAGCCCCATTCATTTCTCAGAATAACGGTGTTTAAGTCAAAGTTTCCGGCAGTCCAGAGCCCATTTACGGGACCGTAGGTGGTCATGATGGAGTCGGCATTTCCTTCCTTTACGGCAATTTCAAAGCCTTTTAAGTAAATCTCACGAAGCGCACGCTCGGAAGCAATGTTGTCCACAAAGTGACGGCCGGTTTCCTGATTGTTTCCGCAGAAATGCTTGATGGTGCCGGTAACGCCTACGGAATGCAGACCCTTTAATTCGGCAACTGCCATCTGGCCGGTCAGAAGAGGGTCTTCGGAGAAATATTCAAAGTTTCTGCCGTTTAAGGGGTGTCGGTGGATATTCATGCCGGGGCCCAAGAGGCAGTCAACCTTGTTGGTAATCATTTCCAATCCCATGCAGACGAACAGCTCTTCCACCAGTTCTTTGTTGAAGGTAGCGGCAATCATGGTGCCGATGGGAAGACTGAACGCCTTGGTGCCGCAGTCCAAACGCATGCCGGAAGGACCGTCGTCGCAGCAGCCGCAGGGGATACCAAAAGCCACCAGATTTCTGGCAACGCCACCAAAGGCAGCGGCCGTACCCGGAGTAACCTTGGGGCTGCCCATACCTTCGCCGCGGATAATGCAGGAAAGGTCTTCGTCGGATAACTGACCGATAAATTCATCCATGCTGTGGGTGCCTTTTAATACATCCGCAAGCTTGATACCCAAATCACCGGTATAAGGAATTTCGGCAGGAAGAAGGGAAAGTCTTCTCTTAGGTTCATCCACTTCATTCAGAGGAACATCCTCGGTGGTTACTTCGTAGGAACCGGCAGCCTTGTCACTGGCAACCGGCTTGAAACGCTGGAATGCTTTTACCGGTGCAAGCGCCTGTGTAAGCTGCTCTGTGACAACTGTGTCGGAAATAGAAACGCCAAGGGAAAGAGCTGCATTTCTGACGTTGTTTCCTACATAAAAATGATAGGTGCCGGCTTCCAGAACATAAGAGAAACGATGGCCGGTTACACCGGAGTCATCATAGGAAGCCAGGAATTTTACGGGAACGCTGACGGTAAGGAGCTGTTCCTCACCGGGAGCTAATAACTTTGTTTTTTCAAAACCGCAGAGAACCCTTGCGGCTTTGCCCAGTTTGCCCTGTGGAGCCTCGCAGTAAAGCTGTACGGTTTCCTTACCGGCAACGGAACCGATATTTCTGACATTAATGTCAAATGTTAAAACAGTGTCCTTGCTGACAGCAGCGCCGTTTCCTTCGGAGGTACGAACGACAGAGATGTCAAACTCCGTGTAGGAAAGACCGAAACCAAAGGGGAAACGTACCTTGTCACGAGCAAAGGTTTCAAAATAACGATATCCCACATAAATATCCTCACAGTAGAAGTTATGTGTTTTTCCGCCAAAGTAAGGGGAAGAAGGATAGTCGGCAAGACTGTAGGCAATGGTATCCGGAAGCTTGCCGGAGGGAGTTACCTTGCCGCAGAGTACATCGGCGGTGCCTCTGCCGCCCACCATGCCGCCTGCCCATACATACAGGCAGGCATCGGGTGCGCAGGTATCTAAGAAGCTCATATCAATAATATTGGAAACATTCAAAAGCAAAATCACCTTGGAAAAGGATTTGCGTACTTTCTTTAACATATCCCATTCCAGTTCGGTGAGGCGGAAAGAACCCTCTCCGTCGAAATTGTCCTGTTCCTCTCCGGCGGTACGTCCGATGATGACAATCGCAGTGGAGGTTTCCTTTGCAACATCGGCTACCAGTTCATCGGAAAGAGGCATTTCTTTCTGGGACCAGGGTTCTGCCGCCCAGCCTTCGCCCAGTTCATAAGGATGTTCCTTTTCCCATTCCTTATAGGTATTAAGAAGCTTTTCGTTCATTTTCACGTTGTTTTCCGCAAGACCGTCAACAATGCTGATGACCCTGGAAACATTCACCATACCGCCTGAACCAGTACCGCTCTTATAATAATGAAGCTGAATGCGGCCGAATACAGCAACTTCTTCGTCTTTCGCAAGGGGAAGGGCATGGTTTTCATTGGTGAGCATGACGATACCTTCGGAAACGGTTCGGGAAGCGGTATCAAGATAAGTGTTCCAATCAAGTGTTTTTTTCATGGCTATTGTCCTTTCTTTGTTTGATAAAATGTATGTTTTTCGTTCTTTTTTTTTCGTTACCTTATGACCTCATTGTATGAATTTGTAAAAAGAAAATATATCATATATATTACTTTTTTATCATATTTATGCTACAATAAAAGCAAAAGAAAGGACCTTTTTTATGCTGAGTGAGAAAAGAAAAGTAGCCATCCTGGAGCAGTATGTGGAGCGCGAAGCCACCTCCACCGATTACAGCGGGGAAATGAGCTTTTATTCCTATGTAAAGCAGGGGCAGACAGAGGAAGTGCGGGAACGATTGAAGAACGACTCTTTTGCCATGAATACCAAAACGAAGCTTTCGGCTGACCCTGTACAGAGTATCCGCTATCACTTTGTGGTAACGGCGGGACTGCTTGCCCGTTTCTGCATCGAAGGCGGCATGGAAAGCAATCAGGCATATGAAATGTCCGACTATTATATTCTGAAGGCGGACAGGCTGAACAGCTTAAAGGAGTTGTATGCCCTCCACAAAGTGATGTGCCTGGACTATGCGGAACAGATGGAAACCATCCGCAAGAAGAAAATTTTTTCCAAGCCGGTGGTTAAAGGCATCGATTACATTTATTCGCATCTCCACTGCCGGATAACGGTGGCGGAAGTGGCGGCATACGTGGGACTCAACGAAAACTATTTTTCCAGACTGTTCTCCGGCGAGGTAGGCATTTCGGTCAGCCGCTACATTTTGCAGAGAAAGCTGGAAGTGGCGCAGAACATGCTGAAATATTCCGATTACAGCTGCTCCCAGATTTCCGAGCTCCTCTGCTTTGCCTCCCAGAGCCATTTCATTGAAAAATTCCACCGGGAATACGGCATGACGCCCCTGCACTACCGGAACCGGTACCACAGCGATATGGGGCTGAAGGAGGAGTAAGCATATTCCGGTCATATCCCCTCGGAAACATACATACAATGTAAAAAAGTATTCTGAGGGGATTACCTTTGAAAGATTATATCGAAGAACGTGCGATGGGCATTGCAACGTACATCATCGAAAACAATGCCACCGTGCGTCAGACCGCCAAGGCATTCGGAGTCAGCAAGAGTACGGTACATGCGGTAGTAACAATACAGAATGGTTTTGCAAAAAGCTTATTTGGATGATAGAATAAAGAAAACAAGTTAAAAAAATAAATGCGACAGAAGGATAGGAAAGCCTTTTGTCGCATTTTATCTTTTATGTGGTGGAGTTGTATTATTTGTTAAGCCGC
>ERZ808240.855-NODE-855-length-39279-cov-12.244850_pt1 | contig 39279 bp, 33 predicted proteins | sample MGYA00521084_ERZ808240 | MGnify/ENA primary metagenome ERZ808240 (study PRJEB31516, sample SAMN03275571) | gut metagenome | biome: mammalia-associated habitat; material: feces | host: Papio cynocephalus | place: Kenya | collected 2012-08-06 ... | reverse complement strand
CTCATTGAGGGTAACACCGACAACGTGCCTGTGAACACGGCCGCGGCAAGCATGAAGAACATACGCAACAACTGGGATCTATCGGCACTTCGCGCAAGCTCGGTGGTTCAGTACCTCATCGACCACTTCAACGTAGCACCAAAGCGTCTCACCGCTGGCGGACGTGGTGAGTTCAACCCACTCGTGAGCAACGACACGGCCGTAGGCAGGCAGCGCAACCGCCGCACGCAAATAATCATCACGCCGAAGCTTGACCAGTTTATGGACTTGATAGACAAAGCTCCTGAGGACAGTAATAAATAATCGCCACACGAAACAAACGAAAATTGCCATTGCGAAAAAAACCGTTTTGCAATGGCAATTTTCGTTTGTGCATACCGCTCCAAGAATATTGCCTACAATCGCATCAAGGCTTCAGGGCTCAGTTTGCGAGAGGTTTTCTTCGCTGGTTTCACCTTGAACTTATCAAAGCCTTCACCATAAACGCCAATGACATTAGTCTCCGTTACAAACGCCTTAGGGTCAATCTCATTGATAATACGGAAGATTGTGCTACTCTCCTTACGTTTGGCCATAATGAAAAGCATCTTCACGTCATGACCTGTGTAAAAGCCGTGAGCCTCTATCACCGTGGCCCCACGATGTGGATAAACAGCGATACGCGACGCTATCTCCTTATACTTGTCGGAAATAATGAAGAATTGCACGCTGCTATGCCTGATATTCACCACCTGGTCCACGCAATACGCAGACACAAGCAACACCACATAACCATAGATCACTTGCTCAAAGTTGTGGAACACTAAATAAGATGATGATATGATGACGATATCACACATCATTATGACCCTGCCAAGTGATATGTCACGATATTTGTGCACTATTGCCGCCACTATGTCGGTACCTCCCGTTGAGCCATTAGACGCGAGACCAATGCCTATTCCGCTACCACAGAAAATGGCACCTATCAGACTTGCCATGAACGGCTGGTCTGCAAGCAAATGAAGGGAGCCCGCATTGCTTCGGGAGAAAGTTGTCAAGGCTGTAAGCACGAACACGGCATAGATGGTTTTGGCGCAAAACTTCCAACCGAGAATAATCAACGCCACAAGTAAAAGTATGGAGTTTATGGTAAAATAGGATGTCTGCACGGGAATTTCCAATGCCCAGAAAAGAAGTGAGGATATTCCTGGCACTCCACTTGCCGTGATATTGTTTGGCAAGAGAAACACGTTCCAACCAATACAATACGCAACCATAGCTACGGATATCATCACGTAGTCTCGGAATTCTGTAATTACTTTCGCGCTGATTTTCATTTCTATAGGTAATTTGTTGGCAAAATTAATGAAATAAATTTATAAAATATCTTTTGCCAGCAATTATTTCTGTCTTGTACTTCTTCAATGCCGCTCACAAATTCCTTCATGGGGTCAGTTCAGTGATCGATAACCCCGAAATGCATCAATGCGTTTCTCACGCCATCATCGTCCACGCTCGTTGTCGCATAGTCGGCAGCGGCTTTCACCTCATCGCTGGCGTTGCCCATTGCCACGCCAATGCCAGCTTGCTTGATTATGGATATGTCGTTGCCTCCGTCACCGAACGCCATCGTCTCGTCTATCCTCATGTGCTCATGCTTCGCCATGGCAAGTAAGGCCTTGCCCTTGTCGGCAGAGATGTTGGTAATATCTGTAAACGCGGGATGCCAACGCGAGCTTACGCAATCGGTAATGCCGTTCATCACGTCTTTCTCCTCTTCGGCATTGAAAAACACGCTTATTTGGAGTATTGGCTCTTGCATGACCATCGACATCGGGGCGAAGTCGAAATCGAGGTTCAAACCCTTCTTAAACTGTTCGGCCAACTCGTCCGAATCGTTTACCACGCCTATATGGTCGGTACCGACAACCACCGCCGCCTTGTTAAACCTATAAGCGCCATCTATGATTTTCCTCACCGACTCACTTGATATTTTATGACAGTTGAAATAAGTCTGCCCTACTACGCACAACGCCCCAGTGGTAGTGATATAGCCGTCTATGAGATGTTCTATCTGACTTAGGTTGTTGATAAACGGCAACGGGCGTCCCGTGGATATATAGACTTTCAAGCCATTTGCCTTGGCCTGCGCCAAAGCGTCTACCGTAGACTGTGGTATCTTGTGTGTTTTGAAACTGACAAGTGTGCCGTCGATGTCGAAGAATAAATATTTGACCATGAAAACTATCTTTTTAGAACAATATCCTTTATAATCCCTTCCTGCGTGCGTACTCGTATCCTATGTGTCATTCCCTTGGTGAGAGGCGACTGTTGGAATTCTGCGAATGTGGTGATGGACTTGCCATCGACAGAAAGTATGAGGTCGCCTTGCCTGAGTCCTGCCTCATAATCCGTGCTTCCTGGCATTACTAAGCCCACCGACGCCCTACCGTCGCTGGTCGGGACATAAGCTGTGGTGAATGGCTTGTTGCTTACCAGAACACTGTCGCCACCAGCATAAGGTTGAAAGCGGATGTAACGGCGGAAGCCGTTGATGATGACAGAGCCGTAATTCAACATCGACGCGCCAATCTTGCTTGAGCCTTGTGTCGTCACGGCTCTTACGTCAAGAAAAGAGAAATCGTCCCATTTCAAGCGGTCGAGCTTAAGGAACGCCACCTCACCACCCCGTTCCGCACCAATGTTGCCAATGGTAATCTTACCCTTCACACGCGTCTCCACCTGGCCATTCACGTTCTTGCTTTTGTAAGCGTGCTCGTCAAAGCTTTGCTTGTTCATGGTGTAGAGCAGGTTAGAGCCAGTATCAAAAAGTGCCTCGTCATAATGGCGCTTAAACGGGCTCACCATGACATAAGGCACAAACCATTTCAGTCTGTAATGAAGGGCATAACCAGCCTCGCCATCGAAGAAGTCGCGACTATCGGCAATGACCATGCGCTTATTGCGCGTGTCTATCTTGCAGCAAAGTCCCTTGTTGAACAAATCGAAACCTATGATGCCATCGTATTCGCGCGCCATGGCAGATGGGAATATCGATGCCACATAACCCGTTATGGTCAACTTGCCAAGCGTAATCGGTGGCAATTGCACAATGCCCACGGTATCGTTTCTGCCAGCGGCATCACGACTGACAACGCTGCCAAGAGCCCTAAGACCCATTAAAGGAGAGTTTGCATAAACCGTGCCCTGACTTGAACCTGTGTCGAGACAGAAACGATAGGCACGTCCGTTGGCAGTCACCTTGAGAAATATCTGGTTGTTGACTACCTCTATCGGAATGGTATCGGCAAAGTTGCGCTGCGAGAACGTGAAATTAGTACTGTAACCACGCGTCTGCGCGTTGGCCATCACGGAAAACAGTAAGGCTACCAAGCAAACAACTGACTTTTTCATCCACTTGCACCTATTTTTTATAAGTCTACATGAAGTCGGGTGCTGTTGCCTTTCAGCCTCAGCGCCCTAACCATGCTTCTGGGTTGAGCTTTGCGCGCTCCTTGCGAAGTTGGAATTGCAATATATGGTCTGGCCCCACGGTGCCAAGGACTTGCCTTGTCGATACTTTCTGTCCTCTGCTCACACTCGCTGAGCTCAAATTTGAATATACCGATATATACGCTCCATGGCGGAGCATGACCACGACCGTGCCGGCATAGCTAAGCACCGCGCTCACCTCACCGTCATAGATGGCACGCGCCTTGCAGCCGCTGCCGCCCATGATGTTTATGCCCTTGTTGTCGAGTGTTACGCCTTTCAGTCCAGCCACATTGTATTGCCCAAAATGGCTCACCACACGATAATTGCCCGTTATCGGCATTGGCAACCGTCCCTTGTTGGCCTCGAACCCATTGTTCATCATCCTGTCCACCGACGAGAATCGCGACTCTTCCTGCTGGTCTTGCTTTGCCTCGGCTATGTCTTTCTTAGCTCTTGCAGCATCAGCGGCCTGTTTTCTCTCGGCAGCCTCACGTGCGGCCTCTGCTTCACGCGCTGCTTGCTCCGCAGCGACTTTTCGTGCCGCAGCAGCTGCTTCCAACTCTTGAGCCTTGCGTTTTTCTTCAGCGGCGGCGGCCTCACGAGCCTTGCGAGCGGCCTCCTCGGCGGCACGAGCCTTGCGAGCGGCCTCCTCGGCAGCAAGCTCACGCTGTCTTGCCTCGGCTATCCTTCTTGCGTTTTCGCGTGCGGCAGCCTCAGCGGCAGCTTTCTTGCGCGCTATCTCCGCGTCACGGCGTGCCTTGGCGGCAGCCCTTGCGGCAGCCTGACGACGAGCTTCTGCCACGGCGCGGGCACGAACCTTTGCCACTTCAATTTCAACCTGACGGTCAATCTCGGCATTGAGAGCAGCATCTTTCTTCCGTTGGTCAGCAATGATGCCCTGTATGGTGCTCTGCTGTTTCTGCAAACCGTTCACAATCTCCTGTTGCTGAACCTTGTTGGCCTCGAGCTTGGCATGCTCCTGCCTACCCTTATAAAGAAGTGTGTTCTTCTGACCCTTGACAGTCTTCAGTTGGGTGTGCTTGCCATACACTTGCATTCTCTTTGCCTTCACGGCCTCTCCCTGCGCGCGCTGATAATCAGCATATTCGCGCACGAAACGCAGACGGCGATACATTTGGTAGAGATTCTTGGCAGAGAAGATAAACATAAGTTTGTCTTGCACCGTGCGGTGACGCGCCATATACCGCATCGACTTTATGTACTTGTTTTGCCTGTCCTTCAGCTGTGCCTTCAGCGTGTTGAGTTGGGAGTTGAGAATGCTTATGTTGCCATTGATATGGTGAATGTCTTTCTCTATGTCGTCTATGTTGTGCTTGCTCTTGTCTATCTCGCCGTTAATGAGCATGAGTTCATTGAGCTTTTTGCTCACGTCCTCGCGGTTCTTTTTCAGGGCTTTCTCCTGTTCTCTGATCTTTTTCTGGATGTCTGCTCTCTGGCTCTGCAACTTCTTTATCGACGCATTGGAATATGTCACCGTCGCGCCTTTCTTAGCCTTTCCCGTTCCGGGCTTGGCCTTCTTGACCGCGCGCTTGGTTTGGGTCGCGCGCTTGGTTTTACCTGTCGTCGCCTGCTTTCTTGCCTGTTGCCTTTTGGTCTGCGCCATGCTTTGAGGCGCGAGCACGAAAAAGGCGAGCAATATATAAACTATACGCTTAAAACAAATGTGCTTCATTTACATACTGAATAGTTTGGAGAAAATATCGGTTGCCTCTATCTTCTTGTACTTTGACGACAGGGTCGTCTCCGTGCTCCATTTCGATGATGTGGAAATATCGTCCATGTCCAATGTCATAGTTATCCTCTGCACTTTCTTCGTTGCCGACGTCTGGAACGACAACTCCTCAAACGCCGGAAACATCTTAGCCCCAACAGGCTTGAACTTGGCGTATTTCATCGTAAGCACCGATGTGCCATGCTGTGCCGACGTGTATGTGGCTTTCACGTCATTGATGAGTTCTGTCTGCCTTGAGACATTCCACGACAGGCTGAGGTTCCCATTCTTCACACTAACCGGTATTGTCGCCGCCGAGCCACTTAGGTCTGCCTTGAACTTTGATATATTCTCCTCTTCGACATTCTTTGCGCCTGGCAAATACAACTGGTTCCAAAACAAGGATTGCAGGGCGTTGAAGTCAAGGCCGTTGGCCTTGAGAAAATCCATCTGTCGATAGTCTTCCTTTACATACTGCTTGTGCAGCCTGTCCACGACGAGCACATATTCGGGCGTGAACTCCAACCGTCCCACCTCGGTATGCAACACAGGCATGAAAAGTTGCAACCTTATCATCTGGTCCTTGCGCATATGCAAGCTTCCTGGCACCGACACGTCTTTGCCTCCCATCGAGGCGGTGAAGGTCAAGTCGGCAACTATGTCTTGCGCGTCAACCCTCTTGTCGTTGACCCTTTCCACGAAAGCGAAAGACGATGTCGGCGTGGCGACTTCCGTTTTCCCCATCTTTGGCAGGTTCGACGTCGCTTTGTCCGCATCCTTCACCGCCGCCTTCTTCACACCGCAAGACGCGAGGAGCAACATGGCGGAAAAGGCAACTATCCCAAGTCTAAATTTATTCATCACTTCGATTTCTTTCTGTAAAGTCTTATTTTCTTTTCCAATGCCTTGGCGTCGCCACCCAGCTTCACGGCTTTTTCACAGAATGAGGCGGCAGCCTCGTAGTTGCCCAATGCGGCATATATGTCAGCCGCATGCTCATAGAGCGTGTTCGACCGTGTGCTGTCGGAAGCGAATTTCAGCGTTTGGTCAATGTATACCTTGGCTTCGGCATTTCTGCCGAGTTTATATAGAATCCAGGCATAAGTGTCAAGGTAAGTGGCATTTTTAGGCTCCGCGGCAATGACCTTGGCACTCATCTTCTCGGCCTTTTCGAGGTCGATACCGTCAACGCTCAGGAAATAAGCGTAATTGTTGAGCGTACCCAAATTGTTTGGGTCATACTGCAAGCAACTGTCGTAAGCGGCATAAGCCTCTTTCTTCATGCCATTGGCAGAGTATATCTCCCCCATGATAGAGTATATCTCCGACACGATGGCCGTATTGCTTTGGTCATTGATAAACTCCGTGCCTTTACGCAAGGCATCGAGCGCGCCCTTGTCGTCTTTAAGATAATAGCGTGACAACCCCGTGAAGAAATAGAACGGCAGGAAATCGGGGTTGTACAGCATGCCGGGTTCGCTGAGAGCCGCTATTTTCTTCCAGTCTTGCGACGACCACTTGTCCTGTATGAGTTGCGCCCTTGCCTCAGCGTTGTCGGGCTGCAAGCGTATCAATTGCGTGAGGGCGTTGTCTATGGAGTCTTTCGGGAATTTCTTCAAGCTGTAATACGCGGCCTTTAGCTGTGCCACTGTCGTGTCTCGTGGCACCACAGCCAGCAATTTCCGGAAGAGCTCGACCACTGCCGTGGAGTCACCGCCGTCCTTCTCGTTTTGCTGTATGGCATTGCGCAGGAATTGCACACGTGTCTCTTGCGGTGTCTCCCTGCCAAACAGCAGGCGATTCATCATCTCCGTGGCGAGCGATTTTTGCCCCGTGCCGTTGTAATAATCATATAGGCAGCTCTGCGCCATTGCATTGTCGGGCTCGCTCTTCAGCACGCCAGAGTATATGCCATACGCTTCCTGCTGCCGCTTGTGCTGCATGAGCCAGTTGCCGAGCATGAGCTTGAAGTTGGGGTCGTTTGGGTGAGAGTCGGCCAGCGCCTTCAACGTGTCGTAAGCGCCCTTGGCGTCGCCTTTCATCTCGTATGCGTTCATGCGCATCAGCGACAGCTGGTCGCTCTCGCCATCCATCTCCTCAAGGCGGCTTATGGCATCCAGCATCTTGTCGTATTTCTTCTGTCGTCCATACAGTTGCACCAACATGGCAACCACGTCGTCGCGGTCGCGGTGCGCCTGGTAAAGTTTTTCGTATGTTTCTATTGCCTTGTCGAAATTGGCCGTGCCCAAGTACATCTGTGCCAAGCGCTCTTGATAGGTGTCGTTGTTTGGCGCGAGGCTCGCCGCGGTCTCCAGGTCGCGGAGGGCGAAGAGAGCGCTGTCCTTGTCGGCAAAGTAATCAGCGCGCATGAAGTAGGCCACCGCCGAGCGAGGGTTTATCTTCAGGCAAGAATCTATAAGCATCATCGAGGAGTCGGCATTGCCTTTCTCTCGTTGGCGCAACGCCGACAGGAAACGCTCACCGAAGAGGCTGTCTTGCTCATAAGTCAGTGTGTCGGGCCTTGTGGTGCCCGCCGCGACATCATTCTCAAGCGCCGGCGACACGACAGCCGCATGGCAGACAACGACTGTCACGGCAAGCGCGAGGATGTGCAAACTGTGTCTTCTCATCATTTCACCCCCGTATGACCGTAACCGCCTTCGCCTCGCTCTGTCTCATCAAGCGCTTCCACCTCTTCCCACGTGGCTGTCTCATGCTTTGCGATAATCATCTGCGCGATACGTTCCCCAGCGTTGATTACGAAGTCTTCGCCAGAGAGGTTTACAAGCAGCACTTTCAACTCACCGCGATAGTCTGAATCTATCGTGCCCGGGGTGTTGAGCACGGTAATGCCGTGCTTCAGCGCGAGCCCGCTGCGTGGGCGCACCTGCGCCTCGTAACCCTGCGGCAACTCTATGCGGATGCCCGTAGGCACAAGGCTACGCTCCATGGGACGGAGCGTGATGGGCGACTCTATGTCGGCACGGAGATCCATTCCCGCGCTCTGACTTGTGGCGTATGCCGGGAGAGGTTGGCGACCGGCGTTTACAACTTTGATTTTCACCATAATAATGCAAAATTACGCAATTCTGCACATATAATTTAATTTTATTTATTAAAAAGACGAAAAGCCACGAAATAAGCGTAACTTTGCCGTAAAAGAATCAAGAGTTAATCCTCAGGAGCAACATCTATGAACTGGCAACAACTCATAAGCAACAAGCGCTTCGGACAGGAGGAGCGGCATCAGCTCCGCCACGACGACCGTTCCGAGTTCAAGCGCGACGGTGACCGACTAATCTACTCGGCTCCTTTTCGCCGCTTGCAAAACAAGACCCAGGTTTTTCCCCTGCCTGGTAGCATATTCGTGCACAACCGTCTCACCCATTCCATCGAAGTGTCGTCGCTTGGCAAGAGCCTCGGCGACGACGTGGCACGGCGACTCACCGACAAGCACCCGATGTTGAGAAACACGCTGTTCGAGGAGATTGGCACCATAGTGCAAACGGCAGGGCTTGCCCACGACATGGGCAACCCTCCCTTCGGTCATTCCGGCGAGAAGGCCATACAGACATTCTTCACCGAAGACTGCGGAAAAGCTTTGAAAGACAAGGTGTCGACTGAGTTTTGGGACGACATCACCCACTTCGAGGGCAACGCCAATGCCTTCCGTTTGCTCACTCACCAGTTCGTGGGCAGAAGACGTGGCGGATTCGTGATGACCTACTCCACGCTCGCGTCTGTCGTGAAATACCCCCGCGCGAGCTGTCTTGCCGGCGAGCACGGCAAATTCGGATTCTTCACTTCCGAGGCTTCCTCATACGAGAAGATTGCCAACGAGCTGGGCATCACGCGATTGTCGGCGACGGGCGAGCCGCTGCTATACGCCAGGCACCCGTTGGTGTACCTCATGGAGGCCGCCGACGACATCTGCTATGAGATAATGGACATAGAGGACTCTCACAAGCTCCGCATACTGACATTCGAGGAGACACGCGACCTCCTACTTGGCTTTTTCGACGAAGAGACAAGGAAAGGCATTTTGAAAAGGCTTGCCGATGACGGCGTGACCGACGAGAACGAGCAAGTGGTGTATTTTAGAGCATGCGCCGTGGGCAAGTTGGAGCATGAGTGCGTGGAGGTGTTTGTCGACAACGAAGACAAGATTCTCGACGGCACGTTCACGGGAAGTCTCATCGACCACGTTGCCGAGCCACAACGCGAGGCTTACCAACGATGCGTGAAGACATCCTATAAGAAGATTTACCATTCCAAGCCCGTCCTCGATATCGAGCTTAGCGGTTACAAGATAATGGAGACGCTCATGCGCACGTTCATCGACGCGGCGGCGCATCCCGAGAGATTCCACTCCCAGCAGCTCATCAACCGCTTTTCCTCGCAATATGACATCCACAGCGACGACCTTGAGACACGCATCATGGCGGTGCTCGACTTCATAAGTGGCATGACCGATGTCTACGCTCTCGACATCTACCAGAAAATCAGCGGCATAGCCTTGCCTATCGTATAGCGCGGCTGGCGGTCATTTCTTTGGCATTGGCATCTTCAACGCCTCAGGGTGCTCCGCCACGAAGCTGTTGATATGGCGGACGCGCTTCTCCTCGAAGATCTCGTCCACGGCAATGAGGATGCCGCTCTCCTCCACCTCGCCAAACTCGTGGTTCACGGCCGTGCCGAAAAACTTCATCGTGGGGCTGAGGTTCATGTAGGCGTTGACGAGGGGCGGGATGTTGTATCCGAGCTCGCGCACCTGATGGTTGAGAAGACGGTAGTCGCGCTTGAAGTCGTCCTCGTAGAACAGGCTTCTCAGCTCATCCTCGGGCGTGTCTATCTTCACCGCGTCCATCGGTACCGCAAGGTGCTCGTTGTCGCCGAAATGCTTGCGAAGGAAATAGAGTATCATGTCGCGGCCACGGCGCACAAAAGACGGATACATCGTCATCTTGCCAAGGAAATACTTGCAGCGTGGGTTTATCACGGTGAGCGCGCCAAGTCCGTCCCAAAGGTTGTCGAGCGCGAAGATGCTCTTGGTGTTTTTCCTCACGTTCTGATATTCAAGCGACACGAACGAGCGGCCCAGCTCCACGGTGTAAGGCGCGTAGTCTTTCATGAACTCGTCTGAGAAACGGTACATGTGGCTCATGGCGAGGTTTGGCTGCCCATCGGCTTTCAACTGCCAGTCCTCGCCAAAGAGATAGCGATAACCGCCGATGATTTCCTCCGCCTCCGGGTTCCACACTATGAGCTGCTTGCAACCATTGGGCATGGTGTCAAATTCGTCGATGTCCATGCTTTTACCAGTGCCGCCACCAGCCGTGCGAAAAGCTATCTCGCGAAGCCTGCCAACCTCCTGCATGACGTGTGGAGCATCGGCGGCGCGGAAAACGTAAATCTCGTTGTGGCTCTTGTTCGTCGTGCGAAGACGACGTTGCGGAGTCAGCTCACTTTTCAATATTTCCTTACTGATGGGTTGGATAATCTCTTCTTCCATAGTTGCTTATATTGTTTTCGGCTACTCAGCCCTAAGCCCCGCGGGGCCTGCTTGTTGATAAACTTTCTCTTCCACCCAGGCAGCCCATTCCTTAGGCTTGCGGCTCTTGTCGAAAGTCTGCCAAGGTATAGGCTTGCCTATCACCACACGGAACGGCTTGTGACGGTTGCGGTACATCTCGTCGACAAGGAAAAGCATGGCTATGTTAACCTTAATCCCCAAACGCTCCTGCCAGCGCGCTATGCGGTAGAACCGCGAGGAGTTGTGGCCGCTGAAATAGATTGGCACCACATCGCGGTGATACTGCACGCTTTTCGAAACGAACGTTTTCTTCCAGGGAATGTCGTGTACGTGACCGTCGATGATACGGGAATTGAGACCGGCGGGAAACATGATTATGTGGTTGTCGCTATTGAAAGCCGACTCCACGGCATCGGCGAAACTCGCCCCGTTGCGGCCAGTCTTGTTGATTCCCACGCATACGGGGCGCAAGCCAGGGAGAAACATCAACAGGTCGTTGACCAGATACCGGAACCTGCCATCATAGTGTCTCCCGATAATCGAGCCAAGGCACACGCCGTCTTGCCCTCCAAGCGGATGGTTGCTCACGAAAATGTAGCGCTTGCCGTCGCTCTTGTCGGGAAGGTTCTCCTTGCCTTCAATGGTGAGCCGCATGTCGAGATACTTCACGCATTCCTCAAGCCACTCAGTGCCCTCCTGTCCGCGATGTTCATCAAGAAAAGCGTTGACCTCGTCCTCGTGTATGAGACGACGAAGCCATGCCACGAGAAAGCGCGGCACGTATCGGGCCTTGTCGCCCATCTTGCTGCGCAATATTCCCTCTAAATCGATTGTCTTTACTATGCTTTTCTCTGCCATAACAAAACTACGTTGCAAAAATACCAATTATTTTTTATTTCTTTTCATTTCATACGCAAAAATGTGAAAAATATTTCGTGGCAGTTATGGCATGAAATCATGGGCGTGAAGACACGTTTCGGCTTCACGCTTGAATCGCGTCGCCTTCACGCTTGAATCGCGACGCCTCCACGCTTGAATCGCGACGCCTTTACGCTTGAATCGCGACGCGATTCAAGCGTAAAGGCGAACGGCCTCTCTAACAACCGTTTACCGCCTTAGACAAGACACCATTTTCTCGCGCGTCTCACGCCCTTGCATCCATGGGACAGAAGCGACCCAAACGGCAGGATTCCTGGCGCGCCGCGCAGCCCTTTCGCCATGCCAAAGGCGTTTTGGAGCACGACAACAAAAAAAAAGTGGGGAAAAGTGGTGCAAAGTGGGGGAAAGTTCGTAACTTTGGAGTCCAAATACACTTAATATGTGTGCTCATGCGCTTTTTAGGCAATATAGAGGCAAAGACAGACGCTAAGGGCAGGGCCTTTCTGCCCGCCCAGTTTCGCAAGGTGCTGGCAGCGTCTGGCGAGGGCTCGCTTGTGCTTCGCAAGGACGTGTTTGAGAGCCTGTTGGTGCTCTACCCCGTGAGCGTATGGGACGAGTTGGTTGCCACTATGCGCCGCAAGCTGTCGAGATGGGACCGCCGTCAGCAGATGGCATTCCGCACATTCGTCAGCGGCGTAGCGGAACTGACAATAGACGCGAGTGGCAGGATTCTCATTCCGCGCCCATTTCTCGACATGGCTGGCATCAGCCAGTCGATACGTTTCGTGGGAATGGGCGACACCATTGAGATATGGCCTGCCGACAGCATGGAGACAATGGACAAGGAAGACTTCGGCAACGTGCTCGAAGAGGCAATGAAAGAAGAGGAAAATGACTGACACCACCATGGCATATCACATTCCCGTCTTGCTCAAGGAGAGCATTGACGGCCTCGCCATCAATCCCGATGGCGTATACGTTGACGTCACCTTTGGCGGCGGCGGACACTCACGCGAGATTCTCCGTCGCCTTGGCGACAATGGGCATTTGTTCAGCTTCGACCAGGACGCTGACGCGGAGAACAACATCGTGGACGACCCGAGGCTCACGTTCGTGCATTCCAACTTCCGGTGGTTGAGCAACTGGATGCGCTATTATGGCGTGGAGCACATCGACGGGCTCCTTGCCGACCTCGGTGTGTCGAGCCACCATTTCGACGACGCGGGGCGCGGATTCTCGTTCAGGTACAACGCGCCTCTCGACATGCGCATGAACCGCGAGGGTGGGAAGACCGCCGCCGACATAGTGAACAACGACACCGAGGAACATCTCGCCGACATATTCTACCTATACGGGGAACTGCGCCGGGCGCGACAGATAGCCGCAGCCATAGCGAAGGCGCGAGAGCGCAAGCCAATACTCACCACGCAAGGCTTCCTGCAAGTGGTGGACCCACTCTTCCGCCGCGAGAAAGAGAAGAAAGACATGGCCCGACTCTTCCAGGCCCTGCGCATAGAGGTGAACCACGAGATGCAGGCTCTCAGCGAGATGCTGACATCCGCCACGCGACTGCTCGCCACAGGAGGTAGGTTGAGCGTCATCACCTACCACTCGCTTGAAGACCGCATGGTGAAAAACATCATGAAGAGCGGCAACGTGAACGGGAAGGCTGAGGAAGACCCTGTGTTCGGAAGGAAGGCAAGCCCCTACGCCATGGTCAACAACAAGGTCATAGTGCCATCCAGCGAGGAGGTAAGCGAGAACCCACGCAGCCGGAGCGCGAAACTCCGGATTGCGGCGAGAAAGTGAAAGACGAAGAATGAAGAGTGAAGAGTGAAGAGCGAGGAACGAAGAGTGAAGAGTGAGGTACAATAAAAACATGAAAGAAGATTCGACAAACAACAATAACGGCGAGAAAACGACAAAGCCAATCGATGATGACGCCGATACCGGGCTGTCGCTTTCAAAAGTCATAGAAGAGCAAGCAACGGAAGGCGAATCCCCGCTGTCGAGGACTTTCTCGCTGGGAAAGATTCTTGGCGGCGACATCTTGAACACGTCGTTCATGCGACGGCAAGTGTTGCTGTTGTTGCTCATATCAATGTTAGTAGTGATATACATAGCCAACAGGTACTCTTGCCAACAAGACATAATACAAATAGACGCGCTCCAAAAGGAATTGAAAGACGCTAAGTACAAGGCACTGTCGAGCGACAGCAAGCTGACGGAGGAGAGCCGGCAAAGCAACGTCCTGGAGATGCTCAAGAACAACAAAGACAGCACGCTGAAGATGCCAACGCAGCCACCTTACATCATAACGGTACCCGACAAATGAGCAAGTTCAACTACAAAGAGATAATACCACGCTTCAAATGTCTGGCCTGGCTTCTGGCAATTGGAGCGTTGATGGTGCTCGGGCAAGCCGTATACATCATGACGGTGAAGAAAGCCTACTGGATGAAAGTGGCAAGCCGCGTCCGCCAGGACAGCGTGAGGACGCAACCCATACGCGGCAACATACTGTCATGCGACGGGCAGCTCCTCGCCTCGTCGCTGCCAGAGTTCAAGATATACATGGACTTCCAGCAGCTCCACGAGGCCAAGCACGGCGACTCGCTTTGGCACGTCAAGCTCGACAGCATTTGCCAAGGCCTAAGCCGCATATTCCCTGAGCAGAGCGCGCGGCAGTTCAAGGCACATCTCATGCAGGGATACAAAAAGCGACGAACATCGGGGCCGCACAAGGGTGAGAGGGTGCGCAACTGGGTCATCTGGCCCAAGCGCATCGACTACAACACCTACAGCCAAGTACGCGACTTGCCATTGTTCCGCCTGGGCAACAACAAGAGCGGCTTCCACTTTGACGAGCTCAACGCCCGCGAGAATCCTTACGGGTCACTCGCCAAGCGCACGATAGGCGACGTGTTGCTCACCGACGAGGGCGGACGCTCCGCACGCTACGGGCTGGAGCTGAGCTACGACTCACTGCTGAAAGGCACCTATGGCACCGTGAGCAGACAGAAGGTGCTCGGTAAATATCTTAGCATAACAAACCGTGCGCCCATCAACGGCTGCGACATCATGACGACAATCGACGTGGGCATGCAAGACCTCGCGGAAAGGGCACTCGTGAAGAAGCTCGAGGAGATTCAAGGAACCGTAGGGGTCGCGATAGTGATGGAAGTGTCTACGGGCGACATAAAGGCCATCGTGAACATGGAGAAATGCGACGACGGCAAATACCGCGAAATACAGAGCCACGCCGTCAGCGACTTGATGGAGCCTGGCTCGGTGTTCAAGACCGCTTCGGTGATGACCGCCCTTGAAGACGGGGTGTGCGACACGACGTTCAAGATTCCCACAGGCAACGGCATCTGGCATATCTATGGCCGCGACATGAAGGACAGCCACTGGAAGAGCGGCGGCTATGGCACCATATCCCTGGGGCGAGCCATGGAGCTGAGCTCCAACATCGGCGTGAGCTATACCATAGACAAGTTTTATCACAAAGACCCCGAAAAGTTCGTGCGCGGCATATACCGCACGGGCATCAACGGAGCTGGTGTGAAAATACCGATAGTGGGTCACGCCATGCCCGTGATAAGGATGCCGAAGAAGAACAAGCGCGGCGAGTGGATAAACTGGAGCAACACAGCCCTGCCATGGATGAGCATCGGCTACGAGACGTTGATACCGCCGATCTACACTCTCACGTTCTATAACGCCATAGCAAACAATGGCCGCATGATGCAGCCCAGGTTCGTGAAAAGCGCTATCAAGGACGGCGACACCATCGCCACTTTCCCGCCACAGGTTGTGAGCGGCAAGGAGCATATCGCCTCCGACAAGACCTTGCGCATAGTGCAAGACCTGCTGCACAGGGTGGTGCTCAATGGCACAGGCAAGAAAGCATACAGCCCCAACTACTGGGTTTGCGGCAAGACAGGCACGGCCATGATTGCCAGCAACGGCAACTATCGAGGCACCGCACACAGCCTGCTATCATTCGCCGGATGGTTCGGCCAGAAAGACAGGCCTTATTACAGTTGCATAGTGTGCATGCAAAAATACGGCTTGCCAGCCTATGGATGGATGAGCAGCGAGGTGTTCAAGGAGATAGCCGACGGCATAATGGCAAAATACGTGAGATACAGCGTGAGCGACGCCCACGACCCAAACTCAAGCATTATTCCCGACGTGAAGGCCGGGAACATTCTCTCGGCCGACTTTGTGCTCTCCTCGCTTGGAATATCGACCTACTCTAATTATCCTTTCAAGGAGAATGAGACACAACCAGTGTGGGGCGTGGCGGAACGGAGGCGTGGCTGCGTCAAGCTGATCAAGGACAAGGCGAGACGGCCACGCGTCATGCCCGACGTTCGCGGCATGGGGGCGCGCGACGCCATATTCCTCGCCGAGTCGAGCGGAGTGAAATGCGCCATAAAAGGCCGTGGCAAGGTGACGGAGCAAAGCATTGAGCCTGGGAAGAAAGTGAGAAAAGGCCAGAAGTGCTTGCTCACGCTCCAATAACACACGAACAATACAAGAGAACACATATTATAAAAATAAGACAACAAACAAAGACACATAAGACATGAAACTGCAAGAACTTTTGAAGAACATCAAGCCGCTCCGCATCGAGGGCAGCACAGATGTAGACATCACGGGGGTAAACATCGACTCGCGCAAGATTAAGGATGGACATCTCTTCGTGGCCATGAAAGGCACGCAGACAGACGGACACAAGTTCATACCCAAGGCCTTGGAACTTGGCGCAAGGGCCGTGCTTTGCGAGGATATGCCAGAAAAGCTCGCCGATGGCGTGACCTACGTCCAAGTGGAAAGCACGGAAGACGCGGTTGGCAAGGTGGCAACGCTTTTCCATGGCGACCCATCAAAGCACTTGACACTCGTGGGGGTGACAGGGACAAACGGCAAGACAACCATCGCCACATTATTATATAACATGTTTCGTGAGTTCGGCTATCGTTGCGGTCTTCTCTCAACCGTCTGCAACTACATAGACGGCAAGCCAATACCTGCCGACCACACCACGCCAGACCCGATAGAGCTGAACGAGCTCTTGGGCGAGATGGTCAAGGCAGGCTGCCAGTACGCCTTCATGGAGTGCTCGTCGCACGCCATACACCAGAAGCGCATAGGCGGGCTGAAGTTCGCCGGAGGCATCTTCACCAACCTCACGCGCGACCACCTCGACTACCACAAGACATTCGAGAACTATCGCAACGCCAAAAAGGCATTCTTCGACGGACTGCCCAAATCGGCTTTCGCCATTACCAACGCCGACGACAAGAACGGCATGATAATGGTGCAAAACACCAAAGCCACCGTCAAGACTTACTCCATACGCCAGATGGCAGACTTCCGCGCGCACATCATAGAGATGCATTTCGCCGGTATGTATCTTGACATAGACGGCCACGAGGTGGGTGTGAGGTTCATTGGCAAATTCAACGTGTCGAACCTCCTCGCCGTATATGCGGCCGCACGCATGCTCGGAAAAGAGCCAGAGGAAATTCTCGTGGTGCTTAGCACCCTGCACAGCGTCAGTGGCCGACTGGAGCCCATAGCATCGCCAGCAGGTTTCACCGCGATAGTGGACTACGCCCACACGCCAGACGCCCTTGAGAACGTGCTCAACGCCATACACGAGGTGCTCAACGGCAAGGGACACGTCATCACGGTATGCGGAGCCGGAGGGAACCGCGACCACGGCAAACGACCGCTCATGGCGCAAGAGGCGGTGAAGCAAAGCGACAAGGTGATCATCACAAGCGACAACCCACGCTTTGAAGATCCACAAGCCATCATCGACGACATGGTAGCTGGACTCGACAAGGAGCAGATGAAGAAAGTCATAACCATCGTGGACCGCAAGGAGGCAATAAAGACGGCGTGCATGATGGCGCAGAAAGGCGACGTGGTGCTCGTGGCGGGAAAGGGCCATGAGAACTATCAAGAGGTGATGGGCGTGAAGCATCATTTTGATGACAAGGAAGTGCTACACGACATCTTCAACAACTAAGAAGCAACAAACAAATATGCCATATATCGTGGATAAACGAATGGCATAGAGTAATAGAATACAGAACTAAAAGAAATGCTGTACTATCTTTTTCGTTTTCTTGAGCAATTTGGCATATCAGGCTCAGGAATGTGGGGCTACATCTCGTTCAGGGCTCTCTTGGCGCTCATCCTGTCACTCGTCATCTCGGCATGGTTCGGCGAGAAATTCATAAAGTACCTCAAGAGGAAACAGATCACGGAAACCCAGCGCGACGCCAAGATTGACCCCTATGGAGTGAAGAAGATTGGCGTGCCATCAATGGGAGGCATCATCATCATCGTGTCAATACTCATACCCGTGCTCTTGCTCGGGCGACTGAGGAACATATACATTATCCTGATGATTGTCACCACGGTATGGCTCGGATTCCTCGGTGGGCTCGACGACTTCATAAAGATATTCCGCCGCAACAAGGAAGGTCTGAAAGGCAAGTACAAGATTATCGGCCAGGTCTCCATCGGCCTCATAGTAGGCTTGACCCTATGGATGTCGCCCGACGTGAAGATGAACGAGAACCTCACCATAAGTAGGCAAAACGGCCAGGAAGTGGTGGTGAAACACCGTGCCGTGGCCCACAAGTCGCTGAAGACCACCATACCATTCGTGAAAGACCACAACCTCGACTACTCGAAGATAATGTCGTTTTGCGGCAAGTACAAGACCGCTGCCGGCTGGATATTGTTCGTAGTGATGACCATCCTCGTGGTGACGGCGGTGAGCAATGGCGCAAACCTCAACGATGGCATGGACGGCATGTGCGCCGGCAACTCGGCTATAATAGGAGTGGCGCTCGGAATACTCGCCTACGTGAGCTCGCACATACAATTCGCCGCATACTTGAACATAATGTACATTCCCGGCTCTCAAGAGCTCGTCGTGTTCCTGTGCGCGTTCATTGGCGCGCTGATAGGTTTCTTGTGGTACAACGCCTACCCCGCGCAAGTGTTCATGGGCGACACGGGCAGCCTCACCATAGGCGGCATCATAGGCGTGTGTGCCGTGATAATCCACAAGGAACTACTTCTGCCGATACTCTGCGGAATATTCTTCGTGGAGAGCCTGTCGGTGATAGTGCAGGTGTGGTATTACAAGTTGGGTAAGCGGCATGGCATAAAGCAGCGCATATTCAAACGCACGCCAATACACGACAACTTCCGCGTGACACCGGAGCAGCTCGACCCAGACTGCAAGTACCTCATAAAGAGTCCGCGCTCTGCAAAGCATGAGGCAAAGATAACCATCAGGTTCTGGATCGTGACCATCATCCTCGCGGCACTGACAATCATAACATTGAAGATAAGATAAACTGATAATAAAAATGAAACGCATAGTAGTCTTAGGCGCGGGAGAAAGCGGCGCTGGAGCCGCTGTCCTGGCAAAGAAAGAAGGTTTCGACGTGTTCGTTTCCGACATGTCAAAGATAAAGGACAACTATAAGAAAATGCTCGACGACCACGGCATTGAGTGGGAAGAAGGGCATCACTCTGAGGAGAAGATTCTGAACGCCGACGAGGTAATAAAGAGCCCCGGCATACCAAAGGAAGCCCCCATGATACAGAAGCTCATGAAGCAGGGCACGCACATCATCAGCGAGATAGAGTTCGCCGGACGCTATACCCACTCGAAGATGATTTGCATAACTGGCTCAAACGGCAAAACTACAACGACATCGTTGATATACCACATCTTCAAGAAGGCGGGCTACGATGCCGGACTCGCTGGAAACATCGGGCGCAGTCTCGCGCTGCAAGTGGCGGAAGACCCTCACGAGTATTATATAATAGAGTTGAGCTCGTTCCAGCTCGACAACATGTACGACTTCCACGCCAATATCGCCATCCTGCTCAACATCACCCCAGACCACCTCGACAGGTACGACTTCAAGTTTGAGAACTACGCCGATGCCAAGATGCGCATAACGCAAAACCAAACCGCGGACGACAGCTTCATCTTCTGGAACGACGACCCTGTTATCAAAAAAGAGATGGAGAAGTTTGACATCCACGCCGTGAAATGCCCATTCTCGGAAATAAAGGAGGACGCAGCCGTGGCATACACAGAAGAGGGAGAATACAAGATTGAATACCCCACCCCATTCAACATGGAACAAGAGGAGCTTTCGCTAACGGGCAAACACAACCTCTACAACAGCCTCGCCGCCGGCCTCGCCGCGAACATAAGCGGCATAAAGAAAGATGTCATTCGCAAGAGCCTCAGCGACTTTCCTGGCGTGGAACATCGTTTGGAGAAGGTGTGCAAAGTTGGTGGCGTGCAATATGTCAACGACTCGAAAGCCACCAACGTGGACGCTTGCTGGTATGCCCTGGAAAGCATGCGCACGCCAACAATCCTGATTCTTGGCGGCAAGGACAAGGGCAACGACTATCACCACATCTTCGACCTGGTAAAGAAAAAGTGCGTGGGATTGGTGTACCTTGGTGCCGACAACACTAAGCTACATCGGAATTTCGACTCATTCGGCATCCCCGTGCGCGACACCCACTGCATGGCCGACTGCGTGAAGGCTTGCTATGAGATGGCAAAGCCTGGCGACACCGTGCTGTTGTCGCCGTGCTGTGCGTCGTTCGACCTGTTCAAGAACATGGAAGACAGGGGCGAGCAGTTCAAGACATTAGTAAGAAACCTGTAATGGATTTTTGAAGACGGAAAATGAGCAAGCGAGTAAGTGGTATATTCAAAGGCGACAAGGTCATCTGGATGGTGTTCTTCTTCCTTTGCATCATCAGCGCGGTGGAGGTGTTCTCTGCCCTGTCATCGCTGACGTTCAAGACAGGAGACTACATCAGCCCTATGCTCAAGCACGTCGGCCTGTTGCTTTTGGGTATATTCTCCATGATAATCACTTTGAACATACCGTGCCGGTACTTCAAGCTGGCGACGCCATTCCTAATAATAGGTTGCTTTCTTGCATTGGTATGTGCCGACTTCTTTGGCCAAAGCATCAACGGCGCCGGACGATGGCTGACGATTTTCGGAATAAGGTTCCAACCATCGGAGATAGCCAAGGGCACCATGGTACTCGCCACGGCGCAAATTCTCAGCGCCATGCAGACAGACCGCGGAGCCGACAGGCACGCCGTACTCTACATAATTATCATATGGTTTTGTTTAGTGCCACTCATCTTCTTCGAGAACCTGTCCACGGCGGTTCTTCTCAGCGTGACAGTGTTCTTGATGATGATCATAGGCCACGTGCCCGCGAGACAGCTGCTGAAAATAGTGGTAACGGTGGTTGCCGTACTCATCGTGATCGTGTCATTGGTCTTCGCCATAGGCGACGACAAAGACGCAGACAACGGCAACAAGACCTATTCTGAGATGGTGACGAAAAACGGCAAGACCGTAGAGAGCACCCAGCGGCACGGGCTACTGCACCGCTTTGACACGTGGAAGGCAAGGCTCAAGAAGTTTGGCGAAGACAAATACGCCATACCGCCAGAGAAGGTGGATCTCGACAAGGACGCGCAAATATCATACGCCAACATAGCCATAGCCTCAAGCAACTTCATAGGCAAAGGCCCTGGCAACAGCGAGGAACGCGACTTCCTGCCACAGGCATACTCCGACTACATTTATGCCATCATAATAGAGGAGACTGGATTGCTCGGCGCGTCATTCGTGGCGATGCTCTACATCACCCTGCTCTTCCGCGTTGGCATCATAGCAAACCGATGCGAGAACAACTTCCCTGCAATTCTCGTCATGGGCTTAGGATTGATGATTGTCATACAAGCTTTGTCCAACATGTGCGTGGCGGTTGGCATAGCGCCGGTGACAGGGCAGCCTCTTCCCCTAATAAGCAGGGGAGGGTCATCCACGGTAATAAACTGCGTGTACATAGGAATGATACTCAGCGTGAGCCGCACGGCAAAGAAGAATAATGTCTATACCGCGAAGAAGACTGTGGCAGTGGCAACAGCTCCAGAAATGACAGACAATATAGAACAGAAATAATTTAGGCGAATAATAGTCACGAAAAGAAAAAAAATGATTACTTTTGCCGAAAATGTACTAAAATGGAAAAAGAGCTAAGAGTTATCGTCAGCGGAGGAGGAACAGGTGGGCACATATTCCCAGCCATCAGCATTGCCAACGCCATAAAGGCCAAGCATCCAGAGGCAAAGATTCTGTTCATAGGAGCCTTGGGGCGCATGGAGATGCAACGCGTCCCGCAGGCAGGCTACGAGATAAAGGGCTTGCCCGTGAAAGGATTGGTCCGCCCTATCTACTCGCTGAAAAACATCATTGTTGGCATCGACTTCCTCAGGAGTAAGTTCATGGCAAAACGCATCGTGCGGAAGTTTAAGCCCGACGTGGCAGTAGGGGTAGGCGGATACGCCAGTGCAGCCGCGCTCGACGCCGCCCAAGCATTAGGGGTGCCATGCCTCATACAAGAGCAAAACTCCTATGCAGGCAAGACCAACAAGTTGCTCGCCAACGGCGCGAAGAAGATTTGCGTGGCATACAATGGCATGGAGAGATTCTTCCCTGCAGACAAAATCATAATGACTGGTAACCCGGTGAGGCAAAACGTGGTCAACGACAACATCTCAAAGCAAGAGGCAAGGAAGAAGTTCGGACTCGACCCTGACAAGAAGACCATCCTGCTCGTTGGCGGAAGCCTTGGAGCAAGAACCATCAACGACAGCATGAGGCTCCACCTCAAAGAGGTGAAAGACGCCAACGTGCAGTTCATATGGCAGACGGGCAAATACTACAACGCCGAGATGAACAAGGCCGTAAGCGATTTTGGGGAGATACCCAACCTCAAAGTTCTCGACTTCATTACCGACATGGGAGCGGCCTACAACGCCGCAGACCTCGTGATAAGCCGTGCTGGAGCAAGCTCCATAAGCGAGTTCTGCCTAATAGGCAAGCCTGTGATACTCGTCCCAAGCCCCAACGTGGCAGAAGACCACCAAACCAAAAACGCCATGGCGCTCGTCAACAAAGACGCGGCAATATACGTGAAAGACGCAGAGGCCCCAGAAGTGTTGCTCAAACGAGCACTTACAATAGTCAACGACGACGAAAAGCTAAAGTCGCTAAACGAGAACATTAAGAAGCTCGGCTTGCCCAACTCGGCAGATGTCATCGCCGATGAGGTGCTTAAGCTCGTCCATTGAGCATTATAACACAAGACAAGAAACAACAAGATTATCGAAATGGAACTGAAAGATATTAAGTCAGTATACTTTATCGGCGCAGGCGGCATTGGCATGAGCGCAATAGAAAGATACTTCATACACCGCGGGGCCGTGGTGGCAGGCTACGACCGCACGCCATCAAACCTTACGCGTCAACTGGAGAAAGAGGGCATCCTGATACACTACGATGAGAACGTGGAGGAAATTCCACATGCCTGCAAGGACAAGTCGTCGTGCCTCGTGGTCTACACGCCAGCCATACCTGCCACTCACAAGGAACTCACATGGTTCCGTGACAACGGCTTCGAGGTGCAAAAACGCGCGCAAGTGCTCGGTATACTCACGCGCACGCACAAAGGATTGTGCGTGGCGGGCACACACGGAAAGACGACCACGTCTACCATGTGCGCTCACATCATGCACCAAAGCCACGTAGACTGCAACGCCTTTCTCGGAGGCATCTCAAAGAACTACGGCACCAACTACATTCTCTCGGATACCAGCGACTATGTGGTCATAGAGGCTGACGAGTTTGACCGCTCGTTCCATTGGCTTCGCCCATGGATGACCGTCATCACCGCGACAGACCCCGACCATCTCGACATCTATGGCACGAAAGAAGCATATCTTGAGAGCTTCAGGCACTACACGGAGCTCATACAACCCGGAGGCGCGCTGATAATCCATACTGACCTGGAGATGAAAGCCGACGTGAAAGAAGAGGTAAAGACATACACTTACAGTCGCGACAAGGGCGACTTCCACGCGGAAAACATTTCCATTGAGAATGGAGAGATAACATTCGACTTCATATCGCCAAAAGGCAACATCACTGGCGTAAAGCTCGGACAACCAATACCAATCAACATTGAGAATGGAGTGGCGGCAATGGCGTTGGCACAACTCAACGGTTGCACGGATGAGGAGATCAAGTACGGCATGGAAACCTATCATGGCGTGGAGCGCCGATTCGACTTCAAAATCCGCGACAACCGCCACGTGCTCCTATCCGACTATGGACACCACCCAAAGGAGATACTTCAATGCGCCAAGAGCCTACGGGAACTATACCCGAACCGCAAGCTCACAGCCATATTCCAGCCTCATCTATATACACGCACACGCGACTTCTACAAAGACTTCGCCGACTCGCTTAGCCATTTCGACGAAGTGATACTAACCGAGATTTACCCAGCTCGCGAGCAACCAATACCTGGCGTGACATCTCAGTTAATATATGACAATCTCAGGTCAAACGTGGAGAAGAGCATCATCAAAAAAGACGATGTGCTCAACCTTGTGAAGAGCCGCGACTTCGATGTCCTCGTAACATTGGGAGCAGGAGACCTTGACAACATGGTACCGGAGATAGAGAAAATAATAAAAGAGAAAGAGAAAGAAAAATAAAAACACACAACCATTATACCAGATGCGCGTAAACTGGAAAAAGATATTGCTTGTTGGCAGCGATTTGGTCTTAGGCGCCTATATCGTTGCAGCCATGACAATCCTCAATAAGCCAGACGGCGAGAATATTGTCTGCAAGCAAGTGAACATCAATGTCCAGGACGAGGCCGTCAATGGGTTCATCTCCCCGAAAGAGATAAAAAACAGGCTAATGAAGAACGACCTGTACCCCTTGAAAAAGACATTCAAGGAAATCAACACAAGGGAGATAGAGGGGAAACTTCGCCAAAGTCCGTTTATCAAGAACGTGGAATGCTACAAGACGCAAGATGGGCACGTGTGGATAACTCTCACGCAACGTATGCCCACGCTGCACATTATGGCAGACAATGGTGACGACTATTACCTCGACGACAATCACCGCATCATGCCCAACTCCCACTACACAAGCAATCTTATCATTGCTTCGGGACGTATAGACAGATGGTTCGCGCGCAACTACATTTCATACCTCGCCGACGCGATAATGGCAAACGAGTTTTGGCAGAATCAAGTGGAGCAGATAAACGTGCTCCCAGATGGCGGCGTCGAGCTCATACCACGGGTTGGCGACAACATAATCTATTTGGGGCAACTACCTCAAACGAAACTCATAGCGCAAAGAAAGCAACTCATAACCGACTTCGCCAACCAGAAAATGGATGAACTGGAAAACTTCTACAAGTATGGCCTGTCGCAGGCTGGGTGGAACAAGTACTCCTACATAAACGTGGAATTTGACAACCAGATCATTTGCAAGAAAAAGAGAAAAGAATAAAGTAGACATACCCCAATGGCAGAATTTACAGTAGCAATAGAATTAGGATCATCAAAGATTACTGGCATAGTAGGCAGGAAAAACACCGACGGCAGCATCAGTGTCCTTGCAATTGCTCAGGAAAACGGCGAGGCGTGCATACGCAACGGCGTGGTCCGCAATATAGAGAAGACCGTGCAAGCCCTTTCAAACATCATCAAGAAGTTGGAGGCTACGCTCAAGGCGCACATCGCGCATGTCTACGTGGGCTTTGGCGGACAATCCATCATAGGTGTCAAGAACACCAACGTCAGGGAGCTATCCACAGAGAGCGAAGTGACGCAAGACATGATCAACGAGCTCATGGATGCCAACAGGAGCATGCAATATCCAGACAAGCAAATCCTCGATGCCGTGACATTGGAATACAAGGTAGACAACCAATACCAAGCCGAGCCTCCTGTGGGAGTGCCATGTAAGCGGCTTGAAGGCAATTTTCTTAACATCCTATGCCGCAAGGAATTCTACAGGAGGTTGAAGAAGTGCTTCGACCAAGCCAACATCAGCATACTCGACATGTATATCTCTCCGTTAGCGCTTGCCGACAGCGTTCTGACAGAAGCGGAGAAGAGGGGCGGCTGCGCCCTCGTAGACCTTGGTGCCGACACGACAACCGTAAGCATCTTCCATCGCAATATCCTGAGGAAGCTGTCCGTGATACCATTGGGAAGCTCCAATATAACAAAAGACTTAGCGTCATTGCAAATAGAAGAGAGCGACGCGGAGAGACTAAAACTGAAATACGCGAGTGCCTTTACCGACGGCAACGACATTGACACCACTAAGCATTACGCCATCGAATCGGATAGATTCATAGAGATGAGCAAGTTTGTGGAAATTGTCGAGGCCCGCACAAGGGAAATTATAGAGAACGTGAAGAGCCTAATACCAGAGGAATACACGGATAAGCTCTTGGGAGGCATCATACTGACAGGCGGTGGCAGCAACATGAACAACATAGAACGGGCATTCAGGCTATACACACACATAGAGAAGATCAGAACCGCGAAGTTTGTCAATGACACCATCAAGTCAAGCAATCCGTTGGTCAACGCCAAGGATGGAAGGCTATGCACCGTGCTCGCAATCTTGGCCAAAGGCGACCAAAACTGTGCTGGCAATGACATAACAAGCAACCTGTTCGGAAACATACCAGAAAAGTCAGCGACACAGACAGATCAAGCAACAAGCCCCCAGGTGGCCAATGGCAGGATAATAGACGACACAGAACACACGCAAAACAAGGCTAAAGTAGAGGTCAAAGAGAAGACCGAGGCAGACAATCGGAACGAGCAAGAGTCTAAGCCCAAACAGCCACGGAAGCTCTTGAACAAGTTCAAGTCTATCTTCAATAAGCTGACTGCGCCAGAAGAAGAATAAACAAATAAAAACAAAGACTGGAAGGAAACATGGCAGACAACAATAACAACACGCAAAATACGGATACGCAAAAGCCGGAAATCCTCGACTTCGGCGACCCAAACAAGGAAAACAGCATAATCAAGGTCATCGGTGTAGGTGGTGGTGGCGGCAACGCCGTAAACCACATGTACCGCGAAGGCATACACGATGTGTCTTTCGTGCTCTGCAACACTGACGCGCAAGCACTCAACGACTCGCCCGTCCCAGCGCATTTGCAACTGGGAACAGAGGGGCTTGGTGCCGGCAACAGGCCCGAGCGTGCCCGCCAAGCGGCAATAGACACTATCGACAAGATAAAGAACATGCTAAACGACGGCACCAAGATGGCATTCATCACCGCCGGAATGGGCGGCGGCACGGGTACAGGAGCAGCCCCCGTGATTGCCCAAGTGAGCAAGGACATGGGAATCCTCACCGTCGGCATCGTCACAATCCCATTCCGCTTCGAAGGTTTCAAGAAAATCAACCAAGCCCTTGACGGTGTAGAGGAAATGGCAAAACATGTTGACGCGTTGCTTGTGATAAACAATGAGCGCCTGCGCCAAATATACCCGGAACTGCCTCTCGTCGACGCTTTCGGCAAGGCTGACGACACCCTTAGCGTGGCAGCAAAAAGCATCGCCGAGATAATAACCACTCACGGACTCATAAACCTTGACTTCAACGATGTCAAGACAGTGTTGAAAGATGGCGGAGTGGCCATCATGAGCACAGGCTACGGCGAGGGAGAGGAGCGCGTTAAGAAAGCCATCGAGGATGCGCTCAACTCACCACTGCTCAACGACAACAACGTGTTCAACTCCAAGAAAATACTATTGTCCATCAGCTTCTCGAACGAGAAGAAGGAAAAACAAGACTTCATGATGGAGGAGATGAGCTATGTCAACGACTTCATGGAGAAATTCGGTGAGGATTTCGAAATCAAGTGGGGTATTTCCATCAACCCAGACTTGGGCAAGAAAGTTAAGGTAACCATTCTCGCCACCGGATTCGGAATTGAGGATGTAGAGCCAGACGAAGAGAGGAGACGGCGCGACAAAGAGCGCAAGAAGAACAACCACGAAGACGATGACAAAAAAATCAAGCAAGAGGAGAGAATGAACCATTATTATGGTCCAGATGGCAACAACTCGCTCCGCAAGCGCCGTCCAAACTTATATATATTCCAACCAGAGGACCTCGACAACGATGACGTAATCCTCGCAGTGGAAAGCTCCCCCACGTATAAACGCACATCGCAGACTTTAGAAGATATAAGAAAGCAAAGCTGCACCGACACGGGTGAGGAGAAAGCTGAGAACAAGGGCGAAGCGCAACCATGCGTCATAAGCTTCGCGTAAAAACGCGCAACAGGCCTTAGCGAGCATGTGATTAAAATATTCAGATAACTATCAAAATATCATGGAAACAATTTTCGATCAGGTTAGTAAAGGCATACGTGAGGCCATGAAGGCACACGATAAGGTGCGTCTTGAGGCATTGCGCAACGCCAAGAAAGTGTTTCTTGAGGCCAAGACCGCCCCAGGGGCAAACGACACATTGCCAGACGACAAGGCTATGAAGCTTCTTCAAAAGCTTGTAAAGCAAGGAGAAGAAAGCGCTGACATCTATACCAAGGCAAACCGCCAAGAATTGGCAGAAAGCGAGCTGGCACAGGTGAACGTCTACAAGGAATTCTTGCCAAAGCCGCTCACTGAAGAGGAGATAGAGGCCGCGGTAAAAGAAATAATCTCCAAGACGGGAGCATCCGGGATAAAAGACATGGGCAAAGTCATGGGCATGGCGACAAAGCAAATGGCAGGCAAAGCCGACGGAAAGACAGTATCGACCATTGTCAGGAAGCTGTTGGCTTAATCAGAACAGTTCCCTCAGCACATCCAACGAACGCAGCTCAGGGAAGTTTGGCACGTGTAACCGGTAATAGGTCATGATGACGTCCAGACAGCGATTGCGTTCTTCACGGCTAATGCGGAAAAGGCGCATGTTATCAAAATTCATGCGCGTGATGAGCAAGATAAGTCGCGAGTCAGCAGGACTGAGATAGTCAGGGTGCAACGGACATGCCAAAGTGAAACTACCGTCACGCATGTCAAACCACGCGCCATCCGTATAACCTTCAAGGTTGGGGTAAAACCCAATGAAGAGGGAGACGTGAATCATAAAGACAAGATGGAAATTAGCGAACCCGTCCACGGCATTGTCAAGCCATAGCAAGCTCTTCTCCGTGAACTCTTCAAGCTGGGATCCATCTTGTTCGCCTTTAGTGGCGTATAGAAGGAACTCCGCCAAGAACAAGCCAATGGATAACTTGCCTGCATCGAAAGGTATGGATGTGAAAGGTCGCGATATGCGCACGTCTTTGAGACGCTGCAATTCCATGTTGCGACGTAAATCGAAAACGATATCAAGCAATGTCAACGGCTGAAACAATTGCTTCTTTATTTTTCCACGATTCGTCTTGGATAAACTACACGCAAACGATACCCTGCCGACACTTGCCGTAAGCATGTCAACTATCATCCGAGAATCACCATATTTCACGGTGCGCAACACTATTGCCTTGGTCTTAACTTCCATATATGTGGCAAATATAAGAAAAATCAAGCATTTAGAGAAAATTATTAATGGAAAATTTTGCTACATGATAAAAAAGCCGTAACTTTGCACCCGCTTATTAAGAGCGATGGTCCATTCGTCTATCGGTTAGGACGAGAGATTTTCATTCTCTAAAGAGCAGTTCGACTCTGCTATGGACTACTTCCCTTTTAGCGACATCACACAGAAATAATAAAGAATAAAGATAAAGATGGCAAATCACAAATCGTCAATCAAGAGGATCCGTCAGACAAAGGTCCGCACTTTACACAACAAATACTATGCGAAGACGATGCGCAACGCCGTGCGCAAGCTTCGCGCCACCACTGACAAGGACGAGGCTGTCAAGTTGTATCCTTCAGTGCAGAAGATGCTCGACAAGTTGGCAAACACCAACATCATCCACGCGAACAAGGCTGCTAACTTGAAGTCAAGCCTTACTGCCCACATCGCCAAGCTGGGCTAAGCCTTAACTTGCATAAAGAAAGGAAAAACTCATAAGCCGCTTCTCCATAAAGGGGAAGCGGCTTCTTTTTGTTCTTTTTTGTCATATTTATTAGCTTGATTACCTTTTTTTTATTACCTTTGCAAGGTAAAACAAGCTCATAAAAATGGCAGAAAATCAACATCCTGAAGATAACTATTCAGCCTCCAACATCCAGGTTTTGGAAGGCTTGGAAGCCGTGCGCAAGCGCCCGGCAATGTACATTGGCGACATCTCGGAGAAAGGTCTACACCATCTCATCAACGAGACCGTGGACAACTGTATCGACGAGGCCATGGCCGGATACTGCACAGAGGTTGAAGTGACCCTCAATGCCGACGGCAGTTGCACCGTAGAGGACAATGGCCGAGGAATCCCGGTAGACGAGCATAAGAAACTGCACAAGTCGGCTCTCGAAGTGGTGATGACCGTGCTGCACGCTGGTGGCAAATTCGACAAGAATTCCTACAAGGTTTCGGGCGGCCTTCATGGCGTGGGCGTGAGCTGCGTAAACGCGCTGTCCACACACATGAAGTCGCAAGTGTACCGCGATGGCCATATATATCAACAGGAATATGAGAAGGGCAAGCCGCTATACCCCGTCAAGATAATAGGCGACACCACCAAGCGAGGCACACGCCAGCAGTTTTGGCCAGACCCGACCATCTTCACAACCACAACATTCCAATGGGACATCGTATCACGCCGCATGCGTGAGTTGGCCTACCTCAACGCTGGCATTAAGATAACCCTCACCGACCTGCGTCCAGACCCTGATACGGGCAAAACACGCCAAGAGGTTTTCCATGCCAAGGACGGACTCAAGGAGTTTGTGAGATACATAGACCGCCATCGCCAGCACCTGTTCGACGACGTGATTTATCTCAAGACGGAGAAACAAGGAGTGCCTATCGAAGTTGCCATAATGTACAACACCGACTACTCCGAAAACCTCCATTCCTACGTAAACAACATCAACACCATTGAGGGCGGCACGCACGTCACAGGTTTCCGCATGGCGTTGACTCGCGTTTTGAAAAACTACGCCGACACCGACACACAGATAAAGAAACAGATAGAGAAGGCAAAGATAGAAGTCGCAGGTGAGGACTTCCGCGAAGGTCTCACAGCTGTCATTAGCGTCAAGGTCGCTGAGCCTCAGTTTGAGGGTCAAACCAAGACCAAACTTGGCAATAGCGAAGTGTCTGGAGCCGTGAATCAGGCTGTGGGCGAAGCGTTGGCCGACTATCTTGAGGAACATCCCGACGAGGCCCACAAAATTTGCGAGAAGGTCATTCTCGCAGCCACGGCACGCATAGCCGCACGAAAGGCTCGTGAGAGCGTGCAGCGCAAGACCGTGATGGGTGGCAGCGGACTGCCAGGCAAACTTGCCGACTGTTCAAACAAGGATCCGAAAGACTGCGAGATATTCCTCGTTGAGGGTGACTCGGCAGGCGGCTCTGCCAAGCAAGGACGCGACCGTTACACACAGGCCATCCTGCCATTGAGAGGAAAAATCCTCAACGTGGAGAAAGTGCAGTGGCACCGCGTGTTCGAGGCTGAGTCGGTAATGAACATCATACAGAGCATAGGCGTGAGATTTGGCGTGGAAGGTGAGGACGACCGCGAGGCCAATATCGACAAACTGCGCTACGACAAGATCATCATCATGACCGATGCCGATGTCGATGGCTCTCACATCGACACGCTCATCATGACGCTCTTCTTCCGCTTCATGCCGAAAGTGATTGAGGAGGGACACCTCTACATCGCCACTCCCCCACTCTACAAGTGTACTTACAAGAACAAGGTGTCGCAATATTGCTACAACGACCAGCAGCGCCAGGCGTTCCTCGACAAGTACGGCAATGGCCAGGAGGGCACGAGCATCCACACGCAGCGATACAAAGGTCTTGGTGAGATGAATCCAAGCCAGCTGTGGGAGACCACCATGGACCCGAAGACAAGGCTCCTGAAGCAGGTCACCATCGAGAACGCAGCACAGGCAGACGAGATATTCTCCATGCTCATGGGCGACGACGTGGAACCACGCCGCGAGTTCATCGAGGAGAATGCCGCCTACGCCAACATAGACGCTTAAAATCGATAATACAAGAAAACAAGTAAGACCCTGGGGCACTGCACGAGGCCCCGCATATCAACATGGGAAGATTTAAGATGGAATATGACTCCAAAAGGAAGAACGTTTTTGTTCGATGGGTCTCCATCTTGAATCTTCTTTTTTTATTTGTTTTTTGCCACGCAGTTTCCATGGCCTCCGACTTCAACACGCCTTGGATCTTCGCGCGGCAAACAGGCAGCCTGTCGCGTGTTTTCTTCCGCAAGGCATTCCTCTCGCAAGGCCTGCCACGACAAGCAACGCTCACCATTGCCACGACAGGTTATTGCAAGGTGTATGTCAACGAGTGCAAGATAGGCACGGCGCCTTACCTGTCTCTGCGGCATGACAACGACACCGACGCCGTAAGCATGACTTTCGATGTCACGCCGTACATGAGGGCTGACACCAACGTGGTGGCGGTTCTTTATTCGCCATTGCCCAACCACGCATCTAAAACGGAAAAGCAAATAGCCATAAACCTGTATGGCACCGGCTATGACCAACATGACTTTTGCGTGCGAACCGACGCGTCATGGCTTTGCCGTGAGTCGTATTCGAAAATAACGCCAGACGGCATCGAGATTGTCGACGGAAGGAGGCGCGACATGCAATGGAACGCAGCGAGCATCCACGACAACGCATTGTGGGAACAGGCTGAGGAAGCAGAAGACACCACAACGTCAATATATGCCAAAGAGACATTAATGCCCAAGATAAGCCATATCGACACTTTTGACGAAGACTGCATCCACGGCAACGTCATTTCACCACACAGTGCCTTCTACGGTTTCTTCAGAGCGACGCTGAGAGGGGCAAGAAGAGGCGAAAGAATAAGGCTCGGCAACCTTCTTTATATCTGCAATGGCAAGTTAGACGAGCAAGCTTTCCCTGAATTTGGGGCTGGATACACGAAAGGCATCAGCATATGTGGCAGGGCAAGCAGAATAACAACGCTTGAGATGATAAGCATAGGCAAACACAACCCATCATTTTATCACTGACACTTGAAACGAACATGAAAAGCAAAATGCAGTCTACCACGATAGAGAGCGTAAAACAAGTCGCCAATTGTCTGTGCCTCGACGATGACCTCGCGCTCATCGACGAGTGTCACTCCATCATTTTCCCCACCGAGGCGAAACGTCTCGAATGCTTTGCGTTTGCCTTTTGCGACAAGGGATGCGTGAAATACAACATCGACACCATTCCGCAGACCGTGACCGCCGGCAACTGCATCATCGTGAGCGCCGGACAAGTGATTGACGACGTGAGGATAAGCGACGACTACGAGGGCCGCGTGGTCTTCATCTCGCAGCAATATGTGCAGGAGGTGCTCACGGGCATGCATGGCCTTTCATCCATTTTCTTGTTCTCGCGTCTTCACCCCGTATTCAGCATGAGCCGCGAAGAGGCACGCAACATCCTGAGCTTCTACCTGCTCATAAGGCAGAAGATAGGTGAGACCGACCACAGGTTCCGACGCGACACTGTGAAAGCCCTTATCCAAGCCTTCCTCTACGATGCCGGCAACATCTTCTGGAACGTATACGATGCCGAAGAAGCCAAGAGCACACGCAACGAGGAGATCTTCATGCATTTCATCGGCATGGTGGAGAAACATTTTAAGACTGAGCGCCGTGTCACCTGGTATGCCTTACAACTGCACATGACCCCAAAGCACCTTTCCGAGACCATAAAGAAAGTGAGCAGGCAGACCCCTGGCGAATGGATAGACAACTACGTCATGCTCGAACTCAGGGTATTGCTAAAAAACAGCACGCTGTCGATAAAGGAGATAACCGAAAGAATGCACTTCCCCAACCAAAGCTTCTTGGGAAAATATTTCAAGCAGCACACCGGTGTCTCACCAAAGGAATATCGCAACGACTTGTAAAAAATATTAACCAAAAAGAGCACCTTCCCCAGGTGCTCAAATAGATGGCGAAAAGTGGTTTTGGGCTTCTGAAATCCACGTTTTCGCCTTTTCTTTTTACATTTGTGACGTAATCGCATTGCCTTTACGCCGCAATCGCGTTGCCTTTACACCGCAATCGCATTGCCTTTACACCGTAATAGCAATTCCTCTACACCGTAATAGCGACTCCAACGAACTCACTCTTCTTGCCGACAAGAAAGCAAAAGCCGTTACTCTCTTGATTATCAACAGCATGACAAAACGACGCATGGCTGCGATTTTTACGCGCAAAGGTAAGCGCGTTTTGAAAAAATCGATTCTCAGAAGTCGCCTTGTAAAGAAATTTGCTCAGCAACTTCTTCGAGTTCCTTATACCAATCTTCACCAAACCTTTTTATGAGCGGCTCCTTCAAAAATTGGTAGACTCTCATGTCAAGTCTGCGGCCAAGCGCCACTGCGTCATGACACACGTCCCAGCGGTTGTAGTTTATGCCCACAAGCCCCATGTTGAATTTCTTTTCGCGTATAGGATATAGCGCACACGAAATGGGCTTGCACCACTTTGTGCGTCCCTCACGGAAAGCCCTCTCAAAAGCGCACAGGCAGCAGCCATTAATAGTCTTTCCGTCATTGAAATCCTTTATGTCGTGATAGCAAGTGAACACACAGTCTTTCTTGCCAACAATGCTTGTCACCAAGTCTCCGTCGTTGTCGGTATAGGCCACGCCCTGCCTGTCTATCACGCTTTGCGCCGATGCCGAGAGGTCGTCCCACACGGCATCGAGGTTGTCTTCCATGGCCGCTATCTCGTCCATTGTGACAGGCGCGCCTGCGTCGCCTTCCACGCAGCACACGCCCTTGCACTTGGACAGATCGCAGCAAAAACACTCTGTGATGATGTCTGGCGACACCAGCACGTTGCCTATCTGTAAAATGTGAAGTTCTTTCATCGTTACCAGTCTATTTCCGTCTCACCATTCGCCCTGAGATACTCGTTGCACCTTGAAAACTGGTGCTGCCCGAACCAACCTCCCCTGTTGGCAGATAGAGGGGAAGGATGCACCGACTCAAGAATGAGGTTCTTGCCGCTGTCTATCAGCCCACGCTTGCTACGCGCGAAGCCACCCCATAGCATATACACTATATGCTCCCTATTGGCCGAAAGGGCCTTTATGGCCGCATCGGTAAAGATACTCCAACCCAATTGTTGGTGACTGTTGGCCATGTGTGCCCTGACGGTGAGCGTGGCGTTGAGCAACAGCACGCCCTGCCGTGCCCAACGAGTGAGGTCGCCATCATGCGGAATGGGCTTGCCAAGGTCGTCGTGTATCTCCTTGAATATGTTTACAAGCGAAGGCGGCATCGTCACCCCCCTTGGCACGGAGAAGCTAAGCCCCATTGCCTGACCAGGCTCATGATAGGGGTCTTGGCCTATGATCACGACCTTAACCTTATCGAATGGCGTGAGGTTGAAGGCGTTGAATATGAGATGTCCCGGAGGATAACAAGGTCCATTGCCATATTCATGCCTTACGGCATCGGTGAGCCGCTTGAAATAGTCGGTCTCAAACTCCGGCTGTAGGTATTTTTTCCACGAAGGTTCTATCTGTACGTTCATAAGCGTGATTATTAGCGTGTCTTGTCAAAGAAATCAGCGGCATAGCGTCCCATCTCCTTATACCCTGCCGCATTGGGATGCAGGTGGTCGCGCAGACAAAGGCCTGTGCGCATGGCGGTAGGCGACTTTGGGTTGCGCATCAGGGCATCGAAGTCGAGAAATCCGTCGGCCACTTTCTGCGTCCTTATCCATGAGTTCACTATACGTCGTCCCTCCTCATGGTCGGCACTGTAATAGCCACTGCCACGCATGGGCGTTATCGTGGCAAGATACACTTTCTTGTGCTCTTTGTGACATTTCTCTATCATCTTGCGGTATTCCATGATGAGGTTGTAGGCCGTAGCCACTCCATACTTGCTTGTGCCAAGGTCGTTTATTCCCTCAAATATCACCACGTCTGTCACGCCGTGCTGCCCAAGTATGTCGCGGTCGAAACGAATCTTCGCGGCCTCGCCATATCCACTGTACGACAGCACGCGGTTGTTGCCAATGCCAAGGTTCAGCACTCCCCATTGCAAGGCTATGTTCTTCTTGTTTTCCGCCCTCAGCCTTTCTTCCTCCCTCTGCCTGAACGGGCCGTTGAGCCAATAGCTCATCTCATCGGGCCAACGGTTCTGCTGGTCGGTGGTGGATCCCTTGCCGTCTGTTATGCTGTTGCCTATGATAGCTATTCCACGCACATTGTTGGACAACACCTCCAGCGCGGCTATGTTGAACCATTTTTCATAGCGGAAAGCCTTGGAGAAATCGGTCTCAGGCTTGCTCACGCCCTTGAGAATATAGCTTGTAGTGCGCGAGCCCATGTGTACCGTAGGAGACTTTGGCGCGTAGGCATAATTGAGCGTTATGGCCACTTTCTCCAATGGCTTGAGATTAAATGTCAAGGCATCGGAAAACACGCTTTTGCCAGGCCGTATGACGACTCCATCGTCACCGTTGAATTTTAAGTATCTTGCCGACTTGGCATCGACCCTGAACGAGTCGAGGGCATGGGCTATGTACACGCTTCTCAGCACTACCGCCTCTCCCGAAAACACATTGCTCAATAGCAACCTGACAACCTTGCCGCCTGCCGACACCTTAACCACCTGTCTCACGGATCGGTCACTCATTTGGTTGTTGTATGGCATAAAGGTCTTTACGGGCACTTGCATGGCCGTGGCCCACGTGCCTTTCCATTCGCCAATGATGGTGTTGTACCCAACAGGATGCCACGCCTTGGCGCAAAAAGGCAAGCACAAAAAAAGAAAAAGCAGCAATTTGCGCGTCATAACGCTTGCAAAGTTACTGCTTTTCCAATAATATAATGGCAAAAATGTCACGTTTCTTACTTGGCTATCTTCTTTCCCCCGACGATATATATGCCATGGGGCAGGTTGCGCAAGTCATCGCCGACGCGCTTGCCGTCGATGGTATACACGACATTGCGCTCCTTGACAACCACATTGGCCTCAACGTTTTTAATTCCTGTCGACGACTTCGGCTTCATGCGGCTCACCACCACGTCGTCGAGGAAGAAACGCTTTGAAGGCACAAAGGTGATTGTGCATCTCCCCGACCCTTTCACGCGCAAGCTGTAGGTTGTCCACTCGCCTTTCTTCATCGTGAGGCCGCCACTGTCGAGCAGTTTGGCATCACTGCCATTCACAGATATGGCAAGCCCCGTGCCTTCTTTTGTGGCATTCCAGCCGGCAGCGCGAAACGATATGATGGCAGTGTCGCCCTGAAGGGTGAACGCGGGAGATATAACAGTTCCAGAATATGATGGGCTTGTCTTGCCAAATTTCGCGCACTTGCTGGCACCATACATGTAATTCCCCGAAAGTCCGTCTATATGTTTCCAGCCATCATTGTCGGGCACAAACTGCGAGAAGGCTATATTGCCGCTGAACTTTCCGTCGTTACCGCCCGTGCCTACGCAACCGTCAAAAGTTTCCTTGAAGATTATAGAGTCGTCGCCCTCTTTCGTGCCATTCTCCGCCCAGTCAAATGAGAACGCCATGGTGCCATCGCCGTTTTGAGTGATGCCGTAGACGCGGCAGTGCATGAGATATGTGTCGTCTGTATTGGCATTCCACACCGTGGCGGCGGGTAGTGAGGCATCCGACAAGCTGTCGAGACGAGCATTGGGATAAGTGGCGTTGTATTCCACTTCAAGGTTGTTGGCATGAAAAATGGTGACACGCTGATGGTCATTGTATGATGGCGTGGAGCTGCCCTCAACATAATATCCGCCATTTGTGGTGTTTACCGCATTCCAGTCCCAAATATCCTTGTCGTAGTCTATGTGTTCTATCAGCAATCCACTGCCCGGGAGATACTTGTCGAAGCCCTTTTGCTGGCGGTTCTCAAGTATGTAATACTCGTTTCTGTTGCCCTTGTTGTAAATGATGTAGGTCTGGCCCATGTCGGCAAGCGATGCCACGGTCTTCACCGAGGTTGGCTTGTCGAGCTCCATGGGCTTTGTCCAGCCGCACACCATCTTCTCATAGCCAGAATAGCCCGCCGGCACATAGCCATCGCCATTGTAGGAGCCATAATCCATCAAGTCCCAAGAACCCATGCCAAAGTTGTTGCCGTCGCTCGACGTGTCGTACATGTCGGGGAAGCCCATGCAGTGGGAAAACTCGTGGCAGAAGGTGCCAATGCCCGACAGCGTCTGGTCGCTGTTCAGCTCCGACGTGCAGGCATAGGTGTCGATCGTCACGCCATCAAGCGTAAGCTCTTCGCCATAGTTTGCCAGATTGTCCATGTGTGGCCATATAAGGTCTGGCTTGCTTGTCGTGTCGTGCTCGCCGTTGCCGGCATACACCACGAACACTTCCTCCACCTCACCGTCACCGTCCCAGTCGTATTTTGAAAAGTCCACGCTTCCGTCCACAGCCTGGCAAGCCTCCCTCACCATCTCCGTTGGCCGCTTGTCGTTGCCGTAGGAGTCGTTTTGGCCATAATAGCTGTAGCCGTGCGAGAGTGTTACAGGCCCAGCCACGTCGAAGTCGAGAAGAAACTGGCCACCGCTCTGAGCCTTGAAATAATCGCTTATCGAACCCTTGAAGTTGTTTTCACCATAATTCTCCTCATTGGCTATGCGAGTATATAATGTTTGCGTCGGGCCAAACTTCGACACGCTAAATTTCGTGTCGGCGAAATTCACCAGGATAATCAGTCCATGCCTTTGGCCTTGAAACTTGCCCGTGTCGCCATTCGTGGCGACACGCTGGTTGGTTTTCTTGGCATTGGCACGTTTGGCATTCGCCAATCGCCTTGCCGCCACTCTGCTCCTCGCTTCCGCCATCAACTCTCGTGGCACCACGGTTTTCCCCTTTCCGAGACTGTCCACACCAAAGCATCTGCCGTCTTCGGTTTGCCACCAGTGGGCATGCTCGTCACCGCAAAGCCGTGCCTTTACCTCCAAGCCATTGCTTAGCGTTATCGTCCGCCACACTCCCCGCTTGGCTGGCACGGAATGGGAATTGTGGGCAAAGGCCAGCAACGAGACAATGAGCGATAACCGCAAAATGATGGAGTGGCAATAGGTAAGTCTTGCGTTCATAGTTAAAAAATAAAGTATTAAATCCTCGTGTAGAATCTCTGTCAGCGTTTCAATCTGTCTCCTTGACGATTTATCACGTATAGCCCAACGAGAATCATGGCGCTGCCCAGGGCTGCCATCCACGTGAGCCTTTCCCCAAGCACCAACGCACTCGCCACGGTGGTGGATATTGGGTTGAGGTAAACATAATTGCTCACGGCCAAGGCTCCAGCTTTTTTGCTCACCCAGCTCCAAAGTGCGAAACAGGCGAAACTTGCTACCAAGCCAAGGAAGAGCAAATTGCCAAGCACGGCTGGCTGGAGCAACTGGCGCAATGGAAAGTCCCATGGCCAGACTATGTAGCATGGCAACACCGTGAGCAGTCCATAAAAGAAGACCTTGCGAGTGATGAACACGCTACCATAGTGGTTGAGCCGTCTCAACAAGAGGG
>ERZ808240.854-NODE-854-length-39285-cov-7.274586_pt1 | contig 39285 bp, 30 predicted proteins | sample MGYA00521084_ERZ808240 | MGnify/ENA primary metagenome ERZ808240 (study PRJEB31516, sample SAMN03275571) | gut metagenome | biome: mammalia-associated habitat; material: feces | host: Papio cynocephalus | place: Kenya | collected 2012-08-06 ... | reverse complement strand
GGTGGCATCGGATTCGCTGTCGCCAGCGTCATTGTCACCGTCACCGTCGACGGAATCCGCTTGCTTGCCGGAGGCGGATTCAGTCGACTCGGCGGTTCCGGATTTCCGGTCTACGCCATCGTCATCAATCGGACCGTCGACGGAATCGCCCCCAGTCGTCACGCTGTCGTGCTCGTCGGCGTTTTCCTCAACGGCCGGCGCTTCGGTTTGCGCCGTCGGAGTCTGTTCGTTCTCGGTATCAACGGGAGTATCGGTATTTGGTTGTTGAGTCTGGGGGTCCAGATCCTCGGTCATATACATTCGCTCCTCTTCTTGTTTCAGACTATCCATGATAAAGCCCGAGGCGGTCGCCGTTTGGCTCGCGGCAAAGTTTCAAAACGTGTTCGCCCGCCCCAATTCGGGGACAGTCCCTAAAATGGGGTGATGCTGCTGTCGGGGTAACATAACCCCAAAAGGGGACTGTCCCCGAATTGGGGTTATGGTGCCATTCGAGTCACGTTGTCGGTCCCTTCGGCGGCATGTCCGTCACTGGTTCCAGCTCGCTCGCCGATGGCGTGTCACCGTTCGCCCGAAAGGCCCGGTCCGCAGCGCTCCTGCACGACTGGAGCGGCTATAGTGCATCACGACCTTTGGCGCGCCGCCCTTGGCGCGCAGTCGGCGGCTCCGGCCGTCGCGCGATCTGAAAGGAATCCACATGGGACTTTTCACCGGTAAAACCGTTATCGTCACCGGCGGCGGCAAGGCTACGCTCAAGGACGGCTCCGCGGGCTCCATCGGCTACGGCATCGATATCGCCTTCGCCAAAGAGGGTGCGAACCTCGTCATCACCGGCCGCAACGTGGCCAAGCTCGAGGCGGCCAAGGAGTCGCTCGAGGCCGACTACGGTATCAAGGTCCTGCCCGTCCAGGCCGATGTCTCGGCCGGTCAGGACAACGAGGCCGTCGTCCAGAACGTCATCGACAAGGCGATCGCCGAGTTCGGGCGCATCGACGCCGTCGTCAACAACGCGCAGGCCAGCGCTTCGGGTGTGACCATAGCCGATCACACCATGGACCAGTTCAACCTGGCTATCTACTCCGGCCTCTACGCCACGTACCTCTACATGCAGAAGGCCTATCCGCACCTCAAGGAGACCAAGGGCTCCGTGGTGAACTTTGCCTCGGGTGCCGGTCTTTTTGGCAACTACGGCCAGTGCAGCTACGCTGCCGCGAAGGAAGGCATCCGTGGCCTTACGCGCGTCGCTGCCAACGAGTGGGGCAAGGACGGCATCAACGTCAACATCGTGTGCCCGCTTGCCTGGACCGCCGCGCTCGAGAACTTCCAGGATGCCTACCCCGAGGCTTTCAAGGCGAACGTTCACATGCCGCCGGCGGGTCATTACGGCGACGTCGAGAAGGAGATCGGCCGCGTGGTCGTGCAGCTCTGCGGCCCCGACTTCAAGTACATGAACGGCGAGACCGTGACCCTCGAGGGCGGCATGGGTCAGCGTCCGTAAGGGCCTTTTCGTTACGACAATGCCTGCTGTGCAAGGGCGACGCGCGGCCAAAGGGTCGCTCGTCGCCCTTTTTATGCCGATTCACCGCGGCCGATGCGGCGCGTGGCCCTGCCGGCTGGCCATGCATAGATTTTGACTGTCGGGCTGAAGTTTAATGACCACGTTTTCCCTGTTGCAGAATCAGTAGCATATCTGGTTATGAGTAGTTTTCCCAGATATGTACTTTCTGGCCGGCGCTCAATGGTCCAAATTCGGCATAACGCTCAAGTTAACGATATCGATTCTCAATGGGCGATAGCTTAGTTGTCTATTCAGCCCGAATTTAAGGCTCCAGAGCGCAATGCCCAACATCAACCCCTAAGTCTTTCTAAAAATTAGGGGGGACATTAAAATTTCTGAGTACATATCTGGAACAACTACTCACTGCATGGCGCTGCAACCGCCTACGTGCCCGTTTGGTGGAACGGCGCGGCCCCTCTCGCGCTCGCCCCTATAATGGTCACCGTTCAAACCCGCGACCACCACCAAGGACATAGGAGTTCCGCCCATGGATCAGTCCCTGTTCAAGTTCGACCTCATCGCCGAGGACCCCACGACTCACGCGCGCGCCGGCGTGCTGCACACACCGCACGGCGATATCGAGACGCCGATCTTCATGCCCGTGGGCACCAAGGCCAACGTCAAGGGCATCCCCACCGAGACGGTCAAGCAGCTCGGTGCGCAGATCGTGCTTGCCAACACGTACCACCTGTCCATGCGCCCCGGCGAGGACACCATCGCCGAGCTGGGCGGCCTTCACAAGTTCATGAACTGGCACGGCCCCATCCTCACCGATTCCGGCGGCTTCCAGGTCTTTAGCCACAACGACGCTGTTAAGCTCTCTAACGACGGCGTCGAGTTCGTGGTGACCGACTACGACGGTCGCCACGTCTTCTGGACGCCCGAGGACAACATGCAGATCGCCATGAAGCTTGGCTCGGACATCTGCATGCAGCTCGATCAGTGTCCCGGCTATCCGGCCACGCGCCAGTTCGTCGAGCGCGCCGTGGAGCTGTCGAGCATGTGGGCCGAGCGCTGCTACAAGGCCCACACCCGCGATGACCAGGCGCTCTTCGGCATCGTCCAGGGCGGCATGCATCTGGATCTGCGTCTGCGTTCGCTCAAGCATCTCGAGGAGTGCGGCGACTTTCCGGGCTATGGCATCGGTGGGTACTCGGTGGGTGAGGACCACGAGACCATGTTCGAGACCCTGGCGCCGCTCGCGAGCGAATACATGCCCAAGCACAAGCCGCGCTACCTCATGGGCGTCGGCAACCCCACCACGCTTGTGCGCGGCGTCTCCGTCGGTATCGACATGTTCGACTGCGTGCTCCCCACGCGCACGGGCCGCATGGGCACGGCGTTCTCCAGCGAGGGGCGGCTCAACTTCCGCAACGCCCGCTTCGCACATGACGCCGGCCCCATCGATCCCAAGTGCACCTGCCCGGTTTGCACGGGCGGATACAGCCGAGCGCTCATTCGCCACATGGTCACGCAAAAGGAGATGCTCGGCGGTATCCTGCTGTCGATGCATAACATCTACTACCTGCTCGACCTTATGAAGCGCGCCCGCCAAGCCATCATCGAGGGTCGCTACGGCGCCTTCGTCAACGACTGGATGGACAGCCCCGCCGCCGCAGATTACTAACAGCTGTTTAAAGGTCAGTCTAGTTAAATGGGGAGTTGTCGTTCTCATCGTGGCGGCTCCCCTATTTTTGAACAATTAATTAGAAATGGGTATATAAAGTAAGCTATTAGATGCAAAAGGCTGAAAAGAGGTTCTTATGGCTACTGCACTTGTCAACGCGCCACTGTCGACGAAAGTTACGGATTCAGAGAAAAGGACCTTTGTCCAGACGTGCGACATGATTGGAACGTCCCCCAGCAACGCGTTGCGCATGTTTGTTTCTGCCTTTAATCGTCGTGGGGGATTCCCGTTCGACCCGTCGAATCCAAACGGATTTTCAAAAGAGACGCTTGCGGCAATGGCGGATGCGGATGCGGGTAGGGTTTTTGGCCCGTATAAGACAAACGAGGAGATGTGGTCTTCGATTTTTGACGGCGAGGATTGATGATGCTCGACCTTGCGTACACCGCCCAATTTAAGAAAGACGTTAAGCGTAAGAAAAGACAAGGTGCTGATTTAAGAAAGCTCGACAGACTCATCACGAGATTGAGAAAGCGCGAAACGTTAGATGAGAAACTTCGCGACCATGAATTGTCTGGAAATTGGCGTGGGCATCGTGAATGCCATATTGAGCCAGATTGGCTGTTGATCTATAAGATCGAGAAAGATGAATTGATCCTGACGGCAGTTCGAACTGGCTCGCACTCCGAATTATTTAACTTGTAGCCAAGGGTCGCATCCGGATTATGGGACGACAGGGCAGCTATGTATACGTGGCCGCCCTCTGATATATGCGTTACGGCCGGCTTGCTCAAACTGGGTACCATGCTTCATGGATTCATTCGCGGGCGGGGCATGCGGGCGCGCAATCATCAAAGGACCGCGCTCCCGGCCTCGCCTAATTAGATAGGAGTACCCATGATCAAAAAGGAAACCGAAGAACCAGAGTCGACCTACCACGAGACGTACCGCCGCGGCCCCGTGGTCATGCGCGGACCCATGATCCCCAAGGACAACACGTACGCCAACCTGCTCGCGCCCGAGGATTCGACCGACTGGCTCCATACCGACCCGTGGCGCGTCCTGCGCATCCAGGCGGAGTTCGTCGACGGCTTTGGCGCCCTGGCGGAGCTGGGCCCGGCGGTCACCATCTTTGGCAGCGCCCGCACGCCGCGCACGGACCCCATGTACAAGGCCGCACGCCAAGCGGGCAAAAAGATCGCCCAGCACGGGGTGGCCGTGATCACCGGCGGTGGCCCGGGCATCATGGAAGCCGCCAACAGGGGAGCGGCGAGCGCCAACGGCAAGAGCGTGGGCCTGGGTATCGAGCTCCCGCACGAGCAGGGGCTCAACAAGTACGTTAACCTGGGAATGGACTTTCGCTACTTCTTTGTGCGCAAGACGATGTTCGTCAAGTACAGCGGCGGCGCGATCGTATTTCCCGGCGGCTTTGGCACGCTCGACGAGATGTTCGAGGTGCTCACGCTGGTGCAGACGCACAAGGTCAAGCGCATGCCGCTTGTGCTGGTCGGGAGCGTTTATTGGCAGGGGCTCTTCGACTGGATCAACGGCCCGGTCCTGCAAGCCGGCATGATCAGCCCACTCGACCCGGAGCTCGTTCACATCACCGACGACATCGACGACGCCGTCAACGTGGCGCTCAGCGGGTTGGTACGATAGTGGAGGAGCTCGCGATCAAAAGTTGGCCGCATCACGTGCTTTGCGGGCACGTTTCAAGCTGTTTGCCGTGTTCGACGTGGTATTTTTTTCCAAAAAGTTGCGCAACAAGCGCGCTCTGTGTGTAGGGCATTTGTAGCGGGTCGGTAATCTTCGTGAACTGCGAAAATGCCTCGGGGGGGGGGTCTTCCAAAGCACGGCATCCCGCTCACCTGCGACAACGCAAGCGCCAACCACGCACGTCCTTTCGCGCATAAATTGTTGCCGTTTAGAGCGGAAAAGAAGCCATCCCGGCCCCTGTGCTAGGATGGAACAACGACATGGGTTCATCTGTCGATTTGCGAACGCCCGCTCCTTGAGGGCACGCGCAAGCAGACGGAGGTCGATCGGCATCCGGCCGTAACGGTGGTGCTCAGAGAAACCAAGAACTCAAATAATGATTGCGGGAACGCATGAGGCGGCGAAAGCGGCCAGGCGAATGTGTTCCGGCGATAAACCGTTCGCAGCTGCTTGCGTGCGCGTCAGTTTTGTACCCGCTTGACTGACGCGCACGCAGCCAGCTGGGTGCGTTGTGCTCGGTGATCGCCAGCCATAAGTGAGGGCGTAAAACCAAGGGCAACCAGCGCACCCAATGACGGCGACGAAACATACATACCGTTCACGGTGGGGCAGAGCCACGTGCTTGTTCCTCTGGGCTCAGGGTTTGAATATGACGCGCCGCGCGCGGCCCAGACCGCCCTGGCGTAGCCATAGCCAAACCCCGAGCCAGAGACAAAGGCAAGCAAGGGGGTGATGCTCATGTGGTATGTGATCCAGGTACAAGGCGGCCGCGAAGAAGTCATGGCCGAGCGCATCGCGCGCGTGGTGCCGAGCGATGTGCTGGACGAGGTTTTCTATCCGCAATACATGACGGAGATCAAACTCCGCGGTGCCTGGCAACAGGTGCAAAAGCCGCTGTTCCCGGGATACCTCATCTGCATCACGAGCGATGCACGAGCTGTGCAGGAGACGCTGCTCAAGCTGGGAGACTTCGCCCGCGTGCTCAAGCAGGGCGACGAGTATGTTCCGCTGGGGCGCGAGGAAGTCGAGCTTATTAGCACGTTCACCCGCAAGGGCGAACGCTGCGTGCCCATGAGCGAGGGCTTTAAAGACGGCGACCGCGTCGTTGTGTGTGAGGGGCCGCTGCTAGGTCGCGAAGGTCTCATCAAAGACATCAATAGACACAAGAACACGGCCTATCTGGAGGTCGATTTGTGCGGGCGCCGGGTTTCGGCGCGCGTGGGTCTCGCTGTGCTCTCGAAGGAGCAATGGGCTGTGAAAAACCGTAAAAGAGCGATCGCCTAGCTGCTGGGCGACTGTTTGTGAACAGGGAGGATCCCCGGGATCGGGGACGTAGGCTTGGAAGAAGAGACGTTGGATAAACAAATGGGGGAGCAAGGGGCTGCGGCAGTAGCTATGCATGACCGTCGGGTTGCTGCGAAGCTTCATGAGCGCGGCAAGCACGAGCCTAATCTTGCGGAAAAGGGAATTCCCGCGGATGTGTTGGAAAAGCTTCTGCCGGGTGATGAGATTATCGAGCTTGAAAAGCCTGCCGTTCACGGAGGACTCGGCTATCGCTTTGTGAAGCGCACTTTCGATATCGTTTCCTGCGGATGTGCGTTGATTGTCCTTGCGATTCCTATGGCTGTCATTGCCGTCAAGATTAAAAGCGAATCTGAAGGCCCGGTCATCTATGCCCAAAAGCGTGTTGGCAAGGACGGAAAGATTTTTAGTATCTACAAGTTCCGCAGTATGTACGTCGACGCTGAATCTCGCGGCGCGCAATGGGCCCAGGACGAGGACCCTCGCGTGACGCCGTTTGGCAAGATTATGCGAAAGACCCGCTTGGATGAGATTCCCCAGTTCTGGAACGTCTTTAAGGGCGACATGAGCTTAATCGGTCCGCGTCCTGAGCGCCCAGCGTTTTGCGAAGCGTTCGAGAAGCGTATCCATGGGTGGCATTACCGCACGATGGTGCGTCCTGGTATTTCCGGTTTGGCTCAGGTAACGGGCGGCTATGATTTGCTGCCCAGCGAGAAGGTCAAATTCGATTTGCATTACATCGAGACGCGAAACTTCAAGATGGACCTTGTCATCATGCTTAAGACGCTCGGCGTTGTGAGCACTGGGGACGGTGCACGATGAGTTTTCCTGCTCACGGTAAGGTGTTGTTTTCCGCCACACTTGTTCGAGGACACATCGCCAAGTTTCACATTCCATACCTTAAATGGTTTAAGGAACAGGGCTGGGAGACTTGGGTTGCCGCAAAAAATGATTATCCCGATGGCGTTTGTGAGATTCCTTATTGCGATCATTTTGTTAATATCGACTATGCGCGAAGCCCTTTTTCGAAACAGACAATTGTGGCTTATGGACAGCTTCGATCTTTGTTCAAAAGGGAACATTTCGATATTGTCCATACGCATACGCCTGTTGGTGGTGTTTTGACTCGTTTAGCCGCTCGTGATGCGCGTCGTGACGGCACAAAGATAATTTATACAGCTCACGGTTTTCATTTCTATAATGGGGCGCCAATTGCCAACTGGTTGCTCTGGTATCCCGTTGAGCGGGTAATGAGCCGTTTTACCGATGTTCTTGTGACCATAAATAACGAGGACTACAAAAGAGCAAAGGAATTTGCTCATTGTCGTGTCGAGTATTTGCCCGGCGTAGGAATTGACCTTTCGAAATTTAATCAAAAATGCGATGTTAAGGCCATTAGGAAGAATTTGGGTCTCTACCAAGGTGATTATTTCATCTTGGCTGTTGGTGATTTGATTAAGCGGAAAAATCATCAGAGTATCATCAGGGCTCTCGTGCAACTGGACGATAAGTTCAAGTTATTTATATGCGGCACCGGTGTAGAGCACGATAATCTTTCCGATCTTGTTGATTCATTGGGTCTAAAGAATAAGGTTTTCTTTCTGGGATTTCGAAATGATATCGCTCAGCTAATGGCTGCTGCTGATGTGCTGGTTTTCCCGTCTATTCACGAAGGCCTTCCTGTTTCCGTTATGGAAGCGATGGCGAGTGGTTTGCCTGTTATCGCGACTAAAATTCGCGGGATTGTGCCTGATTTGATTGATGACTATGTCGACGGTTTGATTCTGGATAGCGATCAGCCGGATTGTATTGCTGCTGCTGTACGAACTCTTTCGGATGATGAGGCGCTATCCAAGAGGCTTTCTTTGCGGGCGCAAGATAAGGTAAATAAGTTCTCAATTGCTGCCGTGCTACTCAAAGCGAGACAACTGTATTCGGGAGTAATCAATTCATGAAATGTAAGCGTCTTGCTGTGCTAACTCCCGTTGCCGGTATCGGTGGGGTTCAGAAAGTTGTAACAAATCTCGTTAATGGGCTATCTGATAAGGGATGGCAAGTTGATGTACTTTGCACCGATGGAAAAGACGGGTTGCCGGGGCTTAACCCAAATGTCAACCTCCTCGATCTAGGGATTAATAAATCGCATGGTGATTTAAAAGTAATTATTGGATTTTGGGCAATTAGACGTCAGATTCGATCTGTTGGCTATTCCGCGCTTATTACTGCTCCGGGGTTTTCTGGTCAAATAGGAATACTCGCTTGCCGTGGAACGGCTACTAAAGTCGTTGTTATGGCCGATAATAAAATCTCCCTGTTAAAGGAACTCGATGTTATGCATCGAATCCAGTTTATTCTGGCTAAAAAGTTATATCCCAAGGCAAATGCTATTGTTGCTGCACACGAATCAGCCCTTAGAGACCTCAAAGAGGTTCTTCCAAAAAGCGACACGATACTGAAGAGAATTTACCATCCTCTTATTCCTGATGACGTTTGTGACCTCATGCAGTTGGACCCAGAGATTTCGCTTCCTACGGACGCTCCGATTGTCGTTGCGGCTGGTAGACTTGTTGAAGAAAAAGATTTCGATACATTGCTTGACGCTTTTGGTATTGTGCGTTCGGAAATATCTGCTCGTTTGGTTGTTTTGGGTGATGGACCTCTTAAAGAATCCTTGCTGGATCATGTGAATCGTCTAAATCTTGAAAATGACGTATTGTTTGCCGGTAGGGTCAATAACGTATATTCGATTTTCGCACGTGCAAGTGTCTTTGTTCTTTCATCGAAGCGTGAGGCTTTTGGAAACGTTTTGATAGAGGCGCTAGCATGTGGTCTTCCGTGTGTAGCCACACGTTGCGCCAGCGGCGGTCCGCAGGAAATTCTCGAAGACGGGAATTGCGGTCCCCTTGTCGAGATTGGCGATATCAGAGCTCTTTCTCGGGTGATATTGGAGTTGCTCAATCAGACCTATGTTGACCATGATGCTCTTGCGATGCGGGGAGGAATGTTCAGCTGCAGCACTTCGGTGGAGAATTATTCTTCCCTCCTTGAAAGGTTGACCCGTGACTAGACCTTTTCATTATGTTCAATATTTCAGAAAAGATATCCCAGGGGCACTACTTTGCCTTTCTTTTCTAATTAAACCATTTTATTTGCTTCCATCAGGTTTTTTTCAATTTGGGGATTTATTTCTGATGGTTGCACTTGTTGGAATGATGATAAGGGAGAAAACTGACTTTAGAATTGAACGAGTTGATTTAATTCTTGGACTATTTGTTGTCTGCGTTGTTGTTATTAACTCGATATATTTTGCTATCTGTGGGACTTCTGATTTTGTAATTCAGACCATTTATTACATTTATAACTTCTTGGCAGTGATTTTGTTCCGCAAAGAGATAACGGAATTTGAATTTTTAAATGCGTTTACAAATGTTTTGCGAATAAACATCATATTGCAAGCCTTAATTTTTGTATTACATCTTGGTCGCTGGTATGGTGGTATGCCCGGTGAGGCGACACGTTATATGGGCACTTTTAATGATCCAAATCAGTTATCCTTTTTTATATTTTGTTGCTATGTATTTATTCAGATTGCCCATCAGAAGGTGGAGACCAAAACGCATCTGATCGATGATGCCTTAGCTATCTTTGTAATTTTCCAAACGGCATCAACAGGGATGTTATTAGGCTTCTTTTTGGTTTTCATTCCTAAGGTGTTATCTAGGCTTTGCATGCTTTTAAAAACTGCAACATTAAATAAAGCTGTTGTAATCGGAGCTTCGGTAATCTCGGTTGTTATTTTAATTGGCAGTCAATTTGTCCCCAGTACCTCTAGTGAGAAAAGCGCTTTTGTTTTTGAACGAGTTCAGCAAAAGATATCTAAAGTAATTGGTACGAAGAACGGGAATACTGATTTCCAGGATTCGATTATTGCTGATCGACAACTTGATAAATTGATTCTTTATCCTGAAAAAATGCTATACGGGGCGGGACAAGGGGACTTTTATCGTTTTGATAGGGCAATTAGCGCGAACGAAGTCCACAGTTCTTTTCCAGGAATGTTGTTTTATTACGGTATTGGTCCGTTCATCGTGCTTTTATATTGGGTCTATCGCAATTTTGCCTCTGGCAGCAATAGTCCGTATGTTTTGCTTTGCTATTTAGCTTATTTTGCAGAGACATGTACGCTCACAAACCAGCGACAGCCGCTTTTTTGGATGATTATTGCGTTTGCATCTCTGAAATCGGTGAAATCAGATGGACAAGGGATGGCTGTTACAGAGTTCGATTCGCATTTGTTTAATACAACTCCCGGAAAAAGCAACGTTCGGTCTGATGCCCATGAAATCTAGAGTTGCACTTGTCTTGCCGTATTATGGTGGATTTCCCAATTACTTTTCGCTCTTTTTGAAGAGTGTCGATTTAAATCCTGATTTTGACTTATTGCTTATAACAGATCTTGACTGCAGCGGTTATTATATTCCGTCAAACGTTCACATTATTGAAATGACGTTTGACGAGGTCCGTAAGCGTGTCTGGGAGAGAGTCGATAGACGCTTTCCCCTTGACGAAGTCTACAAGCTATGTGATTGTAGACCATGTTATGGCCTTATCTTTACAGATGAATTAGATGGTTACGATTTTTGGGGCCACTGCGATGCGGACCTTTTATTCGGAGACCTGAGTCTTTTTATCAATGATGATCTGCTAGCTCTATATGACAAACTGTTTAGTCACGGCCATTTCGTTCTCTATAGAAATTGTGACCGCGTTAATCGCCTGGCGCTTGAGTACCGGGATGCGCCATGCGGACTCGATTTTGCCATGTCTTCGAAATTAGCTTGCTATTTTGATGAAGTGGGCATGGCCCATATCGCAAAGATTGCGAATATTCCTGTCTATCAGAACCCTGCTTTCGCTGATATCACACCAAAATATGATCGACTTACTCTTGCTCCTATCTGCTCGGCCGATAATATAGCGAATCAGCATTTCTATTGGCGTGACGGTCGTGTTGTTCGCGAATCAGATGGCGACGATGAGTCGCTGGAATTCATGTACATTCACCTTCAAAAACGCAAGATGGATGTCTTAATTACTCCTGGTTCAAGGGATTGGGAGATTGTCAATCACGCCTTTTATGATGAAGGCCGTGTTCCTTCGAAGATTTCGGGGGCTCTCCGAGCGCGATGCGTTCAGGAACTGGGCTTTCAGATATCGCGTTTGAAGCGATTTTCACCTGAACGAGTCAGGCTGTCAGCAGCCATAAAATCGATGCGAGCATCATTGTGAATAGATTCATTCAAAAATATAAAGGCTTGCCCGTTCAAGCCAGGGCCGCCTTGTGGTTCGCCGTTTGTAGTGCCATACAGTCTGGGGCTTCTTTTCTCGCCATTCCTTTTCTCACGCGTCTTATGTCGCAAGAGCAATACGGTATCGTCACGTTATATAATTCATGGCGACAGATTGTAATCATTTTTGCAACGTTAAATATTTACTGCGCCGTTTTTAATAACGGAATGGTCAAATGGAAAGACCAAAGGGATAAATACCTTTCGTCTATGATTGGCTTAACGTTCTGTTTGGTTCTTGTTGTTGCCTGCGTTTATAGGTTGTTTCAGAAAGAATTTACAGCGCTGCTTCAACTCGACCCTCCTTTTATCTGGCTTATGCTAATTCAAATTTATGCTACAACGGTATTTTCGTTGTGGTCGGCCCGAGAACGGTTCGAATACCGGTATAGAAAATTGGTTTTGCTTACGGTCGTTTATGCTGTTGTCGGCCAAGCAGTCAGCGTTCTTTGCACTTGGGCCGCTCCATATGATGCTTGCAAAGCACTTGTCTCTATTGCTTCGTTGACGGCTGTATTATTGATTATGGCCTTAGGCTTGGGGATTTATTGCTTTTATAAGGGTCACTCACTTGTGGAGTTTGATTTTTGGAAGCACGCCGTGCTGTTCAATCTTCCTCTCATTCCGCATTATCTTGCCACGTTGGTACTGGGGCAGGCCGATCGCATTATGATTGCTTCCATCAATGGTGCTTCGCAGGCGGCTATTTATGGAGTTGCTTATACCATTGGTCTTATGATTCAAATTGTTACAAGCGCTGTGAGCAACGCGATTGTTCCTTGGCTTTACGGAAAGTTGCAACGGCACAAGCAGGCTGGTGTCTCTCGCTTGTTCGAGTCAATTGTTTTGGCGGTCGGACTGCTTAACGTTTTAGTTATATTTGTTGCTCCAGAGTTCATGACTGTTGTGGGGCCAAAGAGCTATCAAACGGGTGTGTATGTCATCCCGCCGGTTGCAGGCGCCATGCTTTTCACCTTTGTATATGGCTTATTTGCTTATGTTGAATTTTATTACGAAAAGCGGCTAGGCGTGGTTTTTGCATCTGTGATCGCTGCCGTTGCGAACATCCTCCTCAATTACTGGGCTCTTCCTCGCTTTGGGTTTATCGCGGCCGCCTATACAACGCTATTTTGTTATGCCCTCCTCGCTTTTGCTCACTTTGTTTATGCGCAATACTTGGCGAGTAAGGATTCTCTTGAAAACCTATTGAACGGTTCGAGAATTTTAGGATCCTGTCTTTTGTTCTTTCCGGTTGGATTCGTTGCGGTTCTTTTGTATCCCTATCCCGCTGTGCGTTTGCTCATTATTTGCCTTGTCGTAGTTGTGGCTTATTGCAAGAGAAGCGCTTTACTGGGGCTTCTGAAACAAATGAAATCGAAATAACGAGGTGCTTGGAATGAAAATCGGTATTTTGACGCTTCAGGGAGCGAGTAACTATGGAGCAGTTCTTCAAGTACTCGGTTTGAGCGAATATCTAAAATCTAAGGGACACCAAGTCAAGGTCATTGATTATTACACTCCTGAAGTTTATGGATATTATAACTATCGGGTATTTAGTAAGCCCATCTCGCTGCGCTCAGTTGTTAGTAAAACAGTTCGTTACCGTCAGAATAAAGCGGAAGTTAAGGCATTTGACGATTTCAGAGAATCGTACCTTTGCTTTACTGAAAGATGCAGCGATGTTGATGGCTTTGCACAGGTTTGCAACCAATTCGATGCTGTTATCTGCGGAAGCGATCAAATTTGGAATCCCATAGCCAATGGTGGTCACAACGACGAATATTACTTTGCGCCTGTCGATGGAAGTAAAGTTAGAAAAATCGCTTATGCCGCAAGCTATGGAAATGTGGACCGCGCGAAAGGCTTGAAACCTAAAATTGCCCATTGGCTCTTTGATTTTCATTCGATTTCTGTTCGAGAAGGAGAAGCGGTAGGGTTTCTAGAGTCTTTAACGGACAAAAAGATTGAACGCGTTATCGATCCCTCGATGCTTCTTGACGCTGCAGATTATCAGAAATTCGAGAAGCAAATTGAAATCCCCAGGAACTATTTGCTTACATATATGCTCGGAACCAATGAGGCGATGTCAAAGGCAGTTGAAGCTGCTTCACAAAAATTAGGCCTCCCAATTATTTGTTTGGGAAGAAGAATTGGCGACGGTCGCTTTATTAAGAATATCGGTCCAGGAGAGTTTCTCTATCTTTACCATCATGCGGACGCTGTTGTAACGAGCTCATTCCATGGTACCGCTTTTAGTCTGCTCTACGGAAAGCCTTTCGTGACATTTGGAAACGGAAGTTACAACTCTCGTATGGAAACGCTTTTGGGCGCTGTTAGCCAACTTGATCGCTTTGATTCCAAATCAATGGATATTGAGAAGTTGTTATCGTTCTTGACGCATAAGCCGACACCCGCTTTTTCTGAAGCGGCGGCAGGGGAGAGAGAAAAGGCTGCGAAGTTTCTTGAGGCAGCTTTGAGATAAGGTGGTGGCTGTGGGCGTACCGAACTTTGAGCAAAAGGTATTTGCGGTAAAAGGCAACGACGATTCAATCCGTTCCCGATGCACATCGGGAGGCATTTTTCTCGAGCTTGCTTCAAAAATGATTGTTAACGGTGGCGTGGTATATGGTTGCGCGTTTGATGACAACCTAAAGGCGTGCCACATTCGTTGTGCATCTATGGAAGATGTAGAGCGTTGCGTGGGGTCCAAGTATAGTCAGAGCGATATGTGCTCGTCGATTCCTGATGCTATTACCGATTTAAAAGACGGTATGTGTGTGTTGTTCACGGGGACGCCTTGCGAGATTGCCGGTCTTATCGCTTGCGTGCCGGCAAATTATCGCGATCAGCTTCTTGCGGTCGACTTGGTTTGTCACGGGGCGCCTTCCCCGGTGCTTTTTCAACAGCATATCGGCAATATCGAGCGTTCGCGTAAGAAGATAGTTTCGGATTACACTCATCGCCCCAAGAACAAGGGCTGGGGCGAGCATCTCGAGACTGTGACCTATTCTGACGGTACAAAGGAACAGGGGACTAGGCTATCGGGTGTATGGAAAGAAATCTTTTATTCTGAAACTGCGCTGAGACCGTCATGCTATTCGTGCCCCTGGTCGATTGATAAGAGACCCGGAGACCTGACGATTGGTGACTATTGGCGCATCGAAGACAGCCACCCGGAGTTTCGCGACCGCCTTGGCGTTTCACTTGTTATCGCTAACACTCCTGCTGGCCTTTCTGCATTGAATGAGTTTTCGCTTGATAGGATTGAAACCAGTGCCGATGACGCGATCTTGGGCAATCCCAACCTGGTGAAGCCAACCGCTTGCCCATCACGCGGCAGTTCTGTTTGGAATTCATTTTTTGAGAAGGAGTTCTTGGCAACAATCAGGGAGCAAAAGTTCTACGCTCCGCTCTGGAAGCACCTTTACCGCCAGACTAAGCCGCTACTGCGAAAGATAGGTGTCCTGAAATGAGCTCATTCGATTTTGGCCGTAACGATAACCTGGCTGACGCATTGCACGTTTCGGAATGGCCTGAGTTCGTTAATCATGAGGGGCAAGTAATTTCTCCTTTTATGGCATCCAATTTTGATGGTTCAACGAGGTTTCTTAATTATCAGGATGCTGAACATACTGATAATCTTCCAGAACTGTATACCTCGAAGCGCGAATGCTGTGGCTGCACTGCCTGTGAGTACAGATGTCCTGCTGGCGCAATCGTGATGTTTCCCGATGAGCAAGGTTTTCTATATCCGACGGTTGATGCGGCAAAGTGCATTGGATGCGGCGCATGTCTAAAGGCGTGTCCGCTGAAATAGACGGGAATTGGACCCTCAATTGATTTTGGCTGTCAGACACCGGAGCGAATTATTGAAACGGCTTACCATTGCTCAGTGAATAATAGAAGGACTAATCCATGAATGCGATCATTGAGAACTGTCGAAGCATAGACCGTGCTTCCATCTCGATTGAGCCGGATAGGCTGAATGTCAAATTCGCTCCGAACGGTACTGGTAAATCGAGTATGGCGAAAGCAATATCTGCAGCTATCAACGGCTCTGACACCTCAGATCTTATTCCTTTCAAATGGCGGAAAAATGGGTTGTCTGATGAACATCCATTCCGTGTAAGTGGGTTAGACGGCATCTCCTCTGTTGAAGCTTTTGATGAAAAGTATGTCCAGTCCGTTGTTTTCCAACAGGATAGTTTGTTTCCAGAAAGTTTTGATGTTTTTGTCCGAACGTCGGATTTTCTTAACACAGAGAGTGAGTTGAAAAAGCAGCTTAGTGTTCTTGTTGAGCTTGCTGAACGTGATGACGTCAAAAAGCTGGTCGCTGATTTAAACTCTTTCCTCTCGAGTTTGACTGGCAATTCCGGCCTTGATCGAAATAATAAGCCCAAAGGTACTTCGCCTGTTATGAAAGCGTTGCGAGGGGGCAATACGTGGGAGCACGAGGACCCGCTGCTCGTTCCCTTTAAGCCGATGCTTGGAACCGGTCCTTTTAAGAAATGGACTGCTTGGCATAAGCAGGGCGAGGAGTATCTGACGCGAATGAATTCTGCTTGCCCTTATTGTGGTCAACCAATTGCTGATGTGAGGGCGAACCTCGATGCGGTGGGCAATGCGTTTGATTCGAATAAGGCTGGAAATATTGAAAAAGTGATTGATGCGGTTTCAGTCGGTAATGGTTATATGAGCGGAGTCGCCGCCGACAGGCTGAACGCCATCGTAGATTCCGCTGAACCCATTACTGAAATTGCGAGGGCCTTTGTTGGTAAAGTGGCTCAAGACGCCCAACTCATCGTGTCTTCGATTGCAAAGCTAAGAACTGCTGCTTCATTTTTTGATTTGAGTAAGGCGGATGATCTCACCGCAAGATTGGAAAATTGCAGGATAGATATTGAACTCGTTGACAGCTTTGATTCCGCTGTATGCCGTGAAATTGCAAAAGAGATAAACGCTGCTGTCGAAACGGCAAAATCAAATATTGGCATTTTGAAAGGTCTTGTGAATAGACAAAAGAGCCAGCTTGCGAAGTCGTTGAGGGATAAATGTAAAGAAATCAATGCCTTTCTTGAGACGGCCGGATATCCGTATTCCGTTAATATTGCGACCTCGGAAAATGGCGAATGCTCGGTGAAGCTGATGCATGCCAGCTCATGGGAAGTATCCGATTCGAGAGAAGCCTTGAGCTATGGCGAAAGAAATGCTTTTGCCTTGGTGTTCTTTGCGTATGAATGTAGACGGAAGAATCCAGACCTTGTCATTCTTGATGATCCTATCAGTTCCTTCGATGGTTCCAAACGGTATGCGTTGTTAAACATGCTGTTTCTTGGTGCTGTTGGCGAAGCGACGCTAAAAGGTAAGACCGTTCTTCTCTTGACGCATGACTATGGCACTTTATTCGATATTGAGCATACACACAAGTCGGCATTTCAGCCTTCTGCGAAGAGCTGCGTACTTTCCTGTAATGAAGGCATGCTTTCGGAGGCAGAGGTTGAAGCGTGCGATATGGTTTTGGCCGACGCGCTGTATGGTGACCTTGCTAAAAGATCGTCTTCGCTAATTACAAAACTTGTTTATGCAAGGCGACTTCTTGAAATCAGAGAAGACAAAGGTGATGCCTACGACGTTGTGTCATCTTTGTTTCATCATCGTCCGGTCCCGGCGTATCGAAATGGGACCTTGTTAAAGTCTGCGAAGGTAAGTCATGGAATTGCCGAACTCCAGGAGCTTGTTGGTGAAGCAGTCGATTACCCAGCGGTTTTTGATGTGATTGATAGCCCCTCGGAAATGTTGGCGATATTCGATAAGGCTCATTCCAATTATGAGAAGCTGCAACTTGCCCGTATTGCGACGCAGGCAAAAACAGACGATAAAGTTCTTAAGGAGCGGATGGACGATAGCGTTCATGTGGGTAACGGATTCCTGTATCAGCTGGATCCTACAAAGTTCGAACTGGTGCCGACAGAACTTGTGGAGAGGTGCAGAGAAGAACTTGTGAAGCTGGCGGGCGTGGAGCAAGGTTAGAGTTTCCGATAGCAATTGATACTTCTATTTCGGTAGTGTCGTGAATGTTGGTGTAATGTCGGCCCCGAATGGTTCCGGCCGACGTCCCAGAATCTGAAATCCTCCGCTATCCTATGCCGCCTCGACCCTGTCCGCAAGCTCGAGACTGGACTCGATCATCTTCCTAGCGTCGATTTCCAGTCGCGCCCAGTTGACGGGGTCCTCTATCCCGCGGCCCCCTCTCGTTGTAGAGCTCGTTCATCTTCGCTTCGGAGAAGTAACGCGACTCCAGCCATATCTCGTCCTGCTCGCACATGACGGCGCCGGCGAGGCGGACCAGGGATTTGGCGGACGGGAAAACCTGCACCACCCTCGACCTGCGCTTTGTCTCGCGGTTGGTGCGCTCCTGGACGTTGTTCGTCCTGAGTCGCTTCCAGTGCGAGGGCGGGAAGTCGAGGCAGGTCAGCGCGTCCGGCTCGGCCCCCTCGAGAATCCTCGCCATCCTCGGGCAGCACGCCTCCAGCATGTCGCAGGCCACGTGGTACATGGCCGTCACGGTCGCGGCGTCCCTGCCCCTGAAGACCGGAGAGAGGATGCGGCCGATCTGTCTCCTGAGCTGCCAGGAGCCTGCCTCGCGCATGCAGTCGCGCATGAGGTGCACGCAGTACCTCTGCCAGGCGGCGCCCCTCAGGCGGCACCTCGCGTAGGTGGTGTCGAGCCACACGTAGGGCACCGGCGCGCCGTCGAGTGGGCGGCCGCAGAGCTCGTTGATGTCTGCGTCCAGGCTCGAGGTGATTGCGCTGACCTGGTCCTTCGAGATCCGCGCGGCGCCCATCTTCTCGGCGATCCGCTGGACCTTCCTCGTACTGGTGCCGGTGGCGTACATCTCGGCCACCGCGGCGACGAGCGCGCGGTCGACCCTCTGGTAGCGCTCGATCGTGTCGTCGGGGAAGAAGCTGCCGGTCCTGAGCTTCGGTATGCGGAGCGTGAGCGTGCCCACGCAGGTTGCGACGCTGTGCTCGCGGTAGCCGTTCCGGCTGTTCGCGCCGCCCCCGCAGAGCTGGTTCGCCTCGGCGTCCATCACGGCGTCGGCCACCTACTCGGCGAGCTTCCTTATGAGCTCCCTCATGTCGATCGCCCCGTCGTCGATCGTCGGCATGGCGAGCGTGTCGGGCGCGGGGTCTGTGTTAGCGTCAATATATTTTTCACCGTTTTCGCCAACTGCTCTTACCGTATTCGCCAACGCTTTTTCGCCAATCGCGCCAACATAGATCTACCGGTATCGGCTACTCCTCCTTCCTCTTCTCGACCGGCAGATCCTTCAGCCTGTACGACCTGCCGGTTATCTTTATGAGATGGCAGTGGTGGCAGACCCTGTCCGCGATGGCGCTCGCCGTCACCTCGTCCCCGAACACCTTCGCCCAGCCGCCTATCCCGACGTTGGTCGTGATCACGGTCGATCGCTGCTCGTAGCGGGTGCTCACCAGCTGAAACAGCAGGTCGGCGCCGCCCTCGTCGATATCGAGGTAGCCCAGCTCGTCGATGATGAGCAGCTTCGAGTGCGCGTAGTACTTGAGCCTCTTCTTCGGGATCCCGCGCGCCTGCGCGTCCCTCAGGTCGTCCACGAGCCTCGCGCAGTCTATGATGTGTTTCGTCAAGACGATTTGAGCAAAAAGAGCATCGGAAATTGAGCAGGCTGCGCACCGGTCGTGCGCAGCCTTTTTGAGCGGCTAGCCCTCCTGCATGAGTGCATGTCGCACGCGGTAGGACTCTCCGTGGAATTGGACGAGCCTCCCGTGGTGGACGATCCGGTCGATCACGGCAGCGGCCATCTGGTCGTCGCCGAACACCGATCCCCATCTGCTGAACTCGAGGTTCGTCGTGATCACGACCGACTGCCTCTCGTAGGCGTCGGCGAACACCTGGAAGAGCAGCCTCGCCCCGTCGGCGTCGAGCGGCAGGAAGCCGAGCTCGTCGATCACGAGAAGCCGGGCCCGCCCGATGAGCGCGGCCTCGCGGTCGAGCCTCCCGTCGTCGCGGGCGCGGCGCAGGCGCATCACGAGGGAGGATGCCGTGAAGAAGCGCGCCCCGGGCCTCCTCTCGCAGGCCAGGGCGCAGAGCGCCGAGGCCATATGGGTTTTGCCGGTCCCGACGTCGCCCATGAGCACCAGGTCCTCCCTTCGGTCCAGGAAGTCGAGCGCGAGCAGCGAATCGCGCCCCAGGCCCTCCGGCCACGACACGGCAGACCAGTCGTAGCCGTCGAAGGTCTTGGGCGCCGGCAGGGCGCAGCGCCCGGGCAGCGTCGCCCGCTTGGACGCCTCCCGGCTCGCCCTCTCCGCCTCGAGGTAGCCGGCGAGGTACTCGATCTGCTTAGGGGTGCCGAGCCTCGACCATTCCTCCAGGACGGCCGTGGTGAGCGAGCACGACCGCCCCGCCTCCACGACCCTGCGGGCCAAGTCGTCGCTAGCGGCCATCGGCGACCGCCCCCTTGAGGAACCCGTCGTAGACGGACAGGTCGGCGCCGCCGGCCTCGGAGGCGCCCGAGGCGATGCGCCTCGCCAGCACGTCGACCGTGGCGTCGTCGGGCACGCGGCCGCCCTCGACCACCCTGAGCGCGGCCTCGCAGGCCGCCTCGAAGCCCGAGGACTCGCTCGCCCGGCCGATGGACCTGAGGGTCCGCCTCCTGCCGGCGGGGTCCATCCGGTCGATGCCCTCGACGAGCCCGACGGGCATGTCGCGCCGGATCGTCGACTCCCCGAAGGCCCTCGGCCTGGCGATGATGGCCGGCACGAGCGAGAGGGGGTTCCGCACCGCCGGGCCCTCCCCGAACGCCCTGGGAAGGACGGCGACCCTGCGCCCGCGATCGGCGAGGATCTCGACCGTCGACGCCCGCATCCCGACGAGCAGCCGCCTTCCGTGCCAGGCCGGGCCGGCGACGTACTCGCGCCCGTCGACCTCGACGTAGCCGCGCTTGTCGGCGCGGGCGGCGATCCACCTCACCGCGTCGAACTCGACGCCGGGGAGCGCCCGCATGGCGGCGAGGTCCTCGCGGTACGCCTCTCCGTGCGGCCTTCCGCCGCGGCAGCGCGACGACGCGTTGATGCGCGCGCAGCCCCCGGCGAGGAACGAGTTGAGCTCGCCGAGCGTGCCGAACGCCGGCACGGGGACGAGGAGGTTCCGGCGCAGGAAGCCCACGGCGTTCTCGACGGAGCCCTTCTCGTTTCCCGAGTAGGGGTCGCGGTAGCGGCTCTCGAAGCGGTAGTGGGCCCTGAACTGCGAGAACAGCCTCGACTCGGTGACTTCTCCGCGCACCATCCTGCCCGCTTCCGTGGCGTTGTCGAGGACCATCGCCGCGGGGGCTCGACCCCAGCGCCGGAAGATCTCGAGGAGCCCGGCGCACAGGCACTCCGAACGCTGCGACATGAGCGCGACGCACTGGCGGTCGTTCGAGTGCGGCAGCGTCGCGACCAGCAGCTTGAGGTCGAGGGCCCTCCCGCCGAGCGACGCGCGAAAGTTGCCGAAGTCGACCTGGCAGGTTCCGGGCGCCCACTCGAGCTCGAGGTAGCCCTCGCCGCCCGACGTCGCCCGGGCGAGCCTCCACTCTTTGACGAACCTCTGCACGGTCGAGTAGAACCCCGTGTATCCGCGCTCGGCGACCAGTCTGTCGTAGATGCGCCTCGCGGTGTGCCGCTGCTTCCTCGGTGCGCCGGAATCGGCCTCGAGAACGCTCTCGATCCATCGCTCGTTACCCTCGAGGGCCGGTCTGGACCTTTCGACGGGAAGCGGCACAGCGGGCGACATGTCCTCCATGTCGGCGTACTTCGCCACGGTGTTCCTGCTCAGGTGCAGCGCACGGGCAATCTCGGACCTCGAGCGCCCTGCAGCCTCCATAGACCGTATATCATTCACTGTGTCCAGGGGCACGGTCATCTCCTCCATCCTCCCCGGGCGGGCTCGCCAAAGTAACCGCCCGGGAAAACCATACGGCGAGGGCCGCGCCCCCGGTCCCCGGGGTGCGGCCCTCTTGATAAAACTGCTCAATTCTTCGTGCTCACGGTGCTCAATTTCCGTTGATCATTAGGACCACTTCCTATTGCACATCAACACGGGGCTGACGTCCCACCTGCTCGCAGAAGGCTTCGAGGTGCGGGAGGTCCTCAGGCCTAAGCGCGACAGGAGGCGCCGCGGTTCGCAGAAGAACGACTTCGTCGACGCGGAGAGGGCGGCGCGCGCGGTGGCGGCGGGCGACGGCATCTCCGTCCCGAAGTCGAGGGACGGCTGGGCCGAGGCCGCGAGGCCCGCGCTGCGCGCCGGGGAGATCCTCGTGCGAGCGCAGGCGCAGACCATGAACGCAGCGAAGGCCCTGCTCAACACGGCACCGGAACCGATCCGGGCGAGGTACTCGAGACTCGGCGGCAGGAACCTGATGAAGTCGCTGAAACGGAGGAGGCCGGCCACCGGCGACGTATTGGTCGACACTCTGCTCGCCTCGCTCTCGGCTCTCGCGGCGACATGGCTGGACGCTGGGTCGAGGGCCGCGGAGCTGGAGGCGCGCATGGAGTCGGTGGTCCGCGACTGCGCGCCAGCGATGCTCGAGATCGAGGGATGCGGCGTGCCGGGCGCCGTGGAGCTGGGCGTCGCGGCCGGCGACAACCCCGGGTGCATGCGCCCCGAGGCCTCCTTCGCCATGCTCTGCGGGGCGAGCCCGCTCGAGGCATCGAGCGGGAGAACGGTCAGGCACAGGCTGAACAGGGGCGGGAACCGCCGGGCCAACCGGGCGCTTCACAGCATAGTGATCAGCAGGATGTGCACGAACGAGAGGACCGGCAGGCACATCGCGAGGCGAATGTCTGAGAGCAAGTCCAAGCGCGACGCGATGAGGTGCCTGAAGCGCTACATAGCCAGGGAGGCATACAGGGCCCTGCTCGCCCCGGCCACCAGGAGGCATGCCGACGGCGCCCTCCTGGCCGCAAGGCGGAAGCGTCTCGGCATCCTCCAGCGGGAGGTCGCCGGGGAGCTCGGAATCAGGGTCGAGACGTGGGCGCGATCGGGACGGAACGGGCCAAACACTTCGAGGCGAGAGTCGCCTACGAGGCCCTGCTGGACAGTTTGGAGAACTCCAAAAATTACGATTGACAACTATAGGTGCGTCTTTTCCGACGTCATCGGCGAGAAGACCCGGTGGTAGGCTCACCTTCCCTCCTCGCCGGCCAGTACCGCGCAGACGAGCCGCATCGTCGAGCCCTCCGACGGGAATGACTGGACCGAGCAGTACCTCCTCTTGATCTTGCGGTTCGCCCGCTCCCGGACGTTGCTGGTCCTGATTTTCTGCCAGCGCTCGTGCGGGAAGGACATGAAGGCGAGCGCGTCCTCCCACGCTTCTTCGAAGTATGCTTCATCCTCTTGCCCCTGTAGCACTAGAGATGGGTGTCGGGCCCGTTCGTGAGTCCCGCGGACATGGCGTTCGGCCGGTCCCGGAAGTGGAAGGGCTGCCGGTAGATGCCTCGTATCGTCGGGCATTGACCGTTTAGCGACAAGTGAATAAATGCTTCAACACGGGTGTTAGAATCAAGGCAATAAACTCGGTAAGAAGGGTGCTGCGATGTTTGATACCAAGGCCGCTCTTGAGGAATTTAATAAGCTCTCCAATGCTGCAAAGTCGCGGTTGAGCAACGCTCTTAAATCAATCGACAACGGCATCTCTCCCAACGGTGACACTATCCAGGATTTGAGCGCATCCCTTACCGATCTGTGGTCTGCATATGAAAAGGCCTGGAAAACCGCCTTTTCTGACATGGACGCTTCTGGTCGACCGGTTGCTGATGCTCCATTTGCTTCTTATATCGACACGATTGATGAGAATGAACGCAAGCAACTTAAGGCTGCCGTCGAACCTGTTGTGGCGTTGCTCAATAGGTTTGTTGCCGTTAAATCCAACAACGAAAATTGCATGCGAGACCTTCATCCCATTCAACAAGAGGCGTCTGCGTTGCTCGCGACCCTGCAGGATGACCCCGCATCCGTTGATCCGGACGAAATCGCCTTTGATGGCGAGGTCGTCAAGCCCAAACACCTCTTTTTGGAAGCCGTTTCCCATGAGGACATGATGGATGACAGGGGAATCGAACTTTCTGAGAAGCTTGAACCGCTCTTTTCCCGTCGCGTTGTAAACGGTCTTATCGCTGGCGCCTATTATGAGCCTCGAGAAACGACTTCTTCTAACGTTGCTGCGTCTGATGTGCTTGTTCCTACAGCCAAGAGCGCCCCAGTTTCGATTACTCGTACAAATTCCGATTCTGAGTCTTCTTCAGAGCCTTCAAACGCGGAGGAGCAGCGGGGAACGACGACTTTACCACCGAGTCCAAGGCCCATTTTCACGAAGAAGCTCGGTGTTAAGAAATTGCAGAGCGATGTAGTGGGTGAAGGGTCTGCTACATGTTTTACGTTCGCATTGCTTGCTTCTTGGCCAGGCCTTTCGCTTTCCCAGGTCTCCGGTTCCACTATTTCTCACTTCAATAAAGGCTACAAGGTCGATAAGAGCGATATTTCCGCGACGGCCCAGCGAATCGTCGAGCGACTTCTCAAGAAGGGCTATTTGGAGTCTGCTGTGCGGGGTGGTGTTGAGCGTTACTACCTTTCCCGTGCCGCTGTTGCGCTGTGTGCGAAAGAAACTGTTTACAACAATCGAGATAAGCGGGGAAATTCCCCCTGGTTGATACCGATTCCCGAGAAATTGATCGCAAAGGGCGTGAAGGGCGTTCTTTCGACCGCAGATCGAATCAAGGATTTCAACTCGAGGGACATCGCGGAAATCTCCCGTGCGTACGATTTTTTGACGAGCTACCTCGTTTATCTTGGTGATGCCGGTTTGGGCGCATATAGAACCAAGATTGTCGATCATCTGTTTTACTCGACTCCCTCTACGGCCTTGGTTCGTTTTGATGACCAGTATTTCGACTGTGTGCTCGCGCCTGATGGACTCAGGATTTCAGCGGAGGGGAAGAACGTTCTTTCCAATGTCGCTCCCAACGACGATGAAGATTTGAGCGAAGTGGAACACTGGTTTGTTCTGAAAGATGATTCGCTGGTTGATGCCTGCGCATCGCCAGAACCACAGGATTCTGACGTGGAGGAGAAATCTGTCGATTATGGAGAGCAAGAAGTAGATTCTGTCGTCGATGTGCCTGGTTTGGATGCCGATGTGCCTGATTCAAATGCGGACATGTTGGATACGGATGCCGATGCGTCTGGCCAGGATACCGGCGCGCCGGATTCGGATGAAGAAAAGGCCGCGAGAGAATTCTCGACCGGGTGCGAGCGGGTGCCGTCCATAACGGATGATATGGACTCAAAAGAGATCGCCCGCGTGCTTGCGAAGCGTAAAGATGCCCCACAAGATGACGAGGCTCGGATTTTTGTGCGCAAGCTTTTCGATGAGTGCGAAAGCGGGTCTGAATCCCTCGTGCTGGCCCATTATTTTCTCCGAGCGCTTTCGATGGCAGACGATCGCCCCTGGGCGACGTCAACTTCCCTGCAGCTGGCTCTTGGCTGCGATTCGGACCTTGAGCGTCATTCTTATCGTGGGGCCGAATTGAATACCGCATTTCCTACGGTCGAGTCCGGATCGAACGCCTTGATGCTTTCGGCATATTGTAGGGCGATGATCGCCCCTGCCATCCCCTATGATTACGAACTGCATGGGGCAGCGGAGTCGTATGGCAAGAACTTTGAGGAGGTTTTCCCCGATTTTACGGTTTTGAGGCCTCTGTTTGGCGAATTGCTAAAGATCTGGGACGTGTCTCCTCAAAAGGGCCTTGATGGTCAAATTGTCGAGATGCTCGGCGGTAAAGAGAAGAAAGAGCAGGCGATTGCCCAAATCGAGGCCAAGGCTCAGCAGCTGTGCGCCATCCCTACGGTTAAGGCGATGATAATGGGCATTCCTGAGTTTTTGGCGTCTAGCTTTGGCGAGTCGAGTGAGCTAGGGTCTTTGCTAGCGATGGTCGCAAAGGACGAGCGAGATTCTTGCCCCCTGGTCGAAGATTTTCTAAATAGATTCCAAGTCGATGGCTCCGATGCGGATCAGCTCGAGGCTATTTCCAATTTCATTGATTTGAAATGGCGCGCGGCGGTGAGCGACAAGAGAAATAAGGGCATGAGCCTTGAGTACGCAGCGCGCAAGCACGTTGTAAATGAGCTCGAGAAGCGCCTGGAGGTTCTCAAGGAATGGTTCACCGTTGTTGGCTCTTCTTTGCAAGAGGATGAGCTAAAAAGGCTGAGTGACCTTAGGGACGACATTCTCGATCTTTCGGAAGAGGTTTCGATTTCCGGCGCGACGTTCAGTCCGATGGATTCCGCAGTTCTAGGAGCACTTCTTGCCGATATCGAATACTCTTTGTTGGGCGAGCCGTCCCGTTCTTTGAACTACGATCAGTTCCTGACGTCTGGCTATATCTCGATCGAGGATGGTCTTCCCGTTTTGAACGACGATCTTTCCCAGGTCGTTTACTGCGAGCCTTGGCGAGTTCTACTTGAGCATTATCTGGCTCCTAAGCATCAATTGTTCCAGGCTGCGCTTGAGGTTTATAACTCTGGGTCGCCGATGTTCGATAACTTGGGACAGCTCGATGCTATCCTTTCAAAGTTGGGTGACGTCGAGGGTGCTCTTCCTCCCAGTGACGATGACCGCGCGAAGGCTCGCCGGTCTGCTGAGGACGAGCTCGACAAATTCAAAGATATGCTCGAGATGGCCTATGCCTACAACAAAATCGATGAGGAGCAAAAGGAGCGTCTGTTCGAGACGGCGCGTCTGAACAAGGATCGCTTTTTTGAGCTGGAAGATTACGCAACTTGGAAGCGTTTTCTCGACGGACTTCGCAGACGGGTGGACGATTTCGCTCTTTCACGCAAGACGGACCTTGAGCGCCGGATCGCTTCTTCTCGCGATAAGCTACAGGGCAAAAATTCCTCGTTGCTCGAGAAGGCGGTCGATTTGTTCGAAGACGGCAACTATGCCGTGGCGGAGGAATACCTGAATAGAATCGATGCTGGTAAAGTTGACCTTGACGTGCTGTCCGTCGCCGAGAGCGGGGATTTCGCTGAGTTTATTCGCGATGATGTCTATAAGAAGCTTTATGAGTATTGCCGAAAGGCAAACGGGAACCGTGACTTCTCAAAGTTGGCGACGGCATATATCAGCAAAAACGCGCCGCAGAGCTGGGATTCCGACTATAAGGATTCGGGATACAAAGAAAACGCCCTCAAGATGGTTGCGAACTGGCCTAAGCGTGGAGGTAAATCTGGAACCGACGGCTGCCAGAGCATCGCTTTCCTTTTGAGGGCGCTTGGTATTTCCACAAAGCAGGTCGACCGCGTTTCGCAAGGGAGGTTCCAGTATTCTGCGGCGGTGAGGCCGGTGTCTCGTGGAATGGCTCAATACAGTCATCCTATTGCCGCTTTTGGCACAAAGATGGCGGCCAAACTTGATGTCTTGGTGCTGTTTGGCTCGATGTCGCCCAGGGACATCCTGAGCAATGTTCGCGTTGCGGGGATGACGAACATGTCGCTCGTTATTGTGGACAGTCCCATGAGGCTCGAGGATAAAAGGGCCTTGGCGGAGCTCTCGCATGCCAGCAACAACCATTTGCAGTTTATTGTTATCGATCAAGTTCTTGCGCTCTTCCTTGCTCTGCACGAGGAGAGCGAGCGTCTGCCCCTTGCCCTTAAGTGCTCGCTGCCCTTTACGTACTATCAGCCTTTTGTTCGTGATGGCGGACCGACTCCAGACGAGATGTTCTGCGGTAGGGATGCCGAGCTTAGGAGCATCATGGATCCCGGCGGCGCCATCGTTGTCTATGGCGGTAGGCAGTTGGGAAAGACGGCGCTCCTTCAAAGGGCTGAGAGCCTGTTCCATAAACCGGATTCCGGGGCTATTTCGGTCTACGTCAATATCGTCAACTGCGACAACGAGATGGATGTTGCGCACAAGGTGGCGGAGGCGTTTAAAACAAAGGCCAGCGTCTCCCTTGGTAAGGTCAAGGACATCCAGTCCCTTGAATCTGCCCTTGCAAGGCAGATCCATTCCAAGCACGTTTCGAGGGTCTTGCTGCTTCTTGATGAATGCGACAATTTTCTCGACGCTATCGCCGACAATCGCTATAGGGAGCTTCAGCCTCTCATCGACCTCAAGAGCGAAACAAATAATAGCTTCAAGTTTGTTCTTGCCGGCCTTCATAATGTCTGCCGTGCCAAGAACGCCATCCAGGAGAACGGTTTTTCCGGCCAGGTGGGCTCACCCATCTGCGTTAAGCCCCTGTCGCCCCAAGAGGCTTTGCAGCTTATCTCGAAGCCGCTGCTATATTTGGGTTTTCAGGTCGATCGGTATCCGCACCTGGAGACCATTCTCACCAACACCAATTACTATCCGGGCATTATCCAGTTCTTTGGGCACACGCTTGTCGAGACCATGAAGGAGCAGTATGGAATTTATTACCGTGCGGCTGATGGGCAGCCCCCGTATCCGCTGTTTGAGGAGCAGCTGGGCGAAATCATCAATAAAAACGATCTGAACAACAGCATCAAAGAGAAGTTCAGGCTCTCCCTTGAGCTCGATAAACGGTACTTCATGCTTGCCCGCTGCATCGCGATGCTGAGCTTCACGGCGGAGCGGGAGGACGATCAAAAATCCCTGCTGGATGGCTTTAACATTGGTGCGATTCAGAGTTGCGCAAGTGATTTTGATGTCGCGTGCCTGAAGGGCGAAACGCCGAGCACGTTGGAGATTCTGCTGGATGAGATGGTCGAGATGGGAATCTTGACCAAGCTCTCGTCTAAGGCGGTGGGTTACAAGCTGCGTCGCCACTCGTTCCTCAACATCATCGGGCCCAATGAGGACGCCGTGCTCGATGACATCATCGAAGCGAACGGGTAACGCGCATCTCGAGAAAAGACGTACGGTATGGGCTTTGATCATTCAGGCGTTTGGTGGACCAACGTAACAGGTCCACAGATGCTTATTAAATCTGTTGTGGATGCGCTTTCGGATAACCGTTGCGTTTTGCTTGAGCTTTCGGCTTTGACGCCGTGGCCAGGTAAGATGCGCGAGCTTGTGGCCGATTATGCCCAAAGCGAGCTCGATCTTGAGGGCTCTACGTTCGATATCCTTTCTGCCGAGGACTTTGATGACGGTCGAAGCCCTGTTGATGTGCTGCTCGACCGATACGCCCTTGTCGATGTAAGGCATGGATATAGGGCTTCTTTTGATGCGGCGAGCTATCTGCTTGAGCACCAAGTGCTCAAGGACAGGGTGGTTTGGGTGACCGGGCTTGAGCCAAGGCAAGTCGAAGCGTGGATGCGACTTGTTCGCAGCTGGTCTTCAAAAACTCCCACGGACGGCCTGTTTGTTATCGAGACAAGAGGCGAAAGCAATCCTTGTTGGGAGCGGGGGAGTACCAAGGGATCGCGCTGCGCGACGGTGGTCTATGGGGAGATGGTCGGCGACTATAGCGTTTCCCTGTTCAATGGGCTGCTAGTAGAAGAAATCTCCTCGGCGTCTTTGACGGTTCCAGAAAAACGGTACTGCGCTTCGCTTCTTTCTCACGTTTGTGGTGGGGATGTTGAAGTCTCCGATGCGGTCTCTGTGAATTTCGAGCGTTTGCTTGAGGACGCTTTCGATTGCGTTTGCTCGGTTGCGGATTGTTTCGAGCCGTGGAGGGGCGAGTGCGACGAAAATAACGTGCTGACGATTGCGCGTAAGGGCCAAGAGGAGTTAATAAACCATCGAGTCTGGGAGGCCCAGATAGAGGTTTTGTTTCCAATCCTGGAGGCGAGGCGCCTTGCGGTGATAACGCAGCTGCGCGAACAAATCGATGGGGCGTTGAAGGAAAACGATGTCTATCAATTTGGAGCGAAGGTCATCGAGCCCGAAGACGTCGAGCTCGGTACGCTCGTCTACCTCTTGAGCGCACACTGTGACGACGATGGCGGGCGCTTGCTGTATGTTCCCGATGAGGCCCTAAGAGACGAGATCCATCTCCTCCGCGACTGCCGCAACAACATCGCCCACCACAAGATCTGCGAGTGGAATCAGGTTGCGTGGCTGTTGGAGTGAGGTTTAAATCGGAAGGATAATGCCAAGGGCGAAAGAGGGCTGCGGGTTTAGCGTTTGAAAACGATTCGTTTAGCGAAGATGCTGGTGCGAGGCTCCTTTGTGTACTGCTATTGGCTATCCATTCATCTGGGTACCGTCAAGGTTCTTTCGCAAATTGATTAAGCCAGCCGCGTCCCCGTCCTAATCCTAGCCCTCCGTCCTCTTCTTCAGCTCGTCCATCTCCTCCAGCTTCGTCATGTCCAGGTACCTCCTCTTGCCCCACTCGCGCTCGGCGATGTACTTGAGCCTGGCGGTCACGAGCATGGGGGCCGAGTTCCCGTCCGGGAAGGTGCCGACCGCCCTCGTGCGTCTCCCGATCTCGCGGTTTATCCGCTCGATGCCGTTTTTGGTCCGGATTCGGCGCCAGTGCTCCGGTGGGAAATCGGTGTAGGCCGGGGTCTCCCCGAAGCTGTCGCACACGGTCCTCGCCGCGGCGGCGAGCCTCATCCCCTCGAGCTCGCCGGCGACTTCTATCGCCTTGCGGGCGCATGCCCCGCGCGACTCCTGTGCGTGGATCGCCTTGGGCATGCGAGCCACCGCCTTCCTCTTCGTCACCGGGACCCTGCCGAGCACGTTGCGGTAGAAATGCACGGTGCAGCGCCGGTGCCGTGCGTCCGGGAAGACCTCCTCGAGGGCGCCGAGCATGCCCGCGCACCTGTCCCCGATGACCGGGCGGACGCCCGAGAGGCCGCGCCCCTTGAGCCAGGAGAAGAACTCGCGCCACGAGTCGGCGGACTCGGTGTAGCCCTCCGAGCAGCCGATAATCTCGCGGTCGCCGGATGAGATGACGCCGATGGCGACGAGGACGGCGACGTTCTCGTGGGACCCGCCCCGGCTGCGCTTGAGGTAGATGCCGTCAACGAAGGCGTAGGCGTACCCGCCCCCGAGCGGCCTCTGGCGCCATTCCCCGATGGCCGCGAAGGCCTTCTCGTTGAGGTTGGAGACGGTGCCGGAGGACACCGGCGCGCCCCAGAGGATCTCGGACGCGTCCTCGATCCTCCTGGTGGAGACGCCCGCGAGGCACATCTCGACGATGGCCTCCTCGACCGATGTCTCGCGCCTACGGTAGCGCTCGATGACGGCGGTCTGGAAGGTGACGCCACGGAGCTTGGGCACGCTCAGCTCGACCTCGCCCGCGCCCGTGACGAGCCTGCGGGTATAGTGACCGCTGCGGTAGGCCTCGCGCCCGGCGGTCCGCCCGTGGCGCTCGGCGCCGACGAGCTCGGACGCCTCCTCGTCGGGCGGCGCGTTCAGGGTCTCCTCGACGGTCCTCCTGACCAGATTCCCGATGTCGTCGCGCAGCGACTCCTCGTCGACTGCTACGATGTTCCCAGACACGGCCCGTGCCCCCTTCTTCCATGGTTGATTGTTTGGTCACTTGAAATCATAGGATGGGGCGCGGGCCGTGCTCCGCTATGCGGTTGTCAATTTGCGAAAGATATTATGCGTTACCCGAGGGTTTGTGCCGCAACTGTGAACCGTATCGTTGAGTGTGACGATACACCGCTTCGGCGGTCTAAAGTAGGGATTTTATTGTTCAAGAGGTCGCACCGCCTGTGGAGTTAACTTGTTGATGGGTGAGGGCTACCTTCTTGGCCTTTGGAAACATGGGTCTGTTCTCGAGCCGTCTAACAGGACGTTTTCAACTGCGCTGACGCTTCGCCCTGTATACGTTCAGTTCGTGTACAGTCCTGTGCAAGGTTTTGTCATTTCCTGATTGGATCGGCTGTGGATAATCGCGGCCAACGTGAGTTGTTTCGTGTTCCCAGGACGGCGGAGCCCCTATGGACGAGATTGTTTGCGGTCGGTCGGCTTTTCGATACTGGCGCTGTCCGCCACAGGTGCGGGAGCTGTATCCACCGCTGCCTTGGAACGAGCAGGGTTGGCACGAACTTAAATGCGCGCCGTTTGCCGAAGACATACTGGGGCTTCCCTTGGACGTTCTGCGGCAAAAGGGAGGGCCCCATCTTTCATCACAGCTCCGGCGTTCTAGCTTCTGGTCTGGTGGGCTTGATCCAGGGATGACAGTGGCGACAGATATGGGCTTTTCCGTTACGTCCCCGCTCGTTACGCTCTTCACTTTGGCGCGGACGCTCGAGTTTTGGGATCTGGTCATGGCCATGTATGAGCTGTGCGGGACATTCTCTGTATTTGAGGTGCCGGCGCCAATTCGCGAGGAAATGACCAGACGGCTTACCGACGAACGCGATGACAACACGGGAAACCTGGGGCGACGCTTTGATGAGGACGACTTTGACTCAGAGCATTGGGCCTGCGTCTTTGCCAAAAAGGGATCCCGGGCGGGGAGGCCGACATCGCTGTGGAGGAGACCTCCGCTTGTTGAAATCGATGCATTGCGGAGATTCGCAAGGCAGATGGAACAGGCGCGGTGGGGAAGAAAGTTCAGTGACGCCGCTTGCTTGGTGTTCGGTATCGCCGCGTCGCCTCTCGAGGTCCAAGGCACGTTGCTGCTCGGGGCGCCTCGCTGGCGCGGTGGGTCGGGTCTCGATGGCCTGTCTCTTAACGAATGGACCCCGCTTTCGGCTGCGGCGCGCAAGCTGTGCTCAAAACGCACGTGCTACGGCGACATCGTGATCGCGAATCCCGATACGCTTCAGGCTGTCATAGTCGAATGCCAGGGTGAGATGATGCATGGCTCCGGATCGATTCAGACTTCAGATTCGGAGCGTGCGGTGGCTCTTCAGTCGATGGGCTACGCGGTGATTCTGGTGTCACATGACATGTTTCATGATCCTGCGCAGTTCGAGATTATCGAGCAGATGGTGTATGACGCACTGGGCTTCAAATGGCTTTGTAAAACCGAGAGGGAGAGGGCCGCGGCGTCTGAACTTCGCCGGGCGATTTTCTGCAATTGGGCGAATTTGGCCTAGGATTCCCCGTTCGATGACTATTTCGAGCCGCTCCTGATGCTTTTGCAGGGTATTCGCGACTTCTGTACGTGGCTAATCGTGTGGTAAAGAGCAAAATGTAAACGCGAAAATACATGACCCCCTGACAATTCATGCAATAGGAACGCGATGGCTATTTAGAGGTGGTGCATGAAGCGGTGATACCGACCTTTTACCTGGCCTTCTTGTTTCGCGACTTCCTCGATTCAATCGCAGCACGGCTAAGGTCGCATGAATTGGCAGGGGGTCAACAATTAATCGGTTAGAAGGGGCGGTTTTGAGGGGATTGACGGTTGAAGCGGGCGCGCGGTTGCGCAAGATGCGAGACTGGGAAAGATCGGTGGACGGGCGAGGTGAAAGTTTGGGCAGGCCGCGCGCTTGAATGGGGCGCGGCCTGCCCAAAGTGCACGGGTGGCTGGTTGTGGGGCTGGGTAAGATGTGTGGCCCAGTAGAATTTTGGACTAGATTCGCGGTTTGATGCAGTAGCAGATGCCGATTGTGCCGGTTCCCACGTGGGTGGCGATGGTGCATCCGATGCTGCCTGTGCCGGCGGGGGTGTAGTCAAGGCCGTCGAGAGCCTGGTCGACAAGCTGTTTTTCCTCGGCGGCGTCGGCGCCGGTGTCGAGGATGCGCACGTTGGCACCGGGGTGTTCCTGCAGGTAGGTGATGCAGTCGGCCATGACATTCGCGACGATGCGTTTGGACCCGCGACCCTTCTTGATAAGCTTGATCTCACCGCTTTGCCATTCGGGAGATACGGCAAGGCGGATGTTGAGCATCTGGGTGAGATGTCCGGCCAGTTTGGGCGCGCGGCCGTTTTTGACCAGGTTCTCGAGCGTGCGGGGAATCAGCAGGATGTGGGTGAGCGGGATGGTCTCGCGGACCTCGCGTTCGGTCTCGTCGATGTTGCGCCCGGCGGCGCGGAGCGCGACGGCGTTCTCAACGAGTAAACCCTCGGCGCCCGAGCCGGTGCGGGAGTCGATGCAGCGGATGTCCATCGGGTGCTCGGCTGCGACTTGGCATGCGTTGCTGTAGCATGCGGACCATTCGCTGCAGAGCGAGATGAAGATCGCGCTGTTATAGCCGTCGGCTTGGACCTGGTCGAAGAGTCGCTTAAACTCGCCGGCGCTCGGCTGCGACGTGTGGGGGAGTGCGCTCGACGCGGTCATGCGGCGAAGGTATTCCTCGGCGGTGATCTCAACCTGATCGAGCAGGTCCTCCCCATCGATAATTACGTGCAGTGGGATGACATAGATTCCAAGCTCTTTGGCGCGGGCGGGGGTAATATCGGACGTGCTGTCCGTGATGATGGCGAAGGACATGATGCTTATACCTTTCGACGCGGGGCGAAGCCCGGTTTCGTGTAAAGTGCGTCGAGTATAGTCGAGATACGCAACAGGTTCGCTGAGATTTGTTGATTAAGTAACATTCTTGAAGCCTGCGTGGAGAGATGTGGCGGAAGGACCCACGCATACCGCGTGGGGGCCTGGGATAGATAAATCCTTGACTCGCGCAATGGCCGTGCGCAACCTGGGCCTATCCGGCGGAGGGCGGTTGGCCGCTTTGGTCGGAGCTGGCGCCAGGGGCACTAGGGTTTCATCCGGGGGGCGAACGGTCTGCCACTCCGGTTTGAACAAGGACAGCGCGTGCCGTAAGTTCATGCCGATCGAGCAGTCGATCGTTCCATTGCCGTGGTACCGTTGAGCGGCTAATTGACGCAACGGCAGAGGATGGATGCTATGACATCGATATTCAATCGACCGGTGGTGCTGTTCGACTTCGACGGCACCGTCGCCGACACGGGGCGCGCGGTGATGACCTCCACGCGCAAGACGCTTGCGGCCCGCGGTTTCTCGGAGGCGCAGATGGGTGATCTGCGCCGCATGATCGGGCCGCCGCTTTGGAAAAGCTTCCACGACTTCTATGGGTTCTCGCGCGAGGAGTCCGAGGTGGTGGCCAACGAGTACCGCGCGTTATTTGAGGAGCTGGGCCCGGAGGACTACCCGGTCTTTCCGGGGATTCCGGGGCTGCTCGATGGGCTCGTGGCGCGCGGGCGCCGCCTGGCGGTCGCGACGTCGCGACTTGAAGGCAAAGCGATAGAAATGGTCCATGAACTGGGGCTTTCCCGATTCGAGGCCATTGTTGGCATGAACCCGCCGCAGGGTCGTGAGACCAAGGCCGATTCTATCCGCGACGCGCTGGCCGTGCTTGGGGCGAGTCCGACGGACGCCGTGATGATCGGCGACCGCTACAACGACGTCGAGGGCGCGCACGCGATGGGCGTGCCGTGCATCGGGATCTACACCGGCGCCGCGAAGCCGGGGGAGCACGAGTCCGCTGGGGCCGACGCTGTGATGCATTCCGTCGAAGAGCTCGCGGCGTCGTTTGGTGTTCGCCTCGGCTAAGATGGGTGAAGGCAAATCGACGACTGCAACACGGAGGTTTTCAATATGGATCAAGAGCAGCTCGAGCACGACGTTTCGGCCTACGTCGGCGAGGTCTGGGAGGACGTCATCACCGACATCGATACCCTGGTCGGCCATGCCTCGATCGCGAATGAGGCGCCCGCCGAGCCCGGTGCGCCGTTCGGTCGCCCGGTGCGCGAGGCGCTCGATTGCGCGCTCGGAATCGCGCGCAAGCTCGGGTACCAAACGAGCGACGACGAAGGCTACGTGGGCATGTGTGACATTCCCGGTGAGTGCCCTGAACAGCTTGCGACCATCTGCCACGTCGACGTGGTGCCCGCCGGCCCCGGCTGGAACACCGACCCGTTTAAGATGGAGCGCCGCGAGGGCTGGCTGCTCGGGCGCGGCGTGATCGACGACAAAGGCCCCGCGGTGCTCTCGCTCTATGCCGGCGCCTACCTCATCAAGCGCGGCATCACGCCCCGTTACAGCTTCCGCGCGCTGCTCGGCTGCGACGAGGAAGTCGGGATGAGCGATGTCCATCACTATCTCGAGGGCCACGATCAGCCCGCCTTCCTCTTTACCCCCGATGCCGAGTTCCCGGTCTGCAACGCCGAGAAGGGCCAGTTTGGCGCGACGTTCACGAGCCGCAAGATCGAGGGCGGCCGCATCCTCGAGTGGAGCGGTGCCGAGGCGACGAATGCCATTCCGTCGCAGTCGATCTGCGTACTCGATATCGATGTCGCCGAGCTGCCGGCTCCCAAGACCCATGCTGATCGCCTGGAGATCACGGCGGCGGGCGAGGGGCGCGCACGGATCTTCGCCCACGGCATCGGCGGACACGCCTCCATGCCTGCGGGCACCATCAACGCCATCGGCCTGGTGGTCGATTACCTGCGTGAGACCGAGGATGTTCTCGCCGCCCGCAACGCCCGTCTCCTCACGCCGGAGGAGCACGAGTTCCTCAAGTTCCTGGCTTTCGTGCATGCCGATTCCGAGGGCCGTGGCCTGGGTATCGACGCGACGAGCCCGGCGTTTGGGCCGCTTACCTGCAACGCCGGCACCATCCGCGTGCATGGTGGGCATATCGAGCAGACGATCGACGTGCGCTTTCCCGACAGCACGAGTGCCGAGGCCATGGAGACCCAGCTTGAACCGCTCATCGGGCGTTTTGGCGTGACACTTACCGTCGACCGGGCCAAGGCGCCGTTCAGCGTGAGTGCAGACGACCCGGCGGTCGAGGCGCTCATCGACACGTACAACGAGTTCGCGGGCAAGCATGCCGAGCCCTTCGCCATGGGCGGCGGCACCTATGCGCGCAACTTCGAGCGCGCCGTGTCCTTTGGCCCCGAGGAGCCGGAGTGCGAGCTTCCCAGCTGGGGCGGCATGATGCACGGTCCCAACGAGTGCGCGAGCGAGGAGCTCCTCAAGCGCGCCCTGAAGATCTACATCGTTGCGATCCTGAGGCTTAACGAGCTGGAGCTGTAGCAACGCTATCCCCGAACGCACAGGGCGAGTGATAGGTGTTCATTGGGGACGTAAATGAATGACCGGTCATTTATATACGTCCCCAATGACCGGTTGCTTGCTCTGCGCGTCCGGGTTTGTCAGCGCCGTGTAAGCACAGTCCCCGCCGCTCGGTAAGGCCTAATCAGCGAGCGGTAAGAATGGTCGGGCGAGCGGCGCCCACCGCGGCAACAGGCATATCTTCCTTTACAGCGAAAGCGGGCATACGGCCCGCGCACGTGCTTTGAAAGGAAGATCATGCTCGATCAGGTTTATTCTCGTCGTCAGTTCCTCGGCCTCGCGGGTGGCCTTGCGGCCTTCGCCGGCCTGGGTCTTGCGGGCTGCGGCGGCAGCAACTCCGGTGACGCCGCCAAGGCCGGTAGCGCCGGTTCCGCCGCCAGCAAGAGCGTCTCCGGCGAGGTTACCTACGACGGCGCCAGCTCGTTCCAGGCGCTCGTCGAGGCCGCGGCCGAGAAGTTCATGGACAAGAACCCCGATGTCTCCATCTCCGGCTCCGGCAACGGCTCCGGCAAGGGCCTCACGGCCGTCGCCTCCGGCACCGTGACCATCGGCAACTCCGATGTCTTCGCCGAGACCAAGCTCGACGCCTCCCAGGTCAAGGACCTCGTCGACCACGAGGTCGCCGTCGTGGGCATGGGACCCGTCGTCTCCAAGAACGTCAAGGTCGACGACCTTTCCCTCGAGCAGCTCAAGGGCATCTTCTCCGGCCAGATCACCAACTGGAAGGAGGTCGGCGGCGACGACGCGACCATCGTCGTGCTCAACCGCAAGGCCGGCTCCGGCACCCGCGCCACCTTCGAGGCCGCTGTCTTTGGCGACGAGGCCAACGACTTCAAGGGCGATGCCGAGCTCGATAAGTCCGGCGACGTCCAGACGCAGATCGCCAGCACCGACAACGCGATCTCCTATCTCGACTTCTCGCACTTCGACGACTCCAAGTTCAACGCCATCAAGGTCGAGGGCGTTGAGCCCAAGAGCAAGAACGTCACGGACGACTCCTTCAAGATCTGGGCGACCGAGCACATGTACTGCAAGAAGGATGCCGACGAGGCCACGAAGGCCTTCCTGGACTACATGCTCTCCAAGGCCGTCCAGGGTAAGCTCGTCGAGCAGCAGGGCTTTATCCCCGTGTCCGACATGAAGGTCGTCAAGGACGCCTCCGGCAAGGTCACCAAGAAGTAGTTCGCCCGCATCGAAAGGTTCGTCATGGCTAAGCAAATGCCAAAACGCAACCTTGAGAACGTCGGGCTGGGCGTCACGGGCGCGTGCGTTGCGCTCGTGACGCTTGTCGTTATCGCGCTGATCTTCATGGTGGCGCAAAAGGGCCTGTCGGCGTTTTTCAAGGACGGCGTCTCCGTCGCGGAGTTCTTCTGCGGCACCAAATGGGATCTGGCCAACACGGGGGAGAACGGTCTGCCGTTCACGGGCGCGTTGCCGCTCATCGTCACCTCGTTCTCGGTCATGGTCCTCTCCACGCTCATCGCGCTGCCCATCGCCATCGGTTCGGCGATCTTCGCGGTCGAGATCCAGCCCAAGTTCGGCTCCAAGGTGTTCCAGCCGCTCATCGAGCTGCTTACGGGCATTCCCTCGGTCGTCTTCGGTCTGATCGGCTTCCACGTGGTCGTGGGCGTCATGAAGAGCGTCTTCCATGTGAGCACGGGCCTCGGCATCCTGCCTGGCGCCATCGTGCTCGCGGTGATGATCCTCCCTACGATGACCACGCTCTCCGTCGACGGCCTGCGCGCCGTGCCCGAGAGCTACCGCCAGGGATCGCTTGCGCTCGGCTACACACGCTGGCAGACCATCTGGCACGTGGTGCTCAAGAGCGCGATGCCCTCGCTCATGACGGCCGTGATCTTAGGGATGACCCGCGCCTTCGGCGAGACGCTCGCCGTGCGCATGGTGATCGGTGGCATCGAGGCCATGCCCCAGGGGCTGCTCTCGCCGGCGTCGACCATCACCACCACGCTCACCACGTCCATGGCGGTCTATGCCGACGGCTCGCCGCAGGACGACGTGCTCTGGGCGCTCGGACTCATGCTCATGGGCATGAGCCTGATCTTTATCCTCATCATCCATCTCATCGGTCGTAAGGGGGCGAAAGCTCGTGGTTGATATCGATTCCGAGGGCTCGGCCGTGATGGGCGGCACGCCCGTCATGGCGAACGCTGTTGCCGAGGCCGCCGTGGGTGTCGCGGCGATGCCCGGTGCAGCCGGGGGTGCTGCTTCCGGCGCCGCTGTGCCCGCCTCCGAGCCCGCCGCGCCCCGTCAGGCCCGGGGCGTCTCCAAGCAGGCGCCTGGCCCCGATTTCGACGCCGCCGAGGCGCGCTTGCTCCGCGCCGGCCGTCAGGACAAGCTCGCGACGGGTATCCTCACCGCTATCGTCTGCGTGGTCATGGCGATCGTCGTCGCGATGGTCGTCTACATCCTGGTCGAGGGTGTCTCGACGCTCGTCCAGCCGGGCTTTCTCACCCAGCCGTCGCGTGCCAACGGCACCGAGGGCGGCGTGGTCTACCAGCTCTTCGACTCGTTCTACCTGCTTGTGATCACGCTTGTGATCAGTGTGCCCATCAGCTTGGGTGGCGCCGTGTTCCTTGTCGAGTACGCGCCCGACGGCCCCATCCGCGACATCGCGTCGACGGCGATCGAGACGCTGTCCTCGCTGCCGTCCATCGTCGTGGGCATGTTCGGTTTTCTGGTCTTTAGCGTGAACTTCGGGTGGAAGTACTCGCTCATCTCGGG
>ERZ808240.853-NODE-853-length-39300-cov-5.424589_pt1 | contig 39300 bp, 30 predicted proteins | sample MGYA00521084_ERZ808240 | MGnify/ENA primary metagenome ERZ808240 (study PRJEB31516, sample SAMN03275571) | gut metagenome | biome: mammalia-associated habitat; material: feces | host: Papio cynocephalus | place: Kenya | collected 2012-08-06 ... | reverse complement strand
TCGACAAGATCAACAAGTAATTTTCCCCATCCCCGCAAGCCTCCCCCATCCGGGGGAGGCACGCGGGGGATCCCCCGGACATTGACCCCTGCCGCCGGATCCCGGCGGCGCAGGTGAGTTTCCGAACAAAATCCCTTATCCCGAGAGGAGATCCCATGAAAACTTTGAAACGCCTTTCCGCACTGTTTCTCGCGCTGCTGCTGGCGCTCTCGTGCTCCGTCGGCGCGCTGGCGACGGACGATTCGATGCAGTTCCACTTTGATCTCACCGTAGACGGCGAGCACACGAAAAACGTGCTCTCCGGCGACGTTATTACCGTGGTGTTCACGCTCGACCGCACCGACAGCAGCCAGAACTACACGGTCTACGGCGTGCAGAACGAGATCGAATACGATCCCGCGTTCTTCGAGTTCGTCGAGGGCAGCGCGCTGCTCATGCCGGGCATCGATAAATCGCAGGTCTCTCTCGTCGGCGGGATGAATCGGTTTTATATGAACTTCCTCTCTCTCGGCGGCGGCACGGAATGGCCGGCCACCACGACGCTTGGCAGCTTCCAGCTGCGAGTCATTGCCGAGACGGGCGTGACCCACATCCGCAACAAGGCAAATTTCGTTTCCACCAGGGACGGAGCGGATCACTACGCCTCCACGAAGGACGATGTTACGGTCATCCTCTCCGGCGAGTGCATCATCCGCTTTGACCCCAACGGCGGCAGCCAGGTGGATGAGATCCGCGTGCCCTACGGCGAGAAGATCCCCCGTCCGGACGATCCGACGCGCGAGGGCAAGTACTTTGCCGGATGGTTCACCGATATCGAGCGCACCCATCCCTGGGACTTTGATAACGACACCGTCGAGGGCAACATGACCCTTTACGCCGGGTGGAGCGACACGCCGCTTGACACCGATGCGCCGGAAGAGACCGGCGGCGGACACCTGCTCGCGTGGCTTCTGCCGCTGCTCGGCCTGATCGGTCTGCTGCTGATCCTCCTTCTCCTGCTGCGCAAGCGCGTGCAGTTTGAGACTTTCGGCGGTACGGAGCTTGACGATGTGCGCGTCTGGCGCGGCGCGAAGATCGAAGTGCCCGCCGCACCGCTCAAGACCGGCTCGCTCTTCGGCGGCTGGTTCAAGGACGAAGAATGCACGCAGCCGTGGGACTTCGACGAAGACACGGTCGATAAGAACATGACGCTTTACGCACGCTGGAACTGATGACCCGGCCTTACCGCTCCCCGGCGGACGAAGAACGCCGCGCGGGGAGACGGAGAAAGGAAACGTGAACGTGAACAATCAAACGATCTTGCGCGTGCTCGGCCTTGTGCTGACGGCGGCGCTGCTGCTCGGCTGCGTTTTCGCCGTGAGCGGCGCGGAGCGCGTTGAGCCGCCCGACCCGCGCGAGAAGGAAACCTCGCTGCTTCGCCCGGAGGCGCTCTCCACCGGCCGTGCCGCCGGTCTCAGCGCCGATCCCGGCAGCGAGCCGCCGGCAGAGGAGCCGCCGGCAGAGGAGCCGTCCCCGGCACCGGAAGAGCCGGAACAAACGCCGGAGCCCTCTCCCACGCCGGAAAATCCGGACGAGACACCCGAACCCACGCCCACGCCTACACCCGGTGAGCCGGAAAGATCGCCGGACCCGTCCAGCGCGCCCGAGGATCCGGACGGGCCGGACGGCCCCAGCCCGACGCCCGGAACGACGAGCCGCCCCTCCGATCCCGGCGGCGGGGAGGATACCCCGGGCGAAAATACCGGCGGAGGAGGCGGCAGCGGCTCCGGCAGCGACCCCGGCGGCAATACCGGCGACGATGACGGAGACGATACCCCCGAAGGTCCGTCCATCATCACGGATCTCGGCCAGTATACGGTCGCGCCCGTATCGCCCGCCGATCTGACGGACGGGATGCTCGCTTTTTATGCGCGCGCCGAGGGCGGCACGGGCCTCTCGCTCGAAGTCCGCTTCCGCCACGAGAAGGATGACGGCAACGGCAGCATCCTCTATGTGAACGGGCGGCAGGACTACAAAGCGCCGCTCCAATTCGGCCGGAACTACATAACCATCACGCTCCGCCAGAACGGAAAAACGCTCGAATCCAAGCGCTACACCGTTCAGTACATCCAGAAAGCGGACAGGGACAACCCCGAGACCGGCCATTACCCCCCGTCGATCACCATGGCCGCGCCGGACGAGAGCCGCTGGCCGCTTGAAACGAGCAACCACAATTTCAGCTTTGAGCCGTATGTGACGGACACGCACACCGGCAAGCGTCTCACGCCGAGCAAGAATATGACCGTGGTCGTCCGCGACGGCTACGGCGACATCGTCCGCTACACGAACGACGGCTACGTTTTCGATCTGTGGCTCGAACGCCCGAACCGCGGCGATACGAACACCTATACGATCTCCATCACCGCCTGGGACGAGGACGGCTGCTCGGCAAGATACAAAGAATACATTCTCACCTACCATGCCATCGACACCGGCGACGAGATCGGCAAAGCCACCATCGTTATCGATGCCACGACCGTCGGCATGGGCGTGCTGGATACGATCTACGATGTGCCGGTGCAACAGGACGTGCCGATCTCCTCGGTCGTACTCAAGGCTCTGTCGGAGTACGGATACTCCGTCAACTACAACGGCACGGAAAAGATCGGCTTTTACATCCGCAGTCTGGACTCCGGCTCGATCAACGTCGGCGCAGTCCCCGAACGGCTGTGGACGACGGTAGAGCGCGACGGCATCGGCATCATGTACGACGGCGCCGGGAACGTGAAGCGCTCGAGCGACAGTCTCGGCGAATTTGATTTCACGCGCGGCTCCGGCTGGATGTACTCCATCAACGGCTCGGTATACGCCGACAAGGGCATGTCCGAGCGGTATTTACAGGACGGCGACGTGCTCTATCTCCGCTTCACGCTTGCCTACGGCAAGGACATCGGCGGCTACAGCGCGACCGGCGGCAGCTACGGCCAGTTTTCCACCTACTGCTACCGCTACATCGGCGGGAGCGAGATATTCATCGCTCACGACGATATGGAGGAAATCGAGCGGCAGGAGCCGACGGAGACCGAGGACGGCTATATCCTCCGCGAATGCGTCCGCTGCGGCGAGCAGGAGAGGGAAGTCCTTCCCGCGACAGGCCCGACGGAGAGCCCGGAGCCTTCGCCCAGCGAAGAGCCGACGCCGACGCCCGAACCCTCGCCCACGCAGGAACCCACCCCGACACCAACACAGGAACCTACCCCAACACCAACACAGGAACCTACCCCGACGCCGGAACCGGCACCAACGCCAACGCCGTCACCGGAAGCAACACCCACCCCCGAACCGCCGCCGACACCGACCCCGGCGGCAGAACCCCCAAAACCGGAAGAACCGGAAGGAGGAAATGATCCGTGAAAAAGCTGATCGCGCTTCTGCTTTGTGTTGTTTGCCTTGCGCAGAGCGCCTCTGCTGCCTCCCCGACGGAGAGTGCCAGAGACCTGGCCCTCTCCGCCGTCTCGGGGCAGAAGTCTCTCGCGGGCGTGAGCGGCGAGCTGCTCGCGCTGGGCGAGGAATTCCCCGCGGGCACGTCCGTGTGCGACTGGACGGCCATTGCCTTCGCGCTGCTCGGCGCGGAGGATGTTGCGGCGTATCTCGCCGCGGAAAACGAATACATATCCGCCAACTTCCCGCTCCCGGCGAGCGGACGGGCCCCTCTCGCTACCGACTGGCAGCGCGCCGCGCTCACGGTGCGCGCGCTCGGCGGCGATCCCGCCGCGTGCGGGACGGACGGCTCGGTCGATCTCATCGCCGGGGGCGTTTACGACTATGCCGGGGATTCTCTCGGCATGCAGGGTCTCAACGGCTGGATCTTCGCACTCATCGCGCTCGACTGCGGCGGCTATGCCGTGCCGGAGGGCAGCCGGTATACGCGCGAGGATATCCTGCACGAGATCCTCTCGGCGCAGGAGCCGGACGGCGGTTTCGGCCTCGTTCCCGGCGCTTCGGATACGGACATCACGGCCATGGCGGTGCAGGCGCTCGCGCCGTATGCTGATGGCGAAGCGGCCTACGCCGTGGACGCCGCGCTCGCGTGGCTCGCTGCGCAGATGACCGACGAGTGCCTTTTTGCCTACTGGGGACAGCCGAGCGCGGAGAGCTCCGCGCAGGTCGTTATTGCGCTCTGCTCGCTCGGCATCGACCCGGCGGAGGACGAGCGCTTTGCGAAAAACGGTACGAACGTCCTCGAAGCGCTCTGCGATACCTACGGCCGCGCGGATGGAAGCTATGCCCACGCGCCGGAGGATGAAAAGGGCGATTTCATGGCGACCGAGCAGGTCATGCTCGCGTTCACGGCGCTCTGGAAGCTCCGGAGCGGTGCGGGGCGGCTGTACGATATGACCGCCGTGCCGCAGACCGCAGCGGAGACCGCGCCGGAAAAGGCCCCGGCGGGGACACCCTGGCTGACCGTTGTACTTTGTCTTGCCGCTGCTGCGGCGATCGTTGTTGTTGTAGTCGTGTGCCGGAAGAAAAAGGAGAAGAGAGCATGAACGAACTGACCGGGAAGATCCAGACGGAAATAAAGAAAGTTATCGTCGGCAAGGACGACGTCGTCCGCCGCGTGCTGATGGCCATTCTCGCGCAGGGCCACGTCCTTCTGGAGGACGTGCCCGGCGTCGGCAAGACGACGCTCGCCATGGCCTTTGCCAAAACGCTCGGTCTCAAGACCGCGCGCGTGCAGTTCACCTCCGATACGATGCCCTCGGACATCATCGGCTTTTCGGTGTACGACAAGGACACCGGGACTCTCTCCTATAAGCCCGGCGCGGTCATGACGAATCTGCTGCTCGCCGACGAGATCAACCGCACGTCGAGCAAGACGCAGTCGGCGCTGCTCGAGGCGATGGAGGAGAAAAACGTCACCGTGGACGGCGTGACGCACCCGCTTCCCGCGCCGTTCATCGTGCTCGCCACGCAGAACCCCGTCGGCTCCGCCGGCACGATGATGCTGCCGAACTCCCAGCTCGACCGCTTCCTCATCCGGCTCTCGATGGGCTATCCCGATCTCAAGAGCCAGACGGAGATCCTGCGCGAGCGTCACCATGAAAACCCGCTCGGCCGGGTGGAAGCCGTCACGGATATTGCGGGCCTTCTCGCACTCATCGACGAGGTGACCAACGTCCACTTTGCCGACAGCGTGTATGATTACGCCGCGCGTCTCGTGGAAAAGACGCGCTCGAACGCCTTCGTGACGCTCGGCGTCAGCCCGCGCGGTGCGCTGGCGGTCTGCCGCGCAGCCAAGGCCAACGCTTACCTTGCCGGGCGCGATTATGTGATCCCGGACGATGTGGCGGAGGTGTTTCCGTTTGTGTGCGGCCACCGCCTCATCCTCAACGCCAAGGCCCGTTTGAACGAATATACCGCCGAGCAGCTCATCGAGAGCATGATCGGCGAGGTGAAAAAGCCGGACGTGCAGGAGTTCCGGAAGTGAAAGCACGCCGAATCACCGCCGCCGTACTGTGGCTTCTGGCTGCGGCGGCGAGCGCGGCGGTCTGGGTCGCCGGAGGCGGCGCGCTCTGGCTGGGCGCGGCGATCGCCGTGCTGCTTCTGCCGGGCGTGTCGCTGCTGCTCGCTCTTGCGGCGCGGCGGGCGGTGCGCCTTACGCTCACGCTCACGCCCACGGTGCCGAAGCGCACCGCGGCGCAGGCGGTGCTGAAAGTGAAAAACGGCGCGCTGCTGAACGCAAATGCGCTCCTTCGCGTGCGCGCCGTGAACGCTCTTACGCGCGAGGAAACGGTAACGGAGCTTCACTGCGCCGTGCCGCCGAAAGAAACGAAGGAGCTGCGATTTCTCGTGGAGAGCCGCCGCTGCGGTCAGATCACCGCTTCGGTGGAAAAGGCGCTGCTCCTCGATGTATGCGGCATTTTTGCCGTGCCTTTAAAAACGGAAAACATCTCCGCGCGCACGACCGTCCTGCCGGATATGTTCGCGCCCGAGATCGGTCTGGAGCTTGCCTCCTCCATGCCGGAGGAGAGCGACAGCTATGCGCCCGGACGCCGCGGGAACGATCTCACGGAGATCTTCCAGCTGCGCGAATATGCCCCCGGCGACGATCTTCGCCGCATCCACTGGAAGATGACGGCCAAGACCGGCCGGCTCATCGTCCGCGAGCCCAGTCTCCCGCTCCAGCGCTCGCTGCTGGTCTTCTGGGATAAGACGGCGGCGGATAAGCTCGCGCCGGACGTGGCGGACGCGCTCGCCGAGAGCGTATCCTCCGTCTGCCAGAGCCTGAGCGAGGCGGGCTTCGCCTATACGCTCGGCTGGAGCGGCGAGGGACAGAACATTCTCGAGGAAGCGCCCGATACCGACCGGCTGCTTGCGCTGCTGCCGCGCATGGTACGCTCCGCCGGAACGGGGGAGAGCGGAACGGCTCTGCTCGCCCGGCAGGGCGGCGAGAGCTTTTACGGCCGCGTGCTGCTCTTCGCGCATGCCGTGCCGCCGGAGATCGAGGCGCTGGCCGAGCGGTGCGCGCTGACGCTCCTTCTCTGCTCGCGCGCGGAGACGGCGGCACCGTGCCGGACTGTCCGGTTCACGCCGGAGGACTATGCGCAGCGCCTGCATGATCTGGAGTTTATGGAATGAAAAAGAAACATAAGACCGGCCTTGTTCTCCGTGCGCAGCGCTCCGCCGCGCCGCCGCGGGGAAAGGCGTTCCTTTCCGCGCTGCTACCGGCGGCGCTTCTCTCGCTCGGTCTCGCGCAGACGGCGGCGACGGTGTTCCCGTCCGGCGTGAGTAACGGCTGGGCGGCTGCGGCGATCCTCTTTGCCTTCTCGCTCGCACTGCTCGCTCTGGCGCAGACAAAGGCTGCGCCCTGGATGCTTGCCGCGGGTGCGCTCGTTCTCGGCGCTGCGGCGGCGATCTTCTTCGCCCCGCTGCGCGACGGCTTCTGCGCGCTTGGCAACGATATCTTCTCCGTTCTGCCGGAAAAGACAGGACGGATCTATATGCTCTGGGACGTGGAAAACGCCGCAAACGCGCGCGCCGCGGCGCTCTTTCTCGCGGCGGCGGCGGAGCTTCTGCTCTGCGCCGGCGCGGTGCCGTCGCTGATCGTCGCATTGCTCTTTGCTCTCGGCGCTGCGGCGGGCATCGTTCCGGCGGGCTGGGGGGCGGCGGCGTTTCTCGCCGGGCTCGCGCTCTGGCTGCTGCGCGGCCGCGGCGGGGAGAAATTTTTTCTCTCTTTCGTCTCGGCGATCCTCTGCGCGGCGCTGGCAGCGGCTGGACTCTTTGCGCTCGGCAGCGCGCCTGCCGCGGCGCAGACCGACGCGGCCGATCTCTGGCACGCGCTGCGCTACGATGAAAACACAAACTCCCTTCCGGAGGGACAGCTCAAAGATCTCGGTGCGTGGAAGAAAAACGATACCCCGGCGCTCGCCGTCACGATGGACACGACGCAGAAGCTCTATCTTCGCGGCATGACCGGCGAGGTATACACCGGCACGGCCTGGGAGACGCTCCCCGCCGCGGAGAGGGCTGCGTGGGCGGACGATTTCTACTGGCTGCACGCCGACGGCTTCAACGCGCTCACTTCTGTGTCCGCCGCGGCGGAGCTCGCCGCCGGTACCCCGGAAGCGAGTATGATTGTGGAAAACCTTTCGGCCTGCCGGGAGTATGCCTATCTCCCGTATGCGCTGTGCGCGTGGGAGGGACTGGACGATGCGCTCATCGGCGATGCGTCCGCGCCGGGCACGGCAGTGGAAGAGCTCTCGTATATCCCCGGCAGCGTGCCAGACTGGTTCACCGCGCAGTCCGCGCTCGCCGTGCGCCAGCGCGCCGAGGACGTGCAGACATTCCTCCGCCGCGAGACGGACTACCGCGCGTATGCCGAAGCGAACTATCTCGCGCTGCCGGACGAGGCGGCGGCGGCCATCGGCCGCGCGCTCGATCTCCCGGCGGAGGAACGCACGCTCTCGCAGATCAAGGACATCATCCTGCAGACGCTCAAAAGCCGTCTGACTTACAGCGAGAGCGTCGTAAGCTATACCGGCGACGCCGACTTTCTCACCTACGCGCTCGAACGCTCCGGCAGCGGCTACAGCGTGCATTACGCGACCGCCGCGGCGCTCATGCTCCGGTACTTCGGGGTTCCGGCGCGGTATGTCGAGGGGTATTTCCTCTCCGCGGAGGAGGCCGGGCGCTATGCCGCCGGGGAGCGGATCGTTCTCACGGAGAGAAACGCTCACGCCTGGGCGGAGTATTATCTCGACGGCGTCGGCTGGATCCCGTTTGAAACGACGCCCGGCTACACCGACGACGAAGAGCTCAACGCCGGTCCCGGCACCGGTCTCAAGACAGAGCGCTATTACAGCCAGACCGAGCCCGAACCGCCCGAGGACAACACGCCCGAGGATATCACCGAAAACGGCGGTCTGCTCCGCCATTTCCGCGTGCCGGGCTTTGTAACGGCGGTTATTTTGCCGCTGCTCGTGCTGCTGGCCGCGGCGCTCTTCGTGCTGCTGCGGCGACGGAAGCTGCGCGCGGCGCTGCAGCGGATCGAAGGACTGGATAACCGCGGCGCGATCGCCGCGCTCTATGGCTACGCCGCGGCGCTGCTGCGCCGCACGAGTCTTGCGCCGGACGAGGTTGACGGCGCGGCGAAGGCGGCAGACCTTAACCGCGAAGCGCTCTTCAGCGCACACGCCATGACGGATGCGCAGCGCGATGCCATGAAGGAATACGTCCGCACGGTGCTCGATGTGTGCCGGCGGCGCTGGAGCTTCGGACAAAAGCTCGTATACCGCTGGATCGAATGCCTGTATCTGTAAAAGGAGAAAAGGACCGAATGAAAAAACTGTTGGAATGCAAACGGATCGCGGCGCTGCTGCTTGCCCTCTGTCTGATGCTGTCGGTGCTGCCGGCAACGGCGGCGGCGACGGATGACCAGCCGGGGTATTTCTATCTGAGCGTTGCGACAAATCAGAAAACGGTCATCGCCCCGACGCGTGTGACGTATACTGCCGGGCAGTCGGTTCTCGACGCCATTGAATCGAGCGGGTTCGATTTCAAATTTCAGGGCGTGGACAAGTCGTCCGTTGAGAGCATCGAGGGGGAAAGCGCGAACTTTGTGCGCTTCCATGACTATGCGGTCGGCGATAACGACTACGATCTGACCGTTCCGGCGGAGAAGATCAACGTTCTGGCCTTCACGGAAGCAACGGGGCAGAACAACGCCTCCGTGACCGCGCTCATCCTCGGTCTCGGCAAGTTCGCCGAAATGACGAACAACGTGCAGAGCTACGGCCCTGCGGCTGAGGCATACGGCGCCGCGCTCGACGGTCTTCGCACCGCCTCCGCGGAGGAAGCCGACACGCTTCTTGCCGGTCTCAACGCCGCGGTGAAGGAATACGAGGCGCTGCTTGCCGGGACAAAGTACACCGTAACGTTCGCGCCCACGCAGAACGGCGCGGCTCCGGCCAAATCCCACATCCGCATGACCGACAGCTACGGCAACGTGACGGAGGCGGACGGCACGTCCGTCCGCGTCATCGCCGGAGAATACGGCTTTGAAGTGACGGACGGCGGCTGCAACAGCGTCCGCGGCACGCTCACCGTCGGCGAGGGAAGCCCCGCCGGGGCGGTGGCCGTGACGCTGCCGTACGGCGAGTGGTTCGCCGGTGTGCGCCTGAGCCGCGATTCCGGTACCCCGGCGTTCGATAAGGAGATCTACCGCTCCGTGTACGCCGGAACGAATGAGGGGACATTCTATGTGCCGGACTGCACGACGCTCCTTTATCTCAACGCGCAGATGGGTGATGTCCCGGATGAGAAAAACACCAAGCTGTGCACGGTATACGCCTATACCGACACCGGGAAGGATGCCTCGGAAACGACGCGCTCCTGGGATTCGATCTATACGAGCATGGTGCAGTGCATCGGCTTCGGCATGGACGGCATCACCGTGCCGCTCGAGGGACGCTACGCGGGTTCGGACGGCTACATGCAGGTGCAGACGTACACGATGCACATCGTGCGCGTGCCGACGCTCCGGTCCGTCACTGTGAAAGCGCCGGACGGAACGCCGCAGATCATCGAGCCGGTTTTTGATCCCTATACGAACGAATATACCATGACCGCCGTGACGGACAGCGTTCTTCTTGCTGCCGAGGGCTACGGCGAGAGCTACGGCATCTCCGGCACCGGCAAAGTCCAGACGGCGGCGGATACCGACGCGGAGATCACCGTTTCCGCGAACGGTCAGACGACGAAGTATACGCTGCACATCACCCGGCGCACAGCGGCAAACGTCCGGCTCACCGTGCCGGACGGCTGCACCGCGGAGGTGCGCGACGCGGCGGGCAATGCCATTCCCGCTTCGGCGGACGGAAGCTATGCACTCATCCCGGAGAGCGCCTATACCTGCATTACGACGAAGAATGTGTGGTACCATGCCTCCGTGACGTTCACGGCCTCGGATGGGCTCACTGTGAAAGCGGCCTCGCCCATAACGGCGGACGCGATCTCGGCGGCGGCACTCTTTGATAACTCGTCTTCCTCTGTCCGGAAGGAATTCACGCCGGAAACGGCGTTTGCGGCCGATACGCACAGCGTGCGCTATGTGATCCCGGATACGACCAGCCGCATGTACGCCCAGACGACCGCAGCCAGCGGCTACACCGTGACGGCCATTTACGACAACGTGGAGTATTCCACCGGTCTTGTCAACGGCATTAAGGAAACGCCCGTCACCGCCGCTGTCGGCGGCAGCAGCGCGACGCGGCTCAACAACCTTATCCAGAACGGCGGCATTGCCCGCACGCTGACGCTGCGCGCGTCCAAAACGAGCGGCGATACCACTTACTATCAGGACTACACGCTCTTCCTTTCCCGCAGTCTGCATCTCAAGAGTCTCACGGTCTTCGCCGAGGGCGAAACGCTCTCCTTTACCGATGCCGAAAACAGCAAGATCACCTTCGACGGCAGTGTGACGGACTACTACATGCAGGTCGCCAACACGACCGCATCGGTCACGGTGACGGCGCAGTACGCCGCCTCGGGCGGCTACGCTGCGGACATCGGCGGCGAGCGCTGCGCAGATATCCAGGGCGTGACCGTAGCGCTCGATCCCGACGAGGCGCAGGAGACCATCGCCGTCAAAGTGCTGCACAGTGACGCAAACGCCGCTTCCACAGTCTATAACCTCCATTTCATCAAAAAGCAGCCGGTGGCGATCACGTTTGCCGTGACGCCGTCCGACGCCAACGTGTTCCTTGTAAACAACAATACCGGCCGCTGCGCCTATACCGACGAGACCGGCACGGCGCTGCTCCCGCCGGGGTCGAGCTTCCGCTACACCGTGACCCGGAACGGATATGTCGGCCAGATGGAAACGTCCTACACCGTACCGGATACGGCGGAGACAGTCACCGTGACGCTGGAAAAAGCGCCGGAGCGCTCGTATGAGCCGAAGGCCGAGGTCTGGCCGACGTTCCGCGCGGACGAATACAACAACGGCGTTGTGAACGTGAAAACGCCCACCGCGGCGGAGGACGCGGTGCTCTACTGGGCGACGCAGCTCGGCGAGGGCTACAGCGCCGACGCCTGCGGCTGCCCGATCCTCGTGGGCGATCATCTCTATACCTATGCCAAGGACATGATCTATAAGCTGAACGTCGTGACCGGCGAGATCGAGGGCAAGGGGCAGATGGACCGCAAGTCGTCCTTTGCCATCAACAGCCCGACGTATGCCGAGGGCATGATCTTCGTCGGTCTCTCGGACGGCGGCGTGCAGGCGTTTGACGCCGATACGCTCGAACCGCTCTGGATCTACCGCGACTCTCTCGGCGGGCAGCCGAACTGCCCGATCTATTACCATAACGGCTATATCTACACCGGCTTCTGGCAGGGCGAAAAGCTCGACGCAAACTTTGTGTGCCTGTCCGTAACGGATGAAGACCCGACAAGGGGCGACGAGACAAAGCTCCCCACCTGGCAGTACAAGAGTCTCGGCGGCTTCTACTGGGCGGGCGCGTATGTCACGGACGAGTATGTCCTCATCCCGACGGACGACGGCGCTTCCGGCTATACGAGCGGCCATGCGAGCATCCTCTCGCTTGACCCCCGAAGCGGCGCGCTCATCAGCTCGGTCCGGCTCCCGCACCCGGGCGATGCGCGCAGCAGCGTGACCTATCATAACGGCCGCGCGTACTTCACAACGAAAGGCGGCTACTTCTACAGCGCCGCTGTGTCCGAAACCGGCGAGCTCAGCGATCTCCGGTACATCAAGCTCTATAACTACGCCAGCGACGCGAATAACCCCGCCATGAGCACGTGCACCCCGGTCATCTATAATGGCCGCGCGTACATCGGCATCTCCGGCGTTGGCCAGTTCACGGCGTATTCCGGCCATAACATCACCGTGATCGATCTGAACAGCTGGAAGATTGCCTACACGGTGCGCACGCAGGGCTATCCCCAGACGAGCGGCCTTCTCACCACCGCCTACGACGAGGGCGACGGCACGGTGTATGTGTACTTCTTTGATAACTTCACGCCCGGCAAGCTGCGCGTTCTCCGCGATAAGCCCGGCCAGACGAGCGCCGACATCACCGTGACGGAAACGGTGAGCGTGGGCGGGAAGGAGATCTCCTACGAGACCGCAGGGGTGCTCTTTACGCCCGACGGCGATCAGGCGCAGTACGCCATTTGCAGCCCGATCACCGACGCTTCCGGCACGATCTACTTCAAGAACGACTCGGCGTATATGATGGCGCTCGGCAGTGTCATCACGGAGCTTCGCGTGGACGAGCAGCCCGGCAAGCTCGCCTACCGCGCCGGGGAGACGTTCGATCCGGCCGGCATGAAGATCACGGCGGTTTACAAAAACGGCTTTGAGCGCGATGTGACGCAGTATGTTACATTCTCGCAGCAGCCGCTCGGCGACACGGACAGTGAGTTTGAGATCCGCTTCGAGCACGTCATGTATCAGGATAAGGACGGTCAGGGCGGCTCAAAGTACCCGGTCGATCCGCCGTCGGTGACGATCGCTCTCACGATCACGCCGTCGATCCCCGGCGACGTGGACGCCGACGGGAAGATCACCGCCGAGGATGCCGCGAAAGTGGCCGAACACGTGCGCAATACCGAAAGCGCCAATGCCGGCGGCTTTACGCTGACGGAGACGGAACTCGGATACGCGGACGTGAACGGCGACGGGAAAGTGACGATAGCCGATGCGGAGCTCATTTGGCAGTACAGCCGCGGCGAGATCACCGAATTCCCGAAAAAGGAAACGACCGAAACAACGAAAACCGAATAAACCCACAAAGCCCGGCCATCCGAAGATGGTCGGGCTTTTCAAATGCCTCCCCTTGTGTAAAGGGAGGTGGCAAAACCGCAGGTTTTGACGGAGGGATTGCAGAGCGCAGAGTGTTCCGAAAGAGAACAATCCCTCAGTCAGCCTGACGGCTGACAGCCCACTTTGCACAAGGGGGCCGCTTTTTTACAGATTAAGCAAATCTTAAAGAAATCCCATCTTTATTATTAAGCGCGGGAATGCTATGCTGTAACCGTAAACGAGAGAGGGGAAGAGCCATGTACAAAATACTCATCTGCGACGACGAGCGCGATATCCGAAACGCGCTGCGCATCTATCTTACGGGCGAGGGCTACGCCGTCTGTGAGGCCGACAGCGGTTTAGCGGCGCTCGAGCTCATGCAGCGCGAGGAAGTACAACTCGTGCTTATGGACATTATGATGCCCGGCATGGACGGCATGACCGCAACGGCGAAGCTGCGCGAGAAGAGCAACGTCCCGGTCATTCTCATCACCGCCAAGAGCGAGGACAATGACAAGATCCTCGGTCTCACCGTCGGCGCGGACGATTATATCACCAAGCCCTTCAACCCTCTCGAAGTTCTCGCCCGTGTCAAGGCACAGCTCCGGCGCTATGCCCAGCTCGGCGGCATGCCGGAGAAAAACACGGCGCTCACGCTCGGCGGCATCGCCATGGACGACGAGCGCAAGAGCGTCACGCTCGACGGCGAGGAGGTAACGCTCACGCCGACGGAGTACGACATTCTCCGTCTCCTGCTCGAAAACCCCGGCAAGGTATTTTCGAGTGCCGATATCTACCGGCGCGTCTGGAAGGACGAACCGTTTTCCGCGGAGGGAACGGTGCCGGTACACATCCGCCATCTGCGCGAAAAGCTGGAGATCGACCCGGCGAACCCCCGTTATTTAAAAGTAGTCTGGGGCAAAGGCTATAAGCTGGAGGAAATGAAAAAATGAAAAAGCCGACCCAAAGCGCGGCGGCGCGCGCCGTCGCTTTCATCCTGTGCCTGCTCTGCGGCCTTACGGCGCTGCTCTGCGCCGCGGGGTATTATATGACCCGGATCGACCGGGACGACACGCTCCCCGAGCCGGACTGTGTGTGGGTGTATCAGAACGGCATCCAATCTCTGCTCAACAACGCGCTGCTGGAGGAGCGGTATACCGGCGAATTCCCCGAGCTTCCCTCGGGCTACTCCTATGTGGCGACGGATACGTCCACCGGCAAGGTGCTGTACGACAACCGGACGAAAAACGCCGTGCCGCTCGGCATCTCCGGCGGTTATTCCAGCGGAGTTAGCTGGATCGACGCGCAGACGTATCTCGAACCGAAGCAGACGCCCGGCGAGGAGCTTTCCATGCTCCGCACCTCGGTCGGAACGATGCTGCGCTATCAGAACGCCTATCTCCCCGTGGGCATTGTTTCGGCAGTGCTTTGCATCGCGCTCTTCGTCTTCCTCATGGCGGCCATGGGCAAAACGCCGGACGGCGTGAAGCTGCGCGGCATCCACCGCGTGCCGCTCGATCTCTTCCTCGCCGCGGCGCTGGCGGCGGTGGCCATTCCGGTGAATTTCTATTCCGATTCCGGCCTGTCGGATGTCCTGCTGTATAATTCGCTCTGGGTATGGATGATGCCCTTTATTCTTACGGCGCTCTGGATCGGCTTTGTCGTGCTGCTCGTGCTCTGCACGGTCTCCGCGCGCCTCCGCGCCGGAAAGTGGTGGAAAAATACCATCATCTATATCGTCTGCCGTTTCGTATACCGCGCCGTGCGCGGCCTTATCCGCGCGCTTCCTGTCGCGTGGAAGGGGATCCTTGTGTACGCGGTCGTGGTGCTGGTCAACGTTCTTGGCATGATACTCGCTTTCGGCGCGGGCAGCTTTTTCTTCTTCCTTCTGACGCTCGTGCTGGACGCCGCGGGGCTGTACTTCGTCATCTGCACCGTGCGTCAGCTCAAGGCGCTGCAAACGGCGGCGCAAAAGCTCGCCGCGGGCGATCTCACCTACACGGTGGACACGGAGAAAATGTATCCGGTGCTCAAGGAGCACGGCGACGATCTCAACGCCGTGAGCGTCGGCATGAACCGCGCCGTGAACGAGCGCATGAAGTCCGAGCGGTTCAAGACCGAACTCATCACGAATGTCAGCCACGATCTCAAAACGCCGCTCACGAGCATTGTGAGTTACGTCGATCTTCTCAAAAAAGAACCGATCGAAAGCGAACAGGCACAGGAATATATCGAAGTTTTAGACCGCCAGAGCCAGAAGCTCAAAAAGCTCACGACCGATCTCGTGGACGCGAGCAAGGCGAGCAGCGGCGCGCTGCCGGTGAATCTCGAAAAGATCGATCTCGGTGAGCTGCTGCGCCAGAGCGCGGGGGAGTATACCGAAAAGTTCGCTGCGGCGGCCATTACGCCGGTGCTGAATGTGCCGGAGGCGGAAACGTATGTCACGGCAGACGGGCGGCTTTTATGGCGCGTGCTGGATAATCTGCTGGGCAACGCGGTAAAATACGCGCAGAGCGGCACGCGGCTTTATCTGGAGTTGACGCCGGGCGAGACGGAAACGGTGCTCACGCTCAAAAACATCTCCCGCGAGCCGCTGAACATCCCGGCGGAGGAGCTGATGGAGCGGTTCGTCCGCGGCGACGGCTCGCGCCATACGGACGGCAGCGGACTGGGTCTTTCCATTGCCAATTCCCTCATGGAGCTCATGGGCGGAAAGCTCACGCTGACGCTCGACGGCGATCTTTTCAAGGCGGCTCTTGTGTTTCCGCAGAAAACCGTATAATATTTTTGCCGGACGGGGAACCAAACGATCCCGTCCGGCGTCTATATCTGCGAAAACCCAAAGGAATAACGAAAGGAAAGACTCCATGAAGATGAAACGATTTGCCGCAGCGCTTTTGGCGCTGATCCTGTGCGCGGCGTTTATGACCGCCTGCTCTCCAAAGCCGGAGCAGCCCGCCGCGACGTCCGGCGACGCAGCTGCCGAGTCCACGGCAACGGCGGAACCGACGGCCGAGCCGACGAGCGCTCCGACGCCTGTGCCGCAGGAAACCACCGCAGTGCCTGAGAAAACCGATACGACCGTCCCGGTGACACCGGAGAAGAACGGCATGTACGATGTGCTCTGCGATCTTTTCAACAATTATCACCCCGGCACGGCGGGCAGCTCGCTCACGGGCGCGCGCATCGCCGCGACCATTGTGGACTTCTCGCTCACCAACGGCCTGGACGCCGTGCGCTCCGGCGCTGCGGCCTTCGATCTCGGCGAGGAGACGGAGTTCGGCGAGAAATTCACCGACAAGCTCACCGCAATGTATGAGACCGCGATGGGGCTTTACGGCGAGAGCGGGAAAAATCTTCTGACCGACGGCGGCTATACGCCGACCAATTACCCGTACAGCGCCAAAGACGTGCGCGAGGCCTATACCGCGATCTTCGCCGAGCGCGGCTACGAAGTCCCCGCCGTGGTGCGCATTTACCGCAGCGACGCCAATGCTGAGCACTTCCTCGCCTTCGGCATGCAGCTCGACGGCACGGAGATCACCGCCGATGCGCTCAACGGTGCAATGGACGGTCTTATCTTTGAAAATGGCGCGGCGTTCAACACCGTTGCCGTCGATGATGCCGGACACATTACCGCCGATCTCAACGACGCCTTCGCCGTACAGCTGCGCTCTATCGGTACGACCGGGGAATATTTCCTCGTCGGCGGCATCGTCAACACGCTGCTCGACGCCTTTGACGGCACGGATGTCGCGCTCACCGTGAACGGCGCGCCGCTCGAGAGCGGCCATACGGTCTACGATACGGCGCTCACGCGCTTTGAGGAGTAAGTAACTTTATGAGCATGAAAAAGAAAGTCCTATCGCTGCTGCTCTGCGTGGCGCTCTCGCTCTCGCTCGCGGCGTGCTCTGCGCAGCCGGAAACGAGCGCGGAGCCGGCGGCGACGGCGGATCCCACGCCCGTACCGCCTGTCTCCTCGCCGGAAGCTACCGCCGAACCGGACCCGGTTGTGGAAAACCTTAATGTTCCCATCGTCTCTGCCCGGCGCGAAAATGAAGATTTCTATACCGCCGACAATGCTACGCTTCTGCTCACCTATGCCTGCGCCGAGCCGGTCGTTTCCATGAACGGGAACGACGCCTCCGTCGCCGCGATCAACGAAGCGCTGCACAAGCAGTATACGGATTTTGCCGTCGGCGTCGAGTCGAGCGACGAGTACGCGGTTTCCGGCAAGGAAAACTACCTGGCCGCGGCGAAGGAGGATCTCGCCTGGCAGACGGAAAACGGCAATACCTCGGGCTTTTATTCCTACAGCCTTATGCGCCAGATGAACGTCCGCTATAATGCCCGGTATCTGCTGAGCATCACCTACGACGACACGTCGTATCTCGGCGGCGCGCACGGCTACACCGGCCGCTACGGTCACACCTTCGATATCCGCACCGGCCGGGAGCTGACGCTCGCGGATCTTGCGGACAACTACGACGCCTTCCTCTCCGCCGCCGTCGATCAGCTCAAGGATATTAGCTACGGTGCAGAATACGCCGCCTACGGCCTGAACGAGGGCTATGAGGATCAGCTTGCCGGTCTCTTCCGCGACGGCAACTGGTACTTTAACGACGAGGGCCTGGTCCTTATGGCAAACCCCTATGAGCTTGCGAGCTACGCTGCAGGCCTCATTGAGTTCACGCTGCCGTACGTCTGGCTCGCCTATCAGATCAAGGCGGACTATCTCCCCGCCGACAGCACAGCGGACGGAACGCTTACCGCCGAGCTGAACGAAAGTGCAGATGCTGCCGGGAACGCAACGTATGCCTACGACACCGGTACGGGCGGTCTCGGCGCGTGTGTCACGTTCACCGCCTCCGGCACGGTCGAGGACGTTGAGCTCAACGCCGTGACGTATCTGGAATACTCCAACCTCTACCGTGTGGACGGCACGCTCTGGTACGCCGGGCGTCTCGCCGACGGCGAGAGCGTCTGCGTGCAGACGTGGATCCCGGATGTGATGCCGAATCTCTCCCTCTCCTGGCGCGATGCCGAGGGCGAGCACGTAAAGTATATTTCCCAGAGCGGGATGGACGGCTCTCTCATCCTCATGGACGGAGAACCGTATGCCGAGCGTCCGGTGGACATCTCCGGCAAGAGCGTGTATCACTATGACATCAACGGCGACTATGCCGCCGAGGAGATCACCGTAACGGCGACCGATGCCGGCGGCATCAACGAGTACACCATCGCCGTGAACGGCACGGTGCTCGACCGCACGAACATGCCTGTGGGCGACCGGTACGATCTCTGGATCTGTGATCTGGACGGCGACGGCATTTGCGAGCTTTTGTTCGCCGCCGATCCGGGCAGCGACGATTACCGCACCTGCGGCTGGCACGGCGACACGCTCGAGCCGATCGAGTTCACCGGCGACGCGCGCTACGGCGCGGATCCGAACGGTCTTACCGGCAGTCTCGACGGGCGCGTCGTGTTCAGCGGCGGCATCCCGATGCTCGAGGCGTGGTACTATCAGCTCGGCACCTACCGCGCATCCATCGGCATGAACGGCACGTCCGACGGCGTTGTGACGCTCGATCCCTCTTTGAAATGGAACTACCGCGGCAGCTACTACTATCTGACCGTGGCGAAGATCCTGCCGGTGTATCTCGATGAGGGCGGCACCGCCGTACTGACGCCGGGTGAGAAGCTCATCCTGACCGGTACGGACGGGCAGAACACCTTCTTCCGCACCGAGGACGGCCGCACCGGATCGATCCGGCTGGAATACGATGGGGAAGGCGGCTGGACCATCAACGGCGAGAGCGAAGAGAACTTCTTTGAAATGCTTCCCTACGTCGGCTGACGCCTTCAAACAACCCCCACTCCGTTGAGAGGGTTGTTTGAGAGGATCGCGGCTCGCCGCAGCGCACTCACTGCGTTCGCACGTTTGCGAGCCGAGAGGAATTTTCTCCGACGCACATGTCGCCGGAGAAAATGCATTGAAATTTATTTGCTCCTGCGGGAGCAAACTCTGGTGAGACCTTTTTTCCAACGCAGATAAAGGCCGGAACACAGAAAAAGACCTGTGTTCCGGCCTTTTTTATAAAAACCGCTTGCAGAGCGCAGGAAAAACGGTTATAATGCACCCGATGGCTTTGGAATCGTTTCCACGGCACTATTCCATCATGGAAAGGACAGAGAAACATGATCTATTCTCCGCAGGATCTTCTCGATACCACGGAATCTCTGCTGAAATATGATGAGGACGAGCGCCTCGGCGAGGCCTCGCCCCAGCATCTGCACAACGCCCTCGGCCGGGCGGTGATGATCGCGGTGGGGGACAACTGGGCCAAGTCCCGTGCCCGCCGCGCCGGAAAGCGCAAAGCGTTTTATCTCTCCGCCGAGTATCTTGTCGGGCGGCTCGTATACAATAACCTTTTCAATCTCGGCATTCTCGACGAGATGCGCCGGGTGTTCGCCGAGCGCGGCATCGATCTTGCCTGTCTCGAGGAGATCGAGGACGCGGCTCTCGGCAACGGCGGTTTGGGCCGTCTTGCCGCGTGCTATATGGACAGCGCCGCCACCTGCGGCGTGCCGCTGAGCGGCTACGGCCTGCGTTACCGCTTCGGCCTTTTCAAGCAGAGCTTCGAAAACGGCGCGCAGAAGGAGTCTGCCGATGATTGGGAAAAGCACGGCGACCCCTGGAGCTTCTGCCGCGAAAAGCACACCGTCCGCGTCCACTTTGCCGACCAGACGGTGCTCGCCGTGCCGTACGATACGCCGGTCATCGGCTATCATACCAACAATGTCGCAACGCTGCGTCTCTGGCAGTGCGAGGCCGAGCAGGAGTTCGACTTTGACGCGTTCAACTCGCAGGACTATGAGCGCGCGCTCACCGAGAAAAACCGCGCCGAGGACATCACCCGCGTCCTCTACCCGAACGACAGCACCCGCGAGGGCAAGCGTCTGCGCATCAAGCAGCAGTATTTCCTCTCGAGCGCGTCGCTGCAGGACATTCTGCGTACCTACAAGACCTCCGGCAACGGCGATCTTCAGCGCCTCGGCGAGTTCATCGCCGTGCAGCTCAACGATACGCACCCCGCCATGTCCATCCCCGAGCTCATCCGTCTGCTTATGGCCGAGGGCATCGACTTTGACCGTGCCTTTGACATTACCCGCAGCGTTTTCTCCTATACGAACCACACCGTCATGGGCGAAGCGCTCGAGCGCTGGGATATGGACCTTCTGCGCAGCGTTGTGCCGGAGATCTGCGACATTCTCATGAAGATCGAAGAGCGCCTGCAGCAGGAGTTCCCCGGTGCGAACCTCCACGTCGTCTGCGACAACCAGGCGCGCATGGCCGACCTTTCGGTGTATATGTCCCGCAAAGTGAACGGCGTTGCGGAGATCCACAGCCAGATCCTCCGGGACGATCTTTTCCGCGCGTGGAACGAGAAATACCCCGGCCGCATCGTGAACGTCACGAACGGCATCACGCCGCGCCGCTGGCTCGGTCTCTGCAACCCGGAGCTCACCGAGCTCATCCGCGCGGAGATCGGCGAGGGCTTCCTGCGCGATCTTGACCGCATCGGCTATCTGCGCGAGCACGTGAACGATGAGCTCGCCATGCTCTTCAACGCCGTCAAGCTGCAGAAGAAGAGCCAGCTCGCCGCGCACATCCGCGCCGCGGAGGGCGTGGACATTCCCGAAGAGTTCGTGTTCGATGTGCAGGTCAAGCGTGCGCACGAATATAAGCGCCAGCTGATGAACGCTCTGTGCCTCGCCGACTTCTATTTCGAGATCAAAAACGGCGGTCTCACCGATATGCCGCCCACAGCGTTCATCTTCGGCGCGAAAGCCGCCCCCGGCTACCGCCGCGCGAAGGCCGTCATCCGCTACATCAACCGTCTTGCCGAGCTTGTGAACAATGACCCCGATGTGAACGGCAAAATGCGCATCGTGTTCGTGCAGAACTACAATTGCTCCTACGCCGAAAAGATCATCCCCGCGGCGGACATCTCTGAGCAGATCTCCCCGGCGGGCACGGAGGCCTCCGGCACGGGCAATATGAAGCTCATGCTAAACGGCGCGGTGACGCTCGGCACGATGGACGGCGCAAACGTCGAGATCGTCCGGCAGGCCGGGCTGGAGAACAACTACATCTTCGGCGGCACCGTCGAGGAGAACAATGCCGTGCGCGATACCTACGACCCCAAGGCGCTCTACGATTCCGACGAGCGCATCCGCCGCGCGCTCGATACGCTCGTGGATGGCACCGTGCCGACCGATGACGATCAGAAGGAGCTCTTCGACGCCATTCTCCAGGGCGCAAGCTGGCACCGCCCGGACAACTACTTTGTCCTGCGCGACTTTGAAAGCTACCGCGAGGCGCGGCTGCACGCGCTCAGAGATTGGAAGGACCGCGTATCCTTTGGCAAAAAATGTCTTTACAACATCGCCGCGGCGGGCATGTTCTCGTCCGACCGCGCCATCCGCCAGTACGCGGAAAATATCTGGGAGCTGCACTGAACTGGCACACAAAATCAAAAATGTCCTCTGCGCATCGGGTTGCGCAGAGGACATTTTTCGTATGTTCGTTTGACCGGTCATTCCGTTTCGCCCGGCAGGAAGGGTGCGAACGGCTTTTGCATCAGCCAGAGATCCGTGTAGCACGTCACCGCCGAGAGCAGCACGAGCCAGAGAACGCTCACACCGTAGAATGCCGCCGGAGAGACAACGAAGAGGATCACCGGCAGCAGATGGATCACCGCCATGAGAAGCGTCCGCGGCAGGTATCCGACGCCGAGAAGCACCGCGTTCTTGATCGTGTTCCAGAGCGTATTATCAAAGGTGGCCGTGAGCGGGAAGGCCCAGATGAACACCATCAGCCACAGCGCAAAGCAGATGCCCGGCAGCGCCAGCCAGAGGATCTGGTCCGGGAACAGGCGGCGCAGCAGGAATACGTCCGCGCCAATGAGTGCGAGCGCTGCGAGCAGGATGAGCCATAGCAGCGTGGACTTTTTGAAATTGGCGCGGAACGCGCTGAAAAACGCCGCGCTGTTCCAATGCCCCGATTCACGGATCATATTCCGCACCGCCGTGCAGAGCGCCGCGGTCGAAGCGCCGATCGTAATGACCGGCAGCGAGCACACGACCCACAGGATGTTCAGCCACGCGAGCTCCGCCGCCTGTGTGAGAAAGCGCAGGATGGGGGAGCTGGGATCAAAGAGTTTTTTCATATCGCCACCTCCGGGAGAATAAGCCTATTATACAGGAACAAATGACCGCATGACAAGACCATCCGCACAAAAAATTGATGACGTTTTTGTATAAATGGCATAAAGTTAAGCGTTTTCGCCGAAATGCCCTTGCATTATTTCTACAAAGGCGATAGAATACAGACAAGCTCGATTGGAAACGATTCCAATTCAGCGCTTTGCTTATGGAAACCCATTATAAAATTAGGAGGAAACAAACAATGAAGAAGATTCTCGCTGTTCTTCTGGCTCTGGTCATGGTTCTGAGCCTCGCTGCCTGCGGCACACAGGCCGAGACCCCTGCCACCGAGCCCGAAACCCCCGCGACGGAAGAGCCCGCTGCGGAACCCGAAACTCCGGCCGCGACCGGCAGCGTGTACTACCTCAACTTCAAGCCCGAGTCTGATGCCGCGTGGCAGAAGCTTGCCGAGGATTACACTGCGCAGACCGGCGTCGAAGTGAAGGTCGTCACCGCCGCTTCCGGCCAGTACGACGCTACCCTGACCGCTGAGCTCGACAAGGACGCCGCCCCCACCATGTTCCAGGTCGGCAACGTCGGCGCTGTCAACAGCTACGGCGAGTTCTGCTACAATCTCGAAGGCACCGACGTGTACAACGAGATGACCACCACCGACTTCAACCTGAAGAACGAAGCCGGCGAGACCGTTTCCATCGGCTACTGCTACGAGGCTTTCGGCATCATCGTGAACAAGGCTCTGCTCGAGAAGGCCGGCCACTCCATCGATGAGATCACCAACTTCGAGTCTCTGAAGGCTGTTGCGGACGACATCCACGCCCGTGCTGACGAGCTCGGCTTCGACGCTTTCACGTCCGCCGGCCTCGACGGTTCCTCCTCCTGGCGTTTCTCCGGCCACCTGGCCAACATGCCTCTGTACTACGAGTTCCGCGATGACGGCGTGACCGCTCAGCCCGCCACCATCAAGGGCACCTATCTTGAGAACTACAAGAACGTCTGGGATCTGTACATCACCGACTCTGCCACCACCGGCGCTGCCCTCCTGTCCGCCACCGGCGACCAGGCCGAGGCTGAATTCGGCGAAGGCAAGGCTGCGTTCTATCAGAACGGCACCTGGGAATACAGCAATCTGACCGCGGCCGACAAGTTCGGCATGAACGCGGAAGATCTCGTCATGATCCCCATCTACTGCGGTGTGGAAGGCGAGGAGAAGGCTGGTCTCTGCTGCGGCACCGAGAACTGCTGGGCGGTCAACAAGAACGCCTCTCCGGAAGACATCAAGGCCACTCTGGACTTCATGTACTGGGTTGTCACCTCTGATGAAGGCACCACCATGATGGCCGAGCAGTTTGGCCCCTGCCCGTTCAAGAAGGCGAAGACCCCCGAGAACGTGTTCTTTGCGCAGGCGAACGAGTACGTTGCCAACGGCAACTACACCGTGACCTGGGTGTTCAACTGGACTCCTGCCGTTGACGATTGGCGCGCTGCCGTCGTCGATGCTCTGAGCCAGTACACCACCGGCACCGGCGACTGGTCCGCTGTTGAGACCGCGTTCGTCCAGGGCTGGGCTACCCAGTACGCCAACGAGCACTGAGTCCTCTGCGGACATCCGCTGAGACAAATCGACACACAATACAGGCGGGGCGGGCGATCACGTCCGCTCCGCCTGTACATATATCCGCTCGTATGATAGTATATATGTGACGGCGTGAGCTGCTGCCCGAAGGATTCGGACAGGAGCTGTCGCCATGACAATTTCGGCAGAACAGGAGTGAAAGAATGAAGCGTATAAACATACCGCGGGATCCAGCCGCACACAGCAGCCGACTGATCCGCCGCCCCATTCAGCGAATGGTGTGGCTGTTTCTGCTGCCCACCTTTGCTGCTTTCTGCATCGGGTTTCTTTATCCGTTCTTCAAGGGTGCGTTTTTGTCCTTCTGCAAGTTCAAACTGACGAGCCAGTGGACGTGGGTCGGATTCGCCAACTACATCAAGGCTTTTTCGGATAACAGCTTCCTCCACGCTTTCTGGTATACGGCGCTGTTTGCTTTTGTGTCGGTGCTGTTCATCAACGTTCTGGCTTTTGCGGTCGCCTACTTCCTCACGAAGGGCATCCGCGGCTCGAACCTCTTCCGTACCGTGTTCTTCATGCCGAACCTCATCGGCGGTATCGTGCTCGGCTACATCTGGTCGATGATCTTCGACGGCATCCTTGTGAAGTATAATACTTCCATTATGCTCAATTCGACCTTCGGCTTCTGGGGTCTCATCATTCTTATGTGCTGGCAGCAGGTCGGCTATATGATGATCATTTACATAGCCGGCCTCCAGTCCATCCCGGAGGATATGCTTGAGGCGGCCCGCATCGACGGCGCCAACGAATGGCAGACGCTCTGGAAGATCACCATCCCGAACATGATGAGTTCCTTCACGATCTGCATCTTCCTCACGCTCACAAACGGTTTCAAGCTCTTCGACCAGAACCTCGCGCTGACAGCAGGGCGGCCGTTCCTGCAGCAGCCGGACGGCAGCGTTATCAAGATGACGGAAATGCTCGCTCTGAACATTTACAGCGCTTTCTACTCCGGCGGCGGCAACAACCGCGGCGTCGGCCAGGCGAAGGCCGTGGTGTTCTTCATCCTTGTGGCCGCGATCGGCCTTCTGCAGCTCCAGGCCACCCGTAAAAAGGAGGTACAGCAGTAATGGCAAAGAGAGAAGAACGCGGCAAAATGGTGCTGACGATCATCTTCACGGTGATCTGTATCGCTTACATTATGCCGATCCTCATCGTTTTGATGAACTCCTTCAAGAGCAACGCCGCCGTCAACACGGAGACGTTCGCCCTCCCGAACGCGGACAGCTTTGTCGGCTTCCAGAACTATATCAAGGGTATGACCTTCGGCAACTACCCGTTTATGCGTGCCGTGGGCTACAGTCTCTTCATCACGCTCGCTTCCACGGCGCTCATCCTCGTGTGCACGTCCATGGCCGCGTGGTATGTCTCCCGCGTCGGGAGTCTCTTCAGCAAGATCGTATACTATCTCTGCGTGTTCTCTATGGTCGTCCCGTTCCAGATGGTCATGTTCACGCTCTCCCGCACGGCAAACCAGCTCAATTTGGATACGCCGTGGACGATCCCCGTCATCTACCTCGGCTTCGGCGCGGGTCTCGCGGTGTTCATGTTCTGCGGCTTTGTAAAGTCCATCCCTCTGGAAATTGAAGAAGCCGCTGCAATCGACGGCTGCGGTCCGGTGCGCACGTTCTTCCAGGTGGTCCTCCCCATGCTGAAGCCGACGATGATCTCCGTCGGCGTGCTGGAGATCATGTGGGTGTGGAACGACTTCCTTCTGCCGTATCTCGTGCTCGACCGCACGGAGTATATGACCATCCCCATCGTCATCCAGCATCTCAAGGGAAGCTACGGACAGGTGGATATGGGCGCGACGATGGCGCTGATCCTTCTGAGCATCCTGCCGGTCATCATCTTCTATCTCTGCTGCCAGAAGCACATCATCAAGGGCGTTGCCGCCGGCGCGGTGAAGGGCTGATGACGATCAAGGACTTGGCGGCTCTCTCCGGGTATTCGCTCGGAACGGTTTCGCGCGTGCTCAACAATCAGCCGCACGTCAGCGAAAAGGCAAGAGAGCAGATCATGGCGATCGTGAAGGAGCAGGGCTTTGAGCTCAACACGAACGCCCGCAATCTCAAGCAGACCCACAGCAACAACATCCTTGTCATTGTCCGCGGCACGCACAATGAGCTGTTTGCCGCTCTGGTCGAACGGCTGCAGACCGTGGCGACGGGCGGGGAGTATCAGCTCGTGGTGGACTATATCGGCGAGCTTGACAACGAGGTGCGCCGCGCCATGAAGCGCGTGCGCGAGGTAAAGCCGCAGGGCATCCTCTTCCTCGGCGGCAGCAGCCAGGACTTTTCGGAGTCCTTTGCCGGGATCCGCGTTCCCTCGGTGCTCGTTACGAACTCCGCCGCGGAATTTCATTTCAAAAACCTTTCAAGCGTCACGACCGACGATACAGCCGCGGCAGCGGCGGCCGTCGGGTATCTGGCGGATATGGGCCATAAAAAACTCGCTGTCATCGGCGGCGAGCGCGTATACTCCGACACGGGCCGTCTGCGCTGTGCGGGCGTACTGCGCGCGCTTACCGAGCGCGGCATGACGTTCGATGCGGACCGGTATTATAAGACGGCGCACTACAGCTTTGACGAGGGCTATGAGGCCATGACGGAGCTTCTGCGCGATGCGCCGGAGATCACGGCGGTGTTTGCCATGGCGGACGTTATGGCCATCGGCGCCGCCCGCGCCATCTGCGACGCCGGAAAGCGCATCCCGGAGGACATTTCGCTCATGGGCTTTGACGGTCTGCCTATCTGCCGGTATTATGAGCCGCGGCTTTCCACCGTCACGCAGCAGGTCTCATTCATGGCGGAGAAGAGTTACGCCGTGCTGCTCGATATGATCGAAAACGGCACGGGCGCGCGGCATGTTCTTGCACCGTATACGCTTGAAAAGACAGACAGCATCCGTAAATACTGACTGCATCCGCAAATTCTAACAGACGAAAGAGGCGTTTGCTATGCGAGCAAGCGGAATTATCCTGCATATCACATCGCTCCCGTCGCCGCACGGCGTCGGAACGCTGGGCAGGGAGGCAAGGGAGTTTGCCGATTTTCTCCGCAGAGCCGGACAGAAATACTGGCAGATCCTGCCGCTCGGCCCGACCGGGTACGGCGACTCGCCGTACCAGACGGACTCGGCCTTTGCCGGGAACCCGTATCTCATTGACCTTGAGCAGCTTATCAATGACGGCCTTCTCGCGCGCGAGGAAGTCGATGCCGTTTCCTTCGGCGATGACCCGGCGCAAACGGATTACGGCGCGCTCTACGCCGGACGGTTCGACCTTCTCCGCCGCGCCTGCGAGCGCGGCTGGGACAAAGAGCGTGAAAACGTAGACGCTTTCTACCGCGAAAACGAGAGCTGGCTGCGCAACTATGCGCTCTATACCGCCGCGAAGCGGCACTTCGGAATGCGCCCCTGGATCGAGTGGGAGGACGAGGATCTCCGTCTCCGCCGCAGCGAGGAAGTGCTGCGCCGGTATGAGGAGCTTCTCTCGGACGATATCCGCTTCTGCATTTTCACGCAGTATCTGTTCTTCCGCCAGTGGAACGCGCTGCGCGCGTACATCCGCGAGCAGGGCATCCGGATCATCGGCGACGTGCCGATCTATGTCCCGCTCGACAGCGCCGATGTGTGGGCGGAGGGCGAGTACTTCCAGCTCGACGATCAGTGCCGCCCGACGGAGGTCGCGGGCGTCCCGCCCGACTACTTCACCGCCGACGGTCAGCTCTGGGGCAACCCGCTCTACGACTGGGACCGTATGCGCGCCGACGGCTACCGCTGGTGGATCCGCCGACTGAGCGCCGCGGGCAAGCTCTACGATACCGTCCGTATCGACCATTTCCGCGGTCTGGAGAGCTATTGGGCCGTGCCATACGGCGAGACGACCGCGCGCAACGGCCATTGGCGCAAGGGCCCCGGCGAGAGCTTTATCGACGCGATCAAAACAGCGCTCCCCGGTCTCGACATCATTGCCGAGGATCTCGGCTTTATGACGCCGGAGGTCATTGCCCTGCGCGAGTATTCGGGCTTCCCCGGCATGAAGGTGCTCCAGTTTGCGTTCGACTCGCGCGAGCCGAGCGACTATCTGCCGCACCGGTACCCGACAAACTGCATCTGCTACACCGGCACGCACGACAACGCCACGCTCGCTCAGTGGCTGAGCGACGCGAAGGGCGACGATGTGGCCTATGCCAAGCAGTACCTCGGCTTGAATGATGAGGAAGGGTACGTAAACGGCATCATCCGCGGCGGCATGAGCTCGGTAGCCGATCTCTTTGTTGCCCAGATGCAGGACTGGCTCGCCCTCGGCGGCGAGTCGCGCATGAACGTCCCCGGCGTCCTCGGACACGGCAACTGGTGCTGGCGCATGCTGCCCGGCGCGCTCACCGACGAGCTCGCCGACCACATCGCCGCGATGACGGCCATGTACAGCCGGTAAAAAATAGGCTCCCTTGTGTAAAGGAAGCTGGCTCGGCAAAGCCGAGACGGAAGGATTGCCGCTCTTCGATTCGATCGAAGAGCGGTTTCTCATATTTCCTGTATTTCTTGTAAGGTTTTGACCGGAAATTGCGTCTATAAGGGTGAGTACTCAAGGGGCAGCCCCGTAAGAAAGAGGAAAGATCATGGAGGACAGCTTCATCGTAGACCTGTACTGGCGGCGCGACGAGCAGGCGATCGCCGAAACGGAGCGGAAATACGGCGGCGCGTGTGAAAGCCTTGCACGCCGGTTTCTCCCTGCGGCGGAGGATGCCGAGGAGATCGTGCAGGATGCCTATCTCTCGCTTTGGAACACCATCCCGCCGCAGCGCCCGGAGCGCCTTTCTGCGTATCTGTTTCGCACCGTACGGAACGCCGCCTTTTCCCGCTTTCGCGCCGGCAGCGCGCAGAAACGCGGCGGCGGTGAGGCAGCCGCGGCGCTCGACGAGCTCGCCGAGTGCGTCGCGGGGCGGGACAATGTGGAGCAGATCATTGAGGCACGGGAGCTTTCTCATGCGGTGAACGCCTTTCTCCATACTCTTTCTCGAAACGACCGGATCATTTTCACCGCCCGCTACTATCTCGCTCTTCCCGCCCCGGCGATCGCCGAAAGGCTCGGCTGCCGGGAGGGAAGGGTACATACCTCGCTTTGCCGCAGCCGGAAAAAGCTGCGCGACTATCTCATCAAGGAGGAACTGCTGTGAAAGCGCTGGATATTATGGAAGCGACCGGTGGGATCGACGATGAAATTCTTATGGAGGTCACATCGGCTATGCAGGAAAAGACTACAGGAAAAAAACTTCGCGCGAAGCGGACGCTTCGCACCGTGCTGATCGCGGCGGCGCTCGTGCTTGTGCTCGCCGGGAGCGCCCTTGCCGCCGGACGGCTCATCAACAGTCCCGCGCAGGCGGTCAGGGTCGCGCGGCAGGAAATTGCAAAAATGCAGGACATGGGCATTCTCTCTTCGGAGTATCGCTTTTTTGACGGCGAACCGGACTATCTCGGCGAAGCGCCGAACATGGGCGTGAGCGACTACTGGTTCGGACGCATTTTCCCACACAGCTACATTGTCCGCGGCGGGACCGACGACGGAAAGTATTACATGAACCTCTTCGTCGATACGATGAGCGGAAAGATCGTTCAGCTCACCGCGGAGGCCAAGGCGGACGAAACGGATACACCCATCCCCGGCGGCGACGTTACGGTAGAGACGGACAAAGGCAAGGAGACGTTCCACACCTACAGCAATTATGACGACATCCTGCCGGACGGCATGACCGTGGACGAATTCTGCAAGCTGCTCGCAAAATACTGGGGCTTTTCCGGCTACCGCCTTGCGCAGACGGACGACGCCATGTTCCACTATGCCCAGCTCAATCCGGGCGGCGGCGAGCTGCTGACGGACTTTGCCGGCGCGAACAGCTATCTGACCGTATACTTCGACGGCGACCAGAGCGGCACGCCGATGTACGTCAGCCTTGACCGGTTCCCGGGGCGGGTGAACGTGCTCTTCGGCATGCTCCACCAGGTCGGCTGACACGGTGTTCGTTCCGCTTGCCTGCCTGATTCTTTCCGCGTTTTTGCTGCTTGCAGAAGCGTTCCGATAAAAAACCTCCGCCGGATCACTCCGGCGGAGGTTTTTCCTATAAACGGACGTTTAGAGAAACAGCAGCAGCGCACACACGGCGGCAAGCACGCCGCCGACGACGCTGATGATCGTATAGATCTTGCAGGACTTCGGATCGTCCTTTTCCTGCGCGTGGTATTCGCTGATGGCCGTGAGCTTGTCCTCCGGCAGACAGCCAGAGCGCACGGACGAAATGCCGAGCTTTGCGGCGACGGTGTTTGCGGCGTTTTCGTGGTCGCCGGTCAGCAGCACCGGCTGCACGCCGAGCGCGGAGAGCTGCGCGATCATGCCGGCGCTCTCGGTGCGCAGCGTGTCGGCAAGGGCGATGTATCCGGCAAACGCGCCGTCCGCGGCGATATAGATTGCGGTGCAGCCCTGCCGGAGCTGCTCCTCCGCTTCAGCGGGTACCGTCATGGAAATACCGTGCTCCGCAAGCAGCGCGGCGTTTCCGGCAAGGACCGCATGGCCTTCGATATTTGCGCTCACGCCCCGGCCCGGGATCATGCAGGAATCTTCCGCGGCGGGGAGGGGAGAAGGAGAAGTCTTTTTATATCCCCGCACGACGGCCTTGCCGAGTGGGTGTTCGGAGAGATGCTCCGCTCCGGCGGCGAGCCGCAGCAGCGCGTCCTCCGGCACGCCGGGAGAGAAGCTCTTCACTTCCACGACCTACGGCGTACCGCAGGTGAGCGTGCCGGTCTTGTCGAACGCAATGACGTTTACCCGCGCGATACGCTCCAGCGCATCGCCCTCGCGCATGAGAAAGCCGTGCTTTGTGGCGTTGCCGATGGCGGCCGTGATAGCCGTCGGTGTGGCGAGCACGAGCGCGCACGGACAGAACACGACGAGGATCGTCACCTCGCGGATGATCTGCCCCGAGTGAATGACGCCGTCTACCGGGACGGTCTCTCCGGGGAGAACGCGCAGCACGTCGCCGACGCACACTTCCTCCGCCGGTACGACGTGCTCCGCGCCGCCGGAGACGATGCGCGCCGTCTGCGGCGTGAGATGGACGAGTTTTTCGATGCCCGCCCGCGCCTTTGCGACGGTCAGCTCTTCGAGCAGACCGCCGAACTGCATGATGAAAGCAACCTCGCCCGCGGCGAAGATCTCGCCGATACACACCGAGGCAATCAGCGCGAGCGACACGAGCACGTCCGCCTTGATGTCAAATTCCGTCACGAGCCCGATAAAGGCTTCCGGAAGGATCGGCACGCCGCAGAGGATGATGGCGATCCACGCAGGGTCCAACGGCAGCGACGAGCCGAAGGCGAGGCTTGCCAGCGCCGCGATGCTGCCGATCACGAGCAGCGTGACGTCCTTTTTTATGCCGCCGAGCTCCAGAAAGCGCTCGAGGGCGTCGGTGATTCGTTTTATGGTAATTTCTTCTTCCTATACCAATAGGGGTATTGGGTGTTGAGTGGGCGAAAGAAAAAATGCGGCTCCAAGGTCAAGCAGTTTCCGTCCCGGCGGCAGTGCCTGGTGAGGATGCTTCTTGCATATATGGAAGCCGAGTGATACGATGAAGCAAACGGATAAATCGGAGTTTAATTCTATGAGGTTGTACGCTAATGATAAAATTTTGCAATTACTTGGATATACCGGATGAAAAGAAAGATGCTGTTTTGGAACAGCTGCTTCAAATAGGGTTTTGTCCTGCTTACGGAAAACTTAAGACGATGAAAAAAGAAATGAATAAATCTCAAATAGGAAAGTTCCCACAATATCTTTTTGTATTTCGAAACGATAGATTGATCGGTTATATGTTTCTGATAGCGGAAAAGGAAAATTACTGCAAGCCATTTCCATGGTGGGCAGTTGACAATTCTGATGAGTTGCCATTGAAAATTTCTATTCAACTACTGGAATTGGGGATAGAGATATCAGAGAAATATAATTATCCAATCTTGTCAAACAGGCTTAAACTTCAGCTTGAAAATCAGAAAAAAGGAATTGGGAGAAGACCGGAAAAATCATATCGTTGAATTCCAATCTGCCGAGCGGATAAAGGGCGCGTTTCTATATTCCTTTCGGTGTGCTGTATAATGTCCCCAAGAACCACCTTCTGCAAATCAAACGGGAGCCCCGCTGTACGGGGCTCCCGTTTGAATATTATTTGTTATTGCATATTGGCGAAGCGCTCGACTGCAGTGGTAAAGCTCTCGAGCGTTTTGTCCACATCGCCGTTGGCGATTCGGTCGCGGATGCAGTGCTGGATGTGCCCTTCGAGCACGACCTTGCCGCAGCCGTTGAGCGCGGATTTCGCCGCGTTGATCTGGGAGAGAATGCCCTCGCGGGGGACGTCCTCGTCGATCATCCGGTCAATGGCCTGTGCCTGCCCGATGATCTTTTTCAGTCGGCGGTGCAGATTGTCTGCGTCCATGCATTGCCGTAGCGTATGTCGCCTGCCTTTCCGTTTCCTCGGCTATTGTACCGGATGGAAACGGCTTTGTCAAATGCTCAGCCGTTAAGACCGCGCGCCTGGCGGTCCATGTCCTCGACGACGATATCAAAGATCTCGCCGAGCGAGGCACAGTATTCGAGCACCTTCCACGGCTCATTGGTGTGGTAGTGGATCTTGATGAGCTCATCGTCCCCGACGGCGAGCAGGCAGTCGCCCTTGAAGTTGGCGCGGAAATAGTCGTTGATGGCGTCCTCGTCAAGGCCAGTGCCTTCGATAAGGAGCTGGGTATCGTAGCGGTAATCGATCATGGAAATATTCCTTTCTGCAATGATTTACCGGTGCTCGCCGAGGAAGAACAGCGCGAGCGTGCCGGGGCCGGAGTGCGCGCCGATGACCGGGCCGACGACCACGATCTCCTTGACGGAAGCGCCGTAGCGCTCTTTGAGGATCGCGGCGAGCGTGTCGGCGTCCGCGCGGCAGTCTCCGTGAGAAATAAACACCGTTCCGCCGGATTTGTCAAGAGCGAGCTCGCCGTATTTGTCGGCCAGCGCGTTGAGCGAGGCCTTGCGGCCGCGGACCTTGAACATGTTGATGAGGTGGCCGGCGTCGTCCATATGCAGCACGGGCTTGAAGCCGAGCGCGTTGCCAACGAACGCGGTGGCGGCGCTGATGCGCCCACCGCGCTTGAGATAGACGAGATCGTCCACCGTGAACCAGTGGCAGAGATGGAAACGGTTGTCGAGAACGACCTTTTCGCACTCCTCGATCGTGCCGCCCTCGCGCTTTTTCTGCACGGCCATATAAAGCAGTAGCCCGAACCCGCCGGACGCGCCGAACGTATCGACGCAGCGGATATCGCGTTCGGGGTACTTTTCGCGCAGATCCTGCGCAGCGATGCACCCGGCGTGGTACGTACCGCTCAGACCCGAGGAAAAACCGATGTAGAGGATATCCTTGCCGTCCTGCAGAATCGGCTCAAAGCCCTGTACGAAGGCGTCCGCGTTCACGGCGCTCGTGCGCGCTACGCTGCCCTTGCGCATTCTGTCGTAAAACTCGGGGAAGGGAAGCTCGTAGTTCGAGTACTGGCGCGCATCGCCTTCGAACACGTAGGTCAGCCAGGAGTACGGCACGCCCCACTCCTTCAGAAGCTCCGGCGGGATGTCGCACGCGGAATCGGTGTAGATCACAAAGTCGTTCATGGTATCTCCTCTCCTTATATATGCAGCAAATTATCTTGATCGGACGTTCTCATCGCCGAGGAAAAACAGCGCCAGCGCGCCGGGGCCGACGTGCGAGCCGGTCACGGGCTCATACATCACGGTCATGATCTCCTTCGGCGGGGCCACGATGCGCAGCGCCGAGGCGAGATACTCCGCGTCCTCCGCGCAGTCGGCATGGGCAATGCCCACGACCTGTGTCTCGGGCGCGACGACATATTTGCGGTAGCGCTCCACAAGAGCGTCAATGGACTTGCGGCGACCGCGGATCTTGTCTACGGCGACGATCGCACCCTCCTCGTTGCCCTTGAGTACGGGCTTGATGTGCAGCACCGAGGCGACGATCGCCTTGGCGTTGGAGAGCCGCCCGGTGCGGCGCAGGTACATGATATCGTCCACGGTGAAGATCTGGTACATCCGCCAGCGCATATCGCGCAGCGCCGCCGCCGTTTCGGAAAGCGTTGCGCCGCTCTCGCGCATCTCAATGGCGCGCAGCACAAGAATCCCCTCGCCGAGCGAGGCGCCGAGCGTATCGACGAGCTGGATATCGCGCCCGGGGAACTCTTCGCGCAGATCGCCCGCGGCGAGCTTGGCCGAGCCAAACGAACCGCTGATGCCGGACGACATGCCGACAAAGAGGATGTCCTCCCCGGCGGCGAGCAGAGGCCGCGCCGCAGCGATGAACCGTCCGGGGTTGACGAGAGAGGTCGTCACGACTGTGCCCTTGCGCATCGCGCCGTAATACGCCGCGCCGTCGAACGTCTCGGTATCGAGACAGGTGTGCTCCGCACCGTCATAGGAATAGGAAAACGGCGCAACGGTGATGCCGTGCTTCTGCAGAAGCGGCGTCGGCAGGTTGGCGGATGTATCGGTAAGGATAGCAAAAGACAAGATGTTTGCCCTCCATGCATCTAATATTTGATATTATTATAAATCAAGGTCAAAATTAAGTCAATGGGAAAAGGCACAATTACTGCTTGTAAAATCGGCAGGATGTGGTATAATCCTGTCTGCGAGGTGATGAAAATGGCATACGATAATGCGCTCGTTGCGGGCAAATTGCGCCGCTGGGAAAAGTATCTGGACGATTTCCGTCTCCCACGCTGGGAGGAGATCCCCAATCTGGGATTATATATGGAACAGGTTACGGTGCTGCTGCGCGAATATCTGGATTATCTCCCGCCGGAGCTCAAGGACGAGCAGTTCATTACGGCGGCGACGATCAACAACTATGTCCGCATCAAGGTCATGCCGGAGCCGGTGAAGCGGCGGTATTACCGCGTGCATATCGCGTATCTCATCATCATTCTGACGCTCAAGCAGTCGCTGAGCATTGCGCTCATCCAGAAGGTCATTCCGATGGGCCTACCTGAAGAAGAGGTAGAGCGCATCTACACCTCTTATGCTTCCCGCCACCAGCAGGCGGCGCAGTTTTTCATCCGGCAGATACGCCTTGCGGCCGGGCCGATCCTCAACCACGAGGAGAGCGCGGAGATCACGACCGAGCACGCCGAAGATCTCGTCATGCTCACGGCCATCATGGGCGGCTTCACGCGGCTGTTCGCCGAAAAACTCCTCCTGCTCGACGGGAAGGACCTTACAAACGGCGGCAGCATCGCCCAGTCCGGCGTAAGACGGGATAAAAAAGAAGATAAAGAGTAAAAAAATCCTCCGATGAAAATCGGAGGATTTTTGTGTATCAGATTTTTTTACCGGATGGTCTGTACCTTGACCATGTTGGTGCTGCCGTGGGTGTTGAGCGGGATGCCGGCGGTCATAACGACGGTGTCGCCGGAGGCAATATAGCCGAGCTCCTTCGCCTTTTCAATGGCGCAGTGGAAGAGCACATCCACGCTGTCCACCGGCTGCGTGCGCAGCGGGTACACGCCCCAGACGAGCGAAAGCTGGTGGTAGACCTTCTCGGACGGCGTCGCGGCGAGGATCATCTGCGCCGGGCGGTATTTGGCAACGCGGCGCGCGGCCTTGCCGGTGCTCGTGTCGGCGATGATCGCCTGCGCATACGTCTGCTCGGCCATCGTGCAAGCGGCGGCGCTCACGGCGTTGGTGTTGTCGGAGTGATCCATCGCGTGCCAGATGTTCTTGTAGATATCGGCGGCGAAAGCGTCCTGCTCGGCCTGCTCGGCGATACGCGCCATAGTCTTCACGGCGTCCACGGGGTACTTGCCCGCGGCAGTCTCGCCGGAGAGCATCACGGCGCTGCTGCCGTCAAAGACGGCGTTTGCCACGTCGGAGATCTCCGCACGGGTCGGGCGGCGGTTTTCCTCCATGCTGTCGAGCATCTGCGTGGCGGTGATAACGGTCTTACCCGCCTGGCAGCAGGAGCGGATGAAGTGCTTCTGGATGCCGGGGAGACGTTCAAACGGGATCTCCACGCCCATGTCGCCGCGGGCGACCATGATACCGTCGGAAGCGGCGAGGATCTCGTCAAACTTCTCAACGCCCTCGGTGTTCTCAATCTTTGCGATGATGCGGATGCCCTCGCCGCCATGGGAGTTGAGGAACGAGCGCATATCGATAATGTCCTGCGCGCGGCGCGTAAACGAGGCGGCGACGTAATCGACGTTCTGCTCGATGCCGAAGAGAAGGTCGCTCTTGTCGCGCTCGGAGAGAAACGGCATGTTCAGCCGTGCGCCGGGGATGTTCACGCCCTTCTGACTCTTCATCATGCCGCCGTCTACGACGGTGCAGCGGATCTCGGTGTCGGTCGTCTCCTCCACGCGGAAGGAGAGCTCGCCGTCGTCCACGAGGAGCGTATCGCCGCTCTTTACGTCGGCGGGAAGCTCGGCATAGTTCACATAGCAGCGCTCGGCCGTGCCGGGCGTTTCCACGGTGGAGAAGGTGTACGTCTGGCCGGAAACGACCTCGACCGGCTCGTCGAAGAGACCGAGACGGATCTCCGGGCCCTTGGTGTCGAGCATCACGGCGGCGGGGAGCTTCAGCTCGTCGCGCACCTTGCGGAAGCGCGCGATCATCTCGGCGTGGCTCTCATGGGTGCCGTGGGAGAAGTTCATTCGGGCAACGTTCAGCCCGGCGAGCAGGAGCTCACGCATGACTTCTTCGCTGCTGCTGGCGGGACCGATGGTACAAATGATCTTTGTTCTGCGCATATATCCCTCATCCTTTTCTATAATTTTCTCTATTTCCATGCGCATAATACCACAACCTCCGCCATAAGGCAACGCACATTCTACATAGTTTTTCCGCGGCAAACCGTACAATTTTCAGCATGCCCCTGCCGCGCAGGTTTTATTTGCATTCTGTATAAACTCCTTGCTTTTTCGCGGGAATTTGATATAATACGAAGCTGGATACGGAAACGTTTCAAAGTTAACAACGGGCCGGTGCCGGCTCTCCGGCTGCGGCTCTTTTAGGAAAGGATGGATACACTATGATCTACTCAGCGGAAGTCCAGCATATGTGCCCCGTTGCCAAGGGCGCATACCACGGTCCTGCGCCGATCCCCGAAGAGGGCAAGTGGGTGCAGGCGAAGGAAATCAAGGACATCAGCGGCCTTACCCACGGCGTCGGCTGGTGCGCGCCGCAGCAGGGCGCCTGCAAGCTGACGCTCAACATCAAGGACGGCATCATTGAAGAAGCGCTGGTGGAGACCGTCGGCTGCTCCGGCATGACCCACTCCGCGGCCATGGCGAGCGAGATCCTGATCGGCAAGACCATTCTCGAAGCTCTGAACACCGACCTTGTGTGCGACGCGATCAACACCGCCATGCGCGAGCTGTTCCTCCAGATCGTCTACGGCCGCAGCCAGACGGCGTTCTCCGAGGGCGGCCTGCCCATCGGCGCCGGTCTCGAAGACCTCGGCAAGGGCCTCACGAGCCAGGTCGGCACCATGTACGCCACCAAGGTAAAGGGGCCGCGCTATCTGCAGCTCACCGAGGGCTACGTCACCCGTCTCGCTCTCGACGAAGAGGACCAGATCATCGGCTATGAGTTCGTCAAGACCGGCCCCATGATGGAAAACATCAAGAAGGGCATGGACGCCAATGAAGCCGTGAAGAAGGCCACCGGCAGCTACGGCCGTTTTGCCGACGCCGCCAAGTACATCGACCCGCGTCACGAATAAGAGAGGAGGACGGAAATAATGGCACTGTTTGAAAGCTACGAAAGAAGAGTCGATAAGATCAACGCCGTCCTCGCCGAGTACGGCATCAACTCCATTGAGGAGTGCCGCGAAATCTGCAAGGAAAAGGGCTTTGATCCCTACGAGATCGTCAAGGGCGTGCAGCCCATCGCCTTTGAGAACGCCGGCTGGGCGTACTGCGTCGGCGCGGCGATCGCCATCCGCAAGGGCGTGAAGACTGCTGCCGAAGCTGCCAAGGCCATCGGCATCGGCCTGCAGAGCTTCTGCATCCCCGGCTCCGTCGCCGACGACCGTAAGGTCGGCCTCGGCCACGGCAATCTCGGCGCGATGCTGCTCTCCGACGATACGAAGTGCTTCGCCTTCCTCGCCGGCCACGAGTCCTTCGCCGCCGCCGAAGGCGCGATCGGCATCGTCCGCAACGCGAACAAGGCCCGCAAGGAGCCCCTGCGCGTCATCCTCAACGGTCTCGGCAAGGACGCCGCCCAGATCATCAGCCGCATCAACGGCTTCACCTATGTCCAGACCCAGTTTGATTATTACACCGGCAAGCTGACCATCGTGCGCGAGATCCCCTACTCCAAGGGCGAGCGCGCCGCCGTCCGCTGCTACGGTGCGGACGACGTCCGTGAAGGCGTGGCCATCATGCACCACGAGGGCGTGGACGTGTCCATCACCGGCAACTCCACCAACCCGACCCGCTTCCAGCACCCGGTCGCCGGCACTTACAAGAAAGAGTGCATCGAGCAGGGCAAGAAGTACTTCTCCGTCGCTTCCGGCGGCGGCACGGGCCGCACGCTGCACCCGGACAACATGGCCGCCGGCCCCGCCTCCTACGGCATGACCGATACCATGGGCCGTATGCACTCCGATGCGCAGTTCGCGGGCTCCAGCTCCGTCCCGGCGCATGTGGAGATGATGGGCTTCCTCGGCATGGGCAACAACCCGATGGTCGGCGCGACCGTCGCTGTCGCCGTCGCCGTCGAAGAATCTCTGAAGTAAGCGGGTAAAACCCCTTGTTTGAACCGTAAAAAGTTCAAACCCCACTTTTCGCAAAAATAAAGCAAGGAAGCACATCATACTCCACAAAAGAGTTGTGATGTGCTTCCTGTTTTTGCGTTTTGGCGGGTGTTTTTGATGAAGAAAATGAAGATGTGCTTTCCAAAAGAGAAAAGGTTCGTGGACGGTTTTGCCGAATATATCCTGGACTGTAAAGCAAGTGAACTGCACCCCATTAGTTAGACAGTATGATATACTATCTAAAAGTGGGGTGTTTTGCTATGCCAAAAGGA